>Ga0315289_10006193_pt1 | contig 17604 bp, 13 predicted proteins | sample YL17G11_40_MG_FD_203452 | JGI IMG/M metagenome (GOLD analysis project Ga0315289, IMG submission 203452) | Sediment microbial communities from Yellowstone Lake, YNP, Wyoming, USA - YL17G11_40 | ecosystem: Environmental > Aquatic > Freshwater > Lake > Sediment | place: USA: Wyoming | collected... | reverse complement strand
AACGACCTCACCATCAAAATCTATAAATCAGGGGTGATAGATAAAGATACTGAAAGAAGTGGAAGCAACACGAGAATCATGAGGAGGACAAATCTTCATTCATGATCTCAAGAATTATCATAGAAGATATTATATTGGAAAGAAGGTCAAAAAATGAACAAGATCATGGTAAAATTAACTGGAGTGGGAATCCTAGCACTCTTCCTTCTGAGCAGTATTTCTCTTCCCGCCGCTAAATATGCAGAAAACATCCGTGTTGAGACTGCATCTTCTCCTTCCATTAGGTCAGATGTAATCTCAAATCGATTACTCTTCGGAAGACAACAGCTCAAAACTCAGGAGTTTATAGGGACACCATGCGATGGAAAAATTTTTCAAAATAACGTGTTGATGGAAGAAAGCGCTGAAACATCGCGGTTTGCACCAGGTGAACTACTCGTCAAATTCAAACCAGACGTACAGATGACGATCACCGTATCAAAACAAGGAAGTGTGACGACCGGCATCTCCTCAATCGATGATCTCAACGAAAAGTACACGGTTTCTGAAATGATAAAGCTTTTTCCCGATAAACAATCAGGAGACAATCTCTACTTTCTCTCTCCTTTCCAAAACGAGGTCTTCCGGGCGGGGGATGTGATACCTATCAATGGGACGGTTCAGGGAACCACCTTCCAGAGCTACCGGGTAGAGTGGGGAATTGGGGCGAATCCCATTGAATGGTCAAGTGAGGGTGTCACACTCACCAACAACGGCCAATCTCCGATTATCAATGGGACGCTCGCCCAATGGGACACGAGCAATATACGGGAGGGGAACTTCTTCACGGTGCGGCTTGTCGCGACCTTTGCCGATGATCTTCAGCAAACAATATATCTACGAAAGTTGTACCTTGATCCAACGTTGAAGAACGGATGGCCGGTGCATTTCCAGTGGGAGAAGGGCCACGATGAAGAGCATGGAGACTTTTTCTTCTGGCCGGGTTTCTTGGAACCGGTAGCGAGTGACATCAATAACGATGGTTTGGATGAAATTATTCTATACAAAGGAGGCGATCCTCCAAAGATATATGTGTATAATCACGATGGTTCGCTCTCCTGGTCATCCCCAGTTGGAACAGGAATGGCGCCTGGTGGGAACCTGCATATCCCTCTTGTTGGTGATATTAATAACGACGGGTTCCAGGAGATCATTGCCTATAACTTTAATGATGCAATATTAGTTGCCTTTGATCATTCTGGTGCGATCCTCTGGGCATCGGAGCTTCCGAAAGACTACGTTCCCACACTGCTCATGGCAGATGTGAACCGGGATGGTTATCAAGAGGTCGTCGTGCAGGGAAACCTTAGGATTCCATACACAGAAATGGTCATCGTCGATCATCTGGGAGTCATCCTTTCGCAATGGGAGATACCAACTCCCCATGTTATTTTACTTCTTATCCCTTATTACTCGCCTGCGATCGGAAACTTTGATGCCGATCCAGATCTAGAAATTGTGACTGCCCGCATGAGTGGCTATAACGGTGTTGTTTGCATCTATAACATAGACGGAACGAATGTTGAGGGATGGCCACGGAATGTGAATGGGTCAATTAGCTCATCTCCTGCGATCGGAGACATCAACAACGATGGGGCGTTAGAGATTGTTGTCGGAGTATATGATGGGAACGGAGGCGTCTACGCGTTTGATAAACAGGGAAACAACCTCTCAGGGTGGCCGTTTGGTCTTGGCATCGACTTCACAGCATCCCCTGCGCTCGCAGACTTCGATGGCGATGGGGATTTAGAGATTGTGATCAGCGATATCATGCGGGAGAGCAAAACCTACGTCCTCCACCACACTGGTGCGCTCGCCACAGGATGGCCCCAAAATATCGTCAGGTTTGGTATTTATTCCACCGTGGTCGGTGATGTCAACAACGATGAAAAACCTGATATTGTGGAAACCGCGGGTGACGGGTTTTACCCCAGCATTGATTTCCATGGGGGCGTGTACGCGTGGACGTATGAGGGAACATTGATCGATGGTTTTCCCAAGGTGACTGACGTGTATGCGGAGGCACCCGCAGTCATCGCTGACATCGATAATGATGGAAACGTGAACATTATCGCAAGCTCCGACTGGGATTCCGTTCGGGAAACCCATAAGGATAAATGTCGGAGTAGCGTCTACGTCTGGAATGAAACCAGCAGATACCATGCGGAGACCATGGAATGGCCGACCGTCCACCATGACAACCACCATACAGGTATTTACGGTGCCGATCAACCACCTAATGCTCCAAGTAACCCTAACCCAGAGAACCATACAACCAATGTACCTATCACCGCTCATCTCAGCTGGAATGCCAGCATTGACCCTGACGGCGATCCGGTGAAATATAATGTCTACTTTGGAACCACGAATCCACCTCCTAAAAAGGGCAACCAATCAGAAACCACCTACAACCCAGGAACAATGAATTACAATATGAGGTATTATTGGAAGATTGTTGCCTGGGACAACCACATTGCATCCACTGCAGGCCCAATCTGGGATTTCACCACAGAAGCAGCACCACAACCACCAAAACCTGATCTCGACGGTCAAGGTACGTTGAACTGGACAAGCCCCAAAATCAAACCCGGAGCAACGGTTACCGGGACTCTCACTGTGAAAAACATTGGTGAGGCCACCTCGAAACTCGACTGGAATATTACCGAATGGCCCACATGGGGTACGTGGACATTCAACCCGAGCAATGGCACTGATCTGACACCCGGGACATCCGTCACCCTCCAAGTAACCGTCGTTGCACCGGAGGATAAAAACGAAGCTTTCACTGGATCAGTAAAAATTGTTAATAAGGAGAACTCTAGTGATTTCTGTATCATTCAAGCTTCGCTCATAACACCAAAGGATAAATCGCTCGTCCTACATTTCCTGGACCGGTTATTGGAGCGGTTTCCGGTGCTGGCACGACTCTTGGCGTTGTCACCCTTCTTCAGTAAAGTGCTCCATCTCCAGTGACTCACACACCCCCTTCAAAGCACCGTACGGGCGACTCTTCCATAAAAAAAACGGGACTTACACCCACAGTACGCCACCTATACGATACACGAATATGAAAGAAGGAACCGATCTGAAAACATTAAGTCAAGGAAAAATCTCTCTGACACCAATGAATTTATCGTTAGTCTCAAATCAGGCACTAGTACATGTCGAATCGATCATGAAAAATGAATGGTAAACATCATCCGACAAAGAAAAACGCAATCGCAATAATCGCATACACACTAATCAACTGAGCACCTTCCAACCAATTACATCTCCCATCTGCAGACAAATAGTTCACAATCAAAACAGCAAGCATAACAGCAAGGATCTCGAAGGGAGTAAAGACGAGCGAGAAACCAAAGTTAAACACCTGACTGATCAACATAAGAATAGGAACGACGAACAATGCTATCTGAATCGCACTGCTTAATCCAATCTCAATAGAAACATCAAGTTTGTCTTCCAAGGCAAAATGCACCGCGGTTGCTTTCTCTGCGATGTTCGTGATAATCGCAATCACCACAATCCCAATGAAGATTAGTGAAATATGCATTGTTGAGGCAGCTCCTTCAATTCCTTTAACAAGAAACTCAGATTCAACAGCGACGACAATAACGGCAAGGAGCAGAATGAAGGCAGCAAGTCGTTTGCTCATGTTCGGTTTCTCATGGGTCGCCTTCATTTCATCACTCGCATCAAAAAGATCCTTATGTGTCCGTAAAGAAAACACGAGCCCAGCAAGATAAATCAAGGTCATTACCACAGCAACAGCCCCGCTCAGAAGCTGAATATGAGGACCATGTGGTTTAAGAAAATCATACACGCTAGGGATTGCCAACCCGGCAACCACAATAATAAGCATCGTGGAAGAGACTGCAATCGTCTCATTATTGAACCGCTGGTTTTTATACCGTAAACCACCAGCAAAAATACTTAATCCAATCAGAAGCAAAATATTCCCGATAATACTCCCAATAATAGATGCCTGAACCACTTGTATTAATCCAACTCTTAATGCAAAGATAGCGATAATCAACTCAATTGCATTACCAAAGGTTGCAGAGAGAAGACCACTCACCGTAGGATTTGACTGCAAGGAAATTTCTTTGGTGGTATACCCCATAATACGAGCAAGAGGAACAATCGCCAAAATACAAGTAACGAAGGTTAAGGTATCATTTTTAAGGACTAACGCAGAAAAGAGACTAAGGGGGATGAAAAGGAGTAACCAATAGAAAATTTTGCCAATTCTCAGTTTCTGAGCAATCGTACGTGAGAACGGTGGAGAATACACTCTTTTATACATCTCTTTGCGTCCCACAACAAAAAGAACCATGGAAGCCGACATGGCGTAAATGGGCCATAAATGTTTCGACAATGAAAAGTTAAAGTATCTCTGTCTGATGTTGAAATCTGATGAACTACGATGTCATCCTTGTGCGTTATGGTGAGCTATCCCTTAAAAGTGCTTATGTGCGACACTATTTCGAATCAACCCTTATCAGAAACATAAAAAAAGCACTCACAAAAGAAGCATTACCACACACCATAACCAAGGATAGGGGGAGAATCTACCTTACGACGCCAGAAATTTCTAGAAGCCTAGCTGTGTTACCTAGAATCTTTGGGATCGTTTCATTTAGCCCAGCAGTAAAAACAACATCCACACTACCGGAGATATCTGCACTTGCACTCAAACTTAGTAAAAACCTTCTCACCAAAGAAAAAAGCTTTGCAATTCGAACAACCAGAACAGGGAAGCATGAATTCACCAGCCAAGAAGTGGCAATACACATCGGAAACGATTTAGTGAAATCAACCAGTGCACGAGTCGATCTTACTTACCCCGATGTAGAACTGTTTATTGAAATCAGAGATCAGCATGCTTACCTCTTCACGGAAAAATGTAAGGGACCTGGCGGCCTTCCACTTGGGACACAGGGGAAAATCGTAGCACTTATTGATGAACCCACTTCGTTGTTAGCAGCCTGGTATCTCATGCGGAGAGGCTGTAACATCATCCTGGTAACTTCAGGTAAATCAAACGAGGAAACACTGCGTTCATTTCTCCATTTGTGGTATACTGATCCGGAAATTATTTTACTTGATTTCAAAGGAAAAAACTTTTTTGATCAACTCAACACCATTGCATTACAACACAATTGTGACGCAGTAATCACTGGTCATACCCTAGAGGAACCAGCCCGCACACTTGAAGAAATCACGAAATTAAAACAACAGATAGCAATCCCTGTGCTTACACCTTTGATTGCCATGACTCATAAGCAAATCCAGCATGAATATACAACAAGAGGAAAACCGCAATGAATATCGTTATTGTTGGAGCAGGGGCTATCGGATCACTCTTCGGCGCGCTTCTTTCTAAAAAGAACACCGTCGTTTTACTTGCAAGAAATCAACATGCCACTGCAATACAACAAAATGGTTTGACCATCATAGGAAAAACCCGTTTGCACACAAAGGTCTTTGCGACTGATTCTCCTTCTGATATCACGTTTTCTCCAGACCTCCTTGTGTTAACCGTGAAATCCTACGATACGGAAACAGCAATTAGGCAAATAAAAACCCTCATCCAGGATAAAACGATTGTAGTCTCTCTCCAAAATGGGCTTGATAACATTGAGAAAATCCAACATATCGTTGACCAGAAAAAGCTTCTTGCTGGTGTGACAACCCATGGTGCTATTTTTTCAAGCCCAGGAATCATCACCCACACAGGCAAAGGGAACACTATTCTAGGGGAACTTGATGGCTCTACCTCAGACCGTCTTCAAAAAACAGTGACCGTCTTTCATGAAGCAGGGATTTCGACACAGACAAGCGACAAAGTGATACAAGAACTATGGGCAAAAGCAATCATCAACTCTAGTATTAACCCACTTACCGCATTCTTGAATTGTAAAAATGGGTACCTTCTCACAAACCCTCTGCTTGAAAAAATCGTCGAAGCAATCTGTGAAGAATCTACACGCATCGCTCAAGCTGAAGGACACCCGTTCACCACAGATGGCATGATTCGACGAACAAAACAAGTCATCAGGAACACAGCAAAGAACTCATCATCCATGCTACAAAGCATACAGCAGGGAAAAAAAACAGAAATCGATGCTATCAACGGAAGATTAGCTGCCCTTGGAAAACATCATGGGCTAAAGACTTCTTTTAATTCCATCCTGGTTGATCTTGTTACGAGTCTTACGAAAACGTAGAGCGTTCTCCGCCTTGTTGTATAAGTTGAACATGGATCATCTTATTTCCAAATAATTTTGAGGTAAGTAACGATAGAACCGTATCCGATGGTTCAAAGACAGCGCTCACCTTCAAACGTTTATCCCACCGTTCAAGTTCTTTTGTCCGATACAACCACCATTTTAATGAAGGTTTTGACTGGGTCGTTTGAATCAAAGGGTGTTTGAATTTTGTAAAGAGGGGCCCGACTACTTCAAAGAGAAGCTCAGCAGAGGGAAAATGATCAGCGACACGAATGAAGAATTCTTTGACTGCTGACTGCTCTAGGTACATCAACACACCCTCAGCAATAAAAAAAACAGGTAACTCTTTTTCTCGGATTTCACTCACCCACTGCTCATCGGTGAGTGAGGCGGTGATAAATCGATATCGCTCTGTTTCTACAAAGAACTGTTTTCGTAACGCGATTACATTAGGTAAATCAAGTTCATACCAGATGATACTGCCATTATCCATCCGGAAAAACCTCGTATCAAGACCAGCGCCGATATTCACAATTACAGCATGAGGATGCTTAGCGATAAATGAGGCGACTTCAGTGTCAAAGATAGTGGTTCTTGCAATGGTATATTTCAGTAGTTTCCTCCATTTCTCAAACCGGGAAAAATCATAATCAATTCGTTGCACAAGTTCCTTTGCTTTTCGATCATCTTTTATCACTTGCGCTCGTGACCACAACGAAATCAGCAACGTTTCTGATGCACCGTCTACATTAGGTTTGACTTTGTCCATTTTTTCATCTCACTTGGTCATATAATGAAAAACACTTTTCTCTTTTTGCGAAAGGAACAATTTTAATCCTGCGGAAAACACACGGAAATTCCGATAGACAAAGAGTTGACGGATAAGCTGAGATAGAAGATATCGAGGACTGAAGTAGAATCGTCGATACGCCTGAGTGATTGTATTACGAGAATCCTCTGGTGAAAAATTCCCTAATCCTGGGCGAGAATTATTCATCACAAAGAGATCGTTTTCTTTGAGAATCCCTTGTTTGAATGCCTCTTCCCAAAGAGCGCTCCCTTTCATATACATATAAGGATAGAAAAACGCAAAATCCAAATTCAACTCTTTTGCAAAACGTATCGTATCTTCGATATGTTGCTCTGTTTCAATAGGAGCACCAATAATAAAATTCCCAATGGTGAGGAACCCGGTTTTTTTGCTGAGTTTAACCGCTTTTCTAATAGCATCCAAGGTGATTTTCTTATCATAATAATCAAGGATTTCCTGGTTCCCCGATTCAATACCAAATTCAATGGATTTAACTCCTGCCTTCTTCATCTTCTTAAACAAGTTCATATCCGCATCGGTGACTCGAACACCCGCAATCCATATCTCGATATTGATCTTTTTTTCAATGAGCAAATCCATGATCTTCTCAGATCGTTTCTTATCAGAAAGAAAGTTATCATCAACGACGAAAACCGAGTCATACTCCTTCGCGATTTGCTCAAACTCCTGTATAACATTTTCTGCGGAGCGGCAACGATATTTCTTAAAAATGGATTTACTCACGCAAAAACGACATCGAAACGGACACCCACGGGTTGTCACCATCGAGGTGATCTTCCCTTTAGCAAAGAAGGTGACGCCAGCGATGGTGCGTTTTCCATAAGAATATTGCTTTGTTAAATGTCGAGAGGGGAACTCTATTGAATCTAAATCTTCAATTTCTCTCCCAGGCAACCCTGCTTTAATTTCTCCGTTTTCCCGATAAAAAATACCGGATATTTCAACGAATTTCTTTTTTCCCTCAAATACGTCAAGGATCTCACCGATGGTCTGTTCTCCATCTCCCACCACAGAGATATCTGCATGAATTTCGTGGAGTACTTGTTTTCCTTGGAGTGTGCAGTGGGGCCCGCCAATAATGACAGGAAGGTGAGGGTGGTATTTTTTAATAAAATCCACCAGTTTTGCTGCTGACGACGCTATTTGGCTTGTGATCGTTATTCCAACCGCATCGGTTTTTTCTAGTAAACGTTTAAGTTTTTCCTCTGTAAATACTTCTGCTACGAAATCAACGACCGTTACTTGGCGTCCTCGTTTTTCCAGTTGTTTTGCGATATACAGAAGTCCTAGTGGTGGAAGGTAGGATTCCATGGAGAATTCCTTCCGTAACAAGGAGTAATCCATGGGTGGGTTGATGAGAAGAAATGAGCGCGGGTTTTCCATCTACCGAATATCTCATGTGTTTGTACATAAATCTTTCTGTACGAATCACATGCAAAACCATATATACAAGACCAATAACTTTATATAAACTGTAAACTATATTATTAATAGAAATATATAAAGAACCCGACTTTCATCGGGGGTACTTAACCATGTACGTTAAACGAAAACAAAAACTCATCATAGCAGTCTCGCTACTCGTTGTCGCCTGCTTACTTGCCGCTAGCGCATATGTGTACATTGAGTATTTCTCCACAAAAAAAGAAATCCCAAAAGTAACACCCACAACGACTGTTGTTGATAATCGGATCAGCCCTGATGTAACCCAAGGATTATTCCTTAAAGTCAACAGAATCCGCAACAGAGGCAGCGTTGACGCGCTAATGAGTAAAGGTTCGTCCTGGAAGTCGACTCCACAGTTCTATTTTATAAGTAACATGGACGGTCTTGAATATATCAGTAAAGATGTTGCGGCAACCGCAGGAGCATCCAATGAACAACTATTTACTACCTGGGATTCCTGGTTTATGGAAAATAAAGTCCAACGGACAGCCGAACAGGAACAAGAGCGATCAGATGTTACTCTCACAATAATGGAACGAATGCCTCTTGGTATTTTTGGTTTCAGATATCAAGACGAAGAACAAGAGAGCATCCAACTGACCTACGATTATAAAACTGGGCGATGGACTGGGGATGATTCTTTCAATGATAGCGATGGTTATGGTCACTATCTTGGAGATAATTATGAGGTATGGTTCTACTTGTATCAAACAGATTACGACGCAGATTTCATCCCATACTGGACTGAAGTCAATATCCTGCATACCAACCCAGTCGTGTCAGACCTCACTCTTGATCCAGATGGAGATGGATGCCCAACAACCTGGGAATGGCAATGGGGATATGACCCCCTGGTCTGGAACAATCATACTTCCTTAGATCCTGATAATGATGGTATTACCAACATCCAGGAATACCAAATGCAGAATTACTATTCAAACCCGTTTATCCAAAATGTCTATCTTGAAGTCGATAACATGCAACGAAACGGCCTCCTTGATGTCAATCACAATCTTTTCCCTGAAACCGCTCAGTTTATGATGGAACAATATGCTCAACATAACATCATACTGCTCATTGATAACGGCTGGCCAGATACTCCAGCAAATGGCGGCGGACAATTCGTCCCCTACTATGACGTAATCTCCCAAGACTCTGGGATGATGCTTCAATTCTATAAACATTACTTCCCTGATGACCGAAAAGGTATATTCCGCTATGCAATTATTGCAAACAGCGCAGGGTTTTGCCATCCCTCAGAATTCAACAGGTATGATTCGATGGCAATTTCAACGCATTATAACTTCCAGTATTCTTTGCTGCGTAAAGCGTTCACCCAGCGGACAAAAATCCTTGCGCAAGCATCTGAACTCATGCACGAACTTGGACATTCCATGGGCATCAAACATGAAACGATTGGTGGATGTGACAACTTTACATACACCGAAGGAAAACCACAAAAACAAACGTTCCTTGATACCTGGGGAAATTACCGGAGCTGTATGAACTACTATTACTTCTGGGATTACAGCGTCGTTGATTACTCAGACGGAAGCAATGGACCCGAGGATAACGATGATTGGGCGATGATAAAACACAACATGTCGTATTTCAAACAAGAGTCAATAGAAATCGAACAAACACCGCCACCTGAAGAATCCACAGTACGAGCGTTCATCCCACGTGTAATGACCACTGCGGATATACCTCCCCTCCGCTAATACTCATTTTTTCTTTTTATTCATTAATAATCGTTTTCTCGAAATCTCTATATAACAATTTTCATATCTAGTCATCGACTATGGGAGATTCTATGAAGATTTTTGTCACAAGAAAGATACCGCAGCCTGGACTTGACCTCCTCCAAAAAAAATTCGACATCACAGTCAATTCGTATAATCGTGTACTTACAAAAGAAGAAATCATCAAAGCAGTCAAAGGAAAAGATGGTTTGCTCTGTCTCTTAACTGATACGATTGACCGAGACGTCATCACCGCAGAACCTCAGCTGAAGATGATCGCTTCCTACGCAGTTGGCTATGATAACATTGATGTTGCAACAGCAACGAAACGAGGAATCCCGGTGAGCAACACCCCCGGCGTTCTCACAGAAACCACGGCTGAGCTAGCCTGGGCACTTCTTTTCACAGTTGCGAGACGAATCGTTGAAGGTGACACATTCACCAGGAAAGGCAACTTCAAAGGATGGGCACCCATGCTGATGCTCGGACAAGACATCACCAATAAAACACTTGGCATTATTGGCGCTGGACGCATCGGAACAGCGTTTGCACTGAAAAGCAAAGGATTCACTATGAAGGTACTCTACACCGATGAGCAGAGAAATCACGAACTCGAAACCGAACTCAAGGCAAAAAAAGTACCATTACCTGAACTGCTCAAAGAATCAGACTTCATATCAATCCATGTCCCTCTCATGAAAACAACCCGCCATCTCATCAGTGAAAAAGAACTCAAAATGATGAAGCGTACGGCCATCCTCATCAATACTGCACGAGGACCAATCATTAATGAACAGGCACTCATCAAAGCCTTAAAAGAACACTGGATCTTCGGCGCGGGACTTGATGTCTACGAATATGAACCCAAAATACCTAAAGAACTAAAAAGCTTAGACAATGTTGTCCTCCAACCACATACAGGTTCAGCAACCATTGAGACACGAACAAAAATGGCGCTCATAGCAGCAGAAAATATGATTGCAGGGCTCAGCGGACAAATACCGCCCAACTGTATAAACAAAGAAGTATTTACGAAAAAACGGTTATAACGTAAACACCCAGACCTCGGGTTCTTTGGGCAACTCGTCTTTTTCGATGTCGATTTCATTGCCTACTTTGAGAACCTTATAACGGTTTTTTTCTAAAAAAGGGTCCACGCCAGCAATCGGAATGGAAAGGCCTTCGATGCGATAATGCATCGGGATTGCAATCCGGGGCTTTAATGCATAAATCACGCGCCATGCCTGCTCAGCATCAAGAGTATACGTGCCGCCAACTGGAATGAATAAAATATCAACCTTACCTATCTGCTGAATTGTCTTTTCATCAAGTTCATGACCAAGGTCACCAAGATGACAAAACGTGACATCATCACTTATGAACTTAAAGAGAATCATTTTTCCCCGATGTTCCCCATGGGCCTCATCATGAAATGCGGGTATCCCGCTGATCTGAACATTGCCAATGGTCCGTTTCCTTTCATCCGTAATAACCTTTGAGCCGTCTTTTTCCACAGACTTTACACTATTATGATCATAATGATTATGAGATACTAAAATAATATCACCAGTCACGCTCGGTGCTGGGATTCCAATAGAGCGTCCATCATGAGGATCGGTCACGATCGTTGTATCATTTGTTATTTCAAAGCATGAATGGCCATGCCACCGGATCTGAAGCATAATAATCTCCTCCCTCAAATAAGGAATTGTTCGAATGGTCAACGAAGTATAAATACATTATGAAAAACTATGGTCGAAGCCGGCCCAGTTTAATATAATCAATCTTTGTCCCATCGACCCGAGCAAAGACAAACTCCTTGTTTACTGAATGCGCAAGTCGCACCGCTCGACTAATCTCTGCCCAAATACTGCTAAATCCTTTCTCCACGACATGAATAAGGTATTCTGCATGTGTCGCATCTGGTTGTTTAGTGTACGCACGGAAATGTGCACCGAATTTAAACCCGGTTTTTACAAGCAGTCCTCGGTGTTTTAAATCCTTAAAAACTGCAAGTCGATGTTCGATATCGGGTTGATATTGTCGCATCAGTTGTATTGCTTTTGATGCAGAAAGCTTCTTTTCATCGCTTGTTTGAATACCGAGAACGTTTTTTTCCAGTAGATACAACCCTTCAACAAACGAAAGCTGCAGTCCATCCCCGAAGGGTTTCCCAAAAAACTCTTTCCTCAGTAATTGATCAGCAAGAGTTCTATCAAATACAATCAGACGATTTTTCAGAAGGACACATGTTCCTTTTGGATAGTTTTGTTCAGAGATATTACCCTTGAGATCAACCATTGATACATCATAATAGGTGAGATCCCCTTCCTCGTCAACAAGAGCAAACCATAAGGCATCGTTCTTCTTCGTATATTGCTGAAGTAGCTGTTTTGTCGCATCGATATCAAGGATATCACGTTCAGAAAACGCTGCGATGACACAGGACGGAGCACCATCATTTTTTTGTTTAAATTGACGAAACATTACCGATGTTTTATCCTGGCAGAGCGAAATCGCATGCCCTCGATTCCTTAAATCTTTAAAGACCAAGTATTTTGTTTCAAACTCAGAAACATGCTGTGCAGCAAGGCTCACAAGCTGTTGAAAATCAACCTGCTTTTTATTCTGATACAGCCTCATTTTTCCTTCATCAAGTAAAAACACACCTTCGAGGAGGTTAAGACGAAGAGCATTACCTGTGAGAGGTACCCCAAAATGACTCTTACTGTATAACCTGCCAGCATCGCTTGGTTTTTTTACCAAAATGTAGGTGCCTACGAGTTCTCCTGAGACGTCCATTGGAAAAGGTAAAAGGGGATGTCTTATTTGTTCTTTTTGTAGTAATCCTCAATACTTCTTGGCAGAGAGGTTTCTGAGAAAGGCTGTTCTTTGTGTTTCCGCGGGAAGAGTCCTCCTATCAGAAGTCCAAGCCCTAGCCCACCAATGCCTCCAATGATTGCAAAGAAGACAAAAAATCCAATATAACGATAGGGGCTGTAACTCCAAGGAGAAAAAGTACTCTCTGGAATTCCGATATAGCGCGATGACTGAACACCATAGGGGGTAGTGAATCGTAATGCACCAGCGATCAAATCACTATACTTATAATAAACAATTGCAGTTTCAAGTGAAGATTCATTGACAAGGCTTTGGCCATATTCATAATAACTAACAGCAAGCACCGGCTCAATACCGATATTTCTGCTTTCGGTGATGCTTGCGGATGCCCGTTCCCGTGCCCGCTCGATTTTATCGTTTGTCACACCATCGACAATTTCCAAGGCAAGGTTTGCTTTCACGAGGGATTCAAACGCTCCAAATAAGGCAGCAGCAGAGTACCCTTTTTCATTTTCATTGCGTGCAACATCTAACAAATTCTTTGCATCAATAAGGTAGCTTGAGGTTTCCCCCATTTCGTCGATAATGATCCCTGAATACACCGTTGCTTGTTGAGCGTCATCAAGATACTCAGACGCTAGAGCGCTGATCGTTGACGCATTGATTTCACCGGTGTCATTAAACGGAGCGGAAATGTTCAACCACCATTGGACGCTTTCACTCCGTTCTTGGGAGAATGCGATATTATACATTGTGGTAAGGTAGTCATTATTATGATAACTTGTATTAGCATCAGTCAGATAGGTTTCCGCTTCAGAGACACGTTGTTGAGCAGCACCCACACATTGCAGTGTTACCATCCCATGAATAGTTGCGTTTTTTGCTAAAGCGCTTTTACTTTCAAAGACGGTTTGGGTTTCCTCGAGGAGTGAACGAAGATAGGCATCCTTATCATCTGATGCAAAATAACCACAAGCATAAGAGACGAAATGAGAATCGATCAGGGATTGAAATGACTTACTTGTACTGGTATAATATACCTCTTGGTCGAACCAATCTGTCGATTCAATCAACCGTTCCTCAGCACTATTTAGGAAATCCGTGATTTGATTACGATAATAGTTGGGGTACCGATTCGGAATGTTTGATTGGTTAAACGACTCGCTCGCGTTTACAAAAGTTTCCCGAGCCTCCTGTAACAACGAAGTTGCAAGAGGTTTCATCGCAGAAATGTAATCCTCTGTGGTGATTTTATCCTTTGACTCGGTAACAGGGAACGACCAACCTGTGAAATAGACAAGAGCATCGTTGATATCCTCAACCTCAAAAACACTGATGCCGTAGTTAGTTCGTGCATAGTCTGATACATTCCGTGTCACAGGATGGGTCGTTATTTGTGTCCAGCCATTATCTGTAGTTGTCTCCGTAACTGTTTCCGTATAGGTCATCTGCCCTTTAGGAATCAAAAATCGTGTCGCGCCAACAGAAGCAGCAGCATCGATTTTATAAGGAATACCTCCAATAGGACCAATACTCCCATCAGGATTGATCATCCCGGTCATGACTGTTTTATTATCAAGTGTCCAATTTTCCAAGAGGGAAATCACTGCAACGGTCATAATTGCTCCCGCTGAAGGACCACCAATCATGGGTGAATCCGTCCGGACAACAAAGAAAAAATCACAGGTCCGAGGATCAAGATGAGATCGGGTATCCGAACTCACAAGCGCGCTTCCAACTTTTACCGCGAGGCGCCCAGAACCCTGCATATCAACATCGGTGAGCGGAAGGGTATCAACAAACACCCGACCACTCCCATTTGTTTGAATCGTTAACGTAATTGTTGAAATCATCCCAGTATATCCAGCATCTGTTTGTGCGACAGCTGGGGCATACACGGTAATGTTTCGATAATTCACAGAAACACTTCCCTGTTGAATCTCCCCAGCAGAAATTGCAACGGACGAAGGAAGACATGAAGAAAAGAAAAGACACATACCTATTGCTATAAATAAAAATTGCTTTCTCATAGGTCTGCCTCTGGTTACTTCAGGCGTAATACTATATGGTATACAAAAACATTACTGTACAATAGATAAGGGCTGTGAATAATTGATGGAAAAGATACTATAATCCGTTCTTTTTGGTGTCATCCATCACTAGTATCTATCCCTTCTGATAGGCTTAGTTTTTTTCTTTCGAGTGTTTTTTTTTTCTTAGAACTCTTACAAAATTTCCCATCCCTTTTAACCATATTTAGTCAAATAGTACCAGAGGAATGGGGCAATATCATTTCATAATCATTCCTTTGCCGACACTTTCATAATAATGATGTTGTTATTCTCCCCAAGGATAATGATCCCTATCTACACAGTAACTCCCCAAAGGTGAAGAACCTAGATCAACAGTGAACTCTAGCAGTTCGTCACCCTCTAGCAAATAGAGTTCGTTTACTCTTATTGTGTATTCCCCAGGCAGCAGGTTCCTGATTTCATAGTTAACGTCAAAAAGGCAGAGACAATCGCATCCACCGCTAATAAGAGATTCGTTTTCCTCTATTGTGATTAGGTTGTTTTCAATGGTTATACCAGCTAAGATCTCATCAGGACAGCAATTAAATCCTGCATTGACATGTTTAAGCAAAAGAACATTTTCCCCGTCATATTGATATTCTATACAATCTTTATCTGGCGGTGTGTCAAAGCTTGGGAATTCTTTACAATCCGTGTAATTAACAAGTGTACCAGTTGCATTCGTTACTCCACTAGGCCCCAGCTTTTCAATTTCAAGTATCTCGACAACTATGCCCCACATATGAAAACTAACCTGATCTTCCAATATCTTGGCCTTAAAACTGATTCGTAAACCATCTTCCTTGAATTCTGAAGATAAATTTGTCGGATCTAAATGTTTAAGTTTTCCGATCCCATTATCCCAGATTATCCCATAGAACCCCCCTTCCAGCTCGATATATGTAATTGTTCCTGTTCCTTCTATGACACGTTCTACACAACCACTAAAACCAACAGCTAGCAACATCAATGTTATTCCAACCATCAAAACTTTTATATTCATTTTTTCTTCCCCCATTACAATCTAATAACATTTCTTTCTATAAAAATATATTCCTTAAATCCCAGACTTTCCACTGTGAAAGTAAAGGTAACCAGAAAAAAATATATTTTTCGAGGGTTAAACCCTACATTTAGTTAATTTGCTTTTTTGAGGAACGGCCTTGGTTCATAATTCACCTCTTCGAACATCCAGTCGTATTGTTCTATGAATTAATTGTCGTATGTTTCCTTCATATTACACGATCAAAAAATGTACCCCAAGGGATACCCCCATTTTTAGATGGATTCATTTTGGGAGGATGTCATTTTATTGTGTTTTTTCCAGTTATATTCCCTCATAATTGTCATCCCATCCATGGCTGGATGGTATGCATTATAAGGTTATATGATTTTTGAGACAATGCCCCATTCCTGTTAAACGGAGAAAAACATGAAGGCTAACCCAATCAAGAGTATAACCCTTCACAAATTTCCTTAAATCAGGTATAGGCACTTCGCTTTTTCAAAGCAGAGTCCTTACATCGAAACCATCTATTTATTCAGATGGTATTATGACAAAGAACAGCACGACGAACCCGTTCATTGTCTTGGTAACCTCGTCAATACCTTCTGCCTGAGCGGTAACAGTGATGATAACAGGACCAAATCCGACGAGATCAAATCCGTAGGATCCTGACGGGTATCGTACCCACTCTGAGCTCTGTGCCGCAAGCGTGTCAAGAGTACCTTTCCCCGATGCCTGTATCCTGCCCCGTATTCCACCTTCAACAGAAATACTCCACTCAACATGAGTAGCATTAGCATATCCGGTGTTCTTGATCTCTGCATCTACTTCTAACAATCCGCCATCAGCACTTCCTATTTCAAGAGATGCTTCAAACGGGGCGACATTGACAATCAGTTCCAACCCATCAGAGACACCTGTATTGTTTTGTGAAGTAGCGGAAACATAGACAGGCCATTCTCCAACCGGTACGGCGGTGTACAGTTCAGCAGTAACATTAAATGATAGTGACTCACCCGTTGCAAGCGATATTGGATACGGTGTAAACTGGTCTGCAATTTTACCATTCACCAAGCAGGTGATATCCTCAATAGAACCGGCAGTGACATTGTAGGTGTCATCAAGAGTACCAGTGTTTTTTATTTTGACAAGAAAGGTGGTTGATGCCCCTGTCTTTGAAGGGACAGTCTGGTAAGGATCATTACACGATACATCAACACTATATCCATTCTTCACGACATTGACAATCAATTCCAATACATCAGAGACACAAGTATTGTTTTGCGAGGTAGCATAAACATAGACAGACCATTCTCCAATCGGTACGGCTGCGTAAAGCTCTGCTGTAAGATCAAATGTCATTGACTCACCTGCAGCAAGTGTAATGGGATAG
>Ga0315289_10006192_pt1 | contig 17604 bp, 17 predicted proteins | sample YL17G11_40_MG_FD_203452 | JGI IMG/M metagenome (GOLD analysis project Ga0315289, IMG submission 203452) | Sediment microbial communities from Yellowstone Lake, YNP, Wyoming, USA - YL17G11_40 | ecosystem: Environmental > Aquatic > Freshwater > Lake > Sediment | place: USA: Wyoming | collected... | reverse complement strand
CCACCCACCCCCCCAAAAAAAACACTCACCAGGTCGTCGATTTTCAGCTTCTTCAGCTGCAGCACTACGCTCCCCAGGTTGGACCGCAGGATCTCCGGGTACGTCTGCTCCAGCAGGTCCTGCCCAAACGACGCCTCCGTGTACAGGCGGAAGCACTTCCCCGGCCGGGTCCGCCCCGCCCGCCCCGCCCGCTGGTGGGCGGACGCGCGCGAGATGGGCGAGACGAGGAGCGACTCGACGCGCGCGCGCGGGTTGTACACTTTCTGCTTGGCAAAGCCCGGGTCGACGACGTAAACGATGCCGTCGATGGTGAGCGAGGTCTCCGCGATGTTGGTGGAGACGATGACCTTGCGCCCGGGCGGGCCGCCGGGTTTGGCGGGCGGCGGGGCGGGCTCAAAGATGCGTTGCTGGGCGGCGGGGGGTAGGGACGAGTAGAGCGGGTAGACCGCGAGCGGGCCGCCGCCGACCTGGCCGCCCTCCCTGAGGATCCGCCGCACCGCGTCCTCGATCTCCTCCTCGCCCGTCAGGAAGAGCAGCACGTCGCCCGGCGGCTCCGACCCGTGGATCTGGACGACCGTGCGGACGGCGGCCTCCACGTAATCCTTTTCCGGGGAGGCCGTGTAAAACACCTCGACCGGGTGGAGGCGGCCGGGGACGCGCAGCAGGGGCGCCCCTTCAAAGTAGGCTTGGAATTTCTCGGCCTCCAGCGTCGCGCTCATGACGACCAGTTTGAGGTCGGGCCGCCGCCCGGACGCCAGGATGTTCTTCACCAGCCCGAACAGGACGTCCGTCGCCAGAGTGCGCTCGTGCGCCTCGTCCAGGATGATGACGGCGTACCGGCCGAGCGAGGGGTCGAGCATGGCTTCGCGCAGGAGCATGCCGTCCGTCATGAACTTGACGAGCGTGCGCGGGCTCGTGAGCTCCTCAAAGCGGATGGAGTACCCCACCTCCCCGCCCAGGGTCACATCCATCTCCTCCGCCACGCGGCGGGCGACGCTCATGGCCGCCACCCGGCGGGGCTGGGTGATGGCGATGGACCGGAACGGGGCGTCGGCGCCGCCGCCCCCGGCAGCAGCAGACGCGGGGCCGGCCGGGGGCGTGTAGGCCGGCGTGCGCCCGTACCCGGCCCCCGCCACGAACTGGGCGATCTGGGTGGTCTTTCCGGACCCGGTCTCGCCGACCAGGATGGTGATCTGGTGGGCCGCAAGCATGGCGAGGAAGTCGGCCCGGGCCTGCCAGACGGGGAGGCCTTTGGAGAGGAGAGGGTTGTGAACGAGAGAGTGAGCGAAAACAAGCGCGGGGGGATGGGGGTGCTCGCGTCTGTCTCACCCCAGCTCCCGCCCCTCTTCCTTTTCTCCCGTGCCTTTCCGCGTCTCCAGGATGCCGTAGTAGCGTGGGGTGTAAGGGACGTCGGTGTAAGGGTTGACGGAGGGGCCGTCATCGTCCCCGGTGGCGGCGGGGCAGCCGCCGGCGGCGCGCCCATTGGCGACCGTGCCAGTCGTCGTCAGGTCCAGCTTGCGCTTGCGCTCCATCGTGGTGTGGAGTGTTGGATGTGGCGTGTGGGCGGCGGTCGCCGTGCAGCCAGCAGGGGCGCACACTCAGCTGTGCTACACGCACGCAGAGAATGAAAAGTGAGAAAAAGTGTAGCCACTCTCGCCAAATTGTTGTTGACGAGGGCGCCTTTTTCATTTCACGCAGCATGGGCGCCTCCACCTCCCGCCCGGCGCCCGACAGGTGGGGCCGACAAGGCGGTCTTTCCCAGCAAGCCGCTCGGGCCCGGGCCCGGGCCCGGACTGCCTCGACGGAGCACGCCGCGGCGGCGAGCAAAGCTGCGGCAACGACAACCTGCCCCCCACCGCCGCCGCTCTCGCCCGCCCTCTCGGCCGCCCTGGCCGCGATTGCGGCTGGCAGGAGCGGCCCGGCCACCCTCGCCGCCTGGGAGGCCGACCATGACACCCTGCTCACAGCTGTGAGAGCCCTGACAGCGGCTGTGGGTTCTGCGGGCGGGCGCATCCCAGCGGTTCCCAGCGGCCCAGCGGCCGCCCTGCCCAGGGAGGACCAGGGCACCCGCGCCGTGGCGGCCGCCGTCGCGTCGGGGCGCACCCTGGACGCGGAGCGGGCCATGCACGCCCTGTGTGCCCGCATCAAGCAGACGCCGGCGGCGTTGGAAGCGCGTGCGGGCGAGCTGGGGTGGGATGCCGGCTTCATCCAGAGGCGGGCCGCGGCCCTGCGCGCCCTCCTGGACGCGTCTGACGGCGCCGCGGCCGGCAGTGACGGCTGGGCCCGGGTCGTCGACCAGGGGTGCGCCAGCCTGACTGTCGATTACCGCACCCTGCGCACGCCCTCGGCGACGCTGCACTGTCTGGTGATGAACGACGTCTTCCCGGGCCCCCCGCCCGCACTCCTCGCCCTCACCCGCGAGACGGATTTGGTCCGGGCGTGGAACCCCTTTTGCACGGTGGGAGCCACCCTGGACGCTGCCCCGCACCCGGGCTGGGCGCGCGTGGGGTATGCGGCCATGCGCGTGCTGCCGCCCTTCCCAACCTTTGACCTGTGCGTCAGGGGCGTGGGCCACGACTGCTCGCGCGATCGGGGCACCGCGGCCGTCACGCTGGGCCAGGCGGCCGCCGACGAGTCCGTCCCGCCGCCCTCCGACCCGCCCGTGCGGCACCCGGCAGAGCCGCCGTCCTCGGCCGGGTGCCACCGAGTGACCCTACACCCGGGCTCGGGCCTCCTGTTCCTGCCCCTGCCCCCCGACCCGGTCACCGGGCGGGCGCGCACGCTCGGCACGCTGTCGGCCTGCATGCACTTGCACCTGCCGCTCGTCCCGGCCTTCCTCGTGAAGTGGGTGGTCACCTTCGTGTTGCCGTTGCTGGCCCGGAACCTCAAAAAGCACGTGGCGGGTCCGTGGTTCCACCCGAGCGGTGTTGAGGCTCCGTCCTCACCCGCGGCCGCCCACCCGCCCGCCTCTCCTCGCGCGACCACCACCACCACGCTCCGTTCCCGCCTCAGCCCGCGGCCGCCCGCCCCCTCCAAAATCTCGGCCGACACACCCGGCCTGTTTGCGGACAGGATGGCCGCGTCCTTCACGTACCGTGAGTTTGAAGAAGGGGTGGCGGCCGCGGTGGCGGGGGGCGGGCTGTGGCCGGAGGGGGCGGACGCGGAGGAGGCGTGGCTGGCCGAGGTGCGGCGGACTGGGAGGTTGGTCCGAGGTTTAGATGAGAGCTGTGATGACAGGGCAGAGGCGGGACAGGGCGTGGTCGGCGGGCGGGCCGGGTAGGGGTAGGGCGTGATGGTGAAATGTAATGAGGTTTCGCTTTCCTCCTTGTCTTGTGTGACTCTTTCCATTCACGACCTTGCTCTCTCTCAAATCTTCCTCTCCTTCCCCACGTCACGTCAACAGGTCATCCACATCAAACGGCATGAAGGCGCCCGGCTCGCACCGCACAAACGCGCGGGCGGCGACCTCCAAGTCTCCATCATCGCCTGCACTCGTCGGCACGTGCGCAGCGCACCGCACGCCGTCATCAAACTCCAGGATGTATTTGCGCACTGCCCCGCCAAACGACTTGTCGATGACGGTGGCGCCAACGTGTAGGAGAGGCGGCGAGGAGGAGGCAGGGGGCGAAGGCGGCGAGGGCGAGATACTGGTGCTGCCAAAGCCGGGCATGTCCGCGTGGGCCGGGCGGGGCCCGCCCGGTGGCCACCGGTGGGCGGCCACCACGCCCGGCGCGCACATCACGTACGGCTTGCCGCCCGCGTTCACGCCCATGCGGCGCGTAAAAATGCAGTCGGCGGGCAGCTTGTTGGCCTCCGTCACAAAGTCCATGACAAAGGGCGAGGCCGGGGAGGCGCGGATGGAGGACGGCGTGCCAGTCTGGCATACGCCGCCCCGGTTGAAGATCACGACCTCGTCCGCCATCGCGAACGCCTCCTCCTGGTCGTGGGAGACCATGATGGCGGTCACGCCCGCCCGGTCCAGGATGTCGCGCAGGCCGGAGCGCAGGGCCCGCCGGACTTCCGGGTCCAGCGCGGAAAAGGGCTCGTCCAGCAACAGCAGGCGCGGTTCGGCCGCGAGCGCGCGCGCGAGCGCCACCCGCTGCTTCTGCCCGCCCGACAGTTGCGACGGCAGCCGCCCCGCGATGTGGGGCAGCTCCACCAGGTCCAACAGCTCCGCCACGCGGGCCCCGTGGTCGCCCGGCAGGTTGAGCATGCGGGGGCCGAACGCGATGTTCTCGGCCACGGTCATGTGCTTGAACAGGGCATACCCCTGGAACACGACCCCCACCCGCCGTGCCTTGGGGGGCAGGGCCGTGACGTCCAGGCCGTCAAACAGGATGCGCCCGGAGGACGGGGCCTCCAGGCCGGACAGCAGGCGGAGGAGGGTGGTCTTGCCCGACCCGGAGGGGCCGACCAGGGCCGTGAGCGCATTGGGGCGGATGGCCAGGTCGGTGTGGCGCACGCCCGTCACGGGCCCGCGCGGGGTGGCGTACTCTTTGTGCAGCGAGGCCAGCGTCACGGACACGCCGTGGCGGGGCAGGACGATGCGGCGGGAGGAGGTCGTCCCGAGTTCGGCCTTGAAAAAAAAAAAAGGTCGGGGGAATGAGAGTGTTTTTGGGTCTGGAGAGCAGGTGTGGGCCAGCGATGGGGTCGCCGAATTTCCTTCTCCTCTCCTTACCGCAATCGTTTCCGCCTCCACCAGTTCGTCCAGGGGCTCATCGTCCGGGCCGGGCAGATCCCGGGCCAGCTCCTCCGTCAGCAGCTGGGTAGTGGGCGGGCGGCGCCCCGTGCGGCGTGGGGGCGGGGGCGGTGGGCGGGCGGGGGTGGCGGCCGTCCGCGGCAGGGAGCGACGGTGGGGCGCGGCTGAGGCGGTTGAGGAGGAGGCCACCAGGTGGGGTCGCTGAGAGGATAGAGGGCGCATCGTGCGGCTGGGTGCTCCTGGTGCCGTGAAGGAGACCGGGAACTGTGTGCAACCACGCACGGCGGGATGAGGAGAAAGTGTGTTTGACTGTTTTTCTTCACAAACCCGAGCGCAGGCAGACGCAGGGCGAGGGCGCGTTTTTCTTGCGCGCTCGACCACCCGCCCCCGCCATGCCCCTTCTCTCGCCTTTTTGGCTGGAACAATGCCTGGCTCAAAGGACTGGCGTGACCGAGGCGGAGGTGCGAGGCGAGGGAGCATGCAAATCGGGGCCCCGGCTTCCCTTGTTCACTCTCAACCCCGCCCTCGCCCTCTTCCTTCATTCTCTCGGCCCCACACAAAACACAACAGGCCCGCCCCGCCCTCACGGGCGCCCTCGCCCTCGCCCTCACCTTGGGCGCCCACTTCATTGCCGTCCCCCTGCGCGACGAATGTGGGGCAGCGGTGGGCCAAGCCGCCCTGCCCGTCCTTTTCCTGGCCTCGCTGCCCCTGACCGCGGCTGCCGCCCCGCTGGTGGGGGGCTGGCTGGCGGCTGCCGGGGCAGCGGGCAAAGGTGGGGCCGCTGTCGCCACGCTGCTGAATACACTTGCCGCCGTCGAAGGGGTGTCCAGCGTAATGCTGGCCGCGACGGCCTCCCTCCCCACCCCTTCCCGCCCACCCCGCATTTTTTACTTTTCCTGGCGCAGTGCCGCCAACGCGGCCGCGCTTTCCGCAGTCTGGGCGCGCGTGCTGGCATCGCTGGGGGGGCCGGGAGTCGCTCGCCGCCTGGTTGGCCCGCTGGCCGCGGCCACGACGGGCGGCCAGCTGGGCGGATCGGCGGCGGTCGCTCTGTTCGCGTGGGGCTTGGTGGCGTGGGGCGGGCGGTCTGGCGACACCTCACCACCGCCCACCGCTCTTTTAGCCCTGCCCGCTGCCGGGGCGGCGGTATTGCTAGCCGCGGCGGCGGTCGTCGTGGCGTCGCCTAAGCTGGATGGGGCCGCGCCAGGCGGCGAGATGGACACGGCGGAGGCGGGGCGGGCCAGGAAGAAGGCGGGGGAGGAGGAGGAGGCGGAGGAGGAGGGCCGGCCCACCGGCTGGCCGGCCGCGCGCGCCGCCCTGGCCGCCGCGTCGGCCGACCCCCTGGCCCGCGCCCTGGCCATGCTGATGGCGCTGGCGGCATCCTGTTCGGCGTGGGCGTACCTGGTCAAACAGGCCGTCGTGGCGCATGCCCGCAGCAGCGGGGGTGGCGGGGGTGGCACGGGTGGCGGCGTCCTCACTCTCCCAGCCACGCTCACGCCAACGCCCACCTCCGCCCCTGCCGCCGCCGCGGCCGCGGCTCGCATGGCCTGGTTCGCCACGATATCCGCATCCTCGGCCGCCGCGGTGGCGTGCCTCCAGCTGACTACGACGGGGCGGGCGCTGGCGCTCCTCCCGCCGGGTGCCGCCCTGGCGGCGGGCCCGGCCGTGGCCGCGCTCGGCTTTGCCGCCATCGCCCTGGCGCCCGCGCCGGCCACGGTCGCCGTCGCGGAGGCCGCCCGAAAGGCCGCCGACTACGGGCTCTCCCGCCCCGCCCGGGACGCGGCCTTTGCTGCCCTGCCCCGTCCCGTGCTCTTTGCCGCTCGCCTGGCGCTAGATGCGCTCGCTCCGCGGGCCGGGGACGCGGCCGCGGCGGCCGGGGTCGGAATACTGCGGTTGGTGGGCGCGTTGAGGGATGGCCCCGGCCCTGCCGCGGCGGTGGCGGTGCCTGTCGCCCTCGCCACCGTATGGGCGGCGCAGAAGGTGGGGCGGGCGCAGGTGCGGGCAGGGGTGGGGCGGGAGGCGTGAAAGACAGTGAGTGTGCGGAGCACAGAAGGAGGTGTGTAGAATGTGATGAGATTCGAAGATGTGATGGGGAAATACGTGGTCAGCGTGTGCGGGTGGCGTGAGAAAGGACAGGGAGGCGGACGGGTAGTGGTGAGAGGGAGAGGTGTGTGCAGGTGGTGAGGGTGGTGAGAGTCACGCCTCTCACACAGGCGGGTTGAAAAGAAGAAGAAGAAACACCATGGCGCCCCTGCGCTTCGCCATGGTGTGCGCCTCCAACATGAACCGGTCTATGGAGGCACATGCGGCCCTGGCGGCCGAAGGGATGCAGGTAAGAGAGCGGGGCGGTGGAAGGGGAACACAAGAAGAGCGGCGGCGCTGGCCAATCCCTCTCGCTTCACTCAAACCTCATGCCCCTCCAACTCTCTGCTACCCCCCCATCAAAGGTCACCTCCTACGGCATCGGCAAGGCCGTCAAACTGCCCGGCCCCACCGCGGACGCCCCCAACATATACCCCTTTGGCACACCGTACGCGGACATCGAGGTGAGAGGGAGAGAGAGGGAGAGGAAAAAGAGTCACCTCAAGCAGGCCTGAACCTTTTGACCCCCCCCGCTCGCTCCCCCTGTTGCTCATCCTCTTTCTCTCTATGTCCTCCTTTTTCGCACACAGTCCGACCTCACCGCCCGGGACCCGGACCTGTACGCCCGCACCGGCCTCATCGCAATGGCCGCCCGGAACGCGGCCGTCAAGCCCGCCCCGCAAAGGTGGCAGGATGAGGCGGCCCTGGGGCTGGACGTGGCGGTCACCTTTGAGGCCCGCGTGATGGAGGCGGTCGTCGCGGACATGGGCGGGCGCGGGGCGGGTGGCGGGGCACACCGGCCGCTGCTGGTCGTCAACCTAGATGTGTCTGACACGCCGGCGGATGCCGCCGCCGCGGCGCCGCTGGCCCTGTCGCTGTGCCGTGCACTCGAGGCCGCGCCCGGTGGGGAGTGGGAGGACGAGGTGGACACCATTTGCGATGCGTTTGAGGCGGAAACGGGGCGGCCGCTGCTCTACACCATTTGTTATTACTGACAGACAGAAGGAGAAGAGAAGAAGAGCGGGCTGGGAGAAGATGGAAGAGCGGGACAGAGCGTGTGCGTGTGGCCCGAGAGGAATGGGGTAGGGGGGTGAGAGAGGCAACGCCAACTGTGAGACTCGGCGGCGGAGTCGTGCGCGCTCACACTCCATCATTGCCGCTGCTCTCCCCTTCCCCACACTCTCGTCCCATCCCCGATCAGTTTTCCCTCACATCCAAGCTGAAGCTTGACAATTCTTCTATAATCGTCTGCGCGCCTTACTTTCTGCGCGTCTTACTTGTGTTTGAACAACGCTGAAAACAGCACGCCCCCCCAAACAAAGGCAGCGGCAATGCGTTCCCTCATCTTCCTCGCTTTTCTGGCCGCCAGCACGGCCACCGCTACCCCTGTCGACTACACTCACCTACGACTGGCTGGCAACGACATTGGTCTGTCCGTCGTCAGCGGCGCGAACGCCTGTGCGGCGGCATGCAAGGAAGGCGGTGGATGCAAAGGGTGAGAGAGGCCAGCTGGCGGTGCGCGCGGGAAGCCCGACCTCTCCTCCCACGCGCCACACCACCTCCTCACCCCTCGGTCTCTCTTTCCTCGCTCACTCAGGTGGTCCTACTGCCAGGACCCGGCCGGCTGTGACGCGTCGATGCCAGCCAAGACCTGCATTTTGTTGGCCTTCAAGAAGCCAGCGTTCAGCGGCCGCTGCCCTGCCTCGGCCGCTGAGATGCCGGCCTGGGCGTCGGGCGTGGCGGATCATGAGTCGGGCGCCACGGCCCAGGTCACCGCCCAGGCTTACTGTGACAAACAGCTGGCGAGCGCGGTGAAGAGGGGCGTCGTGCCGGTGCTGGTGGATGTTGAAGTCTTGCCCGAGGCGGCCGGGTGAGACGGCCGGGTGAGACATAATGGGGGTTACTGTGACATGAGGGAGGGAGCGGGTGTGGTGAAAACAAAAGGCATTTCTCACTCTCGCGTTCTATCTTCGAACAATCATGCGCCTCTCCCTCACCGTCCTGGCCACCCTGGCCCTCGCCATCGCGGCCAAGGCCGAAAAGCCCGCCCTGGCGGACGTTGCGGCCGCCGCGGCCCCCAACGCAACTGCTCCCATCACCGACGCCGCCGTTGAGGAAGCCTTCGAGCCCAACACCATCGTCCAGAAGCACATCGGCGGCGACCTGCTCGTCCTGTCCGTGTTGTGAGTTTTGATTTCAAAGGAGGTTGGATGCAGGCGGCAGATTTCAAAGGGGGTTGGATGCAGGGGGCAGTTCGGGCGGGGAGAGCGCTGGCGGCTGCGGGTTTCACCCAAACGTCCTGGCCGCGCTCCGACCCACTGGACTCGTGCATGCGCACAATAGCAATTTTTTTCTCCAGCCCGCGCGCGGCCTTCAGCCAATATGCAACCCCATAGTGCAGACCATGACCCACGCTTTGCGCCGTGCGTCATGGATGAACGATCAAAAGAAAAAAGAGGCCTCCTGCCCGCTCAAGATCCGCTCTCTCTCTTTCACCGCCTCTTACCCCCTTCTCTCCACCTCCATCCTCGTACAAAAATAGCTCCGAAACCAAGTCCGGCCCTTACCCCAAGACGGCCGAGGAATGCCAGGACGCCTGCAAGACACGCAAGGACTGCAATGCCTGGCTGTTCTGCGCCTCCTTGGACGGGTGCGCGCCAGGCCCGGGCGACGCCTGCAACGCACACCTAGCCAACTCCACCCTCCCCGTCGCGTTTGGCAAGTTTGGGACGGCCGGCGGCGATGAGGACCCCTGCGTCGGCGCCGACCACTCCCGCTACCCCCCTCAAATGTGCGCCCTCAAAAAGGTGCCGGACACGGCCAACCCCATCATCAACGACCCGGCCTCCCGGGACTGGCAGGGCGGCACGATCGACGCCAAGTGGGAGGCCAAGCAGGCCAAGGCCGCCAAGGCCGCTGAAAAGGAGGCGAAAAAGGTGGAGAAGGCGGCGGCCAAGGCGGCGCCTGCCCCGGCGGAGACGCCGGCGCCGACGCCCGCGCCGGCACCCACGCCCGCGCCAGCGCCAGCGCCCACGCCGGCTGCCCCCGCGCCGGCTGCCGCGCCTGCCGCTGCTGCTGCGGCCGCGGTGGTCGCAGCCCCTGTCGCGGCCGCCGCCGCCACCGTCGCCGCCCCCGCCGCCACGGCCTGCGCCGACACCCCGCCCAACGCCGAACACAGCTGCGAGGAGCAGAAAGCCTGGGGCAAGTGCAAGGAAGCATTCATGGGCGGGTACTGCGAGATTACCTGCGGCACGTGCAAGGCGGCGGCGGCGGCCCCTAAGAAGGAGGAGAAGCAGGACGAGAAGAAGGCCGCAGCCGCGCCTGCGGCGGCGGCTGCTCCCGCCGCCACCATGGCTGACCCGACGGGCGGTGTAACGGCGGAGGAGAGGGGCGAGGAGGGCACCCTGTCCAAGGGTGGCGTGCTCAACAAGACGGCGACGGCTGTCGTCAACGGCGCCCAGGCGGTGGTCACGCCCGCCTGATGATGCTTTGAAAGGGGGACGCGCGTGGATTTTTGTGGGGAGGCGTGGGCGTGGGCGTGGGCGTGGGCGTGGGCGTGGGCGTGGGCGTGGGCGCGGGCGTGGGCGTGGGCGTGGGCGTGGGCGTGGGCGTGGGCGTGGGCGTGGGCGTCCGGGCGTGGGCAGGCACGGCTGCGTCCGCCGCCCAGTAAACAAGGGAGACGTGAAATTTTTCCATCTTGATGATGAAAAAGAGAGAAACTTCTGACTTTTCACACCGACCATCTCTGCGTTCTGCGTGCCCTCCTCCCCTTTTAAACTCCACCTCACCACACACACACCATGGCTCGCCTGACCTTGTCCACCCTCTTTGCCGCCACCCTGGCCACCTCGGCGCTGGCCTGGACCCCGGAAGTGGTGACGACCGCCAACCTGGGCGGTAGCGTCACCGCCATAAGCTTGGCGAACGCTGTCGGCGGCGGCGGGCCTAAATCGTCAATTTTGCTGCCTATTGACACCGTCGAAGCCTGCCTCAAGGGTTGCGCCGATTTCCGCAACGGGCTGGGCTGCAACACGGTCAACTTCTGCAACAATGCCAACGGGTGCGGCAGCGGGTGCAACCAGCGCGAGCTCGGCCCGTATGGAACCCTGCAGTGCACCAGCGACGGCAAATTTCCGTACAAGGTAGGAGATGCAATAATGGGCTACATGCTTGTGAGATCTACGAGGTGTGGGAGGGCGCGGATCCGGCGGTGCGGGGCGGGCCAAAAAAAAGTGAATGCGTGCCCAGTGGGTCGCGCGCGCTTTTCCTAGGCAAACAAAAAAACGTCCGTGAAATGGGGGCGCATTGCGCATATCCGGGGGCCGAACCCATCAGGGTGATGGATCAAGCTTGAGCGGTGCCACTCTGAAGATATTATCTTCGAAGAAATGGTTGAAAAGGCCCGGCCTTGGCACAAAGAGAACGGGAAGGCGGGGCCTCTATTTTTACACGCAAGTGATCTCGCCCGCACCCCACGCCCGGCCCGTCTGTGCCGGGTACCGCGTCCCCCGGTCGCCCGCCATGCCGCAGCAGAGCGAACCCTTCAACCGTGTCTGACCGCACCACAACCTCCTCACACAGACGTGCTCGCTCAAGTGGAACGACGACATTAACAACCCCGTCATTTACGAGGAAGGATCTGGCGACTGGCTGGCGGCGACGACCTCCAAAGGCTTCCCGCGCCAGACGTACGGGTAGAGGACACGACGTGGGAATGAATGAATGATCCGATCCATCATCGGGATGGAATGGATGGATGGAAGGCTTGAGGCACCACACGTGTGCCGACTGCGTGGGGGGGGGCGTGCGCGCTCTGCGCTGTGCAGCCTCCACCGCGTGCACGCCACCGGGGGCTGTGTGACCCCGGCGGTGCTGCTGGCTGGCTACTACGCATACCCCCACTAGACAGAAACCCCTACCCCCCGCCCCCTTGTTCTGTCCAGTCTACCTATCAAAAAAAAAAACAGTTGTGTTTTTGCTCCCTACCGCGCCTGCCCTCTCCGAGGTTTGCTCCCTACGCCGCGCCGAGCCCCCCTACTGAGTGAGCGCGCTGTGCATGCTGTGCGCGTACGCGTGTTCGCACCATGAGATGTGGCAAGAGGTGTTGAGCATATTAATGTAAATAAGAGCCAGTCGGTGCCAGTCGGTGCTTTGCCAAAGGATTTCTCTTCTCTCTCTCTCCACTTCACACCTCTCATCCCTTCCACTTCACCTCTCCACATCACCTTCATATCCACCAAAACCATGCGCTTCATCTCCTTCGCCCTCGCCACCCTCGCCCTGGGCGCCGCCATGGCGTCTGCCCAGGCCGAGGTCGTGCCCGCGCCCGCGACGGCGGCCATGCCGGCCATGGCTGATGCTGATGCCGCGCCAATGGCCGACGTGCCTGGCGCGGCTGCGCCCGCGCCGGCTGACGCTGCCCCCGCACCCACGCCGGCCGTCATGGAGCCGGTCAAGCCCTCCATGAAGCCCAAGGCCGCGGCGGCTGAGCCGGTGGCGGCGGTCATCGTCGCCGCGCCCGCCTTCCCGGGCCCGGGCAAGGTGTCGGCGGGTGACCTCGGGGGCGACATCCTGGTCCTGGACGTCGCGTAAGTTTATCATTGTGGAGCAGGGGAGGGCTTGGTGCACGGTCACCTGTGTTTTGGAGGGGAGGAAGCGGGCGGGAAGGCGGCGCCGAGGCGGCCGTAAGTGCGGGAGCGGCAAACGCGTTTTTATGTGCGCGCTACACTTTGCGACCGTTTCTTTCTGCCACCTCCGGGACGGCCCGTAGCCCCCGTCAACTGCCATCCCCTACCCTCAAATCGTTAGATAAATGGTTGAGCCGTAGGATGGTGGGGGTGGGGATGATAATGGTTGCGGTCTGCAGACGCGGGCGGCGTTTGCATGCGGGGCTCGCGCCATCAGGAGGAGCAGAAGATGTGAGCAAGGCCCGCCTTCCCCTCAACTGCCGCCCGCTGCCCGCCCCGCCCCTGGGCCCGGGCCGCACCCATCCCACTACCCGTCGTAGCTAATTGTCTCCTACTTGAAGTGGAAAAGGTGCTGTTTGCGCTGGAGGAGCCCACACATCGCGACGATACTCATCCTCCTGTCTTCCTCTTTTTCTACTTTTTTTTTTAACAAAAAAACACACAGCACCTCCAAGGCGACCGCCAAGGTCATCACCACGCCGCAGGAGTGCATGGAGGCGTGCGACAAGCACAACATGTGCAACACCTGGATCATGTGGTGCGTTGATTTCATGAGTGGGAGCGGCGCGGTGGGGGCGCGCGGAGAGAGAGACGGGAGAGAGAAAGGCGAGGCCCCCCCAAGGTGTCGACGGGGACACCTTCCAACCACTCTCTTCTCCTCTCACCTCATCCCGTTCGCATCACCCTCTTTTTCAACTCCCAGCAACTCCACCACCGGCTGCGGCACCGGCTGCTCCCTGCACCTGGCCGACGCGCCCAACCCGCTCATGAAGAAGCAGGGCGTCTTCGCCAAGTCCGTCGCGGCCACGCACTGCGTGGCGGACGGCGACAAGTTCCCGTCGGGCCAGTGCACGCTGAAGATGGTGGCCGACCCGGCGGCGCCGCCGGTCAACTCGGACGATGCGACCTGGGTGGGGGGCACCATCGCGAAGAAGGCCAAGGGCCCGGCCGCCCGCAAGGAGGAGAAGGAGGCGGCGGCTGTCGCGGTGGTCGCGCCCGCGCCCATGGACGCTGCCCCCGCGCCCGCGCCGGCCGCCGCACCCGCTGCGTCGATGACGACCGCCCCGCCCGCCACGACCGCCCCGCCCCCGACCACGGCCACCCCGGCCGCCACGGCGGCGGCGGCGGTGCCGGCCACCACGGTGACGCCCACCCCCATCGAGGCCCTGGCGGCCGCGCCCGCTAAGGCGGCGGGGGCTATCAAGGACGCGGGCGCCACCACGGTCGCCGTCACCAAAGACGCCGGCACGACCACCGTCGGTGTCGTCACGGACGCGGCCACGACCGTCGCCGCCGCGGTCAAGCCGCCCACGGCCGCGCCCTGAAACAGGAGACAAAAGATGTGAGGTGCGGGGGCCTGCCCCGTGCTTTTTCTTTTTTTTCCTCCAAGTGACTGGCTAGGACATACTAGCCAGTCAGGTGTGTGGTGTGTGTGTGGGATTTCAACTGCGCACACCCTCTCACGTGCCGAGGAGGAAGAGAGGTACAAAAGTAAGGCACCGTCGCGTGGGACTCCCACTGCCGGTGTGGCGCACACGCATTTAATGCGCGCTCTGTGTCCCCTGTGCGTGGCAGGCGCGCCGCGTGCGTGAGAGAAATGAGAGAGAGAAAAAATGGAGAGATGATGATGGGTTGGCGCCGTGACCTGTAAAGACCGAAATGGGGAGGGCATCGCCCACCCCGTTCCTCTCTCTCTTGAATGAATAGCATGGCTTGATGGCGCACCGGATTCGAGAGGAAATGCAGAAGAGAGGCTGGCGCGTGGGGAAAAGCGAAGGCGACGCACGCGCCTGGAGGGCCTCCGGGGTCCCGGCCCTCTCTCGTCAAGAGGAGATAGAGATGCGCACACCTCTTTTCACTCTCTCTCAGCCAATGCGCCGTCCAACCGGCCCCTGCCGGGGTGGCCGCCGCCCAGCCCCAGCTGGACGGGCGGCCCGCCTGCCGGACCGGGATGCCAGGAGCAAGAAGAAGAAGAGCAGGAAGGAGCAGCGCGGCGCGAGGAGCGGGCGCTCGGGCGGCGCCTTTGCCGTCGTGGCTGGAATGGTCGTCGCCGCGGCTGTCGCCCTGGCCGCCCGGGCGTTTGGATTCGCACGCAAGGGATCCCACATGCTGGCTGAGGCGGCGACCAAACCGCTCCACTACACGGAGCACGCCCGGTGCCGTATGAAGTGCCGGTAAGGACGAAAAAGAGGGACGAGGAGACATGCCCTCAACCTAGCCACGTTTTTTTCTCACGCACTCACTAACCCACACACATGCCAGCCACATCTCCGCCGCCCAAGTCCGGGCCACCCTGGCAACCGGGCGGGTCAACCCCCTGAAGTCGGACCTAGGCACGGCCCCCTGCGCCAAGCTGGTCGTGGACGCGGTCGTGCCCGGCGGAGGAGAGGGAGCGGCCGCCGCCTCCACGCCCAAGCACGTCCAGGCCGTCCTGTCGGCGTGCCCCCGGGATACGAGCGTGGTGACTGTCATCGACGCGGACCGGGACTGGGAATGCTACTGCCCTGGGGATTGAGTAGGGAGAGTAGGGAGAGAAATGCGACCTTGTGATCATGTTTTTCTTTTTTTTTACCTCTCCTCGCCCGCCACCCGCAGCGCCTCCCGGACAATCTCGTTCACCGGCTCTAAGAAACTGGACCGGGCGAGCGTGGACGCCGGCGGCAGCCCGCCCGGACCCAACCCATCCGCGCGGGCAGCCACAGGCACGACGGGGGTCGCTCCACGGCGGCGGCCAAACAGGCCGCCCGTGGTGGTGGCCCCTCCTCCAGCCGGCGGCAGCACCAGGGGGGACGCCCCGCCCGCCATCGCCCCGAACCCGCGACCCGCGTCCGCCCGGCCCGGACTGAGGCAATAGTCCAGCCAGGCCGGTAGCAGGGGCGAGGGCGTGCCTGGCGGGGCGCTGGCGCCGGAGGAGGCCAGGGCCGGGACCGCCCACAGGTCCGCCCACAGCGGCACGCCCTCTGGCGGGGCGAGCAGCACCACGGCCGCCGACCGGGCGGCCAGGGGGCCCAGGTCGGGGGACGACCCGACCGTCACCCAGGCATCTCCCGCCGCCAGGGCCCGCCCGGCGTCGCGGTCGGAGACCAGCAGGGCCGCCCGGCGGAGCGAGGCCATGGTGGCCGCGAGCGCCGAGGCGGCGGCCGCCCCCGCCCGGCCCCCTCCCCGGCGGCCACCACCACCAGGCCCGCCGAGCGCGGCCTCCAGCTCGGCCCCGGTCGGGTTGAAGCCCACGCCCGCGCACGCGCAGGCGATGGCGGCAAAGAGGCGTGGGGAGGAGGGCAGGGCGACCCGCCCCGCCAGGCGCGGGTGGAGGAGGTCGGCCCAGGCCCGGGGCAGCGGCACGCCCGCGCGCGCGAGCCGGTCTTTCCGCGCCGCGAGTAGCACGGCGCCCCACCGGTAGGGGCAGCCGTAGACAGCGCCGGAGCTGTAAAGGCTGCCATCGGGGGCTCGCCTCACCAGCCGCCGCCAGGACGGGTGCAGGCGGCCCCACCAGGCGGCGGCCGCCGCCCCGGGGAGGGGCGCGACCAGGCCGCGCGAGACCGCGGCGGCCAGCCATTCATCGCCCAGGCTCACCCCGTCCGCCGTCGCCGCGCTCTTGGGGCCGCCCTTCTCGGGGGTGGACAGCTCGGTGAAAATGGTCTCCAGCTGGGGCTTGGGCTGGAGCACCACGCCCCCGCCCCGCTTGCCCAGGGCAGCCTTGAAACCCGCAACCGCTTCTGCCGGGACGGACCCGCGCAGGGACACCAGGCGGAGCGGGATGCTCAGTTCCAGGGCGTCGACTGGTGGCGGCGGTGTGGTGCCCTTGCGACGGGACATGGATAAGGGGTCTGGCACCCGGACGGCCGCGAAGGCGGACGGGGCGGCGGCCAAGGACGTCGCGGCCAACAGGCCGGCTGTGAGGACGGCCGACCGGCGGGGAGAGGAGGCTGCGTCGGCTGACGACGCGGCGACGCGCGACAAGCGGCGCTGGTGCGCGCTGATCACGGTGCCATGTCGTCCGACGGATTGGATGGCCCTTTGGGTGGGCGCCAGTGATTGATTCATTGGTTTCTCTCACGGCGAAGGGCGCGCGAGAAGAATAGAAGTGCACCTCGCCAATGGAGATGAAACAAAAAAAAGCGGGCGCACTTTATCTTCACAGCTCGTTTCAACGTGCGCGGGCGGTGAAGGCAGATGCAGACTCTCTAGCTCTCTCTCGCGCGCGCGCGCGCTCGCTCTCTCTTGCTCTCCCTGGCTGGCGTGACAGGGCGATGAACCGCCTCAAGTCGGGGCTCGCCCGCCACGGCCTGAACCCTGCCGACCTCCCGGCCGCCCTCCTCATCCACGAACTTTTGGGCGCGGCCATGGCCACGGCCTTCTGGGCGGCCTGCTACGCCACCCAGCCGTCCACTACTGCGCTGGAACCCCTGGCCCGCCGGGTCGCGGCGGCGCACCCGGCCGCCCAGCGCCTGTGGCAGACATCCGTCGCCGCTGCCCAGGCGCGGGTGCGCAAGACGCCCTGGCTGAGCCGGACGGGGGCGGACCCGGCGCGGCTGACGCTGTCACTGGCCGAGAGCCTGATGCTGCGCGCATGCATAAAGCCGGGCACCTTTGTATTCAAGCTCTGGGCGAGCGCGGCGCTGGTCAAGGGCGGGAAGCGTGTGATTGCGGGGAGGAAGGCGGCGCGCTTGGCTTGTGCGACAACAAGGTGTGGCGTGTGGTCGGCAGCGCCTGCAGCTAGAGCGGTGCGGCGGATTGGGCCTTGGGTGTGTGGACAGTGAAAGGGAGTGTGTGCAGAGCCCGCTTGCAGACGACAAGTGTGTGTAGAGCCCGCTTGCAGACGACAAGGGACGGGACGGGACGGGATGGAGACGACTGAGCAAGGTCACGAGGGGTCAAGGCTGCCGCCGGGCCCCCCATCATTTCACTCTTCGCATCTCTCATGCCCACCCCCACCCCGCCTCCGCCGCCGTCCACCACCCCGACCCCCTGTGAGGTGGCTGCTCTGAAGGCGTGCCTGGAAGCCCACAGCGGCGACCGCGTTAAGTGCAGGCAGGAGATCGCGGCCTTTGCAGCGTGCGGTGGAAAACCGGCGACGGCGCAACCACCACCCCGCCCGCCGGCTGAGTAAAACAGAGGGACCCACAGAGGGACCCCCCC
>Ga0315289_10006191_pt1 | contig 17605 bp, 10 predicted proteins | sample YL17G11_40_MG_FD_203452 | JGI IMG/M metagenome (GOLD analysis project Ga0315289, IMG submission 203452) | Sediment microbial communities from Yellowstone Lake, YNP, Wyoming, USA - YL17G11_40 | ecosystem: Environmental > Aquatic > Freshwater > Lake > Sediment | place: USA: Wyoming | collected... | reverse complement strand
CTGGCCCGCGTGGGCGAGCAACTCGGGTGCGCGGCGTAGAACCGGTTCAGCCGCATGCCCGCGGCGGCCATGGCGTCCAGAGCGGGAGTCTGGATCTGCTTCAAGCCGTTGTAACTTACGTCCCCCCAGCCCTGGTCATCCGTCATGCACAGGATGATGTTCGGACGCCTGGCGCTCTCTTCAGATCGGAGCGCTATCCCGGCGCAGCCGCTCAATCCGAAGGCCAGGGCGGCGGCGCTGCTCTTGAGAAACTCACGGCGATTCATAGAAATCTCCCTTCCCTTGCTAGGGCCAACGACGAGCCGGAATGCCCCGCGCGCTTCACGCTTCCCAAATGATTCGTTGAGCCGATTCACGGAGTCTTGCCGGTGGCTTGGCACACGACCGGCTTCGCGCCGGTCATCTGCAACTGCTTCTGCTTGATGGCCAGAATCAGCGCGGTGGCCGCCGTCGCCGATAGACGCGGGGCGGCCGTGTAGTCCTGCGGGTTGTTATCCCGGTTCGGCTGGTAATAGAAGGTGCCGTCGGGGCAGTGGCTCAGGCTGAACGCCCAGCGGTTATGATCCATCAGCCTGCGGAAACTGGGTGGATCGGTCGCCGCTCCGAGAGCCGTCCACACCATTCCCAGAAGCGGGCAACCGTGGGTATCGATGAACGTGTCGGGATGGTTCCCAATGCACTCGGCATTCAGGCGGCTGAAGGCCCTGAAGGCCTCGGGGGCCGCCGGATACAAGTAGTGCGCCAGGGCCGATGAGCCGGTTCGCCCCATGTCGGCGTAGCCCGCGCCGCCCACCCCATCCGCGTACCAGACGTAGCCGATCTTGTTGGTGCCCTTGGCGATGAATTCATGCGCGGCCTGGAATCGCCGGGCGTCAATTGGGAGGCCGCAGCGCTGCATCAACGCCCAGGCCATCATGGCCTGCGCCGTGACCACGTTGAATGCGCCGTACCCGTTGCCACCCTCGCGGTTGTAGGGGCCGTGGCCAAACCCTCCCGCGATGTGCTTGCGTTCCGGCGCCGCCGTCTGGGGATGCTGGGCCAGGGCCAGCCACTGGTTGATCTCCTCCAACTCCGGCAGCACCCAGGGCTCGCGGGTGACGAGGTAGTACTCGCCCAGGGCGATTCCATACAGGCCGTACTGCCAGCAGGGCAGGCCGCCATACCGGATCGTACCCGTGGTGGACCGGGCCATGGCCTCCATGGCCTTCTTGACGGCGGGCAAGTACGTCTTGTCCCCGCTGCCCAGGAGCGCCAGGGCGGCAAACGCGTTGATGTGCGGCCGCCCGCTCCAGGTTCCGTCGGGCTTCTGCGCCTTGATCAGGTAGGCGAGGGTCTCCTTGAGGATCACGTCGGTCTTCTTGCAGGTGAACGGGTAGGTTTCGGAGAAACTGCCGTACTTGGTGGTCAGTTGCACTTCTGCCTTCAGCCTCCGGTCGCCCCGAAGGAGGTCCAGCGCCAGTTTGCCGCCCCGCTTGCCCTGGCTCTCCTCCAGGGCGTTGCCGAAGTCCATCATCGGCCCTTCGTAACCGAACTTGCCCATGCCGTAACCGAACTTGTGCGGCGTGACGAACGCGCGGCCGCCCGCGCCGACGATCTTGTCGCCCTTCTCCACCTTTCCGAAGGCCGGCGCGTCCTTGAACACGAACATGACGAGGAGGGTCGTCGGCTCCTCCTTCGTGATCATGGCCCTGATGCCGGTGATGCCGATGTTGATGTACCAGCCGGGAACCTCGGCGTCGGGGCCGACCTTGGTGGTCAGTTTGTCCCAGGGCGGCCTGTCCAGCCCCCAGGCCGGCATGGCTATCATCAGCCATGCGATAAGCAGCGAGCCCCACCGCGTCGCCCAACGTTCCCAAACGGTTTGTGTCATCGTTTATCTCCCGTCCCCATCAACTCCTGCATCGCCTCGGCCATCGCCTTGCCGAGCAGGATGAAGAAGCGGCCTTCGCCGAAATAGTGATAGCCGAGGTTCGAGGTGGCGCGCTTGACCAGCGTCTTGCCGTCGGGCTTGAACTTCTTCAGCAAGGCGGCCCTCTCCTTGTCCGGGTCCTCGCCGAGAAAGTCGATCGTCGAGACATGGGCCTGGCCGTCCATGTTCGACTGCCCGGCGAGGATGAAGACTTTGAGCGGCTTCGGCGCAGCGCCGGCATGGAGCGGCGCCAGTTGCACCAGCAGCAGGACGGCAAGGGCGAGCAGGGTGGATGTTCCGGATTTCATTGTCGATATCCTGATTCGTATGAAAACGCGTGGTTGCCCATTTCGCCATTCACCTCGCCGCCGGCGCGGTGCACAGGTTCTTCATCGCTTCGCCCAGGGCGTTGCCCACCAGGAAGTAGGTCTCGGCGTTGGCGAACTCGTGGTGCCCGTGGCCCGGACAGGGAGAGTCCTCGGGCTTGCGGACGAAATCATGGGTTTCGACAAACCTCACCGTGCCTTTGAACTCCGGGTGCGCCGCCGCGTCGGCCTGCGCTTTCCTGAGGGCCGCCCACTGGCCTTCCGCCTTCACCCAAGGGCCGGTCAACTCGCCGATCACCACCGGCAGATTCGGCGCGTTAAGATCCTTGCGCACGTCCTTGATCAGGTTCACCAGGTTCTTCTCATACTCCGGGACGGCATTCCCGGGGTCGCACCCGTCGTTCCAACCGTGGTACCAGACAAAGCCCGCCAGTTCGTATCCACCGCCGTCGTAGCCGGGGAAGGACTTCTTGAGGTCCGAAAGGGCCTCGCGAATGTCGGCCAGCATCTTCGTGTAGTAAGGCCCCACCTCCCCGCCGGAACTCGGCGGCCGGAAGTCCTTGTAGAGGCTCTTGCCGCCCCAGGCGGTCTTGATGAGCAGGACCTGGTTGGCGAGGCTGTCCCCGACGACGTGGCCGAACTGGAGTTCGGGACCGAAATGGTGCTTCCCCCCATAGACGGTGAATCCAAGGCCGAGCGGGCCGCACTTCACGGGGCTGTTCTCGGGCCTGTACCAAACCCAAACGTCCTCACGGACCACCCACTGGCCCTTGTCGTCCTTGAGGTGTTTGTAGAGGGGCGCCTTGGCCGGGTCCTTCATGACGTAGTTGAGCGTGCCGCGCCCTCCGTTGTAGTCCTTGCCCTCAAGGTCGGCTACGCCCTGGCCCTCCATGTTCGACTGGCCGGCAAGGATGAAGACCTTGACCGGACTCTTGCCGGCCCGCTTCGCAGGCTTCGCCGGACCCGCCTGCCGGGCCAGGACCGGCTGTGACAGCACGGCCAGTGCGGCGGCGGCGAAAAGGACGGCGCCGACCCTCTGCTTTTTCATGACGGCTCCTCTGTTTGGCGTTGGTTCAGGGTTCACCTGCTCACGTCGGCGCCCGGTCGAGTCGCGAGCACACCCTGCGTCAGGAAGAACTCCAGCAGGCGTTGGGACTGGAAGAACTCGGGGCATACCTGGTGGCCCTTGCCGTCGGCCACGATGAGTTCCATGTTGCCGCCCAGCCTGCGATAGCGCCGGGCCAGTTCGGCGCTGTTCCGTTCCAGCGGGACCAGCGTGTCTGCATTTCCGTGAAGATGGAGGATCGGGATCTTCGCCTTGGCCAGCGGTTCCAGCCGCTCGATCGGATTGTGCTCCGCCAGACGCTTGCGCAGGTCGTCCTCGCCCATGCCGTAGGCGGCGCAGGACTTGGCCAGTCCGGGCCAACTGGCCTGGTCGCAGACCGTGTAGATGCCGCCGATGCACCGGACGGATTGCGGATGCTCGGCCGCCCAGTTGTAAAGCATGAGGCCGCCGCGGCTCTGCGGCAGGAGGCATGCCTGGGGCGAGAGGGCGTACTTGTCCACCACAAACTGGTGAAACCGGGTGTAGGCGTCACGGCCCTTCGGGTTGCCGTACGACTCGCCCACATCCACTCCCGCGACTGCGAAGCCGGCGGCCAGCAGCCGCGTGAACAGCCACTCGTGGCTGGGGTCCGGGTGTTGGCCCATGAGCGTCGGGGCGTACCACACCCAGGGCCGGGTCCCGTCTTCGGCGGGCTTGGTCGGCAGCAGCACGAAGCCTTTGTTACCGGCCACGGCGAAGTCGTGCCGCCGCGCGCCGAATTGGGTTGAGGCGACGGCATCCCCGGCTCCGCGGCCCTTGAACGGCGGGCCCCAGATTCTCCCGATCAGTGCGTAGATTTCCGGCTCCGCCGTCTTGAGTTCGGCCCGGTTGAACGGAAAGAAATCGTTCATGCCGAAGTACGCCTCGGACATTTCGGCAAAGAACTCCTTCTGGTCGGTCAGGGCGTAGTGCTTCGACCGCCGGCCGCCGACGCTGAGGACCGAGTCTCCGCGGCCGCTTTCCATGAAGCGCTCATAGGCCTTGCAGATGCGGGGCTCGTCAAAGTCGAGAACCTGGTCGTGGTAGGCGTGGGCCAGTTCGTGCAGGACGCACCACGGCTGCTCGTTGTTGCCGCGGGCGCTGATGAGGTCGGCCGCCTCGGGGATATGCACGCACCTGGCCAGGTCCCGTGCATAACCGTGCTCCTCCAGCCATTCCGCGGAGGGGTGATACTGCATCGCCCGCAACTGGCCGTGCGTCAGGTCCAGCACGATCGGCACGGCCTGAAGCCTGGCCAGACGATCCGCGGCGACCACGGACTTGATGTCCGCAAGTTTGGCCTCCAGGAGTTGCAGCGATCGCTTTCCGATCGCCTCGTTCGGCGGCTGGAGCAGCCGGTCATCCACCCGCACCGTCCACCCTTCGACGGTCCGGACGGAGCGCGTGGCGGGTTTCGGGGGCTCCGGGCTCTCGCCGCCACGGGCGGCGGCAAAGACCGCGCCGAGCAGCAAGACGCTTCCAAACTTCAGATTGAACATTGTCATCGGCCTGAATCTCCACCTTGTCGTTGCTGCGGTTTGTCGCACCATTCCTTCATGGCCTCGCCCATGCCGTTGCCGATCCGGAAGGAGGTCTCCGCGCTGTTGCTGCAGTCATAGGCCCGGTCAGAGCCAACGTTCGACGCCGAGGCGGAGGCGTTGCGCGCCGGCCAGCACTTCGCCGGCCGCCGCCAGGTCGTGCACGGCCACGCCCACCGACTTAAACAGCGTGATGTCGTCCCGCGTTTCCCTGATTTTCTTCACTCCGGCGGGGATTCCCCTGAGTTCCGCGTGAGCGGGGTCGCTCCCGGTAACATACCGCCGGAGGCAACCGGCGTCAAATCCTCTCGCCGCAAGGCCGGCCCAATCCGTTTGCCAGACCCGTTCACGCCGCACCCGGCGAAGGACACATGCGGCCTGTACGTTGCCCTTTTCGTCTGCCGCCACAGGCCGGGCGTTAGCGGCCGTCCTGAATCCGCATTCAGCACCCTGGCACGGCCCTTCTCGACTCCCGCCCTTTATGCCAAGTCCAAATTGTGGATAACTTTCGGAGCGCGCTTTTTGGGCCCCCAAAACGGCCAAAATGGCGCCTTTGGAGGACAAAAACGGCCCTGGCGCTAGCGCCAGAGGGGGTGACCCCCCTAAATGTTAAGATGGGCATGACGAAATGCGCGCCTTTTTGATCCCTTTTTGACGGAAAACGTCGCCTTTTTGACCGATTTTGACCCGAATTTGATGGTTTTTAACATGGACGCATGGCCATACGCCGTTGTGGATAACTCCCAAAAGCGGGGAACGGGGAACCGGGAACAGGGAACCGGAAACCTGGGGACACCTGTTTTTGCAAGTCAAGGCGGGACAAGGGGTTACAAGCGCCCTATACGCGCTGTTTTTGTAAACCAAGGCGGGAAAAGGAGTTATGAGGGCAGTGGGTGAAAATCCGCAATGCGGAGTGCGGAACAGCCGTCATTGGTCCTTTGTCATTGGTCATTTGCAGCGGCAACAAACACGGGGGAAAAGGCGGCAACCGGGAACCCGCCAGAGGCGGGCAGGCCGGGGGACGGGGAACCGGGGGCGAGGGGCCCGCCAAAGGCGGGCAGGCCGAGGGAACTGCCAAAATGGCAGACGGTGGCGATGGCCGGGAATCGGGATTCGGGATTCGGCGGTCAGGATTGGGCAACGGCCGGGAGACAAGCCCCCCGCACCGCGGGGGGATGAATCGCCCGCACGAAAGCCGGGGCGCCGGTGGAAACGGTCGTGAATTGACGGTCCGCCCCAACGGGGCGGCGGACTGTAGCCGCGGGTGAAGCACCGGCCGCTGCATAGCGGGCGGTGCGGAACCCGTGGAAACGTTCGTGTTTCAACACACCCGCCCCGAGGGGGCGGAGGAAGCGCCGGGCACGGGCATCTTTTCGTCGGCCCCCAAATCTCCTTCGCCCCGCCGGGGCGAAAAGGGGAAAAAGAACCCCGACCCCTTTTCCTCATCCGCTTTCCACGGGTTCCGCGTCGGGCCGCCGTGCGGCCGCGCCGCTCCACCCGCGGCTACAATCCGCCGCCCCGTTGGGGCTGAAACGGCGTACGCCGGCCGGAACGCAGGCCGCCACTCGGGGGCTGGGCGGGGCATACTATGCACGGGGGGCCTTCGCGTCCTTGCTCATGCGCTCGCCCCCTCCACGATTGCGAGTTCGATTTTCGTCGGGCCGTGGCAATGTAGGGTGGGTGCTCTGCACCCACCATCGCCCAATCACGACAACATCGGTGGGTCCAGAGGACCCACCCTACATGTTGGCTAGTCCTGTGGCCCAAATCCAATCCGTTTCCTGTTGCTAGCCGCCGGCGCGGCCTTGGCCTTCCCCAATAACCCCAATAGTACCGGCGCTTCGATCTTTGACAACGTTTCTGGGTCAATTCCGGCAAGTGCCAAATCGCGTTTGATGTTCAACCAATTGGGGTTGTAAGGATCATCTTCAGGATAGGCCGCCCTTAGAATCGCAACATCCGCATCCGTGGGTCTATAGTAGCGATACCAGATGCGCCAACCGCCAGGGGGAGGCGCGTTGTCCGCCACCTCCGCAAGCGTTCGCCGTCTTGTTTCGGGTATCCAAACGCCAGCATCATATGCCGAACTTGAAGGAACTGCAGCCCCCGTACGCTCGTCGTGCAGCATTTGCACAATGGAACCTGGCGGATCAGAAATCGAGCAATACATATTGGGGGTGTGGTCTCGCTCTAATGGTCGAAGCGCCCATATCCATACACGACGTTGTGCCTTGTTTCCTTTGCGGCCTTGGGTTTTCTCATCACTGTTGCCGGAAGTCATTGGCCGCTTCCCTCCACAATCGCGATTTCGTCTTTGGTCAGGCCGTACAGGTCGTAAACCAGCCGGTCGATTTCCCGGTCGGTAGCCTCTATCTGGCGATGGATCGCGCCGCGCTGGGCTTCGGACTTGGCCGAAGCAAGTTGCTTGTGCAATACCAGCATTAAATCGACCGCCGTTGCTATCTCGTCAGAGGCGGCGGTTCGTTCATCAACCGGGAGCGAGAGAAGATCCCGGATTAATATTTGTGGAAACGTATCCTCGGCGGTTATTTGGAGTTTGCTTCGAATGTACCAGCCAAACAGGCGCGAGTTCAGCACGCCCAAGATATAACGATAATCCCAATCGTTCCCTGGTCGTCGTTTGAGGACATAAAGCAATGTATTGCAGTAGGAGGTTTCTGGCGAGTAAGTGGCGATTAACGTCTGCCCGACAATCTTGCGGATGAGTATTTTTTCACCTTCGAATTGCTCTGGCGACCGAGGCTCTGCTACCCAAGGCCCGTATTTCAACCAGTTGTTTTCCCTCCACAATAATCGGTAGCGGCCAATGTGCTTGCCGTCATAGAACGGTAGAAAGTTACGGTTGGGCCGTGTTGCGGAGGTGAAAGGTTTTTCGTCGCGCACATCGGGAGTCTGCGGCGGATTCCCTTTTCCCACCTGATAGACCTTGATTCCATAGGAAATCGTGCTCACGTCACCAAGTATCTTTCCCTTTGATTTCACCTTCCTGAGAATCGCTACGTCCTTTGGTCCCGCCCGCACTAAGAACGCCCCAGCAGCAGCCCAATCCTCTGCCGAAGCCGAAAACTGCTTTATTGGTGCGCCAAGGGCGTCACCGGCCATCTTGCGCGGATAAATTTCCACTTCAACTTTGTGCTTGGGTGGCGGCGTATGTTTTCGAGTAAAAAGCAGCGTTGTGTCAACCACTGCTTCGCAGAAAACGTCGGCGGGCAAAAGGACGATCCGCTTCATCTCAGAAGATGTCAGAAGAAATCTGCGCAAGGATTTTGTGAAACCTAGATTCAGATATGTATCTGGTATGATGTAGCCAAACGATCCCCCTTGAGCCAGCAACTTGTGGGCACACTCCACGAAAGCCATATAACTTTCTCCACGCCAAACGAACGTCGCGTAACGCTGCTCAAGGTACTCCCTGTCCTTATCCTTGAATCCGTAACCATACGGCGGGTTGCCGATAACGCAGTCAAACCCGCCGGCTTTCATGGCCGCGGGGAATTCGCGTTGCCAGTCAAAGGCGTTGACGCGGGCGAATTCTTCGGCGTCGGGAATCAGGCGGCCCGTGAAGTAGTCCGGGCCTACAAGTGAGTTGCCGCACTTGATGTTGTCGGCCAGGTTCGGCAGGGCGCGGTCCTTGAAGGCCAGGAGGCCCATGTGAAGGCTCTGGTCGGTCTCGCCTTCCAGCACCTTTAGGAGCAACGAGAGTTTCGAGACCTCCACGGCCTGGGGGTCGATGTCCACGCCGAAGATGTGGGTGGTCAGGATGCGTTTCTTCTCGTCCACGGTCAGCCGCCAGTCGGCCTGTGGCCCAACCGCCCCCGGCTGGGAATGCACACCCGAGGGCGGGTGTGCCACATTGGGCGGGGGTGCCACATTGATCACGGCCTTCTTGTGCGCCTGCGGCCGATGCTCGGCGTACCACTTCAGGCAGTGGTCAAGCAGGCACTGGTACGCCCCCAGGAGGAACGAGCCAGAGCCGCAGGCCATGTCGAGGACGCGGAAGGGTTGTTTGCCTTGTGGCCCAGCCGCCCCCGGCTGGGCAGATTGCACCGCAGATTGCACCCCCGGGGGCGGGGGTGCTACGCCTTCCACCCATTCGCGCCGCCTGTGGGCGTCGAGCCGTCGGGGATCGGGGGGCGGGGGTGCTACGCCTTCCACCCATTCGCGCCAGAGCCAGGGCCAATCCTCAACCTTCGCGACCAAACCTTTGCGAATCGGATTCCAACAGATGTACTCCACGGCATCACGCAGGTCTTCCTGCGTGCGGAAAACGTGGTCGTAGGACTCATCCTGCCACACGTGCCCTTTGCGTTTCAAAGCCTTGTTGATGCTGTGCGCGGACGAACCCTTGATTCCATTCATTACTTCAGCAAGGCTATAGACAACTCCTCCGGGGTCGCGGTGAAGGCTCAGAATCATGTGCACGTGATCCGGCATGACCATTACGCCGTGCATCTGGTACTTCACGCCATGGTCATGAAGGCAATGGTTCATAACCAGATCGCGAACGCGCTCGGGCAATTCCCAGCGGTCGGCCGTACAGAAGGTCAGGAAGATGGACCTTTCGGCCATCTGGATGTGGGGTAAATTGCGCCTGTACTGGTCGCGCGAAGGTTTGGCGAAAGGCAATTGTGGCCCAGCCGCCCTCGGCTGGGCACGCACACCCGAGGGCGGGTGTGCCACATTGGGCGGGGGTGCTACAGAACGCGAAGGTTTGGCGAAAGGCAATTGTGGCCCAGCCGCCCTCGGCTGGGCACGCACACCCGAGGGCGGGTGTGCCACATTGGGCGGGTGTGCCACATTGGGCGGGGGTGCCACAGAGCCGGCCAGTTGGGCGGGGCTTCGGCCCTCGATTTGGCGTCCGACGGTCTGGCGGACGATGTAATCGACGATGTACTTGGGGGTGTAATACACGCCGCCGGCCTTGCGGACCTCCGGTTTTTCCTCGACCTTGGCGTGGTGGTCGGCCGTGAGCCGAATGACCTTGCCCAGGAACCGCTCATAGACGGTGCCCAGGATTTCGACCGGCAACACGCCGAAGTGGTACGGCGACCCGTGCTCGAAGTACAGGCGCTCGAGGATGGGCCTGAGGACCGCATCATCCACGGCCAGGCCCGGCGTGATGCGGTCGGGGTCCTCGGATACGCCGTCCTCTTTCTGGAAGTGGAAGAGACCGGAGTTGTATTTATCATCGGCCTTGCGGCAGAGATCAGCCATGAAGCGGCTGTAGATTCCCGGCCGCGAACACAAGGCCAGGAGTTGAGCGTACGATTCCAGGCCGCGGTCCTCGGCCATCCGCAGGAAGATAAGGCGGTCAATGGTCAGTTGAACGGCCCGGTTCAGGTCGTCGGATGAGAGGCCCCGGTTGCGCAGGGCGATGTTGCGGGCCAGTTCGTCGCGCCAGCCCTCGATCTCCTTGAGGAACTCCTCATCGACCTCTGATGTTCCGCGCTTCCGCTTGGATGCGGCGTATTGATCGAAGGCCCCGGACCAAACGGCGTCGCGCGAGAAGATGGTCCACAGTTCAGGCCAGCGGTCGGGGTACTCGTCAAAACGGAGGTAATGAATTCTGGCATGGCCGGCCTTGTCGCTCGGCCGGGGGCGGATCGTGCAATCATAGACGGCCAACTCCTCGAAATCGGTCAAGACCGAGACGGCCACCTTGGCGCTCCAGCCGTAGCGGCGAAGTTGATAGGCCGGGGCGGGATCGGCGCTGATGTTGACGCCGCATTTCTTGGCTTCAACGTAGAACTTCGGCAGCGTGCCGACGCGGAAAGTGTAGTCCGGCGCTTTCTGCTGGCCTTCCACGTCGATACTGTCTTCGGGAATGACTTCGCGGTATTGCGGCGCGACGGGCGGATTGTTGGCAACGTTCCAGCCCAACGCCTCGAAGAAGGGGTCTATCAGAGACTGGCGGACATGGGCTTCCTTGACGCCGGAAGCGTGAAACGCTTCGCGGTTCTTGGCGAAGTAGTCGCAGAGCGCAACGATTTCGGCTTTGCCTTGCTCAACGGTCTTGCTCATGGTGGCCCCCAGGCCGCGCCGTGGGTTTGCTGTCGCCGGGCGCGCCTCAAGCCGCGGTGCGATTCTTCCGTTCTCTGGAATGTCACAAGGTTACGTTTACGGGGGACGCAAGTCAACGCGCTTCAGCAGGGGCGGCACGCGGCGGGGCCGTGGGTCGGCCTGCCTTCCCGCCCGGCGCTGCCGCCGTCAATGCAGAATTGAGAATGCAGAATGAACCCGCAAGCCGGGGTCCGCCGCCACTTCGGCGGGTAGGATGCGGGCCCTATTTCGCCCGCGGCTGGTAGATGCAGAACGGTTCCTCGTCGAGGGCATCGTCGGTCATGGCGAACGCGCGGGCCCGGCAGCCGCCGCAGACGCGGCGGTACTCGCACCGGCCGCACTTGCCGTGGTAGCCGTCCACGTTGCGCATCCGCAGGAAGACCTCGGAGGTCTGCCAGATCCTGCGGAAGTCGAGGCCCGCGCTCCTCAGGTCGCCGCACTCGACTTCCAGGAACCCGCATATCTGGACCTTGCCCACGTGCGAGATGAATGCGAACGCCTTGCCGCCGAGGCATCCCTTGGGCGAGGCGCCGCCGACATGCGTGGGCGCGGGGAGAACGTCCTTGGCGGGGGAGGACGGCCCCGCGTTCACGCCCGGGGCCTGGGAAGCCGCGCGAGCGCGCTCGCGCAAGATACGCACGTAGTGGGGGGCGCACGTCACGCGAATCCTGATGTCGGTGCGGCGCTCCTGGTCGGCCAGCCAGTTGAGCGTCCGCTCGTACGCCTGGGGCGAAATTTCCTGCTCCTTCAGGTCCTTGCCGCGCCCCGTGGGCACCAGCAGGAACGGGTTGAAGACGCCCGCGCCCAGGCGGACGGCCAGGTCGAGGATCGCCGGCAGTTCCGCCAGGTTGTGCCGCGTAACGGTCGTGTTGATCTGGAAGCCCAGGCCGGCCCGCTTGGCCGCCTCCAGGCCCTCCAGCGCCCCGTCGAACGCCCCCCTGACGCCGCGGAACGCATCGTGCGACGCGGCCGTGGCCCCGTCGAGCGAGATCGAGATGACGCGGATGCCGGCCTTGACCAGGCGCGCCGCCGAGGCGTCGTCGATGAGCAGGCCGCACGGGGCCATGACGACGGGCAGACCCAGGCCGTGGGCGTGCGCGGCCAGATCGTAGATGTCCGGGCGGAGCATCGGCTCGCCGCCCGTGAGGATCATCGTGGGCCTGGCGAACGAGGCGATGTTGTCGAGGAGGCGCCGGCCCTCGTCGGTCGTCAGTTCGCCCGGGTATGGCGCGGGCCGGGCGGCGGCGCGGCAATGTCGGCAGGCGAGCGGACACGAGCGCGTGACCTCCCACGCGATGAGTCGCGGCAGGGAGGCGACGGCGGCGGCCGGATGTTCGTCGTTCGTCATGCGTGGGGCGGACCGCGCACGGCGCCGGGGACGTCGGCGGCCACGGCGATCTCCTCGTCGGTCAGGTAGCAGGCCGGGTCGGGGGCCCAGAGGTCGCCGGTGGCGGCCTCGGCCCGCACGCGGAAGTTCCCACCGCACACGTCCAGGAACCGGCACGTCGCGCACCGGCCCTTGACGTGCGGCCGCTTGTCCTTGAGTTTCGCCAGGAGCGGGTGCGTCAGGTCGGTCCATATCTCGGAGAACGGGCGCTCGCGCACGTTGCCCAGCGTCACGTGGCGCCAGAACGGGTCCGGGTGGACCGCGCCGTCCCAACTGATGCAGCCGATGCCGTTGCCGCTGGAGTTGCCGCGGTTCATCCCGAGCAGTCGCGCCACGTCGCCGGCCCGTGGGCTCTTCTCGCGGACCATTCGCAGGTACAGGTGCGGCCCGTCGGCGTGGTTGTCAACGGTCAGGACCTCGACGCGGCGGCCCTCGGCGTGCAGGGCGGCCGTGCGGTCGATGATGCGGTCGACCCCGCGCCGCGTGGCCTCGTGGTCCAGGTCTTCCTGCATGAGGGCGCTGCCGCGGCCCGCGTACACCAGGTGGTAGAAGCAGACGCGCGGGATGTTCTCCTCGCGCAAGAGGTCGAAGATGCCGTCGATCTCGGCGGCGTTGCGGCGGGTGATCGTAAACCGCAGGCCCACCTTGATGCCCGCCCTCATGCCGTTGCGGATGCCCGCGATCGCGCGGTCAAACGCGCCCGGAACGCCGCGGAACCGGTCGTGCACCTCGCGCAGGCCGTCGAGCGAGACGCCCACGTAACTCAGGCCCACGCCCTTGAGGCGGCCGGCCGTCGCTTCGCTGATGAGCGTGCCGTTCGTCGAGAGGACCGCCCGCATGCCCAGCGACACGGTACGTTCCATGAGCGCGAGCAGGTCCGGCCGGATGAGCGGCTCGCCACCCGAGAAGAGGACGACGGGGACGCCGAAGCGGGCCAGGTCGTCGAGCATCGCGGCGGCCTCGGCGGTCGTGAGTTCGCCGGGGTACGCCTTGTTCTCCGACCGGCTGTAGCAGTGGACGCACCGCAGGTTGCAGCGGCGCGTGCCGTTCCACACGACGACGGGTTTCTTGTCGGCCGAGAACTGGAGGAGGTGGCTGGGCAGACGTTGGCTGTCGGCCCCGTAGCGCAACACGTCGCCCGGTTCCACCGTGCCGCAGTAGAGTTTTGAGATTCCGATCATGGCACTGCCATTATACGCGGTCCGGAGAAGCCTGGCGCAGCGCGTCGCGTCATGGCTTCGGTTCGTCGAGGCCGAACATGCGGCGGACGAGGTCCACGGCCGCCAGGCGCTCGCTCGTCGAGCCGTTCTCCGACAGGGCCTTCAGGAACTCCACCGGTCGGGCGAGGAACCGGCTGCCCAGCGTCTGCGTGAAGCGATCCAGTTGCTCGCGGTCGGCCTCGGTGAACTTGCGGCCGTAGCGGTCGATGGTCGCCCGGCGCTGCGCATCGATCCACTCGTTCAGGAGCCGCAGGGTCGGCGCGACCTCCAGGCGGCTCAGCCACGCGGCAAACGCGCCCAGTTCATCCTCGACGATCGCCTCAGCCCGCGGCACCTCGGCCCGGCGGCGCTCCAGGTTCCGCGCGACCAGCCGGTCCAGGTCGTCCAGGTTGTACAGGAACACGTTGTCCACTTCGGCCAGACGCGGGTCCACGTCGCGAGGCACGGCGATGTCGATGATGAACACCGGCCGGCGGCGGACGCACAGCACGGGGGCCAGGGCGTCGTACGTCAGCACCGCCTGGGGCGAGCCCGTGGAGGTGATGACCAGGTCGGCCCGCGCGACGGCGGCCGCCAGGTCCTCCAGGCCGATGGCTTCGGCGGCGACCTGCGGCCCGGCTCGCCAGGGCGACGCCGTGGCAAGCCCGGCGGGCGGCGGCGCGCCGACGCAGGGGGCGCTTTCCACCGCGCCGCCGGCGCGCAGGGCGGGGCACGTTCGAACGTAACCCGACGCTCCCGCGTCGGGCTCGGGGGCGGCGCGCAGGGCGGGGCAGGTCGCCGCGCCCTCGGAGGTCTCATCCAACTGGCACGGGTCGCAGGCGGCGGGCTGCACGAGGTCGTGCGCCAGTTGCCGGGCCCGCTCGACCGTGCGGTTCGCGACGATCAGCCGCGACGCCCCGGCCCGCAGAATCGCCAGGGCTGCGCACTCGGCGTTCTGACCGGCGCCCACCAGGAGGACCGTCCGCCCCTGGAGCGTCGAGAAGATCTGCCGGGCCAGTTCCACGGCGGCCGTGGCCACGCCCACCGAGCCGCGGCCGAGTGGCGTCTCGCCCTGCACGCGCTTGCCTACGCGGAACGACCCGTGCAGAAGTCGGTTGAGAAGGAACCCGGCCGTGCGGGCCTCGACCGCCAGTCGGTAGGCGTCTTTCACCTGGCCGAGGATCTGGTGCTCGCCCAGGATCTGCGAATCGAGCGACGCCGCCACGCGAAACAGGTGCCGCGCGGCCTCCAGGCCGTCGTAACGATAGAAGACCGCGGGGTCGGCCGACACGGGCCCGCCCCTGACGTGCCCCAGGTGCTCCAGGAAGTGGGCCAGCGGGTCGTGCCCCGCGCGGGGTACGGCGTAGAGTTCCGTGCGGTTGCACGTGGCCAGGAGGAGCGATTCCTCCAGCGCCGGCCCGGCGCGGAAGGCCCGCAGCAGGCGCAGCGCCAGGTCCCCGGGCAGCGCGAACTGCTCGCGCACCGCGACCGGGGCGGTCCGATGATTCAGCCCGATGACGCAAAGTTCAGCCATGCGTATCCCACGAATCCGTTACAGGAGCGCGCTGGCCACCAGCAAGGCCATCACGACCACGTACCCGCCCACGGCAATGCCGGCCGTCCTCGCGGGCGACCCCTTGCCGAGCAACCGGCCCGCCACGGCGATCGCGTAGATCATCCACGCCGCGCCGCCGGCGATGATCTTCAGGAGAATCCTGGGGTTCGCCAGGGCCGCCTGCGCGGCCCCCTCGCCGGAACCGAAGAGCATGGGACCCGTCAGGATCGTCAGGGTCATGAACACGAAGCCCGTCAGCAGGGCGTGCCACATCATGGTGCCCAGGAGGTCCAGCGGGGGCAGCCGCTCGAAGAAGACCCCGAACCGCCGGTGCCGCAGATCATACCGCTCCACCAGGTACAGCACGCCGTACACCGCCGAGAACGCCAGGGCCGTGTACGCGACCAGCGCCGGCACGATGTGCAGACGCGACCAGATCAACGCGGCGCCTTCCATGGCGGGGGGCGGTGTGAGGTGGCCGGCCAGCAGGATCGAGGACGTGTGCTGGAACAGGAACGCCAGCGCGATGACGAACACGCCGGTCCGCCGGTCGCGTCCGGCGAACTCGACGACCGCGTACACGAGGGCCATGGCCAGCGCCACCGCCGACAGCACCCCCTGCGGGTCGGCCAGCGGCAACTGCCCGACGTGCACCGTCCTGACGACCATGAGCGCCAGATGCATGGCGATCACGACCCACAGCCAGGGGCTGCGCGTCTGCGTGCGCGTCCGCAGGAAGAACGTGGCCCCGTAGTCGATCATCAGGGCCAGATACAGAAGCGGCAACAGCCAGTTGCCGACCGTCAGCAGATGGGCCATGACCGGATCCCCTGAACCATGATGGGCGGTAAGGCGCTTCGATTATATCGCCCGGCGGCGGCGAAAGTAAGACCTGGGAAGAAAGGACCAATGACCCAGCACGAATGACCAATGAAACAGGGAACGACAAACGCCAATGGCCCGCCAGACGTCATTTCCACCGGCGCTCGAGATCACCCATTTTGTAGGCGCCTGCGGCACACGTTTATCACCCGGCTGGTCCTGCGGTCGGGGCTGCGCCCCTCCCTCCGGCCCAGCCAGCGAACAACCAACCGATTCTCTCATAGTGCCTGGTACAAGAATCGGGAAGGGGTCACAGGGGAGTCGCAGTAAGACACAACTCCTGCTCGCCCAATATGTTAAGTGGTGGGCCCAGGTGGATTCGAACCACCGACCAAGGGATTATGAGTCCCCTGCTCTACCGCTGAGCTATGGGCCCTTAACCTTCATCATTTCAAGTAGTTACGTAACAGCAACGCCTGGCCGATTTCTGTAACGACAACCGCGTCCCGGGTTATACTAATTGGGGCGCATTCAAGAACACCGGTTGCCGCGAGGAACGTTTCCATGTTGACACCGCACAAACGCAGACGGCGAAAGAAGCCCGTTGACCCTCCCCCGTTTTATGTACCAGGGCGAGTGAGAGTTTCCGTTGCGTTCCGGGTGTCTGCCGAGGGGCGAGGCGCAGCCGAGCCCCGAGGAACACACCCGTGCCCATCGACCGCCGACGGGCACGACGCCGCGAACGCCGCCGGCGTCATCCCGTTCAGTGCCCTGTGCGTTCGGGGGTGATTGTAATCCAGTCTCCACCGTTCCGCAACGTACTTCGCCTCCTCCGGACTCAGAAACAATTCGAGATTCAGCAGTTCATCCCGCAACTTCCCGTTGAACGACTCGATGTACGCCTTCTGCCACGGGCTACCCGGCTCATCGCCGCCGTCCTGGAAGACACCTTGCTGGACGCCTCGGCCCCGGTGGAGGCGATCCGCCGCCTCGTGAACCCGCCGGATACGGAGCCCCTGGCGCCGATCCGGTTCGTGTAACCCCATCTGAAAGGTGGTGAACCATGCCCAAGGACAACCTGCCCAACCTCGCCCGGCTCATCTACGAGGCCTACCCGGACAGCGACCTCTTGCCGATCGACCCGCAGTGGGATTGCCGGAGCCTGGACGACCTGCTGGAACGGGTGACCACGCAAGACCTCGGCGACTCGCTGCTAGAGTTCCTCGTGACGGAGATCGTCGAAGGGGGCGAAGGCACGCTCGAAGGGGCCATCCGGGTCCTCACGCGGGCCCGCAAAGACGTAGATGCAGTTCTTCAGGCCCTCTTCCGTGCCAGGTTCACCTTGCCCCTCAGTCCAAGCCGTCCGCGCCCTGGTCTTGCGCCTTGTTCTTCAAGGAAGATGCTTGCCACACCCCGGCTTCTTCGGCATGATAGGTCCTGCCCAGACCATCGGATGGGGGCCGCTTACCCAAAGGAGAGTGAAGGATGGCTAACCTCGTCAGCCTCTTGAACGAAAAGATCCGCCGCGTGGCACGTCGCGAGATCCGGGGCCAGACCCAGAAGACGCGGCGCCTGACGGCCCAGCATCGGCGCGACATCGCCGCGCTCAAGCGCCAGGTGGCCGCCCTCGCGCGCACCGTCGCCTTCCTGGAGAAGCAGGAGCAGCGCCGGGTCGCAAGCCCCCCCGCGCCGCAAGAGGTCAAA
>Ga0315289_10006190_pt1 | contig 17605 bp, 13 predicted proteins | sample YL17G11_40_MG_FD_203452 | JGI IMG/M metagenome (GOLD analysis project Ga0315289, IMG submission 203452) | Sediment microbial communities from Yellowstone Lake, YNP, Wyoming, USA - YL17G11_40 | ecosystem: Environmental > Aquatic > Freshwater > Lake > Sediment | place: USA: Wyoming | collected... | reverse complement strand
ACTGTTGGTCTTGATTGTACCCCTTGAATGACATGAATCCGCTCCTCTCAATGGTCTTTGAAAATTACTTATAGCATTATCGTAGATTCTATGCCATCATTTTGGGACAGCCTGACGGTTCTGTTTTTCTTCTTTTCTACCCTTCTTTGATCTGTCTTTCGGCTTTGCTATCGAATTAACTTTATACCCGGCTGCTACTCTCTTCATCAAATCTTCGCTCCCTTATAAATATCACTAATACAAACGCATTAAATGCTATTACATTGTCATTGCGAGCGACCAACGGAAGCGTGCCTGCACGCCGAAGTGCTGCGTTTCAGCACGCAGGCGTGGCAATCTCCCTCATAAATAAGAGATTGCTTCGTCGTTTCACTCCTCGCAATGACGCTTTACTTAATGCGTTCGTATTATTTAATCTCAGCTACAGAACTTTCCCAGTGATACCGCAACAGAGGGAAATGCGGAGAGTATTTTTCTGTCAGTAGTTAACAAGGGCACTCCCAGATCTTCAGCCAGCGCAACAAATTCACAGTCGTAGGCAGAACAGGATGATTTTCTCACCAGGTTCAATACATGTACCGAAGATACCGTGTATTCCCTCCCTCTCATCTGATCTTCTGCTTCCTCCATGAGCTGCATGGCCGTATCGAAAGAAATCTGATTGCGGCGGATATAGCCTGTTAGGATATTCCTGAATTCCGACCGCCACAAAAGGGGTGCAGCCCAGTTGGCATCTTTCCTTAACGCTGATTCTGCCTGTGAAGTGTGCAATCCGGGAATCCAGAGGTAGGCAATAACATTCGTGTCAACAATGATCACGGTCTGCCTTCCCCTTTCAGCGTGGACAGGTCCTTTTCAGACAGTCTGACAGAGAGCTTTCTGCGAAGAGCACGCGCACGGGCTATAAGGGATTCCGGATCTACCTGCGCAGAGCCAACAGCCTGATTCAGGCAGGCGATCACTTCACTGTTCATGCTCCGGTGATGGCGCACGGCTCTCTGCTTCATCATCTGGTGAAGCTGTTTGGGAATATTTTTAAGAGTTATGGTAGCCATTCTTCAGACCTCCGGGTAAAACCATTATGGAACCATAATGCAGTATTTTCCTGTCTGAGTCAAGCAGAAGCCTGAAAAGAGGTGCCTATTCCTCTTCGCCCGGAAGTCATCCATTCGCCGGTGATCACGTTTACCCAGGCAGTGAAATAATAGGCAATGGGCAATAGGCAGACCTTTAACTATTGCCTGTTGCCTCTCGCCTCATGCCTCTCTATAGGCTTGCCATAATCTCCTTTATGGCACTGATCAGGGTATCAATCTCATCATAGTTGTTATAAATCTGGGTTGAAACCCTCAATGCCCGTTTAGCTTGAGTATCCGATGCATTGTCTTTAAAAGAGACTGTCCTGATAACAATGTTATACCCATCCTTTAAAGCAGAGGAAACTTTGTTGGTATTCGAATTATTATAAGGGTCATCGAAGGGGTTAAAAGAAACAAGGCCGCTGGAGAGTTCCCTGTCCGTGGGGGAAAAGAGCTTGTCTGCTCCCCAATTTTCCGTGATCTTTTCTTTCGCGTAGGTACTTAAGTCTAAGATCCGCTCCTGCACCCTGTCTTTTCCTATGGTATTGTGGAAATCCATCACATCGTTGATACAGGCAAAGGACGGGGTGTTAAGTTGTCCCCGGAATTGGAAACTATCGGAATAATATTCTGGGTCATAAGGATATAATTCAGTAAGTGTAGGATATATGAGGGTTTGAGAATCCTTTCTCATATAGAGGACCCCTGTGCCTGGAGGGGCGCAGAGCCACTTGTGAGGGGAAGTGGCATAAAAGTCACAGCCCAGATCATGGAGATCGAGATTAAACATCCCTATGGCATGTGCTCCATCGACAAGAGAAATAATCCCGTGGTCTCTTGCCAGTTGACATAACTCCTTAACAGGCATCCGCAATCCGGTCGTATAATTGATGTGACAGAAACTCATAACCTTGGTCTGGGGTGTGATGGCATTTTCAAACAGGGCGACGATTTCCTCATTGCTCGTCGCAGGAGTGGGGAGCGGTAACTGGGTTACCGTCACATTTCTTCGATCCCTGGCAAGATACCAGGGGCATATGCCGGCTTCGTGTTCGTGAAGGGTTGTGAGTACCTCATCCCCTGCCTGTAAGGTCAAGCCATTGGCGACAAAACCCATCCCCTCGGTGGTGTTCATGGTGATGACAATTTCGTTCTCGGTAGCCCCCGCCCCCAGGAATGCAGCGATATTGGTGCGGGTCTGGGTCTGGAAATAGTTATAATACTCGCTGTCAACAACAGCATAATGGGGGTTTTGAGCAAACTCCCGGTAATACGAACCGATGCGGGAAAGCACGCAGCGGGGCATGGAACCTTCCGTGCCGGTATTCATGTAAATCAATCCAGGTGCTAAAACAAACTGCGTGCGTACTAATTTCCAGAAGGCTTCATCTTTTAACCCCTGAGATGTACTGGACTTAAGCGTTTCGAGTGTATTGCGAGCTTCAGCATCTCCGGAGAGGAGTAAGGCTGAAACCCCTCCTAACGCCGCTGCACCGCAGAGCTTCATAAAGTCTCTCCGTTCGGTATCAAAACAGGATATCGGTTTATTCTCCTTGCCCATCGTTATACCCTCCTTTTTTTATCGTGCTGCCCCAGAGACCACCCTGGGAGTAGCAACTCTCTCGACCTCACGAAAAACCTTCATCAGGTTTTCACCCCATATCTTACATACCTGAAGAAAACATGTGGGAAAACGTTATCCAGTCATGATGCCATCTCTTATTCCGAGGTCAACTAATGGTTCTTTTACCCCTTCTCCTTCCAGGATCATTCTCGCGCACTGCAAACCAGACAACGTCACCGACGACACCCCGACTGCTGGCTGTGTCCAGTGCCCGCTCAGGAATAAATTTCTGACAGGCGTTGAGTGTGCTAATCTCTTCGGCCCGATTTGCTGGGGGCTGCATGCCCACCCCATGCTTGCATCTGTGCCGCAGAGGTTGTATCTGTCAATCGTTACTGGTGACCAGAACTCCTGATAGACAATGTGTTTGGAGAGATCGGGGATCGCCTTTTCCACTCGCTTGATCATTCTCTCGATTACCTTCTGCTGCCACTCCCGATTCTCCCACCCCGTGGAGGGAACAGGTATGGCATGAATAACCAGGGCTGTCTTGCCTGCAGGTGCTGATGTCGGGTCGCTCAGAGGGGCAAGCTGAAGCCGGTAAAAGGGCTCAGGCCCCTTCTCATCGAGCAGCTTCGGTCCAACATCCCTGAAGTGCTCATCCGTGTCATAGGTTGAGCTGTGGATGTGAAGGGCGGGGACAAGCCCCATCTTCTTCAGATCCATATCCAGGCCTAAAAAGAGGGCGGCAAAGGGGGGAGTTGGCTCCAGTCTGCGCAAGCTTGCCAGGAATCTTTTTTCCACATTCTCTTCGCGCACAAGCTTGTGAAAGGTTTGCCTGGCTGCAGCGTTGGAAATGATGTACTTCGCCTTGATTTCTCTGACGACCCCGGAATCTTTTATCTCCCCACCCCGGGAGGAAAAACAAGAACTGATAATTTTTACCCCGAATGCCTTCTTATCTTCAATAAGTATTTTTTCCACCAGTTGCCCAACCGTAACCTCTCCACCCCTGTCCAGGATGCTCTTGGCAAACGCCTCGGATACTGCCTGTGCTCCCCCCTTAACATGGGGATTGGAAAGTCCCCCTTCGATAAGCAGGCCGGCGATGGCGAGGACGGACATCCTGGAGGGAGGAAGGTTTGCACAGGTGGAGTTGATGGAAAGGACTGCTTTAAGCCTGGGGTCCTTGACGTAGTCATTCATGAAGGGAATGATACCCTTCCCCATGTGTCGCACCAGAGATGGACATTTAAAGAGAATGCGCGCCACATCCATAGGTTTTGTGCCCAGGAACATGGCATAGTCCATCTGCTCATAGATTTTCACCAGGGTATTGAAAAAGGCACTGATACCATCCTTTTCGTGGGGAAAAAGCCTGATGAGCTGCTCGATAAACCTCCGGCGTGCCTCCTCACCTCCGGTGTACATGGAGTAATCAAAGTCCGGCATGTGGACGTGGTACCCCTGTTCCAGGGGAATGAACTGAATATCGCCTGCAATTCCCAACCGCTCAATCAGCCTCCTGAAAAAACCGTCCTTCTTTGTGGCCCCTGAAATAATGGAGGCAGCAGGAGTAAAGTTGAACCCGTTCCGCTTATAACTCGAGCAGAGTCCGCCCACCTGCAGGTTCTGTTCGATAACGAGGACTTTCATCCCCTTGTAAGCCAGCCAGGCGCCGCAGGACAGTCCACCCATCCCGGCCCCGATGATAATGGCATCGTACGTATCTTTCATCCGTCACCTCGCCTATTTCCCGTAGAGTTCGTCAGCCACGTCTTTCAATCCAAGTTCCTCAAGTTTTGTCCGAGTCGGCCACCCGGTTTTTTTGTCAAACCCCGATTCAGCATAGTACTCATCAAGCATGGCATCAAGATTCTTAACGTAACGCCCGTCAGCAGGCCCTCCCTTAACCGGCTCAGTGAGAAACCTCTTGGGCAGGGTGTCATCCTTTCGGGTAAATCCTTCTCTGGCATTAAAGGCCCGCTGGACAGAGACTGTTCTCTCGCCTACTCTGAGATATTCTTTGATATCCATCTCCCTTCCCGAGATTGCATTGTATGCTTCAATGGTCTGGTGCACAGTGGGAATTTCAAACAAGCCGGGATACAGGCATACGCCGACACAGTTCGCTGCTATGGTGAACTCTTTATAGGGCTTGTACCACTTCGCAATGCCCTTTTCTTCATTCGGGTCCGGTTTTTCCTTGAGGCCCGTTACATCGGAGAAGATTACTCCCATGTCAATAGGGAAACCCCATGGCCTCACAACTGAAGCTCCCCTCTCGGCAACAGCAGCAGTGAGCGCTGACGCCTTATTCTGCCTCCACTCATCGCCGTCCAGTTCCACGCCCTTTACATGCATAGAGTACTCTTCAGTGCCATGCCCTACTTTTTCTGCTGCCCGCTTGACCCCCTCAGCAAGGATATCTCCAAACCCTTCCCTGGTAAGCATCATCTCCATCAGCCTGACACATCCTGTTGCATCTCCCCAGGTGAGTTCCAACCCGCCTGTTTCTTCAGTGGAAAGCAGGCCGCGCTCCTGGCACTCCATCATCCAGGCAGCCAGCTCTGCCGATGAATTGACACAGATACCGTTGTGATCACAGATCTCGGTAATCTTCCCGATAGCCTCTATGTCCGTGATCCCGCATTTCCACCCCCAGTTCCAGAAGGCCTCAGCCATCGGACCGCCTGTCTCAACTCCCTTATAAGGACCTTTTTTTATCCTGCTGATAACCCCGCACCCGATGACACAACCATAGCATCGCTTGTGCTCTTCAAAGAGGGCCTCTGCGATGGGTTCTATGTAGAGCTGCGGACCGTCCTTCCAGCCCCCCTCCTGGAAGTGCTTGTGTCCGAAATCCTGCACCTCTGCTACGAATTTATTGAAAAAGGCTGAGCTGAAATTCTTCAATCCCTGGATCAGTTCGCTTTTATTCATAGCCTCGACCACCGCAAAGCTTAAATCCCGCAATCTCTCGAGGTCATAAACGGGAACCATCCCGGTCCCCCGGATAGCGATAGCCTTGAAATTCTTTGAGCCCAAGATAGCTCCGCTCCCACCTTTACCGGCAAACCGTATGTCGTTCCCTATGTTGGCCATGCGGATAAGCCGTTCACCGGCAGGTCCTATCCCTATCACCTGGATCTTCGGGTCGTCCTTCTCTTTCCATATGATCTCCTGAGTTTCGGGAATCGTCTTGCCCCAGAGTTTTTGAGCATCCCTTAGCTCAACCGTCTCATCATCAATCCAGAGGTAAACAGACCTTTTCGCCTTCCCGGTAAGCACAACCAGGTCATATCCGGCAAACTTCAACTCTGCACCCCATCTCCCTCCGATGTTTGACATGGAGATGCCCTCTGACTCAGGTGATTTGAAGACGATACAACCCCGGGCACCGGCAGGAAATATCGTCCCGTTGAAGGGAGCAGACGCAAACATCACTGCATTTCCCGGGTGGTACGGCTCTGTTTTAGGCTTTACCATCTCCCACAGCAACCGGCTGCCAATCCCCTCTCCTCCGATATAATCACGGATGAGGTCAGCCCGCATCGGTGACACGTCAATTTTATCTTTGCTTAAATCCACCGTGATCATCTTTGGTATATATTTCTTTCTCATAAAGCACTCCTAAAAAATGGTTGTAAACCTACTTCAATTCACTCTCTTTTCTTTTTACCCTATAATGCATATTGGTTATAACAATCAATAACCTCGCTCCACCCGGCCTGGCCATCCACATAGGCGTAATACTTTACCATTACATCGGACCAAGCAGAACAACAGGGTGTCGTCTCAGTCTCCCATTGCCACTCACCCATTCCTCCCAGCATGTCATAAACATGGAGATAGCCGTTGTGATCAAGGAACGTAGCTGCCTGATTGCTTCTATAACCCGACTCGCAAACGGTAAGTATTTCAGCATCCACAGATAATTCCTGGTATCTCTGCTGGAATACATCGGGCCAGGGGAGATTAATGGCACCGGGAATATGGCCGTTATCACAGAATTCTTCTGGTGTTCTCACATCAATAACAAGTAATGCAGTATCAGTACTTACGAGATCATGTGCCTGCTCTGGCGTGATATCAGTATGGTCATGAAGGCCGGCACGAACTGGCCACACATAGTGAATTTCAGACTTAGAGAATGCATGTACGAGTCCAGACGCCATGAGGACCATCCATGCATTCGCGCATCCATAGGCGTAGGTCGTAGAAGACCAGTAGTAGTCACTCTCCACACCGGTAAAGGGATACCCTGATGGCAGCGCCGGCTCATATTGGGAAACATCCGTGAGGCTGTACATCTCTTTTCGGTTGGGGAGACGCCAGTCTGTGTAGCCGTAGTTGGGATTAGTCCCTGCATTCATACCCCACACATAATCCAGGGCCCCGTACCAGTCGGTTGTACCACCAGCTCCATTCGCATCTTTCGTCCACATCAGTCCAGTCAGGTTATCGGTAACCGTTCCATCACCATTGTCCGTAAACCTGGGATCTGGCCACGCAACTCCCTTTTCCAGATCCCCATCATCTCCTGCTGCGTAGCTTTCAGTCTGCCCCGTCTTCCACACCTGAGCAGGTTGAGTCAAGTGCTGCCCTCCGCGTACCGGCCAGACGTAGTAGTTGGTTGACTTGCTGGTTGCGCATACCCAGCCATCCGTCAGATTGACGCGCCAGGCGGAGTTCGTAGAACTTGCGTAGGTTGTTGAAGGCCAGTAATAGGTGTATTTCTTATTCTGTGTCTCAGTAAAATACTGCACATTCGTAAAGCCCTGTGCATTCAGCCATGCTGCTGTGTTGGCTTCACCTTCATTGACAAGACTCTCCAGCTCATTGACATTGGGAAGGCGCCAGTCTGCATAACCGAGGTAACTTTCAGCGTTCAGTTTTGCCACATAATCAAGCGCATGCTGCCACGTCACTGCCCCATCATCTGCCGTACCATCTTCATCCCACCCCAGATCCCTGGCAGGCATCATATTTGCGTTGGATGCCCAGACAAGTCCCGTGAGGTTATCTGTTATTGTTGTGTCAGCATTTGTCGTAAACCTCGGATCTGGCCATGCAACCCCTGACAGAAAATCTCCATCCTGCCCCGTACCTGGGCAGGGAATCTCGGTCCCTCAGGAGAGGTAGCACTTCGTCTGTCCTGTCTCCGGAAGGTTGACGAAGCCTGCGAATGCAGGGGAGGCTACAAGAAGGCACGCGAACATGAAGAAACCAATTCTTTTCATTACTATCTCCTTCCTCACAACTTGGTGACTATGAATTTTCAACCTGAAATCTTAAATCTTAAATTCACTATTGCCTACTGCCTATTGCCTGCTGCCTGCTTTTTTGCCTGATGAGCAGTTAACGGCACCGGATCACTCTGTTCTCTGTGATGATCAGGTCAACAGGAATATCGCGCTCCGGATTGCATGGTACCTCATTTACGATTTGCAGTTCAAAGGCCAAGGCTGCCACCTGTATCTTACCTTGCAAGCAGCGGAGCAACTTGTCATAGTAGCCTCCACCATACCCTATCCTCCTCCCCTTCTCGTCGAAGACGCTCCCCGGCGCAACAATCAGGTCAAGCTCGTCTGGACGGACCTCTTTTATCTTCTCTTTTTTGGGTTCGAGGATTCCATAGGTGGCTGGGACGAGATCGTGATCGTAGTCCTGCAGCTCGGAGAGGACGAGGCAGCGGTTCTCATGATCAGTAACTGGAACCACCACCTTTTTTTTAAGCAAGATTGCCGCTTTGATCATCTCCTCCGTCAGCACTTCACTCCGGAAGGAGATGAAAAACATCACCGTCTTTGCCTGGATAAATTCAGGAAGCTGAAAGAGGAGAGACTTGATTGCCCTGCTCTTCCTGACTCTCTCTTCAGGAGTGAGGGCATCCCGTAAGGCGAGAACCTTTTTCCGTAAAGCCCTCTTCCTCTCTTTAATTGATTCCATTGCCCCGTTTAGACTGCAATAAACTTGCTCTGGTTTCATCTACCACAGAGATTGCTTCGTTCCGCCGTCGGCGGACTACGGCGAACTCCTCGCAATGACATCAGGGAAACACCGTTATTTTTTGTCATTGTGAGTCCGCCAGGGCGGACGGAGCAATCGATTTTCAAGGCATTAATTTCATACATAGGCGAGCCAGTGCTTATATTTCTCTTCCCTCCCCTGGACAGTGGAGTAGAAGGTGGACTGAATGGCCTTGCAAATGGGACCGGGTTTCCCTTTTCCGACGGTACGGTCATCCACCTCCCGGATCGGGGTAATCTCAGCAGCCGTTCCGGAAAGGAAGACCTCATCGGCTATATAAAGCTCATCGCGGCTAAGCCTCTCCTCAAGAACCGGTATTCCCCTGTCCTTGGCAATCGTGATGATTGCATCCCGGGTGATACCTTTCAGGATAGAGTTGGCAGGAATTGTCTTCAGGACACCGTTTTTCACCATGAAGATATTTTCTCCGCTCGCCTCGGCTACATACCCTTCTGCATCAAGCAGGATCGCCTCATCATACCCTGCGGCAATCGCCTCTTTCTTGGCAAAGATGGAATTCACATAATTGCCGCAGATCTTTGCCTTGGTCATCATCACGTTTGCGTGGTGGCGGGTGTATGAAGATACCTTTGCCCTGATCCCGTTACTCACCCCGTCTTCCCCGAGGTACGGCCCCCAGGGCCAGCAGGCAATCGCCACCCGCACCGGATACTCTTTGATGAAGAGTCCCATCTCTCCGTCGCCGATGAAAACCAGCGGACGGATATATCCCTCTTTCAGCCCGTTTACCCTGAGCGTCTCCAGGATGGCATTGAAGATTGCCTCCCGGCTGAAGGGGATTTCAATAAGCCCGATATGAGCAGACTCAAAGAGACGGTCAACGTGCTCCTTCAGGCGGAATACAGCAGACTTCCCGTCCTGGGTGCGGTAACACCTGATCCCTTCAAAAACCCCCAGTCCATAGTGGAGAGTATGGGTGAGGACGTGCACCTTCGCATCGTCCCAGTTCACCAGTTTTCCATCCATCCATATTTTCTCTGTCTTGGCAAGCATCAATCTTCTCCTTTCATTTTGTGTCCACGGTAAGGGCGCATGGCTATTCGCCCCTACGAAAAATATTGCGTATGCTCCGGAGGTACGGTTTCTTCACGATACCCTTCTCCGTAATGATTGCAGTTATGTATTCAGCCGGGGTGACATCGAAAGCAGGGTTCCATGCCTTAATCCCTTGGGGAACAAACCTCTGCCCCTGAATGTGGGTCACCTCTTCTCCACTGCGAAGCTCGATGGGGATTTCTTTCCCGCTCCGTATCCTGACATCAATGGTGGAGAGAGGGGCAGCGATATAGAAGGGGATACCATGAGCCCCGGCTGAGATGGCCAGTGCATAGGTCCCGATCTTGTTGGCCGAGTCGCCGTTTGCGACAATCCGGTCCGCGCCGGTGATGACCAGATCAACCATCTTCTTCTGCATGAGGAAAGCGGCTGCGCCGTCAGTGAGCACCGTTACCTTGATCCTGCTCTTCTTGAGTTCCCAGGCAGTCAACCGTGAGCCCTGAAGGACCGGCCGGGTCTCACAGGCAAATACCTCAATTCTCTTTCCCTCTTCCTTGGCCGCCCTGATAACACCGAGGGCCGTCCCGTACCCTGCAGTGGCCAGGGCGCCGGCATTGCAGTGGGTGAGTATCCGGGCACCGTCTCTGATGAGCTCTCTGCCCTGTTTCCCCATTTCCCGGTTGATCTCGATATCCTCCCGGTAAATCTTCAGGGCCTCCTTCTTCAATCGCTCCTTGACAACCTCAATCCCCATCCCTGCATACACATCTACCACTTTTTTCATCCGGTCAATTGACCAGAAGAGATTAACTGCCGTAGGACGGGTAGCAGCGAGTATTGTGCAGATTTTTTCAACTTCGCTCCTGAATTTTCTGATATCTCCTGTCTTAATCTTCCCTGCACCGAGGGCAATCCCCATCGCCGCAGCTACGCCGATGGCAGGGGCACCACGGATTACCAGCCTGCGGATGCAGTCAGCAAGCTCGCTCACCTCCCGGCATTCCACATAGACCTCATGCTCAGGGAGCCTTGACTGGTCGAGCAGGATGATCCGATCGTTTTTAAAGTCTATGGTCTTGAACATCACAGTTGTCTACAAATTTAACAATGATCACTCTTGTCTTTGCGAGGAATCCGCCATGGTGGATGACGAAGCAATCTCAACGGCTAATAAGATTGCTTCGCCCGCCGCAGGCGGACTCGCAATGACATTTCTGTTCCTCGATGCAGCCGTGTAGGGGCGGGTTTTAACCCGCCCTTTAGAATTGTCGAAAAAATGTTGGGCAACGAAGAATCCTATTTTTTCAATTCCCGCTTAATTTTTTCTCCAGCAACTCATTCACCAGTTTGGGATTGGCCTTGCCCTTCGTCTCCTTCATCACCTCTCCCACGAAAAATCCGAAAAGCTTTTCCTTACCGCTCCGGTAGCTCTGAACCAGGTCAGGGTTAGCCGCCATGATCTTCTCGATCACGCCCGACAGCTCACCCTCATCTGCCATCTGGGTGAGCCCCTTCTCCTTTACAATCTCTTCCGGCGTCTTCCCTCTCTGGTACATCTCCTCAAAAACCTGCTTGGCGATCTTCCCGCTGATCACGCCAGCGTCAATGAGCTTGAGCATCCTGGCGAGGTGTCCGGGGGTGACCGTGAGATTCCGGATGCCCAGGTCATCGCCCTTGAGCACCCGCAGCACCTCACCCATTACCCAGTTGCTCACGACCTTTCCCTTTTCCCTGTCACCGTACTCCCTCACACACTCCTCAAAGTAATTGGCGATTTGCGGAGAGGTGGTAAGCAGCCGGGCGTCGTATTCAGGGAGCTTATACTCTCTCATGAACCGTTCAAGCTTCTCCTTCGGGAGTTCAGGCAGCCCTCTTCTTATTTCGTCAATCCATGCCCTGTCTATTCTGAGGGGAACAAGGTCAGGGTCAGGGAAATAACGGTAGTCGTGTGCCTCTTCCTTCCCCCGCATGGACGAGGTGATGCCGGCATCAGCATCCCAGAGCCGTGTATCCTGGACAATGACGCCCCCCTTCTCCAGCACATCCTTCTGCCTCTTCGCTTCGTACTCCAGTGCCTTCTGGACAAACTTGAAGGAGTTCATGTTCTTGAGTTCAACCTTGGTGCCCAGCTCTTTTTGCCCCTTCGGACGAAGGGAGATATTGGCATCGCAGCGGAAGCTCCCCTCCTCCATGTTCCCGTCGCAGACCCCGAGGTAGAGGAGGATGGAACGGAGCGTCCTTAAATACTCGCTGGCCTCTTCCGGGCTTTCTATGTCCGGCCTGCTCACAATCTCCATCAGCGGGACACCGGTGCGGTTGAAGTCCACGTAACTGTAATTCTCACCTTCCTCGTCGTGGAGGAGTTTGCCTGCATCCTCCTCGAGGTGAATCCTCGTAAGTCCGATCCGCTTCACCCTCCGCTGTTCTCCTTCTTCCAGTTCAATCTCGACATATCCATCGCAGGCGACAGGGAGTTCATACTGGGATATCTGGTACCCTTTGGGGAGGTCCGGATAGAAATAATTCTTCCTGGCAAACACACTGTAATCAGCAATCGTGCAATTCGTTGCGAGGGCGGTCTTCAGGGTATAATCCACGGTCTTCTTATTGAGGACCGGGAGCACCCCGGGCATACCCAGACAGACCGGGCAGGTGTTCCGGTTGGGTTTCTCACCGAACTTAGTGGTGCAGTTGCAGAAGATCTTGCTTTCCGTGAGGAGCTGGGCGTGAACCTCAAGCCCGATCACTACTTCATATTCCATACGTTCTTACCTTCATTCATGAGACGTTCCTTTATAAACAATAGGGATTTTTTTTTCAAGGGAAAAACCTTGAAAAATTTGGGGGTAAAAAAGTTTTGGGAGAAATATACAAGGCAGGTAGATTTAGCCTGACCGGGGTGTTATATATTCCAGGTATCGTGGTTGGGCTGCTTGTTCTCTTCCTAGTCTATGAACTATGGGACGAAGCAGAAGATATTTTCCTACGGAGTCATCAACAGAGAGCAATAAGGGCTTTTGATAGGTACGATATGATTGATTCGGGGAAACCAAACTGGGCCATAGGCAAGAAAAAACCCAATAGAAAGTGATTTCAAATATAACCCCTGGCTGATTAAGTATGATGTCCCCGGAATTGACCGTTGGTGTTAATTGCACTAACTCAGCCTTGACGTCTTTCAACAACAAATAGGCGCTGACCCTAGTTTCTCCAAAACTCTTATGAACGTCATTGCGAGAGACAAAGTCTCGAAGCAATCTCAGCATTTGCTTCGTTATTTCTAACCTTTTTAGATTGCTTCGTCGCTATAGCTCCTCGCAAAGACAACTGAAGGCACTTTTTCAACAGCCCCGCTGACCCTAGTTTCTCCGGCGTTGCACTCACCGGCCCGTGCATGGTGCTCTTGCTGTTGAGGTCTACTTCTATACATAGACAGGTCTCGCCGTCATGCTCACTGACCCAGAGGACTGTGCTCCCTCCACTCTATATAGCACTCTATCACATCTCCGAAGGTAGCCTGCCCGTTCTTATATGCTTGATACTTGGCAAGGACATCGGACCAGGTGGTACATACTGACTGTAAAGTAGCTATGAAACCCTTCCAAACATCATTCGTATCTATACCCGATCCTACGATAGTACCGTTATCATTGATAGCCCTAGCATAAGCTTCCTCCCAGTGAGGAGGGATAATATCTGTGTAGTTCCCTCCGCTGTAGAGAAAACCCTTTGCCCACAACGTTATTTTTCTCCAGAGCATATAAATTTCTTTCCTGCCCCCTCCTACGATATCTCCGCCGTTATTGATAGCTCTAGCAGAAGCAGACGTCCATCCAGGAGGGATAATCTCAGTATAGTTCCCCCCGCTGTAAAGAAATCCCATCGTCTCAGAATAGGTAGCACCATATCCTAAGATATCTCCGCCATCATTGATAGCGTTAAGTCTAGCAGAATACCATCCAGGAGGGATAATCTCAGTGTAGTTCCCTCCGCTGTAGAGAAATCCCTTCATAACATAATTAGCATCTTCACCCCATCCAACGACATCCCCGCCATCATTGATATCGCAAGCCCTAGCCAGCCATCCAGGAGGGATAATCTCAGTATAGTTCCCCCCGCTGTAGAGAAAACCCTTCGCAACATAGTTAGCATCCATACCATATCCTACGATATCTCCGCCGTTATTGATAGCATAAGCACCAGCGTCCGTCCATCCAGGAGGGATAATCTCAGTATAGTTCCCCCCGCTGTAGAGAAAACCCTTTTCATAAGAGGAAATAGGGTCAACATTACCAGATCCTACGATAGCTCCGCTGTTATTGATATCGTAAGCATAAGCCCCCAGCCATCCAGGAGGGATAATCTCAGTGTAGTTCCCCCCGCTGTAGAGAAATCCCTTTTCAACAACGTGGTTGTTCGCATCATGATCCCATCCATCTCCTACGACATCTCCGCCGTTATTGATAGCGAAAGCTGAAGCCCCCTCCCAGCCAGGAGGGATAATCTCAGTGTATGTGTATTCTGCCCAGGCTGAGGAAGGTAATGAGATACCGAACAGCATGAGGGAGATAAACATTAATGCTAATTTATTCACCTTGTTCCCCTTTTTTGTTTGCATTGCCGCATCCCCTTTTTCATGTTAACTGCTAATACCAAAGGACGATGTCATGCTGATTTCAAGCACTCTTTCGTCCCAACCGAAAGGCAGGAGCTTTTAACCCCCGCTTCTCTTTCCCCTGCTTGCTTTAGTTCGCCTCACCCGACTCTCCTCCTGCCAGCAGCTCTGTCGGGATATTCCTCTGCGTGGCACTTATTTATGCTTAAATTCCCGGTAGCACTCGATCATATCCCTGAAGGTAGCCTGCCCGTTCTTAAATGCATGATACTTTGCTACGACATCGGACCAGGTGGTACAGGTAGGGGCTAATTCACAGGGATTCGATATCATTGCTGAAGTGTTAAGCGGCGAAGCTCCTGTGGTGATGATTGTGGCATTTGACGGTTGTGCTATTACATCAGTATCTGTCACAGTAAGAGAAGGTTCCGTAATGATGGCATCACTGGTATATGTTATATTGCAACCAGGGATTTCTCCGCTGCTGTTAAGCTTTAAGACCCAGATATCCCAAGCATCAACACCGAACGACATGGTACCCCCCGCCACAATGTAGCCTCCGTCTGTGGTCTGCCGGACGAAGGAGCCCTCATCAACGTCACCCGTTGCCCCATAGGACTTTTCCCAGGAAATGTTACCGCTGCTGTCCAGCTTTAAAAGCCAGACATTGTCATAACCATTGACATCAAAGGTTTTAGTACCACCCACCACGATATATCCTCCGTCTGTGGTCTGCTGGATAGCGGTGGCATACTCCCAATTCTCCCCCCCGTAGGTCTTGCTCCAGGAAATGTTTCCGTTCCTGTCCAGCTTTAAAATCAACATATCCCACACACCGGCACCGAAGGAAAAAAGGGTTGCCCCTGCCACGATGTAGCCTCCGTCTGAGGTCTGCCGGACGGACATGGCACCCTCAGTATTTTGCCCCCCGTATGCCTTCTGCCAGACTACATTGCCGCTCTCGTCCAGCTTCAAGACCCACATATCACACTCTCCGGCACCGAAGCTTACGGTAATACCCGCCACAATATAGCCCCCGTCTGTGGTCTGCTGGATGGAAGTGGCACCCTCACCATATTCACCACTCCCGCCGTATGTATTCTGCCAGACCACATTGCCGCTCTCGTCCAGCTTCAAGACCCAGACATCACCAAACTGCAAGTACCCTAAAAAAGTCCCATAACCAGAAGTGGGAACGCCAAAAGAACCTGCAACAATATAACCTCCATCTGCGGTCTGCTGGATGGACATAGCATACTCTTCCGTATCACTCACCCCATAAGTCTTCTGCCAGACTACGTTACCGTTCTCGTCCAGCTTCAAGACCCACATATCATATCTGTAGGTAACATAGGAACCCAACTTACCAGCCACGATGTAGCCTCCATCAGTGGTCTGCTGGATGGAGATTGTATCCCCACCTATCCCATCACTCACCCCATAAATCTTCTGCCAGACTACATTGCCGCTCTCGTCCAGCTTCAAGACCCACATACCATATTCCTCAATAACATCGGAGTAGGTAATTCCGCCTACGATGTAGCCTCCGTCTGAGGTCTGCTGGATGGAGTATGCTTCCTCCGCCTCCCAGCCCCCCGTCCCCACCCCGTAAGTTCTTACCCACTCGATTGCGGAGACTGGAATTGGGAAGAGGAGAACGATCAGTAGCATTATGAACAAGCATCTCGTTTTCATAAAACCCCCCTTTTAAAATGCATGAGAAACAAAAAAGCCCTTACCAGCGAACCTTGACAGGAGCCATCTCTGTCCCAATGTATTGATGAATGCCTCCTTTGATGTGCACTCGCATTATTTGCTCTTCTCAGATGATACATACTGGCTGTAGCACGTTATCACATCATTCCACGAAGCTTGACCGCTTACATAGGTGTTGTACTTTGAGATGACATCAGCCCAGGTCATACATACTGACTGTAAAGTAGCTACAAAACCCTTCGTAACATAGTTCGCATCCACACCATATCCTACGATATCTCCGACGTTATTGATATCGTAAGCCGCAGCAGCAATACCGTCAAGAGGAATAATCCTTGTGTAATTCCCCCCGCTGTAGAGAAATCCCTTCTTATAACCGTCCACAGCATAACCCGAACCTACGATATCTCCGCTATCGTTGATAGCCCAAGCTGAAGCTGCATACCATTGAGGAGGCTTAATTTCAGTGTAGTTCCCTCCGCTGTAGAGAAATCCCTTATAAACATCGTTAGTATTACTACCCTTTCCTACAATATCTCCGCCATCATTGATAGCGTTAGCCCCAGCCTCCCTCCAGTCAGGAGGGATAATCTCAGTGTAGTGCCCTCCGCTGTAGAGAAATCCCTTATAAACACCGTTAGTTCCACCCTCTCCTACAATATCTCCGCCGTTATTGATTCCGAGAGCTTCAGCCCAGAGCCAGTCAGGAGGGATAATCTCAGTGTAGTGCCCTCCGCTGTAGAGAAATCCCTTATAAACACCGTTCACATCTTCACTCCCTCCTACGATATCTCCGCCATCATTGATAGCCAAGGCTCTAGCCCTTCTCCAGTCAGGAGGGATAATCTCAGTGTAGTGCCCTCCGCTGTAGAGAAATCCCTTCCCTACACCGTTCTTATCCAAACCATATCCTACGATAGCTCCGCTATCATTGATATCTTCTGCATAAGAACCATCCCAGTCAGGAGGGACAATTTCAGTGTAGTGCCCTCCGCTATAGAGAAATCCCTTATCCATATAGTCAGTAGCATCCACAATCCCTCCTATGATATCTCCGACGTTATTGATAGCATTAGCCCCAGCAGAGAGACAGGGAGGAGTGATAATCTCAGTGTATGTGTATCCTGCCCAAGCTGAGGAAGGTAATGAGTTGCCGAACAGCATGAGGGAGATAAACAATGATGCTAATTTATTCACTTTGTTCCCTTTTTTTGTTTGCATTGCCGCACCCCCTTTTTTGAATACTTTGAAACATAAAAAGCCCCTACCAGCACTTAGGCTGATAGAAGCTATCTCAATACACCATCCAACTGATACCACTCTGTGTCCTTGAACACGGGTATCTCCTTTTTATATGTTTAAGGCTCTACTTGTTTACTGGCCTTAATCCTCTTTTGCCTTTATAGCCCCCCTTATATCACTGTTCTGGGGTATTGCAAGAAATAAATGACAGAACTGTCAAGGCAAAGTAGAAATGTCCTGTTTTCGGCAAAGTAGAAATGTCCGGTTATGACGTTGTAGCCTCCATCGGTTTCTTTTGCTCTCCCCGCATGCTGTAGAAGAACTGTCGATTAGCTTTGT
>Ga0315289_10006189_pt1 | contig 17605 bp, 20 predicted proteins | sample YL17G11_40_MG_FD_203452 | JGI IMG/M metagenome (GOLD analysis project Ga0315289, IMG submission 203452) | Sediment microbial communities from Yellowstone Lake, YNP, Wyoming, USA - YL17G11_40 | ecosystem: Environmental > Aquatic > Freshwater > Lake > Sediment | place: USA: Wyoming | collected... | reverse complement strand
ATCCAGTGTGGGGAAGAACGCGTAGGCATCACCGTTTGCTTTGCGGGAAAGAAACATGCCATAGAGAGCTCTGAAGTAGCCACGATTCCACTCGGTTTTCTGCATCTTCTGCTTGACCCTTTCAAGCTCGCGTTCCGCTTCCGTAAACTGTCTATTAGCCAAAAGCTGGAAATACCGCGTAACGAGAGCTGAGGGAATAGGCATCCTTAACGACCACGAGGTTTCATCTTGTCCTCTTCGGAAGCATCCTCTATGCCGTTCTCGGTTATTTTAAAGATTTCCTCTCCTTCAGGCAAATACGGACTTGAAACCAAGCGTGCTATGCGAATAGGACCATGCGCGGCCCTGCGCAAATAGAGTCTCGTGTGGCTTGTGTGCCCAACAATGTGGCCACCGATAGGATGGACAGCGTCGCCGAAGAACACGTCCGGCTTAGCCATAACTTGGTTTGTCACTACGGCCGCAGCGTTGAAGGCTCTGGCCAAGCCTATTAGCTTGTGCATGTGCTTGTTCAGTCTCTGTTGCCGTGGAGCAAGCATCTCTCGTCCGATGTACTCGCTTCTGAAGTGTGCAGTAAGAGAATCAACGATGATCAGCTTAACGTTGTTCTGCTTGATCACTTCATCTGCATTGTCCAGCAGAAACGCCTGATGATCCGAAGTGTAAGCCTCAGCATAAATGATGTTTTTAACAACCTGTTCAGGATCAAGCCCCAAATGCTTGGACATAGACACAATCCGCTCGGTTCTGAAGGTGTTCTCGGTGTCAACGTACAAGGCTGAACCGCCAAGACCGCCACGTTCAGGAGGTAACTGCACGTTCACGCACAGCTGATGGCAGATCTGGCTCTTGCCGCTGCCATATTCGCCATAAAACTCCGTTATAGTCTGCGTCTCCAAGCCACCATCCAAAAGCCTATCCACAACCTTGCTCCCACTTGTCAAACGCAGAACGTACTTACGCATTCTGAGCAACTCATCTGCCCTAATAAACGAGACACCGATCGAAGAACGTGCGGTCTCGATTATCGAGAAAGCCTTCTTCTCGCTTATTCCCGCAGGCTCCAGCTCCCGGGCCGTAGCCATAGCCAAAGACTCAATCGTGTGGTAGCCTAACTCCTTCAGCTTCTGAGCGGTGGCAGGTCCGATCCCAGGCAGATCCTCCAAGAACTCATACTTCGTTTTGACCTCTTCCTTAGGTTGGTTTTGCTTTTCTTCGTCTTCAGCCACTACAAGTTTCCCCCTTTCAGTGCGACGCATGAACAGTGGAGCAAGCCATATTTAAAACAAACGAAGCATCACGCCGTCCAGTCTATGGAGAGGCGGGTTAAAGTGAAAAGTCCTAAGGCACGGAGTGTTTTCGTAGCCTTCTATGCTGCATCATTCCCTAAATCTTTTTGTAGGTTTCGCGCAGAACTCAAGACAAGACATAAGTACACGCAAAATCCATAGAACTCGGCAACAAAAAAGAGGGAGAAATCTTGGAAAAAACGAAACTTGTCGAAGACGTTGCCTTCAACATCATAAAACAAGCAGTCATCTATCTGCCTGACGATGTCAAGCAAGCGCTCAAAAAGGCTTACAGCGAAGAGACAAGCGAAACAGCAAGAACTCAACTTGAGACGATTTTGGACAACATCGAGATGGCTGAAAAGTTCAGGGCACCAGTATGTCAGGACACTGGCACGATAATCTTCTACGTGAAGGCAGGCGCTAACACGAAGAATCTTGACAAGGTCGAAGAAGCACTCGTAAACGCGGTCAGAAGAGCCACAAAAGAGGTTCCACTCAGGCCGAACGCGGTGGATCCGTTCACAGGCAAGAACAGCGGAGACAATACAGGACGATACATACCACACGTGAACTGGGAAATCACTTCAGGAAACGAGCTGGAATTGACAGTGATGACGAAAGGCGGAGGCTCCGAAAACGTGTGCCTCGGCGGTATGATAGTCCCAGGCGAAGGAATCAACGGATTGAAAAAGTTTGTAGTTGAAGCTGTGATAAAGGCTGGCGCGCAGCCATGCCCACCAAACATACTTGGCATTGCCATGGGCGGCGGGGCCGACATATCCATGAAGCTTGCAAAGAAGGCACTGCTGAAACCATTGACAGAGCATAATGCTGATCCCGCAATCGCTAGACTCGAGCAGGAAATACTTGAGGCAGTAAACATGACAGGAATCGGCCCAATGGGATTAGGCGGCAAGACAACAGTTCTAGGCGTGCACATAGACTTTGCTTACAGGCATCCGGCTTCGTTTCCGGCGGCTGTTGCCTTCAACTGCTGGGCAGCTAGAAAAGCCACCGCGAGAATCAATGCTGACGGAAGCGTCGAGTATTTGACGCATAAGCTGCAATGGTGAGGTGAAAGAAAAATGGCAGTATACAAACTTAAGACTCCGATCTCGGAAGCAGATGTCCGCAAGCTCAAAGTGAACGATGTGCTGTATGTGACAGGAACGATAGTGACGGCCAGAGACCAAGCCCACCGAAGAGCCTTGGAATATTTCAAGGAAGGAAAGAAGTTGCCCATGAGCTTTGAAGGCTTGGCAGTCTTCCACTGTGGACCTGTTATGAGCAAACAGGGCGACAAGTGGACGGCAGTTGCAGCGGGCCCAACGACAAGCACGAGGATGGATATTTTCGAGGACGAGTTCATAAAGAACTTCAAGGTTCGCGTGGTCATCGGCAAGGGCGGAATGGGCAAGAGGACGACTGACGCCATGCATAAGTACGGCGCTGTTTACGGAGCGTTCACAGGCGGAGCCGCGATACTGGCCGCGAAAGCAATCAAAAACGTGCCGAAGGTCGAGTGGTATGACTTGGGCATGCCTGAAGCCATGTGGGTCTTCGAGGCTGAGGAGTTCGGTCCGCTCGCTGTGGCTATTGACTCGCACGGAAACAACCTCTTCGCTGACGTAGCGCAGACTGTTGAAGCGAACAGACAGAGGATCTATCAGAAACTGGGCATTTCGCCCTAGTTTCATCCTTTATTTTTCTGTCTTGATTGTTATTTTGGATTTTTGGTAGTTAGAATGGATTCGGTTTAGTGTATAGGAAGATTTAATATAGCATTTGACAATCAACTAAACCAAGTGAACCAGTCATGTTAAAGAACTTTAGAGACAGAATAGCCCTTTCAGGCGTTACCGTGCTCATGATAGGCGTAGCTCTCCTGATCTTCACTTTCCTAAGCGCTTACGGATTTCTCACCGAAAGCTTCGACATAATCGCAACCGGAGACTTGGTGCGAACGTTCGGCGAAGCACTCGCCCCACTGATCGCCACAAGCATACACATAATGTATCTTGGAGTAATGGGCTGGATAGCATCGCTCATAACCATACGAGGCGTGACAATAATTGCCAACGCGCCAAAACTCGAAGCGTTGCCAGTCGTTCCGCAGAAACCAGCAGTAGCGCCAGTTCAGCCACAGCCAGCAACTCAAAAACCAAAGGCAGAGCCACAGAAGGAAACAAAGCCGCCAGAGCCCAAACCGCCAGAAGCTAAGCCATCAGAACCGGAAATAATCGTCATTCCGCCAGAGGAAGTTGCCCCGCAGCAGCAAGCGCCTCCTCAGCCACAGCAACCTCAACAGCAGAACAACAACCAGCAGAAATAGCCCACTTCTCTGAACCCGCCAACCAGACGTTAGAGAAAGGGACAGTCATGAACATTCCGATAAGAATGATAGGGATAGCCACAACGATCTTCTGGGTATTCCTTATCATCTTCTCCATCACTGCAGCCTATTCAGTCAAGGACCTGCAATTCGGCTTCGGAGAACCACAAATGATCATGACACCGCAAAACGAACTGCTTTTCACGCTGCCAATCAACATCTACAACAGAGGCTACTACAATATCGGCAGGTTCAACGTCACAACAGAGATCTCAGACGCTAACGGGAACCAGATCATACGCGGATCATCATTCACGCCAGTAATAAGGAAAGACGAAAAAGTCACGATTCTTCACAACGTAACGCTAGACTTCAACGACTTGTTACAGTTCAGCCAGACGTATCTGTTCACTGACAGTGAGCTGAACATTGCCGAGACAATCGGCCTTAGCCTCGCCGAGGTGATTCCGGTTCAGGCTTCAGGCAATTTCTCCATTCCATGGGGAGCACCTCTATACAACTTCAGGATGGATGAACCGCAGTATGCGGCACACAACTTTACGCATCTAAGAGTCAGCGTGCCCATCAGTTTCGAAAACCATGCGTTCTTTGATGTCGTCGGAACCATACAGGTAAGCATGTACAACAGTTCGAACCAGCGCGTATGTTCAGGCCAGACATCGCTTAACGCTCCTCAACACTCGCCCTACAGTAGTTATGTCGAGCTTTACATCATGATGACCTCCGTTACTCCGAGCGGCCGTTTCGAAGTCAATATCCAAACGCCCCTCTTCAGTTATGGACCGTGGGTGATTCCATATGGCTGACAACCAAAGCAATCCCAAGACGCGGATCAAAAACATCACGTTCAAAGCATTGAAAGCAACCATAAAAGGCGTACTCGCCTATGCCATATACTTCATCCTGTGGACTTTCATTGCTCCCGTTGCACAGTTTCTCCCCGGCCTGCAACAGATGATTGAAACCTTCGTCGCAGTATACATCACACTTATGATCATCGGCGAATTCACAGCTGGAACCGTCTATCAATACTTTTTCAGCGCTGCAAAGACCTTGTTCGTAATCGGATACCTGATCCTGTCGTTAAACGGGGGTATGATAGGCGCAACTTTCGAAAGCATAAGTCTGCTCATAGACCTTCGACTCTTCTTGGTGGTCGCAATGATTCTCAGTTTACTTGGGCTGGCGAAATCCGTGATACAAGCCGTCAACTTCATGAACGAACGAGCGGACTCGTACGCGATGCTCGAAAGAGCATAAATCCCTCGTTCTATACGTATTCTTTCGAGACTTGAGAGGTTCTGACCGTGAAGGTTGTGGCCATAGTCGGCAGTCCAAGAGCAGGAGGGAACACTGAGACCCTCACTCGGATCGCGCTGGAGGAGATCGAGAAAGAAGGGATTGAAACCGAACTCGTGAGCCTAGCAGGAAGGAGAATAGAGCCGTGTGACGGTTGCCGAGTCTGCCAAACCGGAGGCAAGTGCCACCATAAAGACGATTTTAATTTTGTCTTCAAGAAGATGAAGAAAGCAGACGGCATCATACTATCCACGCCAGTGTATTATGGCGCTGCTACTCCGCAGATGACTAGTCTTATAAGCAGATTCTACGGCACACGGGGGAAACCCCTCGACAACAAGGTTGGCGGACCAATCGTCGTGGCACGCCGAGCAGGACACAACTTCACGTTTGCTCAGCTCATGTTCTTCTTCATGATCCAAGGAATGATAGTGCCCGGATCGACTTACTGGAACGTGGCTTTTGGCCGCTCAAAAGGAGAGGTCACCAAAGACGAGGAAGGAGTCAACACGGTCAAGAACTTCGCACACAAACTAGCATGGGTACTCAAAAAAACACATGCATAGGAATTCCGCCCAAATAAAAGTCTTCTACCCATCAGACAAGATGCTTTGCCTTCTTTGTTCACCACCATTGTGGAATATACCGCGAAGCACTCAAAAAAATTCCAGTTTGTCTCGCGCCCCATTACACCAGCCCATCCGGATCTCTTGAATAGAGCAGTCGTGAGAACCAGAAGCTCAGTCTCCTTGGGAGTTCTTACTGGAAAGGGTGCATGCGAAATACTTTAGCGACTCTGGGTTGAGATAAGCAACAAGCTTGAAAACCACTTCGAAAGCCCGTTTCGTTTCATCTTGATTGGCTCCTTCTCCCTGATGAACGATTCTGTCTCTCTTTTCCTTCACTTTGTTCGACCAATCCGTGTACAGCGCCGTTTTGCCTGCTTCACTGAGTGTTTCCCTGAGTGTCTTACCTGTTGCTAGGGCAAACACGAGACATGTTCGGTCTTCAATGCGTCGGTTTTTTCGAACGAGTTTTTCCACGATTTTGCCGGAAAATCTCTCTTCCAGTTTGGGCGCAATGTGATCTATCAAAAACACTTCAAAGCAAGTTTCAAGTTCGACAATAGCCGTCCCATAACTCCCATTAATCTCATGATTCTTTGCAGAGGAAAGCAATTCTCTCCAAAGAGGGGTCTCGGACCCTTGCTTATTTCCGAAAACCAAATAGCTGACATTAGCTCTATCAGGCGATTGGGCTGTCTCATCCTTTGAAGAGATCACAAAGAAACCTTTGTTGCCATAGGTGAGGGGTTCACACCAAAACGGAACACTGGAGTTTGGCGTCAAAAAACTTTATGGATCTGGCTGAATTCGCCATCCAGAAGCACGGTGCGCTTTTGACCCAGAAAAATCTCAGTCATCCCAGCTACAGCATGGTTGCTTCTTATTTGATACTGCATGAAGATGTTGTTTGGTGCTATGAAGGCGTTCACGCCATCTAGAAAATCGAAAATACTGCCACAATTTCTGCATTCCAGAGGTTGGCTTTCTGAGATCTTCTTTATCTCTTCTTCGCCCAACGGCCAACTGGTTCTGCACTTCGGACAAGCAAATGGGTATGTCATATTCCCCAAAGACGTAAGATCAACATGATTACCTTTGGCTTCCATTTTTTCAGTCATACCCAGTAGTCTATTCCTTCCCTTCCTCATATTAACTGTCTTGTTCTCTCTCGATGTGATTAACGTAACGTTGACCCTTTATCGAACTGTAGAACAATCTCAATATCTGGCATTCAAGAAGTGTGATTGCAGATCATAGTTCTCCGAACAAGTTGAAAAAGATGCTTTGAGATCTTTACAGTTTTTTGCTCATCATGTGGGCGTCTTCGCCGTCTACGTAGTATCCATGCGTTGTTCGTGTGACCTCGAAACCCTGTTTCTTGTACAGCTCAATCGCTGGCTCATTGGTCACTCTTACCTCAAGATAGCACTGTTTCGCATTATACTGCCTCATTGCCTCCATTGCACTCGTCACCAATGCTTCACCAATACCTTTACGCCTATGCTCTGGCGTGACCGCAACAGAAACCACGTGACCCTTCTTGACTAACCCGCTCAAGCCGAGACTGCCCAAGCCAACCTCGACGCGGCACATTATGTACCCGACAACCTCAGCATTTGCCTCGGCCACGATAAACGTCTCAGGAAACCTTCGATACAAATCCACAAAGAAGAAGTCTGTATAGTTTTCAGGCAGGCAAGTGCGGTTGATCTCCATAACTTTCTGTAGGTCGTTCAGCTTGAATTTCCTCAGTGCGTAGGTTTCCTGCAAGCTCTTAGTGCTCCACTTGTTTTCGAGGATTGAACTTCAAGGCTGTTTAAACACTTTTCCTTTTTTATCAGACAGTTTCAAGAGGCTGTTGCTGTGGCTGTTCCTGCTCCACGACCTTGACCTCAGGCAGCGTGTAGTTACCATAAGGCATAGTCCAGACTCGTGCGTTTCTGCCCGTGATATTGAAAGCTTCATTCAGCGCATCATTAACCGCCCTAGCAGTTTTCAACTTGAAAATGTTCGACGCGTAATAGTCAGGCATTGAAGAAACCAGAATAATCTTGTGGTTCTGCAGCGCCTCAAGCAGATAGTATGCCTTGTGTCCGCCCAGAACAAAGTTGCGTTTGATCTCTCTTTCGACCGATTTCAAGTCGCCAAACTTGACCATCCAATCGTAAAACACCTGATTCCCATGTCCCTCATGGCACTCAGCTACCAAAACTATCACGCCGCCGCGCTTAACCACTTCAAGCGCGTTGTCAATCGCCTTGTGAGCCTGATAGAGATTAACGTCCGCTGGGTCGCCGCCTGCGCTTACGACAACTATGTCTGCTCTACGGTCTACGGTTACGCGGTACATCTCATTAACAAGCTTGACGCCCTCGTTGAAGGCTTGCTCCAAGTCGCCTGCAAACGCTCTGGCAATCTCGCCTCTGCTGTTCGTCACTACGTTCAGAACAAAGTCAACCCGAGCCATTCTCGCAGCTTCAGCCATGTCCTCATGAACAGGGTTCCTCTCAAGAAGACCAGTTCGGGCGTTTGCGTCCAAAAGCATAGCGTGATTCTGCTTTATCGTTTCCTCGCCCGCAACTCCGGGCATGACGCTTTTCCTACCCCCAGAATATCCAGCATAATAATGAAAACAGATGTCGCCGGTCAAAATCCTCACGTCAGCCTCAGCAAAAACGCGATTCAAAAAAACCTTCGTCCCATGCTTCTGCGTGTCGCCAACATGAACCAGATCTTGGGCCCTGCAGTCATGGCTTACAGCCTTCACGCGGTTAAGCGCTTCTTGACCCAAAAGACTGACTGCTTCTTCCTGCTTAACCGCTCTGTGTGTTCCGCACGCAAAGACAACAGTCACGTTTTCATCTTTCACACCCGAAGTGTTCAATTCCTCAAGCAAAAGCGGAACCATCAGCTCGCTTGGTGTCCGCCTCGTCGCATCGTTGACGACAATGGCTACCTTGTGTTCAGGCTTCACTATTTCATTCAACATCTTGGAGCCAATAGGCTCTTTGAGAGCTCGTACAATCTCGACTTTAGGATCAGGAGCGCCAGGCTTCTCCTTCGGTTCGATTGAGCCTAGAAAGTTGCGCGTCGGAACTCTAACACAGACTTCTGTCTTTCCAAAGGGAAGCCAAACATCAACCATCACACATCACTTAGATATTCAAACACCTAGGCAGACGCTATTAAGCCTTATCAAACAAGTATTGTCTGAAAGCATCACAAGCTCTTTAAAATCTGAACGCCATATAGTCAATCGCAAGGGTGAACAGATATGTCAATCGAGAAAACTCCGACCGGAAATGAAGTCTTCTTCGTGTGGTTCAATCACTACGCTGGAGTGACAGTCAAGACACCATCAAAAACTCTAGTCATAGATCCTGTAGATGTTAAGGCAAAGAACTTCCAGAACATTGACGCGGTCTTAATCACGCATGAACATTACGACCACTTGGATCAAGCCCTAGTCTCAGAAATGCACAAGCTGACCAATTGCATGGTAGTCGCAGACGCGACCTCTTTCCGAAGACTCAAAAACGCGATTCCCCAAGAAAAACTCCAAACCGCCCAACCTGGAACAGAAGTCAAATTTGGCGATGTCCTAGTAAAAGTCGAGAAGAGCAATCACCCGCCAGCCGCCAGTCCAATATCCTTTGTAATCACAAGCGAAGATGGAGTTAGGATATTCCACACCTCAGACAGCAAGCCCTTCCCAGAAATGGTGACAATAGGAGAAAAGGAGAAACCTGACGTCGTCTTCTGCACGGTGGCAATCGCTCCTGGCACATCTCCAGAAACAGGAGTTGACATCGCACGACTAACCAAACCAAAAGTAGCCGTTCCATATCACACAGGCTCAACAGCGGACCAGAAGAAATTCGCAGAACTGCTGAAAAAGGAACTGCCAAAAGTCACGTGCCTAATCCCTGAGGTAGGAAAAATCTATCAAGTTTCAAAAAGGAAGTGAAAAACTTGCCAAGTGAGAACGTAAAGCCGGAACTCTGCAGAATCCTGAATAGAATAGGAGCCCTCCAATTTGGAGCCTTCAAGCTCACAAGCGGAAAAATAAGCCCATACTACATAGACCTGCGCATAGTGCCTAGCTTTCCAGATGCCTTTCAGAAGATCTGCAACTTCTACTTTGACTTCATAGAAGAAGAAGTGGGCCCCAAGAGCTTTGGCAGAATCGTAGGAATCCCAGTTGCAGGCGTGCCCTATGCAGCCGTGATCGCTTACAACTTCAAGAAACCCTTTCTCTACACGCGTAAAGGCATTCGACTTCATGGAAGACAGAAAAGAATCGAAGGAATCCTAGCACCCGGAGAGCGTATCCTGCTTGTCGATGACTTGATCACAACGGGTTTGTCACTGACAAAGGCTGCCAAAGCCATAACCGCAGAAGGAGGAGTAGTGAAAGACGCAGCGGTCCTCATAGACAGGCAAGAAGGCGGCAAGGAGAAGCTTGAAAGAGACGGAATCAAGCTTCATGCACTGCTGAACATCAGCGAGATAGCCAATTCCATGTGCGAACTGGGATTCATCGACGAGGAACAGACAAAAACAATACTGAAACAAATCAAGAAAAAGTAAAGAAAGGTTAAGCTTGTCTACTCGTAGAATATGAGGCTCTGATCCTCAAGTATCACGTGAAGCTTGCCCACCGCGTCATAAACGTCCTGTTCTTTCTTCGCTCCGGTGCAAACAAGCTTCCCGCTTGCAAACAGCAGTATAACCACTTTCGGCTCTTCCATCCTGTAGATCAATCCTGGAAACTGCTCTGGCTCATACATGGTTTTTCCAAGCTTGCTCACTGCTTGTTCCAAGTCTATCTTTCCGCCTAAGCTTACGGAGGCAACAATGTTCTGAATCTTCAGTTCCGGCTTGCTGATGATGATTATTCCGCCCTTCTTCAGCTCCTTGACGACCTTCATGACCGCTCTTCTTGCTTCCTTTTCGGACTTGGCCCCTGTGCAAACCATCTTCCCAGAATTGAAAATCAGCGTGGCCGTCTTCGGTCTCTTGAGCCTGAACACCAGTCCTGGAAACTGTTCCGGTCGATATTCAACGCCAGGATAGCCCTTAACGACAGCGTTCAGGTCTACTTTCTGGTTTAAAGTGGCAGAGGCAACCACGTTCTCTATGCTAATAATGGCCCTGCTCTTTGGCATAAATCACCCTTCTTACAGCGTAGTGAATGCTTAAATACCCTTTATAAATCCTTAGGTTCCGAATCTCCTTTGGCGCTTTCTTCTGGCTTAGCCTCAGGCTTCTTGCCTCTGAGCAACGGCAATGCAAGCTCGATGACCACAAGGAGAATGATGAAGGCTATTATGACGTACATGCCTGAAGAGTTGCGCAAGAACAGCGCGACATGGCCAATCCATGGGATGCGCATGACTACTCTGCCGACCACCAAATCCTGAGGGATCAACCAATCATCGTATTCGCTGCTGTCAGGCGTTTCTGGCCATCTGTTTCTCCCATTTCCATCACCTTTCGTTCTGAAGTAGAAAGTGCCGTTTATCTCCTCTTTCGCCACCACGCGGTGCACGATCAACTCTTCCGGATTTCTGGGTTTGTGAAAGACGATTATGTCACTGTCAGGGTATGCGGCGCTAATCGCCTTGGGGTCAACCCCTTGAACTATTATCAGGTCCCCAATATGTAGCGTATGCTCAAAAGGGTGGGAATAGCCGTCACACGTCATATGCTGGGTAGTGCACATGCTTCCTGATGCGACTGCAAGCGCTGGATACTGTGTTCCCAGTGCAAATTGCGTTCCGAACCACAGGGTAAAGACAACTACAATTATCGTAGCGATCATGACTATGGTTTGGAAGCTGTCTTTTTTCCACAACCGCTTGATGTTGGGTTCTGTCAATTTTTCGCCTTCTGCCCCTCTAGGATGTTCTTGTTGATTAGGGTTTCTCAACTATAAAACTTAACGCTTCAGCACGTAGAAAGAAGGGAAAAATAGGGGAAGGAGGGAGTGTAAGTGTGAAGCAAGGCCGTGCGTGTCTAGATCTTCTTCTTGCTGAGGACTTCTCGGAATGGTTTCTTGCACTTTGGACAGTCAAACAGGCCGATTTCTAGTTGGATTCTCTTGCCAGCCTTGTCTGGTCGTCCGGCCATGGTCCACTTCTTCTTTGGCGATGCAACTGTGGTTCCGCATTTTGGACATTTAGCCATTCAATTTCCTCCGATACATCTCGGTATCCATGGTTTCATATGATGGTACATAAAAAACTTTCCATTGTTTTCGAATACAAAACCGTTCGTTGAACATGACGATTAGACAAGTTTATGTCAAAGGATCATGACACTGAACTGGAGAGTTTTATGTCAAACCCCTAAAAACCCTCACATCAGCCCAAAACAGCGGCTATGATGGGTCATTCCGGCATAATGATAGGCTCATGGCGCCAGAAAATCAGCTCTAGTAGGGATGATACGAGCCTATGGATACGCTGTACATACCCAAGAAAGGCACAAATATGCCGTCTAACACTCAAACTATGCATGATCCATGGTAAGATCGCCTAAAAATTAGAGGGTCAGCGGCATGTGGGTTGATGCTAAAATGTCAAAACCATCAATTCACGCCTTTCCATGAATCAGCGGAACTGAAAACCATTTCAGGCTACTACGTGTTCATTTTGGTCTAAAAGACTGGCGGGTTTTCCTCATGCGGTGCTGTTTCCAAAACGCTTTTACCTAGGCTGTATCAAGCTTATTCCCTCTGATACTGGAGTCCAAGCAGTCTTGAACGAAGCTTCAACGGATGCTTTTGGTTTGCTTGTTAAGCCTGTTCGTAGGCTTGTTGAGCAGAAACAGTTTCCGAAGCCAACGGAGCCTCAGGAAAAGACTATCCCAAAGATTCTTGAGGGCAAAAACGTTCTGTTGATTTCGCCTACCGCCACCGGGAAAACTGAGGCTGCATTTCTGCCTGTGTTAAGCATGCTTCTTCAAGGCATGCAGGGAACCCCAGGCATCAAAGTCTTGTACATAACGCCTTTGCGGGCTCTGAACCGTGACATGCTTGAACGGCTCGAGTGGTGGTGCAACAACCTTGACATCAAGCTGGCTGTCAGGCATGGCGACACTGAAACGAAAGAACGGGTCAGACAGTCCAGAAGCCCGCCAGACATCCTGATCACGACACCTGAAACGTTGCAGGCGATACTTTCTGGCTGGATTATGCGGCAGCACTTGCAAAGCGTGCGCTGGGTCATCATAGATGAAGTTCACGAGTTAGCAGATAGCAAACGCGGCAGCCAACTAAGCCTAGCCTTGGAACGGCTCAGGTCCATGGTTGGCCGGGATTTCCAGATGATAGGCTTGTCCGCAACCATAGGCAGCCGGGAAAAGGTGGCCCAGTTTCTCGTCGGCAGCAATAGGCCAGTTGAGATAGTGCGCGTTCCCGTGGCAAGAATGATCCACTTGAAGATCCTGCTTCCAGAGCCAACCGAAGACGATGAAAGACTGGCAACACAGCTCTACACTCACCCAGAAGTGGCGGCCAGACTGAAGCTAATTCGCGACTACATGAGCCGACACAAATCCGTGCTTCTATTCACTAACACGCGAGCCGAATCTGAAGTCTTGACCAGCAGGTTCAAGATCTGGGACATGGACTATCCAATCTCAATACACCATGGATCACTAGCAAAGCCCTCAAGAATAGCAGCCGAGAAAGGACTGAAAAGTGGCGAACTGAAAGGACTCATTTGCACAAGCTCACTTGAGTTAGGCATAGATGTAGGCAGAATAGACCTAGTCATACAGTACATGAGCCCTAGACAAGTTACTAGACTGATTCAGCGGGTGGGCAGAAGCGGCCACAGAGTCGGACGAACCGCTGAGGGAATCATCGTTGCGATGGATTCTGATGACGCTCTAGAAGCGTTGGTCATCGCCAAAAAAGCCTTAGCAGAGGATCTGGAACCCGTTGGGATTCCGCCTAAGCCGTACGATGTTATGACGCATCAGATAGCAGGGCTTCTGCTCAAGAACCGAAAACTAGCCTTTGACGAGATCCTAGAGCTTTTCAAGAAAGCCTATCCTTACAACGATTTGACAACAGAAGACATCGAGAAAGTCCTCAAGTACATGCACTCGCGCTTTCCGCGGTTCGCTTGGGTCTCCTTCGAAGACAAGGTAGTTCTTAAACCACGCCAAGCAAAAGCTCTTTTCGAGTACTACTTCAACAATCTGTCCATGATCCCGGAGGAAAAACAGTTCCTCGTGGTTGACGATTCATCAGACTCTGCAGTGGGAGTATTGGACGAGGCTTTCATGGCTGAGTATGGCAAGCCCGGCGTGAAATTCATCATAAGAGGAAGCCCGTGGCAGATCCAGCACGTTACCGAAGAAAAGGTTCACGTTAAGCCGGTTGATGATCCAAGCGGCGCCGTGCCAAGCTGGATAGGTGAAGAAATTCCAGTGCCGTTTGAAGTGGCTCAGGAAGTCGGCAGAATCAGAGGTACAGCTGAAAAGCTGATGCACAAAGGGTTGAAGCTTGAACAGTTAGGAGCCAAGCTAAGTGAGGAGTATCCAGCTGACGGAAACACGATTCTTCGCGCCCTTAAGGAGACAGTCGAGCAAATCAGCGCTGGCTTTCCCGTTCCAACTGACAATCGAATACTGGTCGAAGACTGGCAAGACTTCGTTCTGATACATGTCAACTTCGGTCTCCTTACGAATCGAGCCGTGGCTCAACTGCTGGGACAGCTAGCGTCTGAGAAAGTCGGCTTTACTGTCGTGGTTCAACATGATGCCTATCGCATTTTCGTGCAAACGATGGGCTCTGCAAATGCTGACCAAATAATGACGCTGTTCGACGAAATGAAAATAATGGCTGATCAGATGGTTAGAGAAACGTTGACCCGCGCTGCTGTCAAAACGGGATTGTTCAAGCGGAGGATGATTCACGTTGCACGCCGATTCGGAGCCCTCGAAAAATGGGCCGACTTCAGTAGCGTAAGCCTCCAAAAACTGATCAGAAGCTTCGAAGGCACACCCATCTACGAAGAGGCCCTGAAAGAGGTTTTCACGAAGGATCTTGACCTTGAACAGCTCATATTCGTTCTCGGAAAGCTGCGCACGGGCGAATTCACGATGCAGAAGATCGAAACAGGCGGGAGCGCCACGCCTATTGCACGGTTGGGCATTGAGCGTGTGAGCATGAAAACTGACCTGATCCCGCCAGAACGGATGCGTGCAGTGCTTGTAGAATCGGCAAAGGCTCGCCTGCTCAGCGAGACCCGCAGTTTTCTATGCACAAGCTGCTGGAACTATTCGGAAATGATACGCGTGAACCAGTTGCCCGACAAACCCAAGTGTCCGAGATGTGGCTCGACTGCAATTGGTCTTCTGAGGATGGAAGAAGAGAAAGTCCTACCGATAATTGAGAAGAAAGGCGAGAAGCTCACGCAAAGCGAGGAGAAGATGCAGAAGCAAGCCCTTCAGACGGCACGGTTGATTGCGAAATACGGCAAAGCAGCCGCCGTAGCCTTGTGCGCTAGAAAGGTAAACGCTTCAGATATAGCAACAGTTTTGCAGAAGGAGCCTAGAATTAGTGACAAGTTCTATGAACTTGTCTTGGAAGCTGAACGCAAAGCCCTGAGTAAAGGCTTCTGGTAGATCGTGCGATATATACAACAAATCTTAAATGAAAGGTTCCTCTACATGTCCGTAAGCGTTTGACTGCTTATCGCAAGGAGATCAAAAACTGTGGAGATAAGTCGGAAAAGACTTCGAGATGAGGTTCTTGAAAGAGTCAAGTATGTCAAAACGTGCGTCTTGGCAAGGGAAGTCTGTTTGCTCGTCCGCACAAATCGGGCTGTACTAGAACCCAAAGATGTCCAAGATATTTGTATGTCAATATCTAAACTCTGCAAAGAATCAGGCTGTCAGGAACCAAGCGAACTCTGCCTCAAAGCCGCTGAAGCCGTGAACACGCGAGACGAAGAAAAGTATCTCGAACTCTGCGCCCAAAGCTGCATGAAATGCGGTGAAGCCAGAAAACCCAGAGAACCCTCCTCGAACAAGTCCACTTATGTTTCTTGAGCGATTACGTAAAATGTTCAAGATGGAAAAGGACCACGTCTGAACGGAGGCTCATGCTCTGTATATAGCGCCCTATGTTCCAACTCCGCCGCAAGTCATCCAGCGAATGCTGAATCTGGCAGAGTTGAAAGCGGGTGAAGTCTTTTTTGACCTAGGAGCAGGGGATGGTAGAACCGTTATAATGGCCGCAAGGCAATTCGGAGCAAGAGCCGTTGGCGTTGAGTTGCGAGAGGACTTGGTTAAGAAGGCGCTGAGCACGATCTATGAACAGAGCCTTCAAGACAGAATAACCATAGTGAACGGCGACATGTTCAATGTGGACCTGACATCGGCTGACGTGATATTCCTGTATTTGACGACGAGCGCGAATGAGAAGATCAGGCCAAAGCTTGAATCTGAGCTTAAGAAGGGCGTCCGAATAGTCTCTCATGACTATGAGATAATAGGATGGAAGCCAGTCAAGGTTGAGAACTACTGCGAAAACCAGACCCTAGGTTATCCTTCTCACACGTTGTACCTTTACAGGAAAGTCTAGGCTGGCGAACGTCAGTGCCTGCACTTGCCTTCAAAACGTGTTTCCGCGTTGTTTGGGCGGACACTGATGCTGCGCAAGTTGTGCATTACTCAAACTATTTCAGGTTCTTTGAGAGAGCTGAGGAAGAGTTCTATAGGCAACTGGGCTTCACTTTCACTGACAGAGCGGAGAAGGGGCTTTGGTTTCCGCGGGTTGAAGCTTTCTGCCAGTACAAGAAGCCAGCAAGATTCAATGATCTTCTTGAAGTGGAGCTTTCCATAGAAGAATTTAAGGAGAAATCGATAAAGTATGGTTTCAAAATACTCAACAAGGAGACAGCAGTGCTGCTTGCTATTGGTCACGTTACTGTCGTAGCAGCGGACAAACGAACAGGAAAAGCCACTGTCATCCCGCAGGAGATTGTTGAGAAGCTCAAGCGTTTCAGCGAATAGGTTAATTAGACGACCGTCGGTTGTTGGTTTTTAAGTGGTTCGGCAGATGCAGTTCGTTCCTTGGCGGTACATTGCAGATTGGAAATGCATGAAGTGCGGTGATTGCTGCAAACTCTACAGTGTAGTGCTGAACTTTCATGAGTGGTTCAAAATAGTCAAAGGTTTCGGTGTCGAGCAGACCGTTTCTGGCTTGGATAAGCTTTTCATAAAGAGAAGAAGCGATGGCTCATGCGCATTTCTATGCAATTACTTCGACACGTACATGTGCGGACTGCAAGACATGAAGCCCACGGCATGTAAGCTCTGGCCGTTCAAGATTCTGGCTCAACCAAAATACGGTAGCGGCAATGATGCTGCATACCATTATAGTGGATATGCTGTTTTCATCTACGTGGATCCCATGTGCAGCGGCATAAGATATGGAACACCAACATGGGAATTCGCTAAACTTACGTTGAAAGAGTTCACGGAAATCGCGATAGGGCTTCGGATGGGTCAGTACAAGAGCACTGGAGATGCCCGATTCTCTGAACCTGCAGTGGGCTTGACAAGAATACGCGCAAGTCTGTTTTAACGCTTATGAGTGAGAATTCCGAAAATCAATCAGTTCCAATCCGCTTTTGCCCATAAAAGTCTGGTAGAATCATCGACTCCTTATTGAGCGATGGAAGCGGAAGTGCCTGATGTCTTGTTGGAATTCATCAATGATTCGTGCATCCATTTCTGGCGCTACACTGTAGCACTTTTGGGCAGGCTAGGCACTCATCAGGGATGATGTCATTCTCGGGAAAAAGGCTGAGCATTCCGGAGTAGTTGGCGCATTTTGCTGGCGATTCAAAGACTCTTGGATATTGGGTTGCTTTGACGCCTGCTATTTTCATGTCTTCTGTTAGTACGTCTATTTTCGACATACAGAAGGGGCAGACATAGCAGGTTTGTCTGGGTATTGAGGACGAGTCGATCAAGACGGTGGGCTTGTCAAACGTTTTTCTGCATCCCTCGTATGGGCACTTTAGCTTTGTGCTGTGGTTGTGAAGAGGGAACATTCTCATCTTCCCGTT
>Ga0315289_10006187_pt1 | contig 17607 bp, 19 predicted proteins | sample YL17G11_40_MG_FD_203452 | JGI IMG/M metagenome (GOLD analysis project Ga0315289, IMG submission 203452) | Sediment microbial communities from Yellowstone Lake, YNP, Wyoming, USA - YL17G11_40 | ecosystem: Environmental > Aquatic > Freshwater > Lake > Sediment | place: USA: Wyoming | collected... | reverse complement strand
CTTGGCGTTTCGGCACGATTGTAAAGGGAGCAGGGCCCGCGGGCAACTGAAATGGCGTTGACACGGCCGCCGGCCGTTCGTATTGTTGATTTCATGAGACCGATACCCCTGCTTAGCGTCGCGTTGACGGCGGTTGCCCTGCTGGCGGGGGGCTGCGGCGAGGCGGCCACCCGGGCCTGGCAGCGGGCGGAGTTGCCCACGCACGACTGGCCGCGCGCCTTCGATGCCGCCCGGGACGTCCTGAAGGAGCACTTCGAGATCGCCGACGCCAGCATGACCGCGGGCACCCTCGAGACGAAGCCGCAGGTGCTCGACCGGGCCCGCTCCGGCACGCTGGCCGACCTCCGCGGGGCGGGCGGCCGTTGGCGGCAGACGGTGTCGGTGGAACTGGATCGCGGCGGCCTGGCCATCGGCGCCCGCGTGGCCGTCCGCCTCGAGCGGGAGGCCACCGCCGCCGCCGTCGCCATTACCGAGTCCGGCGCCAACGAGCCGCGAGTGGCCGAGCCCGGCGCCAGGGCCCCGCGGCCCGTCTGGGTCGAAGTGGGGTACGACGCCCAACTGGCCCGCGAAATCCTGGTGCAGATCGCCGACCGGGTCCGCAAGATGGAACAGGGCGAAATGCCGCCCATGGGCCAGTCGCCCAAAGAGGCCCTCGAAGAAACCCGCCGCATCGGGGCCGAACAGGGCCGCTAGAGCAGTTCACGGTTGCTTGTAGCCCGCCGCGCGGCGGGCAGTCGTGCCCGCCGCGCTTCGCCTGTGCCTGGGCGTCCCGTGGACGCGACTAGACTTACGCACCGTAACGCGGGGCCTTGTGCCCCGCGCAGGAAGGCGCCCGTACGGGCGCTACAGCCTGAAAGCGGCGTACGCTTGAGTTTTCGCCTGGCGGCTCTTGGGCACAAGTAGCGTTGTCGTACTAGCCCCCGCCGTGAGGCGGGGGTCGCCGTTGGGGGCTATGCACAGCGCGTTCGCGACGCCTCTCGTCTGGCCTTCTGACTTCGGGACGAACCTGAAGGAGCCGCGCATGACCCTTGCGGATTACCTGGCCTCCTGCGAGCCGCGCTATAGCGCCGAGGCCCAACTCCTGGGCGGGCCGTTCCACGGGCCGGGCTATCACAGCCGCGTACAAGACGGAACGTATGTCCATGACATCCTGAACTCGCTGAACTACGCGGTGGCCCTGCTGATGTCGGGCGATGCGGCCCACGTCTCGCGTGCGGCCGACGTCCTGCGCAAGGTGCTCTCGCTCCAGGACGCCGACCCCACGAGCGCCACGTACGGCCTGTGGCCGTGGCTGCTGGAGGAACCGCTCGCCGAGATGTCGCCGCCGGACCCGAACTGGGCCGATTGCTGCGGCGCGCGCCTGGCCCAGATCCTGAAGGACCACGCGGGCAAACTGCCGGCGGACCTGGCGGCACCGGTCCGGGCGGGCCTCGGCCACGCGGCGTGGTCGATCTTCCGCCGCAACGTCGATCCGGCGTACACGAACGTTGCGATTGCCGGGGCCGGCGTCACGCTGGCCGCCGGAGAACTCCTGGGCGCCCCGCGCCTGCTGGACTACGGCCGGCGGCGCCTGCACAACATCGTCCGGCACACGAAGTTCCACGGGGGCTTCAACGAGTACAACAGCCCCGCCTACACGCTGGTGGCGCTGCACAAGTGCGAGCGCATGCTGAGCCTCCTGGGGGACGCCCAGGCCCGCTCCGACGCCGACTGGCTCCGCTGCGTCGCGTGGCTGACGATCGCCGAGCACTATCACCCCGGCACGTGCCAGTGGGCCGGCCCGCACAGCCGGGCCTACGGCCTGCGCCTGGCCCCCGGTGCCGCCGAGTACCTGGCCAACCAGACGGGCACGGAGATCGCGCCGTACCCGCCGGGCGGGGGCGAGCGCCGGTCCGCGCCGCCGCAGTATCCGGCGCTGGAGTGCCCGGCGCACCTGAAGGCGCGCTTCAAGAAACTCCCGAAGGACGAGTTGGAGGTCCGCCGCCGCTTCATCCGCCGCGACTCCGACGCCACCAGCACCTGGGGCACGACGTGGTTCGCCGGGGACGCCTGCCTGGGCTCCGCCAGCCGGGACAATATGTGGACGCAGCGTCATGTGCTGATTGGGTACTGGCGTGCGCCCGAGGACCCGGCGGTGGTGCTGCGGCTGCGGTTTCTGCACGACGGGCGGGACTTCGCCTCGGCCTTCGTCCGCAGCGTCCAGGTCGGGCCGCGGGTCCTCTCGGTCTTCAACCTGGCCACCGACCTGGGGGACTTCCACCATTGCCTTGACCGGCCGGCCGACGGGCTCTTCACGGCCGAGGACTTCCGCGTCCGCTACGAACTGTCGGGCGCGGGCGTCATGGCCCAGGCCCTCGGGGCCGGGCGGTTCGTCCTGGCCGCCGGAGGCCGCCGCGCGGTCGTCCACACCCTGCCCGGCCGCTTCGGGCCGTACGAGGTCCAGTGGACCTTCGGCAAGGAAGGCGATGGCGCGTTCGTCGACGGCGTGTGCTACCACGAGAGCCGCCTGCCGTTCGACCCGGCGCGCCTGGGCAAGATCATCCTGGCCGCCGGGGTGGAACTCCTCGGGCCGCGCGATGCCGTGGCCGAGGCGTCGCCCGCGCTGGAGGAGCACACCGAGGACTCGATCTGCGTCGTCTGGGGGCTGCCCGGCGGCGGCCTGATGGTCACCGCGCCGACGCACCCGCATCCGTACCCGAAGTAATCGCCCCCGCCCAGGCGGCTGACGTTCACCTCGTGGCGGCTCTGGAAAAAAGGCGAGGCGCTCCGCGAATCGGGCCTCCTTGGCCCCGTAACGCTGCGCGCGGTCACGCAGGTAACGGTGCCGTAAGGCCGGCGCGGTCGCCGCCACCAGGTTCCGTGTCGCAGACCTCCCCAAAGACAACCTTCTTCGGAACTCTCGCCGGCGCTCTCTAATCGGGAGGCTCCCCCAACATGCGAACGCTGCCGCTATCCTGGCGTTTTGCCCGTCGGACGGTACCCTTACGCACAGCCTAACGAACGGCGAACGCAATTTCGGTGGACTACTTTACCCAAAGGGGATTTGCTAAAGCCCGACCCCGGGAATTCCGAACATGGTAACGGGCTACAGCGCGCACCCGCGCCATGGGGTCGTTTTGTCTACTCGACTGGCGCAGGCCCTGCCCTGAACCAGTTGGTGGGGGTGCGTATGGTGAGACCGCTCTGGGGGTTCGTCCTCACTCGAGTCCGGAAGGTCAATCCTTCCCTGCTCCTGCTGCTGGTGCTGATTCTCGGCATCGGCCTGATGAACTGGCTGCTCATTGGCCAGCGATTGGTTCTGTATCTTTTCTATGCGCCCGTTCTTGTGGCAGCGTGGTATTTCCCGAAGCGAGACGCGATTAGCGCCGCCCTCCTTGCCGGCGTTATCGTAGTCGCGTGGGCCCTTTTCTCCCCCGCCAAACTGGCCCCCCCGACAGGCGTGCCGGGCTGGCTGGACCTCGGGGTATGGGGCGGCATGCTGGTCGTTACGGCTTACCTGGTGGTGACGTTGCAGGATGCCGCCCGGAAAGCCTTTCAAAACCTGGAGCGGGCCTATGCCGGGGCTCTCGCCATCCTGTCAAAACTCATTCAGATCGCGGATGCCGATACGGAGGCTCACGCCGTTCGGGTTTCCATGTGGGCGGTTCGGATCGCCAAGGCCTATAAAGCCGACTTCGAACTGATTGAGGAGATCCGCATTGCCGGCCTGCTTCACGACGTGGGCAAGGCCGAGGTCGGCGCGGACCTCTTGCGAAAGGCCGCGGCCTTGTCCGGGCCTGAGCGCGAACAACTCGAGGCGCCTGCGACGTACGGCGCAGGGCTCATCAGGCCCGTTGGAGGCATGCTGACGAACGTGGCCGACGCCATAGAAGCCCACCACGAAAAATACGACGGGAGCGGGTACAAGAGGCTCAAGGGAGAGCAGATTCCCCTGGTGGCCCGGATTATTGCCGTGGCCGATGCGCTGGATGCGCTTCTTTACAGATCGACCGTCCCGCAAGGGCGTGGAGTTGTTTGATGCCCTTGGCAAGATCGAGGCCTCCGCGGGCACCCACTTTGATCCGAAGGTGGTCGTGGCCTTGAAGAAGACCATGCGCGAGGACGGCTTGGACAATCCTATGCCGGCATGGACGCCGGCGGACGCCTTGTCGTCGTAGAAGGAGCCATTTGTTATGGGCAGGGCGGAATCGAAGCACGGGCGGCCGTGGGGCAAGCGCCTGGTGGCGGCGGCGATGGGGTTGATCCTCGTGGCCGCAGCCGCGACGGCGCTGGGAGAATCGGCCCCCGCAGGTCAGCCTCCGGCGGCCCCGGCCCCGACCGCGCCTGCGCCGTCAGCGCCCGCGCCGGCCCCGACCGCGCCGGCCCAAGGGCCCACACGGTAGGGGTGTTCGCGGCAGCGCTCAAAGGTGTGCTCCAACAGGCGCCTCTAAGGGCGTCTGGCAAAAGAGGTCAAGCAGATGGTTAAGCATCAGGATAGGGCCAAGAGTCCGCGACTCTTTATGCGGAGCGAATGGCGCGTTGCGGCGGTCGGATTGGCCGTGGTCGCCATCCTTCTGGCGTCGATAGGTGCCTCCGCCTTGTGGGCCGACTGGAGTCAACGTGCCTCCCTGCGGCAGGCCAGGACGGAACAGGTCCGTGCCGTCGGTGCCGTCCTGGCGCAAAGCGCCGAGGCCCTGTTGGCCTCGAATGAACTGTCGTCTTTGCGAAGAACCGTCGCCGAAACGGCTCGGAACGAAGGTCTGTCACAATGCCGCATCGTTCTCCCGGATGGGCAGGTGGTGGCGGATGCCCTGCCCAGTCACATCACGCTCAAGGCGCTGCCCGAGAAATGGTCGGAGGCGGTTGCCCGTCCGGACCCGGAAGGCGACCGCGGAGTCCTGTCCTTCCCGTTGTGGGTAGCCGGCCGAGGCACGGCGCGGTTGGAGATGGTCGCCGGGGCGGCATCCCCGATCGCATCGACCTGGCAGGCGCAGGCGGGGATGGGAGCCATCTGCACAGGCGCCCTGGTGGCGACGTTGGTCCTGTACCGACGGGTGCGAAGCCGGCTGCGGGGCCTCCTGGCCATCCAAACCGCCCTTCTGGCGCGCGACGGCGGCCAGACCTCGCCGGCGGCCCTGGAGGTGGATCCGACCTTGGGACTGGAGGCCACGGCCTGGAACAGCCTCTTGGCCCAAGAGGATGGCCAGCGCAAGCAGGCGGCGCTGGAGAGAACCAAGGAAGTGCTCCAGGTCCGGCGCAGTTATACCGAGCACTTGGCGGTCGCCTGCGACGCGTTGTCCCAAGGCCTGATCCTCGTCGGAAAGGACCTTCGAGCGGAATATGTGAACGGGGCGGCCTCCGCGCTCCTGCAAACCAAACGGGACGACATGCTCTCGGCGGAGATCTCGAGTTTCATTCACGACGATCGCATCCTGTCGGCCTGCCGCGTCGCGACGACCGGGCCGATGGCCCGCCGCACGATCGTGGAGGTCCAACGCAACAACGCGGACGGTATCACGCTCCTTCGGTTCGTCGTCCGGCCCGTTCGCCGCGAGGATTGGGGCGTGGCCATGATCATCATCGAGGACATCACGCAACAGCGCGTGGCCGAAGAGTCGCGTCATGCCTTTGTGGCCCAGGTGACCCACGAGTTGCGGACCCCGCTGACCAACATCCGGCTCTATGCCGAGATGGCCATGGACGAAGGAAAGAAAGATCCGGCCGTGGTGGCCAATTGCCTGAACGTCATCAACCAGGAGAGTTTCCGGCTGGATCGCCTGGTGGGGGATATCCTGTCCATCGCGGAGATCGAGGCCGGAACGATGTCGCTCAAGAAGGACGACGTTCGGCTGGATGAGATCTTCCCCGAATTGAAGAACGACTACTTGGCCCAAGCCGAAGAGCGGCAGATCAAACTCCTGTTCAATCTGCCGCCAAAACTTCCGGTCCTCAAGGGCGACCGGGACAAACTCCGGCTGGCATTGCACAACCTGCTGGGCAACGCGCTGAAGTATACGCTGGCCGGCGGCCAGGTGACCGTCACGGCCACCGTGGAGCAGCGGCGCCTCCTGGTCGAGGTGAGCGACACGGGCATCGGCATCCGCCAGGAGGACTGCCACCTGGTTTTCGAGAAGTTCTACCGCGCCAAAGACGAGCGGGTGGCGAAAATCAAGGGGTCGGGACTGGGACTGACGATCGCCCGGGAGGTCGTCCGGCTCCATGGGGGGGATATCACGGTTCAGTCTGAACCGGACAAGGGCAGCACCTTCACCCTGTCCCTGCCGGTTCTGGAGGGGAACGACTGACCATGACTTTACGAGAGCAAAAATGCGGCGCGGTGCATGTGCTGAGGCCCGAGGGACCGTTGAAGGGGGAAGACGCGCAGTCGTTCCGCGACCGCCTGATTCAGTTGATCAACTCCAGCCTGGGCCGGTGCGTCGTCGACGCCTCGGCGGTTCCGTTTGTGGATAGCCAGGGACTGGAGGCGCTCGTCGAGGCGGGCGACGAACTGTCCGGCACGGGACAACCGCTCAAACTGTGCGGGCTGAACGAGACGGTGCGGCAGGCGCTGGAACTGACGGAACTGGCGCCGCGGTTCGAACTGTTCGCGGATGTGAACACCGCGGTGAGGAGTTTCCTGTGACGAAGCCCGGCCCCCAATCGATGATCGGCGAGGCGCTCCTCAAAGCGGGCGTGATCTCCAAGGAGCAACTCCAGCACGCGCTGGCCGAGCAGAAGTCCACCGGCCGCCGATTGGGCGAAGCCCTGGTTGCCGACGGGATACTTTCGCCCGCCACTCTCGTTCGGGTCCTCGCCAAGCACTTGGGCGTCCAGGGATGCCAACTGCATCACGGCCTGGTGGATCCCGAACTGTTGAAACAGATCGGCGCGGAGGAGGCCGAGCGACTGAAGGCCCTTCCGATGTTTCTGGTGCGGGACGTCCTGACGGTGGCGATGGCCGAACCGCAGTCGCTGCCCAAGATCGACCGGCTTCAGCAACTGACCGGATACCAGATTCGCCCCGTGCTGGCGCTGGAGCCCAACATCCTGGAGTTCATCCAGAAGTACGCGGGCGGCGAAACCGACGTCAACGCCTTCCTGGCCTCCTTGGGCGAGTCCGACGTCGCCATCATCGAACAGGAACAGACCGACGAAGGGCCGGTCACCGACCTGGACAAGATGGCCGGCGGCAGCCCCATTGTCAACCTCGTCAACCTGGCCATGCTGACGGCCATCCGGGACGGGGCGAGCGACATCCATATCGAACCGCATAAGAACGGCACGCGCATCCGGTACCGCATCGACGGCCTGCTCCGAAACCTGATGAAGCCCCCCGCGGGCATGCATGCCGCCATCATCTCGCGGGTCAAGGTCATCGGCAAAATGGACATTGCCGAGAAGCGGCTTCCCCAGGAAGGGCGCGTCCGGATCGTCGCGGAGCGGCGGGAGATCGATCTGCGCGTCTCGAGCATGCCCACGCTGCTGGGCGAGAAACTCGTGATCCGAATCCTGGACCGGGCGAACCTGAGCGTGCGCCTGGAAGACCTGGGCTTCCGACCGGAGACCCTAGAGACGTTCCTGCACATCCTGCGGCAGCCTCACGGATTGGTCCTGGTGACCGGCCCCACGGGCAGCGGCAAGACCACCACCCTGTATTCGGCCCTGGACCTGCTGCGAAGCCCCGAATTGAATATCCTGACTGTTGAAGATCCGGTCGAGTACCAACTGGACATGATCAACCAGATCCAGGTCCAGAGTTCGATCGGCATGACCTTCGCCAATGTGCTGCGAAGCATGCTGCGACAGGACCCGGACATCATCATGGTCGGCGAGATTCGCGACGAGGAAACCGCTCGCGTGGCGGTCCAGGCGGCCCTGACGGGGCACCTGGTGCTGGCGACCCTGCATACCAATGATGCGCCGGGCGCCGTGGCGCGCCTGCTTGACATGAACATCGAACCCTACTTGCTTTCGAGCGCGGTCAATGGAGTGGTGGCTCAGCGACTGGTCCGGACCGTCTGTTCGAACTGCGTCATGAAGTATTATCCCGAGGAAAACGTGCTTCGTGATGCCGGGATCCTCGATAAGGCCCGCCAGATTTTCCACAAGGGCGCGGGCTGCGGGCAGTGCCACAACAGCGGGTTCCACGGACGCACCGGTCTTTATGAGGTGATGGAGGTGACGGAAGACATCCGCCGCCTCATCCACCGGGCGGTCCCCACGCATGAACTGCGGCAGACGCTGCGACAGAACGGCTGGCTGACGCTGCGGGAGGAGGGCATCCAGGTGGCCATCCAAGGCAAGACCAGTCTGGAGGAGGCGCTCGGCGCCACCCATACGGACGACTCCCTGGCGCCCCAGCCGGAGGCGGAACCGGTGACGGCATGAAACTAAGTAGAAACGCAAAAAGAATCATCATAACCGGGTCCAACATAACCCTTTGCTACAATTGAGGTTACGGCTACCTGTTGTGGGTGAAACTTTCTGCGTTTCTACTTAGCGTATCTGGCCTTTGACCAATCCGGGCGGCAGGTGTCCGATTCGATCGATGCCGACAGCACGACGGCGGCCTTGAAGATGCTGCGGCGCCGGGGCTTGTACGTGACCCGAATCGGCGCTGGCCGTGACCTGGCATCCGGACGGGCGCGCGGCCTGTCCGTCTTCGGGGGTCATGCGCCGAGCCGGCTGAAGAGCCTGGCCCTGATGATGCGCCAACTTCACGCGGTGGTGTCGTGCGGCACGCCCCTCGTGCAGGCCTTGGCTGCGCAGGAGCAGCAAACCGAGAAAGGCCTCTGGCGGGACTGCCTGGCCGACGTCCGCAAACGCGTGGAAGAAGGGGCGCCCCTGTCGGAAGCCATGGAAGAGCACTCCGAATTCTTCGACTTGGTCTGTCGCAGCCTTGTGGCCGCCGGGGAATCGTCGGGCACGCTGCCGACCATGCTGGACCGCATCGCCACCATCGTGCGAAAGCAACTGCACGTGCGCAACATGATCCTGGGGGCGATGACGTACCCGGCCCTTCTGCTGGGCGTGGCGTCCGCCGTGCTCACCGTGCTGATGGTGTTTGTCATCCCCCGGTTCGGATCCCTGTTCGAAGACATGGGAGTGCCGCTGCCGCCGACGACCCAGGTGCTGCTCGCTCTCAGCGCTTTCGTACGAAATTATTGGTGGGCCAGCATCCTGCCGGCGGCCGGACTGGCGGCGGGGCTGCGGTTATGGATGCTGAGCGCGTCCGGCAAACAATCCTTCGATACGCTGGTCCTGTGCTTGCCGCAGGTCGGCCGCCTCATCCGCAGTTTTGCCACGGCGCGGATAGCGCGACTTCTGGGGGTGTTGCTCTCGAGCCACGTGCCGATCCTGGACGCGCTGCATCTGGTGCGCCAGTCTGTCAGCAATGTCCATTACAAGACCTTGATGGCCAACGCCGAGGATGCCGTGACGCGAGGCAATCCGATCAGCGAGGCCTTCAGCCAGTCGGACCTCGTCAGCCCCTCGGTGTGCGAGGCGCTCCGCAGCGGCGAGCAGAGCGGACAGGTGGGGCCCCTGCTTCAGAACATCGCCGATTTCCTCGACGAGGAGAACGAGTTGGTGATGAAGTCGCTGACGACCCTGGTGGAGCCGGTGATCCTGCTCCTGATGGGCCTCCTGGTCGGCGCGGTGGCCATAAGCCTGTTCATGCCGCTGTTTGACCTGACGTCGATGGTGCAAGGAGGTGGCAGTTGAGCCTCATCGGCCAAGGACATCTTTCTCCGATCGGCATCGACGCCGACGGGCGCTTCATCAAGGCGGCCCAACTGGCGCGGACGCCGTGCGGCTGGAGTCTTAAGGCGGCGACACGCTTCCCGAGGCCGGAAGGCGATACGGAGATCGACGAGCACGATGTCGAGCGCCTCGGGGACGTGCTCAGGAGGCAGGGATTCAGCGGCAGCCGGGTGGTCCTGGCCGTGCCCGAGGAGAAACTCGTGACCAGTCTGCTCGAACTGCCTCCCAAGTCCTCCGGCGCCCCGCTGGACGAAATCGCCCGGGCGGAACTCGCCAACTTGCACGGCTATGACGTGCAGGCAGCGGAGACGGCCTCCTGGGATTTGCCCACCTCCGGACGGGCCACGGGCTCCAGCCGCGCCATGGCGGTCGCTTGCCGACATGCCGACGCCGAAGCCCTCCTGGATGTGTTCGAAGGCGGGGGCCTGGAGGTCATCGCCCTGGACGCCCGCTTTGGCGCACTCCAGCGAGCCTGCGGCGCACAGCTTTCCACTTCCGGCATCACGGTGATTCTGGACCTGGAATGGAACCGGGCCACGCTGCTCCTCCTGTACCAGAATACCGTTGTGTACCAATGGACCCTGGCGGACGGGGGAATCCGGCACCTGTCGAAGAGCCTCTCGGCCAGCCTGAGTCTTGAAGAAGAAATGGTTCAACCGCTCTTGTCCGAGGCAGGGTTGTCGCCTCGATTGGGGGCTAAAGAGTCTTTGTATGAAGCCGTCCAGACGCCCATCAAAAAGCATCTGGACGCTGTGGTAAGAGCCCTGCGCTCTCCGCTGACCTTTGGCGTCCAATTGTACCCCGCGTCGGCGCCGTCCCGGTTGCTCTTGACCGGATATGGAGCGACCATCCCCGGGGTCGATGACTATCTTCAGGCCGAAACCGGCTTGGAAGCCCGGATCGTCGCGCCCGCTGACGTCGTCGCCTGCCCCGAGCAGATCGGGGCCAAGGGACGGGACCCTTCGTTGACGGTGGCAGTCGGACTGGCTCGCTTTGCGGAGGGCGCTGCCGATGAAATCCATTAATTTCATCCCGCCAAGCCGGCTCGCCGCCCGACGCCGTCGCCGCAAGATGACGCGACGGGCGGCCGCAACGGGCGGGTACGTGGCGCTGTTGCTCGGCGGATTGGCTTTCCTGTACAGTCTGTGGGGCGGCAGCCCGCCGGCCTTGGCCGAGGATCAGGCCAAAACAAGCGCCAGGATCCTCTTGCACCATGAGAAGATTCAGGAAGCGCAGCGTGACCTTGCGGCCTGCGAGAGGCTGCTCCAGGCCAACCAGGTCATCAGGAACCAACCCGACTGGAGCCTCCTGCTGGCCCTGGTGGCCGGCAGCCTTAACGAGGGAGTGGTCCTGACCCAGTGCGAACTGAAGCCGGACGCCCTTCCCCAGGGTTCGGCCGCGCCGGCCACGGCGCCGCCGCCCGGCGCGGGCATGTTCAGCCTGAAACTGGCCGGACGCGGCCAAAGCATGGCCGCCGTCCTTCAGTTCGTCCGGGAACTCGAGCACACAGGACTGTTCGACGAGGTTGACCTGGTCCAGACAAATTGGGAGCCTTTCTTGGCAGGCAAGGTCGTCGGTTTTCAAGTCGAGTGCATGCTGAGCGACAAGGGAAAGGCTTCGACATGAAAACGAATTCGAAAGCGTGGAGCGGTTGGGGCATCGACGCGGCGTGGGCAGCGGCGTTGGCCGGGCTGACGCTGGCGGCCTTCGTCGGGGGCGTTCAACCCCTGATTCGGAGCCACGAGGAAGTCATGGCTCGCCGGAGCGCGCTGGCCGTTCAGCAGGCCCAGGCCGCCAAACTCGAAAACGCGCTGGTCGCGGCACAGGGCCGGCTCGAGTCCACGCGCCGGGCCTTGACTAAAGACCGGGTCCGCCTTCAGCCGGCGTCGAAGGTCAACGCCCAATTGAGCGCCCTGGCGGCCTTGGCCGCCGACCACGGCCTTCAGATTGACGGCATCCGGCCGGAGGCCGCGGCGGAAGGGGCCTGCTATAAGACCGTTCCGATCGCCCTCGCGGGCAGCGGGACCTTCGTGAAGTGCACGGAGTTCCTGAGGCGCCTGAGAGAGACGCATATGGATACTTATGTTCCTGCGATTGCCATGGACAGCCGCGGGACCGGCGACGGAAGCGGAGCCTTTCGCTTCGTCATTCACTGGTATGCGGAGGCCGGGGAACCGGCAAAATAACGCCCCCGCGTGCTCGCGGGCGGCGACGTCGCAAGGGTGAGCGCCCTATGGGCCTTTCAAAAAGCAGGAAATGCTATCTGGCGGGTTTGGCGATCGTCGTCACGGCCTTCCTGGCCTACCGGCTGTTCCTCGGCGCCGAGGACCGGGGTCCCGCCGCAGCCCAGGCCTCGCCGGCCGCCCCGGCCGCCCCCAAGGCCGCCCCTCCGCCCGTGTCGGCGGAAAAGCCGCAGGGCCTCTCCGCTTCGTCGCTGGCCGAGCGCCTGGCGGCATTGGCCAAATCCGAGGACCTCGATCCGGCCCGCATGCGAGACGCCTTCGTTTTGCCGGAGGCTTGGCGGCGCGAACTGGCGCCCCCGGCGCCGTCGCCCTCCTTGCCGGCCGGCACGGAGACGTTTATCCAGGAACACAAACTGACATCCGTCGTGCTCACGGGCGCCGGCGGCAGTGCGATCGTCAACGGCAAATTCCTTCGCCTTGGCCATGCACTCGATGGTTATCGGCTGTTGCATTTGACGCAATCTCAGGCCGTATTCGAAAGTGTCGAAGGAAACAATCAAGTTGTCCTTCCCCTTGAAAAAACAGGTTCGCAAGGCGGATTTTAACGAAACCATCAAGTCTTAAAGGTCGATGTTATTTATGCAAGCCGAAGGGCACGGTCAATCCATCGGAAGCCTATTAAGGAGGGTGGTATGAGAAGTCGGCGATACACTCGGAAAGCAGGTTTCAGTTTGCTCGAACTGGTGATCGTGGTGGTCATCATCGGCATTATTGCCGCCATTGCGATCCCCCGGATGAGCCGTGGCACGGCAGGAGCGGCGGATGCCGCCCTGAGCGGAGACCTGGCGGTGTTGCGAAACGCCATCGACCTGTTTGCGGCGGAACACGATGGCAAGTTCCCGACGCTGGCCAAGATCGACACGCAACTGACCCAGTACACGGATAGCAGCAACACGTCGGCCCCGGTGGCCACCAAGGACGCTACCCATCCCTTTGGTCCTTATCTCCGGGCGGTTCCCAAATTGCCTGTCGGGGCCTGCAAGGGCAACACCACGTTTACCAGCACGGCCGGGGGGACCGATACCACGGCAGGATGGTACTACAACGAAACCACCGGCGTCGTAACCGCCAACTGTGCCGATACGGAAACGGACTCTGCGGCGAAGAAGTACAACTCGTACTAATCGGCTTTTTTCCAATCGAGGGTGTGGGGTGTCCCCACTCCGCACCTCCGAACGGCGGGCGGCTTATCTTTCGGTGAGGCGATGCCTGCGTCGCCTGTACGAATCCGGGCCTCTCCCGAAAGGCGGCTTGAAACCATGAGCACTCAAGCGAACAGCCAGCCGGAGACCGTGCGAAATCAGCCCAGGCCCCGGATATTGATTGCGGACGACGAGGAACCTCTCCTGCGACTGTTGGAGATGAAGTTTTCGCTGGCGGGGTTCGAGGTCGTTGCCGCCAGGGATGGCCAGGAGGCATGGAACGCCGCGTGCGCGGGAGCCTTTGACCTGGTCATCACCGATTACCGAATGCCTGGCATGGATGGCCTGGAACTGTGCCGCCGGCTCCTCGAACGGCCCGAGACGCACGAGGTGCCTGTCATTGTCATCACCAGCCCCTGGTGCAAGATAGGCGACAGGCTGAAAGAACTTGCCAACGTGGTGGCCCTGATCGAGAAACCGCTGACCCTGCGGCAACTGGTGGCGACCGCAAGCGCATTGGTCCGGCACGAAACGTCACGACGCACAGGGTAGAGGGCGACGCATGCGTCGCCCCCCAACATGCGTCACCCCAACAATCGCCGGAGAGGGTGGTCCTTTCCATGTATCGCCATGCGCTGAACTCTTCACGTCGCCCCGTCGCCTTGCGAAGCCTCGTGGCCGCAGGGGCGGCACCCTCGATTGAACAGCGATTTCGGCCACGCCAGGGCATCAGCCTCACGGAACTGGTCGTCGTCCTGGCCATCATCGGCATCCTTTCCGCGATAGCCGTGCCGCGCTACGCCGCTTCCCTCATCAACTATCGTCTCGATGCGGCCGCCCGCCGGATTGCCGCCGACCTCGCTCTCGCCCGGTCTCAAGCCATGACGACCAGCCGGAGCCAGCCTGTGGCTTTCAACGTGGCCGCCGGCACGTACCAGATGGCGGGCGTGCTGACGCTCGACAGGCGAGGCACGGACTATTCCGTGGCCCTGGGCAGCGACCCGTATTTCGTCAAACTCCTCTCGGCAAATTTCGGCGGCAACCCGACGGTCACGTTCGACGCCTATGGCGGCGCGGACTCCAGCGGCACGGTGGTCCTGGAGGCGGGCGGAACCCAAAAAACCGTCTCCCTCGACCGTTACACCGGAAAGGCCACCGTGCCATGAGCGTCGCCCGAGATCGAAGGCCGAATCGAGGCCGGCCATCGGCCTTTACGCTGGTCGAGATGGTCGTGGCGCTGACCATGGCCTCGATCCTTCTGGCGGCGTGCGGCTCCATCATCCTTCTTGCCACGCGGGCGCTGGGCACCGGCAAAGGCGGCACCTCGGCCGACCAGGCCGCCCTGGCCCGCGCGGCCGCCGAACGGCTCGCCGCGGACCTCAAGATGGCGACCTCCTTCAGCGTACGAACGTCCACTGCGGCCACTTTCACGGTGCCCGATCGCAACGGCGATACCCTGCCCGAGGTGATCGCCTACGCGTGGGCGGGACCGGGGTCTCCGTTGACCTACCAGTGCAACGGCCAGCCTTCTCCGGCGGCCGTGATCGCCGACAACGTCCGGAACTTCAACATGGACGCCATCCTCCGAACCGTGGCGCCTCCTCCTTCGGTGGAAGGCCCCGAGCAACTCCTGGTCTCACGGGACTGGGCCATCGCCGGCGACATCAAGTCCTTTGGGGTGAAGACCGACACTTGGCCGGCGGAATCCTTCAAGCCGTCGTTGCCGGTCAATGCGGTCTCCTGGAAAATCACCCGCATCAAGTTGAAATTGAAAAAGTGGGCACCGAACGGAATGCTCACCATTCGGGTGACGAACACCGACGCCGGCGGGAAGCCAACCGGCAGCGCCCTGGACTCCGCAACCTTCGATCCCGCGAGCCTGACCAGCGCTTGGACGTGGGTCGAAGTGGCGTTCAGCAACCTCAGCGGGATTGACCCCCGGGCCGCCCTGGCGGTCGTGGTGACCGGCAACAAAAATTCGACGGCATACGTGGCCTACGACGAGAAGGCCACAAACACCGCGATGTCCTGGTGCACCACCAACAACTCCGGCGGATCGTGGACCGTGCCGGTTTCCAACCGTGCCATGGAAATCTACGTGTACGGCAAGGTCACCGTCCAGCCCTAGCGGAGGCTCCGCATGCATGGCCTGAGGACTCATGGGAAGCGGTTCCGCCTGAGCGGATTCACACTCATCGAGGTGGTGATTTCCGCCCTCATCGTCACCCTCATGCTGGTGGCGGCCCTCGAAACGGTGGGGGCCTCGGCGAGAGCCAGGTTGATCCAGCGGGAGATGACCCAGGGCGCGACGCTGGCCCGGCACTTGTTGAGCGAGATCATGCAGTGCCGCTACGCCGATCCGGACACCGAATCGGGAGAGATGCGCGCCACGTGGGACGATGTGAGCGACTACGACAACCTCACCGAGAGTCCCCCGGCGTCCAGAAGTGGAACGCCCCTGGGCGGATACACCGGCTGGCAAAGGACGGTCCAAGTCAAGTGGGCGAATCCTAATAACCCCGGCTCCGACGCGGCCGCCGACTCCGGACTCAAGCGGATCACGGTGACGGTCACCAGCCCTTCGGGACGCAAGACCACGCTCACGGGGTTACGGTCCAAAAACGGCGTCTACGAGCGTAAGCCGGGGGCCCAGACGACCTACGTCAGTTGGGCGGGCCTCGTGCTCCAGGTGGGCGCTGACCCGGGCACAGCCGCCGTTTCGGGCGTGAACCTTCTCAACCAGGTGCCCTAGCGCATGAGGCCCACGATCCAATCGGTCCGGTCCTGCCGCCGAGGTTCGTTTTACATCTTCGTCCTCGGTACGGCGATGCTGCTGACGGTCATCGGGCTTTCCGTGCTCGTGTTGGCCCGATTGAGCGTCCGGACCCTGCAACAGGCCGACGATTCGACCAAGGCGGAGGTCCTGGCGGAGGATGCGGTCGAATACGCCTTGACCCTGTTGAACAGCAACCCCAACTGGCGGACCGCCTACTCCAACGGCGTAGAGACGGCGCCGGTGCCGCTCGGCAACGGGACAATCGCATTCAAACTGGTCGATGAAACCGACGGCAACCTGGCCGGCAAGCCCGGCGACCCCGTGAGGATCTACGGCACCGGCCGGTCCGGCGATGCCACGCGGATCTATAGCGTGCGGGCCAGCGGAATCGAGGCCCTGACCTGCCTCAACGCGGCGTTGGCCGTGGGAGGCAATCTCAACGGCGGCACATCGCACATCGCGGCGGGTACCTCCACAATCGCGTCGAACAGCGACGTCCACGGCGGCCAGGCAAACGTCACCGGGACTGTGGAGGCGTCGGGCACGGTCTATCCAGAGAGTTGGAAACTGACCGGCACCATGGCCGGCGGCGTGCCGCTTCGAGGCATGCCCGGCAATGGGGTCTTCGACTACTATCTCAACACAGGGACCAGCATCGACATCAATTCCATCCCCACGGTCGGCGGCGCTCGCACCATCGAGAAACGGGTCATCAGCCCCGCCAGCAATCCTTTCAGCGGCGGGACCAACGCCAAGGGGATCTACGTGATCAACTGCCAGAACCAGCCCCTGGTCATCACGAACAGCCGCATTGTGGGGACGCTGGTGCTGATCAACCCCGGCGCGGGCTCGCGCGTGGGAACCGGAGTCGCGGGCGATCAGCAGGTCAATTGGGTCCCCGCCGTGAGCAATTACCCCTGCCTCCTCGTCCAAGGCGACATCATCCTGTCATTCAACAAGGATGCACCGGCAGCGCTGAAGGAATCGGACCTGGCCACCAACTTCAATCCTTCGGGCACGCCCTATCCTTACCCCAGTGGGGCGACCAACACGACCACCAGCGACACCTATCCCTCCGAGATCGCCGGCCTGGTGTATGTTTCGGGCAACGCTACCGGTGACAAATACTTCCCCAGGATTGACCTGCTGGTAGTCGGCGGCGCCTACACCGCCAATAACGACACCCTCACCCTGTCCTACGATCCGACCTACCTGGGCATGCCGCCCCCGGGGTTTACGGGCGTGGGGCCGCTGGCGCCGGACGCCGCCAGTTGGCGTTGGGAAAAGGCTCCTTGAGCAGGACCGTGCCTGTGGACACGCCCACCAGATCGCGGCCATCGAAATCACCGCGTGCGTGTGGTCGGGCGTGGCCACGAGGACCCCGTCAATGTCTTTTTGCTTCTCCAGCATCACGCGGTAGTCCTTGTAGATCTTCGCGCGCGAATCCGTCATCTGGTTGTCACCGATAACACCCGCTGAACCCGTCACCCTGCAGACCCCGGATGGAGTTTTCGTGACGCACAGGTGCGTACGGGGAGACGCTTGCCCATAGAATGCCCCTGGGTTGATGCGAGGTTTTTAGGGAAGTGCCCATACATCGTACCCCCTTTTGGACGACTTGTGAAGTTGGTTGAGGAAGAGTTCGTCAAGAAGGACGGGGGCCAGCATGGGCAGGAGAGGGTCAGCCTTGGGGCGTTTTTCGAGC
>Ga0315289_10006185_pt1 | contig 17615 bp, 10 predicted proteins | sample YL17G11_40_MG_FD_203452 | JGI IMG/M metagenome (GOLD analysis project Ga0315289, IMG submission 203452) | Sediment microbial communities from Yellowstone Lake, YNP, Wyoming, USA - YL17G11_40 | ecosystem: Environmental > Aquatic > Freshwater > Lake > Sediment | place: USA: Wyoming | collected... | reverse complement strand
TTTGCTCTTCTGAGCCTCCCATTGATGGCCTGTTGCGATATACCCAACACCGCCGATATCTGCTCGTATGACAGTCCGTCGTAGAACCGTAAGAAAATCACTTCTCGTGCCGACATCGACAACCTGCTTAACGCGTCCCTAACATGCTCAGTCGCGGCGTGCTCATCAGGCTTATTCACTCCGGTTGCATACTCGTGGTAGCTCTGCAGCTTACCTCTTTCCTGGGCAATATCTCTGGCTGCGTTCCTGCAAATGACCGCAAGCCAACCGGCGAAACGACTCTTATTTCTCAACTGCGGCAACTCAACAGCCGCTTTGGCAAAGGCTTGCTGGGCGGCATCTTCAGCCAAATGCCTATCGCCTATCGCCGAATGAGCGATGGCGACCATGGCCGGATAATATCGTTCGCACAACTCGGTGAAGCCGTCTGCTTCGCCGTTGATCGCCGCCTCTACCAACACCGAATCGGGTTTCTCGGCCATATCAAGCATCTCTCTGCTGAATCGCCTTTCACCACATAGACTCTATCCGGAGCCCAAAATGGGCGCGAAAATTGCGCATTTGGTGAGTTTTTGTCTGCGTTTTCCAGCGCAGCCGACCCGCCCGCAGCATTAAACCACGACGTTTATATTGTATAGTTGACAGAACGTCCGCAACTGTTTTGCGTGGTTGCCGAGGAATATGATCTGGTGCATGCCTTTGACATCGCAAACGTCGTCCACCTCGTTGATGGTCATCTCTATGTTCGTGCGACAACCACCGGTGGGCGGGATTTCCGGGCACCGTACCACTTCCCCGCTGTAGATATGCATCTGGGGCGTTTTTCCGGAGAGGTATTGAGCCATGGTGACTTCTTCCCCTACCGGCCAGAGAACTCGCGGGACACAGCCCCAACCTGCCTCGGCATGGTTCATCAATATGTACGGTTGAGAAGGCCCGTTTGTGCCGCTGAGCTTCGATGGACAGGTGCAGTGCGCACCAAAATAATGATTTTCTTCCGTCTCCATGGAGGCGTTCTGCTGAAAGCCGGGCTTGTCGAAAAGCTGCTGCACCAGCATCAGCGTCAACGTGGCATTAAGATCAGCCTGGCAACCTGCCGGAATCCCTTCATCTCGCAGGCTCATAAATCCCATACAAGGTGGCGGATGCTTGTGGGGCTTTCTAAGTCCCGGCAGACAGTCCATCATTATGGCGTCAGCCTGTTCGGCCTGTATGATTTTTTTAAGGGCAAAATATGTCTTCGCGGCGTCGATAATATCAGTCTCGGTAGGTTGAACCATTTCTTTGGCATTGCTCATAAATGTTTTCGCAAGCTGTCTGACGGCGTCGGTCGTTTCGGAACGCCTAAATTCCTCAACAAATCTTTCGCCCGGAATAGTGCGCAGCCTGGTTCCAAGATACGGTACGGTCGTTTCCTCCGTTTGTGGACCTGCAATATTAACAAGCAGGCTTTCTCTCATCCATCGGGCAGTTTTTATCATTTTCATTCCGCTTTCGACAGCGTCAAAATTATCCAGCGAATTGACCAAATATACGCCGGGCTTTTGGTGAAGCTGATTAATGTGATCGACCAGAAGAATGCCCAATGTAGCGAGCACAACTGCGGGGATTTGCGATTCTTTGACAATCCGCGTAACGTGTTCCCAATGGCCTTTCTTGAAAGGAATAAGCAGCAATCCATCCGGCCTGGATTGCTTAACTTCGTTGATGAATCTCGCGACACTATCTGCGTCATCCAGAGGCTTGTCGTCCATTGATATGCGGATGGCCAAGTTTCGCTCGATATTCTTGATCTTTTCTGTGTACTTTCTTTGACGCCCCTCAGCATCAAAGGTTGACCCTGGCCAGCTATAATAACCATCTTGCTTCAGAGACTCGGTAGGCGGATACACAAAGGCTCCCCGTACCGTAGCCATTGCCTTGCGGCTGTCGTCGGCGTCTACGGAAGTTGCAGCACCAAATAATCTCTGAGAGCCGAGTGAAACGCCCGCGGCGGTAGTGCCCACACTCTGAAGAAACTGACGCCGGGACATCCGGAATATTTTGGCTGCTCGTGACCGTTTCATATCAGCTCCTTTCTCGGCTCACCTGAAATTTAGCTTTTTCTCCCGCCTTAATCTGCAGCGCCTTATCGAAATGATTATAGCCGAAGCCGTCCAGAACGAATCTACCCAGAGCCAGTTCCCCATGTAAAACGGAAACCTCAACATTGATGCCTTTATTAGTGCGCGCAAGCGTGCAGATTCCCCAGGCGTAACCATTGGACCAAAAGAATGTGCCCTCGCGGGGAGCCAAGGTCATAGTTTTTTCGACGCCCGAATAATGAAAGCCGGTTAGCGCCAATATCGCTGCCCAACTGGCCATAGCCCGCGCATAGTGATGGCCGCACTCAGCCTCGTCGAATGGACTGCGTTTTTGCCCATCATATCTGTCGCGGATATTCTGTATGCACTTTAGCCCATTCTCGACCTGTCCCTCGTACAGCATGCCGACAGCCGCTGCGTACTCAAAGCCCGTCATCACCTCGCTGAAGTATGGGAATGGATTCTGCGGCCTGTCTTTGGGATAGCTGGCCATCAAAAGCGCTGACTCATCGCCAAGGGCAAAACTCCGCATACAGTTGAAATGCCCGTACAGGCCTTGCCTGAGGTTATATTTAATGATACTCTGCAGGGTCTTGCGAACGTTGTCGGGCTCAAGCAAATACCCAAGGCCACAGACGTGCGCCATATACTGGCCGACAAGCTGGTCGACCAGGCAGCCTGAGCCAAGCTGGTAATCAGGCTTGGTTAGGTCCTGTGCGCCCATCCCGACAAGCAGACTGGGCGCAATCTCGGACTTGTTCTTTGGCGGCTGAATTTTGTGCTCGTAATATTCTCCGTTAAAAAGATTCTGATCGATCCACGTCTTTCCGCGCTCAAATAGGTCGCGACAGGTCTTGGCAAAGTCGTGGTCATCAACGTAGTTGGCCATTTCCTCCGCCGCCCGCAGCGCACCCAAATACCAGACGCCCATCTGCGGGTTTGGCCCGTAATACTCCACGTCCATAGTATTATGCTGGCAGCCTTCCATCACGCCGTCACGGTCTGCGTCCCAGCCGCCTTTAATCCAGCAGAACTCCACCGCCTTTTTCACGCGGGGCCAAAGGGCCTTTAGCATCTGGTCGTCGCCGGAAAGCTGCCAGTCGCGATACATCTTCATAATGCAGCCCATCTGCCCGTCGGCGGCAGCTTTGCCAAAGTCCCGCGCACGCTCCAGCGGCAGATTTACGCGAAAGCTCATCAGACCGGTATCACCTGTAGCATAGGCAAACTCGACCTGCCGCATTGATTTAGCCAGTGCGCCAAATAAATATGCCGTAGCCTGCTCGTAGTTCCAGACGTGCGTGCAGGAGCCGTGACAGCAGCCACCTTTATCGCTGCAACCCTCAAAGCCGAAGAATCGCCCATCGGGTGTGCGAAAGCAAGTCTGGCTGCGCAGCGTGCTGATGTTGAAAAGAGCCGCCTCTTTCACCACCGCCGGCAGGTCGCTGTCGCAAAAGGAGCGCACAAATTTGACGGTGGATTCTTCCAGCTTCGGAATCCGGCCGGCAACCTTCTCAGCCACATCCCAGGCGTCACTGTACTGCGTGGTGTAATAGTTGCCAATAAGGTCTTGCTCGTTGCCTTTGGCCGTCCAGGTATAGCGGTTGGGAAAGTGCCAGGTAATGAGAAATGTCACATCATTTGTCCCATTGGGCGGCACTTCCAGCTCGACGGCCAGCGACGCCATCGGCGTATCTTCGCCGGTGGCCGGGCGGTCTTCGAGCCGGCCGTCACTACTGAAATCATCCCAGAAATCCAGCAGCGAGCTGCCCCAGCGGTGCGGCGTCCAGGAGGTGCGGTACGTGACATTGCTCCGGGCAGGGATGGCCGAGCCATTGGCTGCTGTAGTTAGCGCTATCGTGCCCCACTGCCCTGCTTTGAGGTCAACGCCCTTGGAGTACATAAATATCCCTTGGACATTCCGGCCCTTTCGGAACTCATTCTGGTTGGCGCCGGCTTTGCCTGCCGAGCCATCCGTGCCGATGAAGTTGGGCATATTGCCGCAGATCGAAGCGGTCATCAATTTGTCGGTTTTGTTACAAATGACATATCGCAGGATAGCTACGGGTATGCCGCTGGCGTTAGCGTCAGGAGGGATAAGCGGGTTGAACGCCTCGATTCTTACATCCACCGGCACGCAGGGGTCAGACAGCATTACTTGCCCCAGCGGATAGGCGGCAGCGAAGATGCAGTGGCGGAACCGCGGCAGACTATGGTTCGCCATAGTACTGCCATGGCTGCCCTCGTAATCGGATGGCTCGATCGGGCCTTCGAGTGCCCTGGTTAATACCTGTCCCTCAGCAGTCTTGACAAAAAGCGCAAAGAATGGCCCTAACCCGCCTCGCAGCGGCACAAATCCTTTAGCCGGGCGGTTCATAATCTCCCAGTCCCGCAGGTCGCCGCGTCCGCCCAATGAAACAGTCCCCGTCCCGATACCCCCTAAAGGAAGGGCAATCCGGGCCAAATGCTCCTGGTCATATCGCTTAAGAATTGGCCAGGCGTTGGGATTACTTGGCTGTTCTACCGGCACTATTTGCGGCTCACCTGCGACAGCGGGCGTATGGGCATAAAATATGCCGGCGCACGCCACCGCCATTGTCAGGATTAGCAATAACATTCTCATAGTCTTCTCCCATCTTACAAACACCAGGGGCTTCGCGCCGATCGGCAGACCATCCGCTCGGCCAGTGGGTCGTTTACAAACGCTTCTTTCTCGGGGTTCCATTTCACTGGTCGGCCAAGCTCGTAAGCAATATTCCCTAAGTGACATACCGTTATGGAGCGGCACCCTGTGGCAATATCACTGATAGGCTTAGCGCGGGTCCGTATGGAATTGACAAAATCGGTATGATGGTTCTCACTTTCGTGCAGATGTATCTGATCGGGGCCGATTTTCTGCTTGATTAGATTTTCCGGCCAAGTGCGCAAAGTGTAACGCCAAACGGCGACCTTTCCCTCGGTCCCTTCGAACATCACGCCGTTATCCTGACCCGTTTCGGCCTTAAATTTCTCCGGGTCACGAATCATAACAGCGCCGTTGGCATATCTATATGTAAGCACCTTGAAGTCTTTGCCGTCGGGAGGGATAATCTCAATCGGCCCACTGTCATCGGTTCCCAGCCCCCACTGAGCCGTATCGAAATGGTGCGCACCCCAGTTGGTCATTTCGCCGCCCGAGCAATCGCGATACGCCATCCAACCTCTGACAAATCCGACATTGTACGGCCTCCACGGTATCGGCCCAAGCCACATATCATAATCAAGGTAATCCGGGACCGGCTCGGCGGGAAGATCACAGAGCTTATATGCTACAGGCCCGCCGACGCTGACCGTCACGGTTTTTACCTGGCCGATGTAGCCGTTGCGAACCAGCTCGCAGGCGAAACGAAAGCTCCAGCTGGAACGCTGCTGAGTGCCCATTTGGAACACCACGCCGTAGCGCGTGACAGCGTCTCGCACCGCCTTTGCCTCTTCAATCGTGACCGAGAGAGGCTTTTCGCAATAGATGTCTTTGCCCGCCTTTGCTGCCGCGATGGAAATAAACGGATGCCACCGCTCACCGGTAGCGATAAGCACAGCGTCGATATCCTGCCTGGCTAAAAGCTCGCGGAAATCACCGTAAGTAGCGCAGTCGTTGTTGCCGTACTTTTGGTTTACGATATCACGGGCACGATTTTTGTTCCGGGCATCGGCATCACAAACGGCTACCGCCTGGACTTCGGCTCTGCCTATAAAGCCCCCTTCCGGCGCCCAGATGCCTCCAGCCAGACCTTGTGTGCCCTGGCCCCCGACGCCGATGAAGCCCATTACGATGCGATTGCTTGGAGCAATACGCCCTGACGGACCGGCTTTACCCAGAGCGGATGATGGAACAACATAGGGAAAACCTATCAGACCGGTCATAACTGTCGATGTTCTTTTCAAAAAATTGCGACGACTGATATTTCTTGCATGCGACATCTGCAAACCTCCACAAATTTTAGCCAAAAACCCCACGTGAAACGTGGGGCTAATTATTTACTGATTACCTTCATGATATTTCTACTATCTGTCCCGCCTTTGCAAATAATTTTTCGTTGGCGCTTCCATTTTTTAAGCTGATCTCTAATGTGCGGTTCGAGCCTTCAATCAGAAATAGCTCACCTTGTTCTGCCGCGAAATAATTTTCACGATAATTCATTTGGTATATTTTCTCTCCGATTTTAACGCTATAGCGGCCGTTACCCTGCTTTGGTATGTTTGTTACGATGTTTCCAAAGCTATCGATCCTGACCACCAGCCCCCTACCACTATCCTGATAAAGCTCCAATCTCTCAATCTGGCCAACTTTTTCGCCCACCTGATCAAACTTGCCCAGGCCGATCTTTGCAGCCGCTGGGGCAAACACGTCTCTACCGTGAAAGGTGTGACTGGCATCGCTCGGAATCGGAATCTCCCTTATGTCAATTACTTCCTGCTCTTTAAGCGTTTCCCAAAGCAGGCCATTATCCGGCGCAACGAAATAATACCGCTCTGTTTTAACTGCCAACGCTTTTCTTTTGCTGCCCACGCCAGGGTCGACCACACAGCAAAATACCGAACCTTCCGGGAAGTACTTGTAGTTATTCCTCAAAATCCACGAGGCCTCGATGATATTCTGGCTCGAAACGCTGTGGCATAAATCTACTATTTGGGCGCGGTGATCGATGCTGTAAATCACACCTTTCATTACGCCCACATATTCACCTGGGCCGAAGTCCGTCAATAAGATTATCATGCAGGTCAACCCGAATTCTAAATATGCAATTGTCAATTTTCAATTGTCAATTTGCAGTGCTGCCGCCCTTTGTCACCGATCAATCGACCTTAACGGTCTCGTCGAGCGGGATGCCCAGACGTCTATATCGCGCAGCCCGGGACTTCTCGTCATCGATGTGAATCTCTCGGGCGATTTTTCCGACCTCCAAAGCGCGTTCTCGTGGAACAACCAAGACCCCGTCGCCGTCCGCAACGATCAGGTCGCCCGGATAAACAAGGACGCCGGCACAGCTTACGGGAAAGTTGTACGACTCAGCGATGAGCCTGCCCGGGCGGACTCCGCGCGAACTATATCCATCTTTGCAGTAAACAGGAATTCTTTTGGCTTTGACGATCTCATCGGTATCCCGTGCACCGCCGTTTGTGACTACTCCGGCTACTCCTTTCTCCAGCCAGCCGAGACTGTTATTTGAGCCGATAAAACCGCACTCCGGAATTCCGCCCGCGTCGATGACAGCCACATCGCCTGATTTAGCTACCTCAAGCCAGGCATCCGGTGCTCTTTTGTATTGTTCGGATTTGAACTTTTTGAACCCATTGATATCAGGAAACGAGTTTTGCCCGGCTCTCACATCGGTGGGCACGTGACGGACGGTGATGGCAAAGCCGACTATCCGGTGAGAGAATTTTTCCACATCGCGCCATAAGGGGCGAATATCCTTGTGCATCAGACCTATGTCCTGCAGACCTACCAGGTCCATGGCGTCAAGGACATCTGTAAGTCGCAAGCTCTTATACAATGTCAGAATTTCCCTTCGTGCCGGGTCACTATCATCAAAGGTCTTATTCTGCAGCAGCCTGACTCCCTGAGGTGTTGTGAGCTTCTCTGTGGTTTGGCGCTGCTCCGCGCCGGCGGCAAAAATGCCTGGCACCGATATGGCTGCGATTAATGCCATGAAACTAACGGGATTCGACCCACACTTCTTGAAATGATACATAGCAGCCTCCTAAAAATCAGTTATGAAATTCAGTAAGCTCGGCTTCAAACCGAAGCTAAACTAAACGTCCAAAAATGCAAGCACTTTTCAGCATTTTAGTCAAAGCCTGGCAGAGCTTTAGCGCCCTGCCATCAAATAAGGGCTTGAACACCCACGACAATCCAATATCATATCTAATCCTGGAAGCTCAGAAATGGTGAGACTATCAGATTTCGGCAAGAAGATTGCGGTACAATCCGGCATCAGCCAGCTGATGGACGACCTGGGCAACGCCCTTGCGGAAGGCCGGAATGTTCTGATGCTTGGCGGCGGGAATCCCGCCCATATCCCCGAGGTTCAAAAGCATTTTCGAGAGAGCATCTTAAGACTTCTTGAGAGCGAGAAAGAATTTGAGCGAGCTATCGGCAATTATGACCCGCCGCAAGGCAATAAAGAATTTATCGAGGCGATGTGCACGCTGCTGCGCGGCGAGCTGCACTGGGACATACGACCGAAAAATATCGCCCTGACCAACGGCAGCCAATCGGCTTTTTTCATTCTCTTCAACATTCTTGCCGGGGCCTTCAAGGGCCGGGCCAACAAAAAAATCCTGCTGCCGCTCACTCCCGAGTACATTGGCTACTGCAACGTTGGTTTAGCCGACGACCTGTTTCTGGCATACAAACCTGAGATCGAGCATGTCAGCGACCACATATTCAAATATCACGTTGACTTCGACAGAATTAGTGTCACCGACGAAGTTGGCGCGATTTGTGTGTCCAGACCCACGAACCCCACAGGCAATGTCCTGACAGATTCTGAGATTCAAAAGCTCGGCGAACTTGCCCGATCGAGCAAAATTCCTTTCATTATTGATAATGCTTACGGCACGCCATTTCCAAATATTATTTTTACCGAGGCCAAACCTGTCTGGGACGAGAACACTATTGTGTGTATGAGCCTGTCCAAGCTCGGCTTGCCCAGCACCCGTACAGGAATTGTCATCGCCAACGAAGAAATCATCGGCATGATTTCGCAGGTGAACGCCGTGATGAGCCTTGCTCCGGGCGGCCTGGGCGCAGCCATCGCCACAGACCTTGTGCGCAGCGGCGAAATACTGCGTCTGAGTCAGAACGTCATAAAGCCTTTCTACCAGATACGGGCGGAAGAAGCTGTTGAGCTGCTTTGTCGGGAGCTCAATGGGACCGATTTTCATATACACAAGCCGGAAGGGACATTCTTCTTATGGCTGTGGCTGCCGGGATTGCCCGTTACAGACGTCGAACTTTATGAAAGACTCAAAAAACGAGGCGTTCTAATTGTCCCCGGCCATTATTTTTTCCCGGGCCTTGACGAGCAATGGCAGCATCGATACGAGTGTATCCGAATAAATTACTCCCAAGATAAAGACGTTGTCACACGGGGCTTAAAAATTATAGCCGCGGAAATCAGACAAGCCTACGATTCCGTGTAGTCATACGATTAGCGCACCTATAGCTCCAGGCAGGACTTTCCTTTTGGCAGATCAAAGCAGACCGTCACGTTCTGCGCATCGGCATGCCACGTGCCGCTTTCCAGCTGTAGCAGGCTCTTTACCGATCGCAGCTCGACAGGACGCCCGTCAACCGTTAGCTTTGGTACGGCCGGCAGATTAGCTCTTATACGCACGGTAAACCGCGTTGTGGCGAACGGAGCGTTGAATGTCACGCTGGGCCCTTGCCTGGCGATCTCCGTCAGCTCCTTAGCAGCCCAATAACGGGCAATTTCGCTTAGTTTCATCCAGATTAAATTGTCGTATCGGGCATGAATACGCCTGACAACCTCCTGGAAGATTTTGAAGCCCAGCTCCTGACCATTATAATAGATGCCGGGCCAATGGCAGACGATGATTGCCGGCTCACCCTTGTCGATGACCTGCGGCAGCCGGCCGCCTTTGAGGTCTTCTGTAATGCATTTATCTGCAGAGCCGGGCGTCAGCCCGTCCCAGCCGCCAAACCAGTCGCCCGTGCAGCCGATTATGGATACAACGCACTTCGGATCCGGGCCTGAAAGACCGGAGGCATACTCTACGCGAGGCGCTACGCTGCGCTGCTCCGTGAAAACATCTCGAAAATAGTGAGGTATCTCCGCGCCAAACACGTCGCGGCATGACTGGAGAGTCCCCTGCGATAGCTGCGGCATTACACGGCTGCCAAAACCGCCCGGCGTGGTAATACCTTCGCACTGGAGGCCGACATTTTTCAGAATTCGCAAGGCATAGCACATATAATCAGCCAGCTCGTCGACGGATTTGCCTACGGACCAGCCCCAATTCTCCATAAACCGCTCGCTTCTCTCAGGGTAGGGCCGGCCGGTCTTGGTGTCGATGACCCAAGTATGCGTGACCATCTCAGGATGAATGTCCCAGTCAGGCATAATAAACTCGCGCACCAGCTTGATGCTGTCCTCCAATTCTTTTTTGGACCAGCCCGGCAGGTCACGGTCCAGCCAGCCTACCAAAGCAGGATACGGGACCACGCTGTATTTGCCCTTTACTTTATGCTCGCGACACCACTGCCCGAACTTGCGTACAAAGGCATCCGGTATCTCGCGGGGCAGTTTCTTCCAGTCCTGTTTATAGTTATTGGGAAATGCCTCCCCGAACTGCGGGATGCCAAAGTGAGCCATGTTCACCAGGCAGGTTGAATCGTCGATGATAAGGCTGACCGGCACCCGATTCTGCGGGTTAAGCACTACAACATCGGCATCTTGCTGTGGGCGGTCTCCTTTTTCCTGAGCGGCGACCGGCACAGCCTCAAGAATTAACTTGGCGCCGGCGGCGGTCAGGGCCGCAATCTTCACAAAATCGCGCCGCGTGACTTCCTTTTTTGTGGACATCTCTTATCCTCCTATTACATAGCGTGCCAACAAAGTAATCAGTCCGCCATAGGCGGATCAGCTCGAAGGAACACCAACTTTAATGAAAACGTTTTCCGGTTCTTCATCGCACCGAATCGTGTAGGTTGCCGGCCCATCAAGGTCTATGGTTTCTTGGCGAAGCTGCCCATCAATTTGGTACCCGTGCGTGATACGTATCTGAGTCTGCGGGCGCCGTTCGGGAACCACGTGCATACAAGCACGAATCGCATTTAAGCCCGGCCAGCCTGCGTATTTTATGTACACCTTTTCCGCCGGCACATCCAATCTAATATCTGTGTCCCAGTTATATCGCCAGTGATTCACCGACGTTGGAACTGACGATTTATAGATCTCCTTGAAATCCTTCGGCTCACCAACCGCATACGCGATCCGGTTGTCGGTCTGCTTGGCTTGTTCTGCCTGGTACGTGCGAAAGGTGGCGCCGACACTGCACCATGCGATCTTCGTGCCCTCTGGAGCCGCGAGGCGCAGGACAGCCTCGCCCCGGATGCGGCAAGTTTCGCGCCGTGGGTCATAATCTTCCGGCATCGTAACCAGATACTTAGCCAGGTCGTTCGCATCCGCAGTGTTTGGATTTATCAAAATGGGGATCGTTGCCAGACCGTAGCGATCACCCATTTCATATCGCAGGTGGTTGTCGCCTTTCTTCAGGCGAGGCAGGCTGATGGGTGCAACTTGAACCCAGGTATCGATCTCTAAAGATTTTATTGCTCCAGCCCCGCTCGTACCAGCGGTAGCGAGCTTTAACAGATAACCATAGGTGCCTTTGACCATGCGCGTCAAATCCACAACTGCGTCTTCGCCGGCTTTAACTTTACCTGCAGATTGCCAGTTGAGCCCGCGATCCAAAGACACAAATAGTTCAACGGGCAACAGCGCTTCCAGCATCACGACCGAGGCGTCGACATCATCGTTCGGGTCATCCAGGTCTTTAACTTTAGCGACAATTATGTAAGGCGTAAAGACTTCAAAGATGATCTCGGCATTGCCTTGGTTGACAATATGCAGTCCTTCTTTGCCCGGCGCCAGATTTTTTACAGCATAAAATCCATCTTGGAAATCAGTTGAGGTATTTGAAAGGCTAGGACCATAGTGAAAAACTCCATTTCCATGATTCCAGCGAGTGAAATCACGGTGGTTCGGCTTCATGCCCACGGGGCTGGTAAGAAGAAGGTCTTTGACCCATTTCGTGCCATTGTAGCGAGGCAGATGGTGCCAACGCCCACCCTGCGGCTCCTGCGGCTCCCACCAGCGAGTAAAGGTTTCGCCCTGCCGAAGATAGAAATCCATCGTGTGGCTGCCCTGGAACCAGCGGTAATAATAGTCGATTCTGCTGTCACGAAAGATTTCAAATACTTTATCCTTGTCGTGGTCTTTAGGGAAGAAAGGCTCAACCTTCACCGGCGGATCGGTCCACAGGTTCCTGTCGCGTCTGGCCCGGTCGAGACTTACAGCTATGCCGTCGGCATCCAGCAAGGCGCCTCGGACATCCAGGTCCAAATAGTGCCAGCCGCCATCGTACCAGACCTCCGTAGCACAATGGTTCCACAATTCGACGCCGAAGGAACGCCCATCTTCAAAGCCCACGCCTTGAAAAATACCATCCAAAATAGGGCCGAATATCCCACAATAAGCCATGTTGTAGACATTGAGAATTTTGAGCGGCTCACGCACGGTAGCGTACTCGTCAAATGGGTCCGGTCCTTCGAGAATCTCGTTGAAGTGGTAGAGTCCTGTTTCGTAGCCGCACAAGTATTTCCATATTGCAAGTGCCAGGTCATTGCCCGTCTTGTCCTGCCACTGCCGGAACTGTCGGAAGCGTTCCAAATCCGTAGTATCAGCGGTATGCTCACTGACAACACGGATGCAGGCCACCTTTGCACCAGATGTGGCACACGTGACAGCACTGAACGCGACAATTAAGGCCGCCCAGAGATTCAATCTGACCGGCTTGACCCTAAAGGGCAACATTCCGACGCACCTCACGCTGACAGACTATGATTCCTGCTGCATCATAATGTTTCAGGCAAACGACCGCTGCCTGACAATAATACTACCATCGTATTCTGCAAAGGCCAGGTTATTCAGGTTCTTGTGTGTGCATTTTTCGGCAGAAGTCAGCCCGCCAGACGTAAGGGCGTCAGCTTAGCCGTCGCCCACGCGGCGACTGTTAAGCGCGGGCAAAACAAGGTCCGCATTGCCGCAGAACTAAAGTAGCAGCCTTTTAAGGCCGATATTTTGACTCTGGATGGAATTTTGCAAATGCTTAGTCTGAGCGTCCGCCCATAGTCGACCAAGCGGACGAAGGAGCAAGAATGAGCGAGGTTGCTGAACATCCCGCAGGGATTATCACCGTCAGCCCAGATGCAACCGTCAAAGATGCGGCCATTGCGATGCTTACCAATAGAGTCGGCTGTCTTATCGTCAACGACCAGAACGGCCGCTTTGCAGGCATCGTAACAGAGCGAGACATAGTCAGCCGGGCAGTCGCTTGCTCAAAAGACTTCGAGAAAACCACTATAGCTGAGATAATGACAACGCAGGTTGTCTGCTGCACGCCCGGCAGTCCAACAAGCAAAGCTCGGGAGCTTATGACCGCCAATCGAATTCGCCACCTACCGATGATTGAAGACGGGGTCGTTGTCGGGATGCTTTCGGCTCGCGACCTTATGGAGCAGCAGATCTTCGAGAATCGAGCGGCTGCGGAAGAGGTGGCAATGCTTGCTAATTGCCTTAAGAGCATTGACCTGAACGAAGTCGCCAATATAGTCACCGGTGAGGCGCCTAAACTGTTCCAAGCCGGCAGGTGCGTGCTGTATTTTCATCTGGCGCATCATCCGTGCAGCGGGAAGGATGAGTCTGCGACAAAACGCCCCGCCCTTGTAAGTTACAATAAGTGTTTGTGCAAAGAGCAGTGCCGAGGCCCCCTGGAAGAAACCGGGCAGCTATCCAATGACGGCAGGTTTTACTACGACAACGCTCCGGAGCTATGCAGAAGCCTCGGAGCTGAAGGCCCGCGTATATTTATTCCGCTCAACATAGCCGGTCTGAAAGACTGTTCGTCGGCCAAGAGTAAACGGTTGTCCGGCTACTTATGTATGTGCGGCCTGGCGCCTGCAAGCGCCGCTAATAAGGAGCTGGTTTCATACAAAGCCAAATTAGCCGGAGAGATTCTGAACTCTCATCTGACCAATGCCAGACTTTATCAAGAAGCCCGGCTAAATTCGTTGACCGATCCCCTGACGGGCGTAGGCTCTCGAAGACTTCTTGAAGATAAGCTGGAGTTCGAAGCGGCGCGAGCAAGACGATACAGACGACCATTTTCCGTTGCCATCATAGACATTGATAATTTCAAGACCATCAACGATGTTCTGGGTCATGCCACCGGGGACATCGCGCTTAAGAAACTTGCTGCATGTATGAAAGTTCAAAAGAGAAGCCCGGACGTGCTGGCACGTTATGGCGGCGACGAATTTGTGGTGCTGATGCCGGAGACCAAAGCTGATGACGCCGTCTCATTACTGGAACGGCTGCGAGCCAAAGTGCAGCAGATTAAGCTGGCAGATAATCTATCCATAACATTTAGCTGCGGAATAACGGGAAGCCTGCCCGACCACAATGATTCCGCCACCGACGTTATGCGCAGAGCAGACCTGGCTCTTTACGAAGCTAAAAGCGCCGGCCGAGACTGCGTTAAGATCTGGGACCGGAGCATGGCAGAGCGTCTTAGAGCGGGTGACATTGAAGTTGAGAAGGTCAAAAAGCTCCAGAGACGCATTGTGGGTCTGTCTGAAAAGGCCGAGAAGACGTTCATTCAAAGCATCTGGGGACTGGTGCAAGCCCTCGAAGCAAAAGACCCCTACGCCAAGAGGCACTCGGAGAATGTAATGAATTATGCGGTGGGTATCGCTGAGACGATGAAGATGCCTCCAAAACAGATTGAAGTCATTCGTCGTGCCGCCATGATTCATGATATTGGCAAGATCGGGATACCAGATGCAATCCTGTGCAAGCCGGGTACATTATCGCCGCACCAGCGCGGCATTGTCCAGCAGCATCCGCTTATAGCCGTTCGCATCCTGGAAAAGATGACTTTTCTGCATCGTGAAATAATCATAGTGCGGCACCATCACGAGAAATGGAACGGCGGAGGTTATCCGGATGGTCTGTCGAAAACTTCGATACCGCTCGGTGCTCGGGTTATGGCTGTAGCCGACGCATTCGATGCATTAACCTCGTCCCGATCCTATCGCAGCAGCCGGTCTGTCGCAGAGGCAGTAGAAATCCTGGTTGATTCGTCCGGCTATGATTTTGATCCTGATGTTGTCAAAAGCCTCGTTGCCTGGGTAGAGAACTTATGCCAGAAGGTGGGCAAGGCGTTAGGCGAGGTCTCGCCGCAGGGTTTGCTGGACAGCCAAACACGCACGGTTTTAGCCCAGTAAGTGTTGCCGCCGATTACTTGCCCTTTTTCTGCAGAATCGCTTCAATTTCGTCTATGGTTCGATTCATTGCCGCCATAGTCTTATCGAACGGCTCACGAGTAATCATATCGATGCCGGCTTTGCTCAACAGATTTATAGGGTAGTCGGACCCACCCGACGATAAGAATTCGATGTATTCTTCAACCGCGTGTTCTTCCTTGCCGAGGACCTTCTCGGCAAGAGCCGTCGAGGCGGTAAAAGATGTTGAATACTGATAGACGTAGAAGTTGTAGTAAAAGTGAGGGACATACGCCCACTCAACTGTATACAACTGGTCGATGTTACAGACCCCCTTATCCTGGCCGTAATACCTATTCAAAATATCTCCATAAACTTTGCTCAGGGCGTCACCTGTAAGCGGCTGCCCGCGTTCAGCCATTTCGTGCATACGCAGCTCGAATTCGGCAAATTGAGCTTGCCTGAAAAGCGTCTGCCTTATCCCTTCCAAGTGGTTCATCAACAGAGATAGGCGAGCATCATCGTCTTTGATGTCACTCAACATCCTGTTAATCAGCAGAGCCTCGTTGAAAGTGGACGCCACTTCTGCGACAAAAGTCGAATAGTCGGCTGTGGGATAGGGCTGATTCTTATTGGAGTAATAACTGTGCACGGCATGGCCCAGCTCATGGGCCAGAGTGCTTACATCGTCATATTGACCGTTGTAGTTCAACAGGACGTAGGGATGGACATCATAGGCGTCGCCGTTGGAATACGCGCCTGCGCGTTTACCGGGGCTTGGATAAACGTCGATCCACCGATTGTCAAAGGCCTGTCGAACGACATCGCAATAGTCCCGCCCTAAAGGTCGCACTGAGTCCAGCACAAGCTGCTTGGCCTGTTCAAAGCTGTACTGCAGGTCGATGTCTTTCACCGCCGGTGCATACACGTCCGAGTATTTCAGCGAGTCTACGCCAAGCATCCGCTTTTTCAAATTCAAATAGCGATGAAATGAATCAAGATTGTTGTTAACGTTCTCTATAAGGGCAAGGTATACCTGAATATGAATATTGTCTTTATCCAGCGCGCTTTCCAGACAGGAGCGGTAATGCCGGGTATGGGCATAAAATATGTCGCTTCTTACGTTGGCATAAAGCTGAACGCCAAAAGTCCGTCGGAACTCATTCACTGCGCCCCAGAAGGCTCGAAAGACCGCTTCGCGGTCGTTGCGATTGGGCACAGCCCGATAGAGAGCGTATCCGGCTTTATTTAACCTGGCGATAGTACCGTCACTTAATTTCACCTGCGGATAGGGGAATTCTGCGTTGCTGAATACCCCGTAAATTGAAGATGGGGCGTTAGCCAGAAGGCCGGCCTCGGCAAGTATTCTCTCCTCCTGCTCTGATAGCTTATGAGCCTTTGTGCGTAGTATATCATACAAATACATTTTAAAAACTCTCAGCCCAGGCTCTTTAGCGATAAATGCATCGATTTTGTCTTTATCCATTCGGGCGATTTCCGGCTCGATGAACGATGCGTTGGAGCTGTAGTCGGTCGCCGACTGCTCCATTTGTTGTTTCATCGCCAGGTACTTCGAGCTGCGCGTGTCCTGGTCGGATTTCATGCCGGCGTAACAATGCAGCCGGCTGAGCTCCTTGGAAATCTCACTGTTAAAACTCAGACACGCCAGCAGTTCAGATGCGGAGGTCGTTAATTGGCCTTTGTATTTGGTGATCTGACTAAATTGTGCAGCCAGCTTCTGCTTGCTTTCATTCCACGCCTCGTCTGAAGCATATAGGTCTTCCAACCTCCACGCATGCTCAGCAGGGACTTCCGCTCTTTCGCGGGTTTGGGACAAAACTCTGACTTGAGAAAACGCAAGAACCACAAGCGATATAATGATTACACCTGACGCCCTTCTCATTTCATCTCCTTGGATAGAAACTCATTAGTTTTCAGTCTAATTGAGCCAGAAATGCCTTTGCCCACACGTGACTGACATCCAGCGCCACGGTTTTCTCAAATTCACTCGTGGCTGCGCTTCGCTCACCTTTACCCAGATACCCCAGGCCCAATATGTAGTGGGCCGAGGCCTTTTGCGCTTCAGCACTTTGCTGCTCGCCAAATTTAGCGAAGAAGTCCACCTCGATTTTTTGCGCGAGTTTGGCCTTTCCAGCCTCGATCAATTCATCAAATATCTTATTGCCGGCATCTTCCTGCCCGAGCTTGCCAAGAGCAAGTCCCTGGTAAAATCGAGTTTCCTGCCATTGCGAAGTGCCTCTCTGGTTTGCAGCTTTCTGGTAGTACTCTGTCGCTGTTTTAACATCGCCCGACTCTTCGTAGGCCGTGCCGGTATAATAAGCAACTTGCGGTGCTCGCCTATCGTTTTTAGGTCTTCCCACCGACAGGTTTTCAGGATATTCCGAAGCCGCACGAAAATCGTCAAGGGCCTCTTTCAATCTCTTGTCTTTCAGATGCAG
>Ga0315289_10006184_pt1 | contig 17616 bp, 19 predicted proteins | sample YL17G11_40_MG_FD_203452 | JGI IMG/M metagenome (GOLD analysis project Ga0315289, IMG submission 203452) | Sediment microbial communities from Yellowstone Lake, YNP, Wyoming, USA - YL17G11_40 | ecosystem: Environmental > Aquatic > Freshwater > Lake > Sediment | place: USA: Wyoming | collected... | reverse complement strand
AGCTACACCATGCTCTGAGTTATCTCTGTAATCAATAACCTGTCTTGTCTCGCCGCCAGTACACAAAGCAATGATTGGCTTTCCAACCTGCAATGAAACCAAGGTTGAAAGACCGAATCCTTCATTCTTAGCAATGTTAACAACACAGTCAACCATGTTGTGCATGATATTCATTTGTGGGTAATCAAGCTTCTCAGTAGAGAACCACACATTGTCCTGAAGGCCTAGTTGTTGTGTAACAGCTAGAAGATCTGGACCTTCCATATCCTTTGGATCTGTATGCATTATCATTAATGCATTTCTGTGGCCATGCTTCGCTTCAAGATCATCAAGGAAAAGCTTCCATGATTCTAGTACATCTGAAGGTAGCTTTCTTGTTGCGTTTCTATTAATCCAGAGAGCCTTGAACCAATCTGCTTTGTCACCAAAGTTTTGCTTACTAAGTTGGTCAACACTTTCTTTAGCAATTGGGCCATAAACATTCTTTGGGAATGCGTGTGGAATATAGTTTGTCTTTTCAGGAAAGTTTGGTTCAACCAATTCGTATGTCTTATGTGAGAGACAGTTGATCAAGTCTGTTGATTCATACCAAGGACCATTGAATGCTGGATATGGATCATTGTCCCAAACATGCCAATATGTTATTGGGCATATTTGTCTAATCTCATCTTCCATCTCCCAAAGCCAGATAAACTGTCTTGGATCTGTGAACAACATGATTGCATCAGGTCTTTCTGATACAAGTAAATCTCGAATCATTTCTTTTGTACCAAATCCATCAACAGGCTTGATAAGGAAGTCATCGTTAACCTTGATAGTTCTATAATCTTGGTGTTTGATTGCTCCACCCAAACAACGAAATGTATACTTACCAGTATTGATCAATCCTTCAATTAAGAATCTTGATTGAACACCAACACCAGAAGGTGCTAGCTGGTGATCTGACAACATCAAAATCTTACGCTTCTTTTTTGGCTTAATGAATAGATCATCATCATCTATTTCTAGAAGTGATGCGTTTGGTGTTAGCAGTGATTCTTCTTCTGACATTGTTTTTCTTCCTTATCCGTTGTTGTTGTTCTTATCTGTAATATAAATTGAAAAGTAAAAATGTTCGTGACTATTTAACGCTCTTTGTTATTTTATGCCAAAGACAACCGTTGTCTTTGCAACTCTGAGATTTGTGGGTGGTCATATGATACTCCCCAATTATCCAATTCCTTTTCATTAAATTCTGTATACAAATCTTTGTTCTTACAAAAGATGTGAGCAATGTAACTTGGTCTGGGCTCACCATAGTAAACGGGTCTGAGTTCAATTAACAAAAAAGTGTCATTGGGATTGATTTTTACACTTGTAGTATGGCTACCATGTTCATCATCAAATGCATTGAACTCGAACCCGCACCTGTAAAATCCATTTATCGAGGGAAGTACCCCGGCGGCAATCCATGGTTTGCCAGTGGTATTGACAAAAGTAGGTTCTTTGTTACCAAAAGTAGCACAACCAGCACAAGCATGACCCAATCTCTTACAAATAGAGCAATCCGATTGTTTTGTTTGTAGTGATGGCATTCCTAATCCACAAGATACTCCAGTTTGGGGATATTGAAATTTGGGATTGAAACTACACGGACTAATAAGATTGTTTGTGTTTTGTGTTATGAGATCATCATTACTACCAGAGGCAGTAATACCTGTACTGCAATAGATTCTTGGCTTAGTAAATTCCTCAAAATCCTTTACGGCCTCATTGAAATCTTTATCTTGCCAAGGTTGTTTGGGTTGTTTCCTAAATCCCTCATATGCTTTGTTTATATTAACTTCTGGATTTGTAGGAACTGGCGTCTTCTTAACAAAAACTAAATTCAGGTGATCCTTTACCATCTGTACCTGTTTAGGACTAAATTGTGTTGTCTCTGATAGTTCAAAGAATCCCTGTAACCAATATGTAAACTGTTCTGGCGTCATACTTTTAACATCTCCTCTGTAAGCACTATGTTGTTTAGTTTTGCTTGTTCTTTTAGATCTGACAGATACATCAACCTAACGAGCTCCTTAAATTTAACCTTTGGTTGCCATCCAAGAGCCCTTGTAGCCTTGCTATGATCTCCAAGGAGCAATGGAACCTCTTGAGGTCTAAACAGCCTGGAATCGATTTTAAGAAATTCTGATGGACTTAGTTTTGCAACAGCAAAGGTCTCGTTTAAGAACTCTTTTACGGTATGAGTTTCACCAGTAGCCAACACATAATCATCTGGCTTATCTTGTTGAAGCATCATCCACATTCCTTCACAATAATCAGGAGAATATCCCCAATCTCTCTTTGCATCAAGATTACCAAGTGTAATATTGTTCTGTAATCCAAGTTTGATTCTGGCTGCGGCTTGTGTAATCTTACGAGTTACGAAGGTTTCTCCTCTTCTCTCAGACTCATGATTAAACAAGATGCCACAGGAGATATGAAGACCATAAGCTTCTCTATAGTTTGCACACAAGTTATGTGCATATAGTTTTGCACAAGCATAAGGGCTTGCTGGCATCATTCTTGTTTCTTCATGTTGAGGCACATTTGGATTGTCACCATACATCTCTGATGAAGAGGCCTGATAGAATCTAGCTTGTGGGCAGATCTCCTTGTATGCATTAAGGAGCTTAAGAGTGCCACCAGCCACAATATCTAAAGTCTCTTCTGACACATCGAATGATACTTTTACGTGACTCTGAGCTGCAAGATTATAGATCTCATCTGGTTTATGTTGATTTAGGATTCTCCACAAACTATTGGAGTCCATCATGTTTCCCCATTCCATAGTAAACCTTGGATGGTTATAGACATGTTCGACACGTTCTGTGTTGAATGTGGATGTTCTTCTACGTAACCCGACTACTTTATATCCCTTAAAGAGAAGCAGGTCTACTAGATGTGATCCATCCATTCCTGTTACGCCTGTGACCAGCGCTGTTTTAGTGTTGTTCATTACAACATTCTAAAACATTCTAACCCAAAGTTCAACCAATAAACGAAGAATATCCTCTTACATTTGGGTAATTCATGGTAAACCAATCACAAGTATTCTTGAGAGCCTTGTCTAAATCTGTATAAGAGTCTGTGTTGAATCCCAACTTCTTAAACTTCTCATTGCTACTTGGTTTACGGAACTGTCCTGCTGGTTTAGAAGTGTCCCATATAATCTTACCATTGAAGTCTAAGATCTTTGCAACCTTCTCAGCAATTACTTTTATGGAATGTTCTTGAGTGTTGCCAATGTTAACTGGATGTTCTAAATCTTTTGGATCAACAGACCACAATATAAACAATAGAGCACGAGCCACATCTTTTGAATAGGTAAACTCTCTTAGAGGAGAACCATCTCCCCAAAGAGTTACATCTTCTCTCTTATGTTTGGCTTCCCATATCTTTCTAATGATTGCTGGCAAGACATGACCATTCTCTAAATCAAAATTATCATGTTCCCCGAATATGTTATTTGGTATGGCACAAACAAACTTGGTTCCATGTTGCTTGTTGTGTGCTCTACTCTGGACATCCAACATTCTCTTGGCATATGCATAACCATAGTTTGATTCATGTGGAGGACCCATATGTAGTTGGTCTTCTGTCAAAGGATATGTCACATATTTTGTATCTGGATAAACGCAGGTACTAAGCAATGATACAACCTTCTTCACACCATATTTCTCAGAATACTTGAGAATATTAGTGTTGATTTGGATGTTGTCCGTATAGAAGTCTGCCACATAATCAGAGTTGCCCTTTACGCCTCCAACCTTTGCAGCAAGGTGTATGACATACTTTGGTTGATATTTGATAAACATGGTTTCTGTTGGCAAAGACCATTTAAGGTCACAGTCTTTAGAACTAACAAAGATTGCATTTGGGCAATAACTTTTAATGGCCTCACCCGCCATACCATGTCCACCTGTTATCAAGATGTTGTCTGTCATTTGTTGTTCCTGTATTTCTTTACCATAAGATCAATACCTTCTTCAAGTGTCACTTGTGGTTTCCATCCATATTTGGTTATCAACTTAATGTCTGGGTCTATCCTTAAATCGTTTTGTACTCTATCTTTCTTGGAACTAAAATTAACAGTCTTTTTGGTTTCCATACCAATAAGTTTGGCTATCTTTTTTATGTTTACCCACTCACCATTGCTGACTTCCACACAATTATATCTTGAGTTGCTATCGCTTAACAAACCAAGTTCTGTTTTGATTTTGTTGTACTGATCCATCATACAGATAAGAGCACGAGAAGCATCGTCTACATAGATGAATTGTCTGGATTCAGAACCATCAGTTTTTACCAAGATTTGTTTATCAAACAAACCCATTTGAATAAAGTCGGTGATGGCATGGTTACGACCAAGAAGGTCTATTTCCTCTGGTCCATATACATTCCAGAATCTTACAGATAACCCGCCCAAGGCTGCCGCATATCTTTCCCCAAGTGTTTTAAGAATTCCATATGTAGAACCCGGAATCTTGGTCATCATTGATGATGCGAAAACAAATGGTTTATTGGATAATGTTAATGCTCCAAAAACATTGTCCATTATTTTCATGTTATTGGAGATAAAGGCTGTTGTGTGTTCATACTTTTTAAGGTATGTGGCACCTCCAACATCAAAGGCTAGGAAATAAACAAAATCTGCGTCTTCAACACAGTCCATTAATCCCTGAAGATCTGGTTCTGAAATGTCTTTGCAGGATAAATCTTCATCACCATAGGTTTTGGTTGGATTTTTAATGTCGTATTCAATGACAGAATGCCCAAGATCAGTCAGGTGTGTTGTTAGGTTCTTTCCTATCAATCCTTCAGAACCTAAAACAAGTATTTTACCCATTCCACACATCTCCCCAATATTCTTCGTCTGTAACATTTACAAACGAGACATGTTTGTGGCCATAAAAGCCCTTATACATGCCTGGTCTGTTACTTGGATAGTCTGTTTTAAACACAAGATCCCATTGTGGAAATTGACTCTTCCACCAATCTTTTGTTCTACTATACCACATCTCTTCTTGAATGCCATTACGTTCAGACCAATTTTCTGAGAATGAAATAACACTACCCTCAACTGCCAACTCATCTATCTTCTTACAAATAGACATAACAGTTTCATCAGATAGATGACTAAGAACACAAGACGATACAAATATTGTTGGTTCTGTTAAAACCAACTTTGCCATTTGTTCTTCGGCAAAACCACACATATATTCTATATTGGTTCTGTCTGGATATAGTCTCTTTGCTATGTCTTGTGCTGGTTGTGAAGGTTCTATTGCATAGACCTTACTGATATTTTGGCTAAGCAATTGAGATATCCAACCTGCTCCAGAACCAATATCAACTGCATATTTTAGTTTGCCGGCATAGTCTTGTAGCATTTTACCAAGTGGTTGGTCAGGAAGAAATTCATCCTTATCTAAGGTTTTCTTTTCATTCATTGCCCTGGCATCTTCTAATGTTGTTTGAGTATATTGGGCATTGTGCTCTTCATAACTTCTTGTTTCCATTGTCACCACATATCTCCCCAGAACTCATCGTCTGTTTTACTTGAAATTAATTTCGTATTCGCAGCTTTCTCATAAATCTTTGACATTTCCCCAATAACATGTTCAACAGAATAATTGTTATTATATCTTGTCAATGCCTTAGTAGAAAGATCATTGTATAAGTTTTGATCTGACATAAGATTAAGCATGGATTGTACATATTCATCATGTGATTTGCATACAAACCCAGCATCCCCAATCGTTTCTACATGACCCATAGCAGGAGCAACATGACTGATGATTGGTAATCCATAAGACATGGCTTCTGCAATAGCTAGACCAAATGTTTCACCATCTTTTCTGGCATGAGCATACACATTTAAAGTATTCAGAAACATGTCCAAAACTTTTGGGTCTGCCGAATGCTCTAATTGGATTATCTTAATTCCATTATTGTTGGCGTGTTCTAAATGAAGTTTGCTGCCTCCAAGAATAATGAAACATGTTTTGTCATTCATGACTTGTTTATAGGCATCAAGAGATATGCTGGAAAAGATTCCATCATCATTCCTTTGATGGAATCCAAAAACAAAAGTGTCTTCGGGAATGTTTAGGTATTGTCTGTAGTTGTTAGTTGTTTTCACAGGCATTTCAGACACTATAGGAAGTACAACAGCCTTGGTTTCATTTCCACCAGCTTGCACCCAGGTTTGTTTTTGATATTCACTAATATGAACCGTGCTAACAATGTTTTCTTGTCGATCAGCTAAACCTGGCAATGTAACCACTTCTACAACAGGAACATCCAAAATGTCGCAAATAGGAGCCTCTCTGTGCCCCGCTCGTGCCGTGGAGACAACATCGTACTTCTTTGGGTCAAAGAGGTCATACAGGTTGCTTCCAAGCCAAGGATGATGTGGTTGTGTGATGTCTTTGAACCCAACATTTACTGGGATTAGGTTAATCCCCGCTGCCCTCATATAAGCTTCTCTAGAGGCGTCATTATCAGCATGTTTGTAATCTGACCCAACATATGGTGCAGCATTGGTATAGAAATAATCTATCTCAAATTTTTCTTTTGGTAGATTTACCGCAATTGTTTGGAGGAACTTTTCTGTTCCTCCAGCACCTAATCCGGCAAATTTTATGAATGCTATTTTTATGGTCATAGTTTTTTATACAAACCTGTGATGTTTTTAGAAGTGCCAACTTGTCCACCACGTTCATCAATATAAGAGTCTATTTTTTGAAATCCTCTTGAAAGAAAGAGATTGTCAACTTCTTGTAAATCAGGATGATATACATGTTGTTCACAGTTCAAATATGAATATTTGTCTGGCATGTTGATTAAAAAATGTCCATTAGGTTTCAATAGTCTTGTCATTTCATCCATAACTTGTGGGACATCATCAGAATAAATGTGTTCTAAAGTATGAAAACTATATGCAAAATCAAAATATTCACTTTCCAAGTCTATTTTTGCCAAATTTGTGACTATAAATTCTATTTTATGACTTGTGTCTTTTACTTGTGGCAACATTGTGTTTATTGCCAATTCTATGGCATTTTCATTCAAATCAAATCCTGTTACTTTTTCGACCAAATCAAATCCGCTTACTTTTGTTACACAAAACCCATGGTTACATCCAAAATCAGCAACCTTCCCTTTTATCAAAGGTTTGTATTGATTGAGCAGGACACTTACAATATTATTGTTCCAAAATACGGAGTTTACATTTGGCTCTGGAGATAAATAATTTTCTTTTTTATATTTGTTTGTCATAAATCTATACACTCATTTTAGTAATTTTTTGATCTGTTCACAATGCCATATATCTAAATCTTTGAACATATCAACACCATGTTGTTTAAACATCATTTCTATTTCTTGTATGTGCCAATTGTTGTTGTTGAAATTATGTTCAATTTTAGGTAAATCATGCTCAGGCATCCATTCATTTGGTATTTCCGAAACAATAGAGTTTGGATCGTCTAAGGTTATTGAATATTTTTGATTGATTGCTTGTGATGGCTTACCATATGCTTTTTCACGGCAACGATACCAACATTGTTTTATTTGAAACTTGTCCCAGTTGGAAAATTGGAAGTGCATAATTGCACCATGTTTTGGATTCAACAAAAGTGTATTGTTTTCATTGTTTGGACCAGGAGTTCTAGGATCACAAAAATATGTGTCTTTCTCAAAATTAAACGATCTGTTATCACAAAATATGAAGTCTTTGTTGTTGTTGGACCAAACCGAATTGTCATTCTTATAGTGATCTATTGATTTCCAAATTGCCAACCATGACATTAAAACTTTAGAGCCAGGAGCCATTGCTTCAAATATTCTTCTTGCTTTTAAAGAAAATGGTTTTGTAAAGCACTCATCTGCATCCAAACATATGAAATGAGTTCCTCCAGCCTCTCTTCCCAAATTCAACAACAATTGTCTAGTTCTGTCCACAGACCAATCGTGGCCTCGCTCTCGAACGGCATTATGAATATCAACGTCCAAATTTCGCTTGTGTGCTTTTTCACTAATGATGTTAACGCTGTTGTCGGTTGAATGATCATCTACAACTATTAGTTTGTCTGCAACCAACGATATAGAATCCATATAAGTTGGAAGATGGCATTCTTCATTCTTCATTGGAAGTAATGCAATAACTTTTGTTTTCATGGCTTCCCGTTTTCTTTCACAAACTCATCATAATTTTGTATTATTTTTTGTATTGGGTATTTTTCGTTGTCCCAATATAAGTTATAAATGTCATACTCTTTAAACTTTGGATGAAAATCTATTGTGTGGTCTATCTTATCCAAGATCCCATATCTATATTCCAATATTGTTCTCTCAAGTTGTTGTATCCCATTACCATTTGTCGATGCACCACGGCCTTCATCTAAATAATATCCTAAAACCCCGTTAAGTCTACCAACTTTACCTACAAGAGCAAGCCTAATGGCAAAGTCAAAATCTGCCCCAGATTTTAATTGTTCATCCATTTTTATATTCAATATTTTTCTCCACATAAAAAACGGGCCGAGCAACATACTTCTCGTATATTCTTTTCCAAAATATGGGGAGTAATCTACAAACTTTCCAATTTTACTGCCAAATTTGTTGACACTCACGAAATTTCCATGACATGCGATGTACTCTTCGTTGTTTTCCAAAAACTCAACCTGGGAAAATAGACTGTTCTTAGTTCTCAAATCGTCTACATTCCATATGGCCAAATATTTGCCATCAGATTCTTTTATGCAGGTGTTCATTGAAGTCCCAATTGGTTTAACTGGATTTGTTATGATGTGCTTAAGTCTATCTGGATACTTCTCTTGGAAGTCTTTTACCCAAATCAATTCTTGTTCTGTTGGTTCATTATGATCGAGCACGACTTGAAGTTCATTGAACAATGTTTGGCTTGGTAGTTCATCAAGAAACTTCTTGAGATACCTTTCCATCCTAAAACATGGAGTTATTGTACTTATTATTGGTTTGTTCAACTTGTCTCCTATTTGAATGCATATATGTTTATGCCCGGAATTATTTTTACATTTTTCAATGACGCTCCGTGCTTTTTAGCCAACAAGCCAAGATTAGTTGATTCTTCCATGAATGGAATATGATCTCCACATTGATGGAAACTTAGAAGTAATTTCTTACAGTTAAACCAATTTAACTCTTCGATCTGTTCATGATAAAATTTCGGACTCTCACTTAAAGCCCAAGTAGACAAAAACAAGTCTCCGCTAAAATTGGCAGACCTATCAAACTTTTCAAACGACAAAAGATTTATCTTACCTTTTTCTACGTTACCGTCTGTTGATAAATTAACCTTATCTCTACCAAAAACAGACGACAAATATAAATTTTGTATTGCCAAACATTCTGGCAAATCAAATATCACATATGTCTTTAATTGTTTGGCATAGTTGAAAAACACTTTACACATATTACCATAACCGCCACCCCATTCTACTACAGTTTCAACATTTTCTATGTCTTTGGAATGTTGATTGTGATATCTTGCTATGTGATATAAATGGTGAATGCTGTTGTGTGTTGTGCTATATCGATAGTCCAAGATAAAAGGCGGAGCGCCTATTTTACTTTCTTTAAGATATTCTTTACAGTTATCTTTACCAAACTCTGATTCTAAAAAGTCAATTTGATGCTGCATCATTTCACCCTGAGAATTGACAAAGAAAAAGGATCTAAGTTTATCGATACTAAGGAAAGTTTGTGCTGTTTTTTTATTGGACATCACTTGTGTTAGAAACTCAGTAAATTCTGTCCATTCTTTTTTTGAAATGGATTCTGTGACTTTTGGTATTTTTGACAAAAAATCAGATTCGTCTAATAAAGACAATAAGGTTGATTCCTGCTCTGCTTCTGGTAACATTTTCATGATAAATCCTTTTTGTTGTCATTGACAGTTAATGTCTCTTTTTTTTTATTGTTGTTCCCAAAATTCATCATCTGTTCTCAAATCCCTTTTATAGAACACAACCCCAAAACCCGAAACGTGTAGTTTGGTATCATTGAATTTTTCATGTTTGATTTCATTAAATGCTTGCCCCTTATCGTTCAAGTCAACATCATCAATCAACACCAATGCATTATCTGCCAATAGTGGTTCATACGTTTTCCATTCTGCTTTAAGCTGAGCCTTTGTATGAATGGTATCTAAGAACAGAATATCTATTGGTCCCTTAGATGATATTTGTGACACAACACTGGAGTTTAAACAATCTCCAAACACAAAGTTCACATATGGATATCTCTTTGCCTCTTCTGGTACAAACCTAAGATCATTGATTATATCAACAGATGTGAAGTATCCGGCTGCATTTGTTCTCATTCCATCAATGATAGAAACGGTTGACATCCCTTCTCTATTCCCAAGCTCGACAACGTGCATGGGTTTTGTGGCAAGAATAATCTCTTTGAGAAATTGGAAATAACCACCATGACCAGTTGGATTAAGTGCGTTTACAAACAGATCTTCTATCACAGGATTTGTCTTTACAAGCGCCATCAAATCTTCAGAAAAGTTTGATTTATACTCTCCGGAATAAATTCGTTCCAGAACTTCTTTTACTTTGACATTATAATCAATCATTTGATTTTCTCCAATAAGAATATAAACCTTTTGAGACTTCATAATCGGCGTATTTCACTTCTCTGTTTGGTTCATGTAAGGCCCACCAAAACAATTCTATTATCATCAATTCTAAATCAGTGTTATCAACAAATTCAAGGTCTCTTTTTGCCTTGTCATGGTTTGGGAATGCTTCTTTTACTTCATTTCTTGGTTCCAAATGAACAATCTCAGAATTGTAACCAAACTTTGCAGCAACCTTTTGTGTTATCTTTGCAGCCTCGAATATAGTTGTAGAACCATCAGCACCAATGTTATATGTTTGTTGGTTTATTGTTTCATCAAAAGTTAGTCTACCAATTGGAGTCATATAATATTTCACATCAGAGAAGGCTCTTATTTGTGAACCATCTCCGTAAACAGTGATTGGTTCTCTGTTCAAACACTTTCTTACCCAAATTCCTAAAACATTTCTATAACGATCCCAAATGTTCTGATACATACCACATACGTTGTGTGGTCTTACTATGTTGTAGTTCAACCCAAACTGTTCATGAGCACTTTTAAGATCAAGTTCAATTGCATACTTTGAAATTCCATATGGTTCTTCTGGCATTGGTGTCATATCTTCTAAGAATGGAGTTTGATTCTTGCCATAAACATCCATGGTTGAGAAATGAACAAACCTTTTAACTCCATGATTCAATGAACAGTTCAATAGGTTTGAATAACCAATGAGGTTGTTTGTGTATGTGTTGCTCCTCATAAATGGAGACAAACATACGGCAGCCATAGCAGCAGTATGAATCACGTAGTCTGGTTTAAATCCCTTGAAAACTGATTCCAAATTCTTTAGTTCAGTAAGACTTCCTTCTTGAAACCAAGCTAACTTTGGATCTATATACTCTTTGTATCCACCAGACAAATCATCTATACCGACCACCTTATGGCCAGAAGAAGTCAAATATCTAGAGATGTTTGTACCAAACAAACCAGCACAACCTGTAACCAATATTGTTCCGTTACTCATTTTCACTATCCGATCTATGATCTGCTTCAGTTAGAATACTAAAGTAATTGTCTGCACATTGTTTCAATGTGTAATTCTCTAATATAAACTCTCGTGGCTTATAATGGTTTTTTCTAACTGAATGCATAAACTCTTCAAACAAACTCATGTTAATGTCTTTTGCAATCTCTCCACATCTCTTGTCAAAATATGGAACAGAAGTAGCAGGACAATTAATGCTTTTATCTGTGTCATGTGTCCAAGTTTGTTTATCAAACACAAAACATGGAACATTCATACTGAGAATGTTCATGTAGGCAATTCCCTGACTCTCAGTACCAGTAAGAAGAATAGCAAACTTAGATCTTTCACAAAGACTCTTAAGTTGATCTTCTGTGTACGAACCATACTCTATTATCTCAAACTTTAAATCATAATACTTGCATAGTTTGTATGCCACAGCCAAATCTTGTTGTGTCCTATTCTTGTAGTAAATGAAGCAATCCAATGATTTGGTTTCATTTTCTTTTGGCTTCCATTCTTCTGTGTCTATTCCAACCGGCCATACCTCTATATTCTTATCCTTCATCTCATCAAATCCAAGATAAAGATTCTTGACCCATTCACTTGGTACAACAAAGTTAGTGAAAGCCTTGCAAATCTCTTTTGCGTAGTCTGATTCATTTGGAACAACAAACAAGTTCGGCCCAGCTACAGCACCTTTTCCAAACACGGGGCCATAGTGTGTTTGTAATGTACTAGGAGCCTGTAGGCAGCCCTGCAAGGCTCCCAAGTGATAACCAGTACCAACCTTAACTCCAAGTTCGTCTAGGCCTTTTAATAAATTCTTTACAACAGCACCAGGACCTCGGTGTGAATCATTTGTATATCCCAACTGGACTAATCTGTAATAATCATTTAACATAAAGCCCCTGATTAAAGTCATTAAACTCATCCAATGTATAACCAATTGAATCCATGTAAGACTTACATGTTAAGTCTCGATCATTGCTTATCACAACAATCCTGAAGTTAGATTTGAAGTTATCAAAACCCTCTACAATCTTCTGCATGTCTGTAGATGTAGCAACATGAAGCATGTCATATGTCTCTATATCAATGTCATGAGCCTGTTGACGCCACAATGTCTTAAACCTCATACAATTGCCATCATCTATATTATCAACATCAGATAGTCTGGCGTTGTAATATAGCTGTCTCATACCAAATTTTGAAGTGTTCAGATATAGTTCTTTGTCTAGATGGCCATACTGTTCTATCCAGATAACTTGAGCTACTCCAAGTTGGTGATAGTATTTTGCATATTGACCGATATTAGCACCAACATGAATAATGCCATTTATCTTGTAATACTCAATTGGTAAATAAAGTTTACTTTCCTGCATCATTTTGTTCCAAGTTTCATTTGTTTGACAAACAATCTTTGTCCTGCATCGTGTATTTTATACCACTTCAACTCTTTTGCATACTCTTTTTCTGAGAGTTTTCTTGAATCCATGTTGGCCATACAACGTAATCTATTATATGTTTTTACGCCATCTGTCCATTTCCATCCATGAGTTTCTCTTACGTGTACAAAACCTTTTTCTAACAAATGAGTGCCTACTCCGTATCTTAAATCTACCCAATTATGAATCTCACATAAATGAGTATTTTGTTTTTCTATAAACGTCAAAAGTTTGGTAAAGCCTCCGACTACTGTATTATCTATTTTTGTACAAAATCTCTCTATTTTACATGTAGATCCAACAATCTTAAATGACATTAAACAAATAAGTTCATCAGTCTGATCGTAAAGACCAACATGTTTTGCTTTAACATCTCCCATAAGGTGATTGTTTGATAAGAATAGTGATGCTACCTGTTGTGGGACGATTTTTATCGTTGTTTTTCTACCAAAAATTTTGTTAGATTTTCCAAGAATATTGTTAACCATAGATCTTATAATTTTTGAGTTGGTTTTTAATTCATCTTCTCTAATTTGCAAGATTCGCAAACCAACCAACTCATATCTTTTTCTCATATTAAAATGGTAATGTTTGTCCTGCTTACCCAACTCAGAATGCCAATATAATCCATCTATGTTTAGGAACGTATCGTCGTTTATTTTAAAATCAGGTCTATAACTCATTCCGTGCCCGACACTTTTATTGAAGTGTTTTAACTGAAAAAAAATTTCACATAACATTTCTAAACTAGACTTTGACTCAGTATAACCAGCCAAAAATTGATTCAATTCAGATAAATGTATTTCTTTTGTTCGATGTTCGTTAAAATGTTTTATGATGCTGGAATAACATGGTTTTGGATCTGGTTGCCGTGCCAGCCAAATTGGCAAAGATTCTTTTGTCTCAACAATATAAAAAATTTTGTCTATAAATTGGCCATTTTTGAAATTTGTTGTGAATTTTTCTCGTTTTTTATTTTTAACAGTCTCTAATTTTGAGATATTATCTGTTCCATATTTTTCTTGAATAGTATGTTTTGCTTTATCTTGATATTTTTTCAAAGAAAATGGATTTTCAACTCCATGAGTATCCATCAATGAGGATTTTTGTTTATCTCTTATTATCTGCGATTGAAAAGGAAAATCAACTCCATATTTCCTTCTATTTGTTGCTTTAGATTTTTCTATAAAATCTAATTGGTAATCAATCCCATATCTGTTTATTAACGACTTTTTCCTTTTTTGTGCTGTTCGTTTTTTATGACCAGATTTGTGTCTATAAACATCATATGGAATAGACCAAAAATATTCTCCAATATCGATGTCAAAAAATTTGGATTTTGAATGCCATCCAAAATATCCTTCCTCACAAAGTTGAATGTCTGTTCTTCCTTGTTCTTCAAACCTTTTACAAGCTATGACATACGTAGTTTTATTGTGTGATTTTTTATTCATACATGTAACTATGTATTAAAACGGATATATAATGCATCGCCCCAAGTTTTCTCAGGAGCTACTGTCATTGTCCTGACAAATCCAAAATCTTTTAGATAAGAGTCAAGCTCATCTATCAAACAACAATCTTTGTAAACATGTTCAAAGTTTACTTCAGTGTAGATTGCCTTGATGTTTGGCAATGCTAATAGATTTCCAAATCCCTTAAGGACTTTCAATTCAGCACCCTGAACATCAAGATTGATAAAGTCAACCTTGTTGACATTAATAATGTCAGCATATTTTCTAGCCATTGAATCAAATCTTTGTGTTTCAATCTCTTCTTCAGCAACGTAGTTTATGTGTGGATACATTGTTGCATGTGTACCAAGTTCAAGGATAGAACTTGATTGCCCATTATTTGAAATATGAAACTTTACTTTTTCTCCGTCTGTATCAGATAGACAAGCATTGAAGTGAAACTGTTTTAGTTTCAAACCTTGAGTCTTATCATACAACTCGGCCATGAATCTTCTGCTGGCCTCTAACCAGACAACAGATTCTACACCGCATTCAACATATTGAGAACCTTCTTCACCATGATGGGCACCAATATGGACGACGTGTTTAAATTGTTTGTTCCCGTTTAGAAACACACACTGAGACAATGGGATATACATGACTAATCACACCTTTACGAATTTGAAATCTATTGGGTAATGTACAGCATCTGAGTCAATATTTGTAACATTTTCCAATGAAATTCTTTCACCAGTCAAGAATTTCTGATTTAGAAGCTCTGGATCCCAAGACTGTTCATTCCTATTTTGAAATGTATTCTGTACTCTGTTTGCTGGGATGTTGATCATCTTAGCCTTGTCTGGATAACAGATAAGGTTTTGTGGGATAATACCAGAACTAAACTTTTGATTCAACGCCGCTTCTAATAGATTTGGATTAGAATACTCAATGTTCATTACCGCATTTCTTATATAACTGGTGTGATATACGTTGGCGTCAAGAGAATATCCATAACCCCAATCTCCATCACAACCAATATAGTTCCACATACAAAATTGGCCCGGCACGTCTCTGATGAACTGTGGGAGTCTGGTGCTCTTGTCTATTGCATAGCAATGTGTAACTCCCTTATGAAGTCTAAGAGAGACTCCCAAAACATATTGGGCATATCCAGACATTGCATTGAAGGTTTGATCAGACAAAGAGAAATCATTCTTGAACAGAATGTCATCCATCACAAACATAGTAAACTTGTTACTTGGATGAATGGCAGCCACAGTATCATTCTTAAAATTGCTTGATTCAGGAACAAATGTAATCTCCGGGTATTCCTCTATTAGTTTCTTATATCCATTATTGTAATCCTTATCTGTAGCCTTAAAGATAACAGTCTTGGTTGACAACTCATACTCAGCAAAATGAGTCTTTAAAGACCTCATACAAGCTTCTAGCTGCATCGCTCTGTTTTTTGAATAGAATACAATATTGATCATTTGTTCTTTATTTCTGTTTTAACGCACAAAGTTTATTTGCAACATCATTTGCCTTGAATCTTAATTTCAACTCATAAGATTTTGGTCTTTTAAGACCAATTACAGTAGTTTCAATGTGCTCTAATAATGATTCTACCATGTTTACACTAGCATCTTCATCTAATAACTCAAGAATTCTCGGGATATATGAATCATATTCATCTTCTGGTAAATTTTTATCAAAGCCAATTGGATTCCATTCTCTTCTTAAGATGTGTCTGATTGAATTTTCTATTGGTGCAAATTTTTTCATTGTTTTGATCCTATTCTTTCTATTTCTCTTAGAAAGAACGTAAAACAGGAATCTTTCATATCTTGCTTTAACGGTTTTAAAGTAAGCATGAGATGCAGCCTCATCAAGATTGAATTTGAAAAATTTTGGTTTATACAACACCTTTGTTAATGCAATTGACGCACAAACCTCCTCAAGAGATTTATAGTGGCCACAACCAATTTTTTGTTGATCAATGGAATCATCTGTATAACAAAACATCTCTTCTTTGTAAACTTTGATTACCATCACAAACCTCTTGTATAACTTGGATTTGTTGTAGTATTACGCCTATACAAATATAAAGGTTCTTTCAACACACTTGTCTTTTGTATGGTTAAAGTCATTCTGAGATTGTGATCTGAGTCTTCGCCCGCAGCTTTAATCATTAAACCCAATCCGTTTGGATTGAATCTAAGACCAAACTCCCACAGTTGTTTGTAGAACATTGAACTTGCTCCATGTACTTCATAATCATTGCCAACAAAGTAATGATTAATGCCAGGAGTTCTGTAACCCTTCAAAACAGTCTTAACTACCTCTTCATGGTCCATCACATCATAACCAAGTTTGTTTGGCCTCCAAAGCTTTCCTTCAGCCATATCTTTTTCATTGTAGCAATGAACAAACCCACTAAGGTTATGTAAAGAGTTAAATGTTTTGAGTGCCTCAAACTGTCTCTGTAATCTTGCAGGAACCGAACAATCATCTGCATCCTGTAATGTAATCAATGGTGCTCGGGCTGTAGCGATTGCTGTGTTCAAAGCAAACCATTTGCCAGAATTCCTTGGAAGATAAATTGGCTTCTGGATTCTATCATCCAACTTCACAATGTTCTCTATCACATCTTTACTGTTGTCAGTAGAACAATCATCAACTATGATAACTTCATAGTCTGCTAGAGTTTGATAAAGAATAGATTCAACAGCCTCTTCTATGTATTGACCATGATTGTAGTTTGTTACGATTACAGATATATCAGGTTTTGACATAAATCTTACATCTTTCTTCTTTCAAGTCTCTTTAACACTAATGGAGACATTCTATCTTTCTCAAAGATCATAAAATAGAATTGGAAATAACCATCTTCTTCAGGAGAACCAACAATTGCAAAATCGATGTTCTCTTTTACTAGAGGAGTTCCATACATTGACTTGTTAATCAACATCAAGTTATTCTTAAAGTCTTGATGTTTTAAATGGTACATTGATTCTGCATCTGAAAGAAAAGTTGGGCTCATCCTTGCAATGA
>Ga0315289_10006183_pt1 | contig 17617 bp, 42 predicted proteins | sample YL17G11_40_MG_FD_203452 | JGI IMG/M metagenome (GOLD analysis project Ga0315289, IMG submission 203452) | Sediment microbial communities from Yellowstone Lake, YNP, Wyoming, USA - YL17G11_40 | ecosystem: Environmental > Aquatic > Freshwater > Lake > Sediment | place: USA: Wyoming | collected... | reverse complement strand
ATACCTTGCCCGATCTATTTTTCGAGGGGTCAAAGCATGAAGCTATATCAATTACGGCAATGGTTGCAAGGGGAATTAGAATCCCTAAAGGATACATACGATGTATCCTCTAGTGAGGCTAGGGCAAGTCTAATCGACTTCCTTGAAGAGGGGCAACCTGTCTGCGAAGATTTAACAGAGAAGGAAGTACGCATTGTACTGGGGTGGCTAAAACAATGAATAACGCTAAATTTGTAGATTATGAGATAGTTGTATTAGATCGGGCAGGATATGATCTAGTTCGCTATTCGGTAGGCAGTATCAAGGAAGGAAAGATACGGGCTAAACAATTACTAGCCGACCCAGAATATACGGGTGAGCTAGGCAAAGTCGAAATTCTTGACAATATGGGTATATGTCTTTTAGACTTTTTCCCCTAGAGAGATAAGCATGAAATTCTGTCAAATTTGCGGTATCGAAATTGATACCCCCGATGGAGTAAATATCTGTCAGCATTGTGTCAAGGATAAAAATAGGCAACGTGCTAGGCAACAGCGCAAAGATAGGGAATCCATCTTGCGTGACCTAGGGCTAGTCAAGGTTAGAGGGGCTATGGGAGGAGTATATTGGGAATGAATACAGAATTTGAAGATGCATGTGATAAATTGCTAGACACCCTCCGAGAGAATCCGGAGTATAGCCAACGGATTCTAACTTGTTTGAAGGAATTTTTTAACTGGAATTATTGCGATATGGGTGTATGGCAGATTAGAGACATAGAATCAGCATTAAAGGATACCGTATGACGCCACAAACTAGAGCAATAATTGAGTTATTCCGTAGGCTAACGGGTTATCTGCCAAGGGGACATATTAAAAGATTAGTCTTCGCTAGAAGATTACGGCATAATCGGTATTATCACGGAAAGCAAGGGGCATTATCTTATATCGGTTTTCCTACTATACTTGGATACCTTCGATAAGATACTTTGACACCCGCTAGTATTTTCCCCCTCTTCAGAGTTAAAACCTACTTAGAATCAGCGTTATCAAAATAAAATGCAAGATGATTTTTAGAATTATCTTTTATTTACTCTCTTTACTTGACAAGCTAGGGTGGCAACCTATGCTTAAAATAGAGAAAAGGAGACAACAATGAATACCTTATCACGCTACATCGACTTGACTATCCACTATGTCACCTGTTATCCGTTGACAATAGCAATAATCGCTATAGCGATTATTGCCTTGACACTGGTTTTCGATGGTCATTCCCGGAGGGTGCTATAATGAAACCGCTCACTATACGTCAAGGTCTAGCCCTATGGGGTTCGCGCGACGATGGAGGGTATTATTGGCAAGATGATCGGGGGTGGGGTAATAAGACTAGCCAAGTCTATAAGACCATTACTAGAGCGATTAGGGCATTAGAGAAGGGGACAGTAAAGTTAGTATGATACTTATCTTGCTTGCAATGGTTTCCGTTATCCATGCTGATATTATAGCCCCTAGTGATATTATAGTGGCTAGCGTGACACCTGCTAACGTGACACCTGCTAGTATGCCCCTTGGAATCGGGAAACCTACAAAATTTACAATCCCTCCTGTTAAAGAGAATAAACCCCCGAAGCCTTCGAAACCTTCGAAACCTATTAAACCTTCGAAACCTTCCCCTAATTCCACCCGATTACCTAGTACACGAATTCCAAGCTACCGACTAACATGAATTTACTCTTAAAAAACATCGAAGTATTGAAGACTGCTATATATGACTTGGAGGATAAGATACCTCTAATGGAAGACAGACTAAAACGCGACGTTTTAGTCAGACAACTAGCACGCGCAGACCAATTACTAATGGCATATTATGCAAAGCTAGGGGAAATGGTATGCTAGCCCGAACATTATCAGCAGCGCAGAAAATAAGATCATATTGTACTTGGATACATACTGCCATTATTAAGATATGTCTGCCTAGCGGGCAGACATACTATCGTACTTATGACTTCGATAGTACATATCATGCTTGCCGTAAATGCCGCAAAGCAAATCAAGCTGGTAGAATACATTCTACCGGATTTGTATGCGAAATTTGCGGGAACCCCTATGCTAGCTTTGTCAGGGAACATAGAACTATACGTACTGGAATATGGCAAACAATGCGCCACTGTTGGGGTGGCGGTAAACGGTCACATTAGGAGCTAGTATGCTAACATACAAGAGTGATACGCTAACGGTTTCCCGGAAGACGGGAAACAAGCTAGTTCGCGCGGTCCGCGCAGACAATGCAAACCGTTTCACTATCTGCCTCAATCCTGGAATCCCGCTAGTATCGGCTAGCGTCAATTCTGGACCCCATAGCGTCTATATTGGGGATAGATATATCAGAGATATATCTATGGCAGACGTGCTAGCTACAGCGCGTCTATACGTTGACTGTTTGCGTTTACGCAAACAGCTAGTGACGGCTGACACAATGTTTATTCGACCAAAGGGGGAATAACATGGAGTATTATGTACTCAATAATGGAACTAAGGTAGAAGGGGTATTTACTATCTGGCATGAGACAGCAAAGATCGGCCAACAAATTCGTGATGTTTTTATCTCCCGTATGGGTTATTACTCTTCTAAGATTAAGGCATTATATGCCTTTGCTTCTAGCTTGGAGGAATTTGAATTAAAATTTGATTATGATTGGTTTATCTATTTTACCGGAAATGATGGTTGTATTACCTGGAATCGGACTACTAACAATCAATTCTATTTTCATGGTTGTATCAATTAGTGGGGTCTGCATGAATAATCTACTTATTCGACTTAAAACGGTTTTATCAAATCTTCGTAATATAGTGGGAGTCTATCCGGCGAAGCTAGTTGAAGCTATCGAATTACTTGAACGAATTGTTCAAGATGGAAAGGATTTTCCATACATTACAGTTTTAGGGGTTAGGCAAGTACGCTCCATGCTTGATGATTGTGCTAGTAATACCTATAAGGAGGGTAATTGGATTCTGGGGGATTCCATTAGAATTGCCTATACTGATCTTTGTAGCATTTTAACCAATTATGCAAAATCTGTGGATCATACAACTCGTTACGGTTAGTGGGGTCGGAGATAATTAGACACCTGCTAGTATTTTCTCTTGACAAATAGCCAATTATGTGCAATACTTGAATATGGCCGGATACATAACAAAATACGAAGTACTTTCCCACCCCTATCTAATAGTGCATTGTTTCGGGTGGCAAGTCTTCATACGTTGCTTGCTTGCGAAACATCAAACTACTTTCCTCAGTATCCTTTTTAGGAGTAATCTTTGACACCTGCTAATAAGCTACAAGCTAGTTGCTTGTAGCTTATTTTATGCGCATATTTATACACTTTGGCACGGTAAATGCAGTATATTTGATTATTTGATATTTGAACACCCGGAGAAATATAATGCCGAATTATCCTAAAGAACTAGTTGACACTATTAAAATGGATTATTATACTAATAAGATAAAAATAAGAGAGTTAGAGGAAAAATATAATATGCTACCACGGGAAATTTATCGCATATTAGGAAAACAATACGGCCGACCACCTACCATTCCTAATGTTATGATTAAGCAGGATTATAGTAATGGATTATCTATAGCGGATTTACAGTTAAAGTATAAAATGTCTAGGGGGGCGATTTGCATGATTATTGGGGTCCGTTTAGGTCGTCCCAAAATAATAAAAGCACCTAAAATTCTGCCAAAGTATAAGCAAGGGGGATGGTATCATCCGGCGGGAGTATCAGGTAGCCAAGTATCGGCTATACGTCGAATGCGGGACAACGGTTATACGTTGTCCCGAATTGCTAGTGTATATACAATAACGGAGGAGGAAGTAAGGGGTATATGTTCTGGAAAATTAAAAGGGACATTTTGGGACATTACTAGGTAAGCATAAGTAATTATTCTATAATTACTTATATTTACTATTTTAGCAGTCATAATGCGTTTATCGGAAAAACAATTATTATTAAATAAATATAACTATTTACAGAGTAAATAGTTATGTTTTAGGCTTGCTCAGAATTAAAGTATAACTAAGTTTTTTATGTTCCATTTCCCTAGCTTTTAATACTATCTTTTATAAATAATAATAATAATAATAAAATTATATATATACTAGTAAGGAGAAAAACACTATTTGACTATAAATGCTTACTAGATAAGCAGTTAATGCTTATCTAGTAACAATTAGAAAATTCGTGATAATCGGAATAAACTTAATTATTTATTAAACAAATGCCCTAAAATAGGCTCTTTTTGCAAGAATTTCTGTTATCAAATTGTTAGAATATGGCTTGTTTTCAGGCTACCGTTGAAAACAGTAAATTGACATTTTGCTAACTTCTTATTTAGCAACGGGTTGCGTCAAGCAAAGTATAATGTACAAAACTCGGAGGGGCCAAAACTGCCATTTTGACATGCTACAAGCGGGTGGCTCTGTATCTGTAAGTCGTATCGTCTACAGCACTTACATCATTTGTATCATCTATACCTGTCATAATGTCTATAAGACTCTTGCTGGTTACAATAATTACATAGTTAGTAATGATTGTATGACTCTTGCTTGTTGTTGGGGTCGCAATGATTACATAGTTAGTAATGATTGTATGACTCTTGCTTGTTGTTGGGGTCGTGCAATACAATCGCTACAATCGCTACAATCGCTACAATCGCTACAAGATACCGACAACAAGCAAGAATCATATAATCATTATAATCATTGCGACCCCGACAACAAGCAAGACTCATATAATCATTGCGACCCCAACAACAAGCAAGAAGCATACAATCATATAATCACATACAATCATATAATCATATATAATCGGTTATAAGATACTTGTTGATTATCGGGGTCGTATAGTATCTATGTTACAGGTAGCATGTATAACAAGCATGTTGCTTGTATCATCTATAATGATTAGGTAACATGGTGCTATGATGCCTGGTGTATCGGATGTAAGGGGTAGGAGGGTCAAAATGATCGCGCAGAATTTTTCGATGGATAGGGATACCGGGCACGCCCCTTCCATACGCGGCGCACTAACTTTTAGGACTCTGACGCGTCTCTAAGACTACTAGCAGGCATCAAGCCTCCTCCCATTCTGGATAACAAGGGATAAATCTTCCAAACACAAGCCATCCATTTCTAAACTCATAGTCACCATACCAACCAGATGCGCGCTTCTCTGTTTCTCTTGGAAACAAATAGTCAAGTATCCAGAACCTCATATTATAGTAGAATTTTTTCATAATTCAAGGTATTGACGCGTCCCTGGGGCTACAGGTTACAGCCAGGACACGTACTAACAGCATTCACTAATCTTGGATTCACAATATTAATGGCTTTTAATAGTACGCCAGTAGATACCTCTTGAACATCTATTTTAGTAAGCCCGCCACAATTAGAACATTTGATTATAATCAAATGTTCTTTTTGTTCTAATCTTAACATAAATCAACCTCTTTATAATAATCATTACAAATAGAATCTTTTAATACTTTAGTAAACTCACCCCAACCATAAAAAGTTTTGTCCCAATTAAAAAGAGGATACTCGGGTTTAAGGTATAGTCGATGCAACCAACCACATTGTTGTTTCTCATTCCAAATAGCATAGTGCCATTCAAACTCAACCTTTTTTCCATTTTTAAGAACCGCAAGTATTGTATCCCAGTGTCTTATATTCTGCATATAAGTAACCTTACAAACCAGTACGGCCATGTTACAATAATAGTAACTTGGTCCCAAAATGGCAAACCACTATGAGTCAAAGCACTAAGACATTGTGCAATAACAATTCCACCCGCTAACCAGCAGGTGGCAATGAATGTAAGTAGCCAGTTTCTTGGTTTCATAAATTAACTATCTGTAATAATTTGAACTACTAATTGATGTCTACCATAACGTGTAGCTTTATGAACCTGTGTCTCTCTAATTGGAACCTGAGCATAGGTTTCATAAACTACCTCAACCATAGCTTCTTGATCATATTGTTCTAAAGTTTCAATCAATTCACGTACTGTCATAAAACCCTCAAGAATCGTTTGTGTATAAAATTATAATATTTATCAATCCACCGACCCCAACCCTCAGTAGCTAATTGGTTTGCAGACTTGCAAGAATTCAATATCAAAATATCAGGAATAAAAATTCGAAGTCCATTATCATACTCGACTAAGTAGCCCCGTTTATCTGGTTTATAAACTATTCTCATTTGACGCGACCCAGGGGCTACAGGCTAGTACATTTTGGACATAAGCTAGTAGCATTAGTTAATTTAATATTAACAATATTAACTGCTTTTAATAGTATTCCAGAAGAAACTTCTTGTACTTCTACTTTAACCATATCATTACAATTTAAGCATTTAAACTGAATAGTATGCTCCATATCTGGTATCATTTTTTAGCACCTTGTCCTGAAGCTCTTTAGGGAGATAACTAATATTATGTTCAAGCCGCTCAAGTCTAACAGCAAATACTTTAACAACATCCATCATAGCTTCTTCCCAAGTCCGTTGACCTTTTCCCCAATCCTTAATAATGTTTCGAGCAAGCGGGTGATCTCCAATTAGATGTAGAATAAATGATCGTGTTATATTAGTCATTTTGCAAACCTCCAATAATTGAGCTTCTTAGTTTCCACATATTGGTCCTTTAGGTAATATAATAGGATGCCAAAATTGCCAGCTACCTTTAGAGCCTACTATAATTCGTTCTTTACCGTCTACTAGAATAACTTTAACATAGTTTCCAACATCAGGATTATAGCCAAGTGACTCTACTACTTTATATAATTTACCTTCAACTTTTATCATTTTCTCTAATTCTTTCAGCAGCTAAGGTAAAAATATCTTTATTTTGAGCACTCGATAAACCTAAAGCAAACCATAATTTATCTAATCCTGCATGATATTGTGCTGATGTTAAACCAAAATCGCTATTATACTTAGAGACTTCCAATATAATAATCTCAGGGTCGGCAATATTACTTTGTTTTGAAAGCGGTAGCTTCTTATTTATTCTTTTCTTAATTTCACGAATAGCTCCATTAGGCCCATTATTATTAGGCCAGATGCTAGCTTTGTTCTGTTGAACCCAACAAGTTGAATGCCTGTATCCCCTTTTATACCAGAGACCAGTAACCTTATCTCTAACCATATAAACAATCATCATTTGTATCTCCGATATTCTAAGTAACTAGATAAGAATAAGCTAGCAGGAGCCCAGCCGCATATAGCACCTCCAAAAAATAATAAAAGAAGAAACCAAAACGGAGCCCCCCAAGCAGCCATTGACCAGATACCGCCTGAAAGTAATCCTGCAATAAACCAAATAATAGCTAGTATCCAATCGTATTTCTGTGGCTGATAATAATCATATTGTTTTTGTTTCATAATATCATTCTTTTAACCACTTTCTATAGACTCTAAGAACTTTTGCAAACTCGTCTCTGGTAAAACCAGCACCGCAACCGTGAGTATTATAAACTGTACAGCAGATTTCAGCTACTATCTTAGATTCAGGTTTATATCTAATTGGTCCTAATTTTCCAGGAGGTTCTAAATGAATAAGCTCAAAACCAAAGTCATAAACATCATCATGGCAGGAACCACAGCAGATATTATCAGTGAGTCCGGCTTCATGGAAAAATTGACAACTTATATAGTGTTTACGCATTTAAATACTTTTTAAAAGAATAAATAAGCCAGCAACATATAAACCAATACATAGAATTATATTTGTATCCATTATATATTCCTGTCATTTTAATTTTATATAATGATCATAATAATAAGCATCTTTTAAGGCATTCATTTCTAATTCACAGTATACAACAATTCCAAATCCAATAATAAATATTAATAGAAGTGTAATAATCCAAAATTTCATTCTGGAATCTCCCTGCTTACTTTCTTACCGCCTTGCTTCTTTATTGCTTTATCTCTGGAAATTTTAGACTTATACCATACACGCTGTCGCCATTTGTTAGAAAATGAACATGTTGTTTCTATTCCATATTGTTTCATTTAAACATCCTCAAAATATCAAGTTTACCGATTTTACCATCAACAATCTCGACTGCTGAAGCAAATGTTTTATCAATTTCTTCTATAGCATTCGCAATTAAGTAACTGCTCACAAGTGACGGATTTTCTTTTGCATATCCTACTCCAAATACATTATCAATCTCCTTAACTAGGTGTTTAAGTGTCATAATATACTCTCCTTTTTATATTGATTCCAAACATACATTATTGTCTCCTTAGCATCATATAGGGAATAAATTGCAAGATTTCCTATTTTATGGATTAATTTATAAGTAACAAACGGAGTAGATTTGATTTCTTCCCAAGTATCTTTAAATTCTACAGCAACTGGTGGCAAATTATTATCTATAATATTTATAGTGTCGTGGAGATAATCAAATCTTTTTTCTTCCCCATCCATAGGTCCACCAATAAAGAGGCATTTAACCATTATTTAATCCTTGTAAGAAAAATTATGTTAGGCCAATCAATTGGTTGATGTATCATTAGTCGTTTAAATTCTGTTTCTGATAGTTGGGTAGCTTTTTCCTCGACATATAAATTAATAAATACTAATTTATTTTTGTATATTATTACGGCACAGGTATGCCCCATTCTTTTTCTATTGTCCAATTTAAATGATATTAAAGTCACAGTTTTAGGTTTTCTTAGAAGCCTAAAAAATTTATCAGACATTAAAGAACGGGGTTCATATACTTTTAAAAATGGTAGTTTCCGTAAACATTTAGCCATCCATTTAGGATTTGTGCCCCCAATAAGAGGGCTAACTAGGCAATCTCGTATAATCCAATAATCTTTTTTTAAGGTAGGGCCATCACCTAACCATTTAAGGGCATTTATTACTGCAATAGGACCACAATCTCCTGCTGACTTTCCTCCAGTCCAGGTACTAATTGGCAACCTAATTTTATGACCTAGAATCATAGCGTCTCAGTATTATCCCCCAATATTCCGGTCGAATCAAAGATGCAAGTCGCTTAGCTTCTTCTGCTTCCTGTAACAAAGCCTCTTTTGTCATAATATTTTTTGCAATTTTAGCAGTTTGTACTAACTCACTCGCCGCTGCTTTAAGATTCTCTGCTGCCAAATTAAGATAATTAATTGCTTTTTCAATCATAAATTACCTATTTCGTGTTGCTGTGTCTAAATTTTCCATCACTGTGATGCAACAATTCAACGCTTCCTCAATTTTGAATAAACGGTCACATACTTTGTTTAAGGCATCGGCAACCGCCAAATTAGCGGCTGCTTCGTGATTCCAATTAGTTTTATGTAGGCCATCAATATATGCCTCATTTGCTTCAAAATGCATAGTTAATCCTCATGGTTTATAAAGTCATCATCGGGATAAGAAATTTCAATACAATCAGAATTATCGTCCTCATCCTCCCACTCTAGCAAGTTATCATCAGGATTCATACTACAAATCTCCAATAACAAGAGGCAAAAACTATGGTTGTTATAGTCAATATGCCTAAAAAGAGCAAAACTTGTGCCAAAGTTAGTTTGGGGTGGTCTTTTTCTTCATTTATTTCTTTGCGAACTCTATTATACTCCTTAAAATAAGCCTTTAGAGGCATCCAGGAGCCATCAGGACGTAGGATTCCTCTTGTTTCGTCACAATGAGCAATCCTAGATAAACCCATTGCATCAAGCGTCAAGCGATGTCTGATGCCCGGTTCCTGCCTTCTTGCCACCTCCCTCAGGCGCTTCTTTTCACTAGGCCATATCAATAAAGAAGAGGAACCCCAAACTACTGGATTAAAGTAAACATTATACATTTTTATCCCTTTCTACTTTAACTATACCATACTTATTGCAAATGTCAAGCCAAAATCGTAATAAAGGTGGAAATTAACGCGTTAATTTGTAACAATTTTAACAATTTTAACGAATTTTCCAGATTTTACGAATAATTTACCCTGTTTTGGCCTTATATAGATATATAGGGAGATCTTTTTATGCTACATGATTTAGATCGTTCTAATAGGTGTCAGGGTATTAATACAAACGGGCAGTGTCTTCGAGACGCTCAGCCTGGTAGCGACTATTGCATGATACATGGAAGTCACAAGGACCTAGCTGCTGAGCAAAATAAAAGCCTATATCAACTCTTAAAGGTAAAAGACCGTGCCCGCTTAGCATCTTTGAGCGAGCATGAGAGCATCAAGACTCTTAGAGACGAAATTTCTATTGCCCGAATGCTTATTGAGGAACGGTTTAACCTCATTCAAAATGAGTCCGACATATTAACAGCGTGCGGACCTCTTAATTCCTTATTGCTCACAGTTGAGCGATTAGTCAATTCGGCACATAAATTAGAGCAAAATCTTGGTTCTCTTCTCGCTAAACCTTCTTTACTTTCTCTAGGTAATGAATTAGTTGCTATCATTATTGATGAGTTAAAAAATATTCCTGATTATGAAGTCATCGTTGACCGTATTAGTAATCGCTTAGTACAAGCTATTGCAAAAGCCGGTAATTCTAGTAATTAATTTTGGAGGTATTTTATGGGTTCCAAACCGTGGTATCTTTCGAAGACCGTATGGGTAAACTTAGTTTCAACTACCCTTGGTGTTATGGCCTACTTATCTGGTAGTGACTTGGTTTCTCAAAATCCCGGCCTAGTGGCCGCTTTAGTTGCTGCCCAAGGCGTATTGAATGTTATTCTTCGCCTTGTGACTATTGTTCCAGTTGCATAATTTTAGAAAAGGGGAGAGATCAATGGCTGAAAAGAAGTGGATACAAAAAGCAATCAAGAAGCCAGGGGCTTTAACTGCTCAAGCCAAGAAAGCAGGTAAATCATTAAGTGAATTCATCAAGTCACCGGGTAAGAATCCAAGCCCAACAACCAAGAAGCGTGTAGCATTGGCAAAAACATTGAGAAAAATATCTAAAAAGAAGTAATTTGATTTAGTAAGGGCGCTCCGGCAGCAATCTTGGGTGGGCTGCCGGAGCGCGGTAATATAACTATTGACGAGAGAGAAACAAGTATGCGTAATAAATTTCTTATTGTTGTTTGTGTTCTGTTGCTGCCTGTGGCAGTAATAGGAGCTTTTACGTTGGGTAAGAATAAAATTCCGCAACCAAAGCCCAGCGCCTATGATACATTGATTGATCAACCTGCTCAAGTGTCTGTTGACCCTCTTAATCCTAACAGTAAAGCCGAAATAATCATTGAGGCTCCGGTTGAGGCTAAGGTGGGTCAGATGGTACGTTTTGATGTTTCAAAGTCAAGTGGAACCCAATTCAAATGGAAAGTAATTCCAACTACTACAAACTTTGAAACATATGAAAATGGTAAGAAAGCATGTTTTAGTTCCGAGACTCCGGGTGAATATACATTTGTGGTTGCGTGTGCTTTAAATGGCAGCGTGGATGTTAAGACACATACTATTAAAATTATTGCGGGAACTCCTGTTCCGCCTACGCCTACGCCCACGCCCACGCCCACGCCCACGCCCACGCCCACGCCCACGCCCACGCCCACGCCCACTAGCACCCTAAATGTTAAGATTAAATCTTGGGCTACTGAAGTTAATTCTGCTACCCGAAAAGTTGAAGCTACAAAACTTGCAGCAAACTTCTCTGATGTAGCAGCTAAAATTGATGCTGGATTGCTAACTACACCTGAAGATATAATTGCTAAATTAGCAGAATTAAACAGGGCTGCTTTAGGCACTCAACTATCAGCCTGGGTTCCATTTTTAACTAATCTGCAAACAGAGATGAAAGGTAGATCAACAGCAGGAATCTTAATAACACCAGCGCAACATTCTGATTTATTTAAAGAAATTGCTCAAAGTCTAAAAGAAGTTGGCAGTAGTTAGTATAAAACTTCCGCATATTTTATAAGGAACTCTAATATGCAGCGGCGCGATTTTTTGAAGTTAAGTGCTTTTGGTATCACGGGTTTAAGTTTTAGTAAACTAGCATTCGGTGAAGAAGATCAACCTCTTTATTGTGGCTGGTTAAATTTACCCGATGCTAGACGAATTTTTATCAAAGAAAATGATTACCCTCCTCTTTGCGAATTAAATAGCCAAATAAAAGGAACAGGTACAGGTCGCACAGTTCTTTTATGGCCTTATTTAGAAAAAGCCTATGGCCACCCGCTTACTCCTCACAATCAAATGACAGGTGATTGTGTAGCACATGCTTATGGGTTAGGTATTGATATTTTAACTGCTGTTCAAGGATTTGGAAGTTTAGTACCTGAACGATGGATAGCTGAATCTTCAACGGAAGCTATTTATGGTGGCGGAAGAATCCAAATAGCAAATCAACATACTAATAGAGCCGGGATGATAGGAGTTTGGGCAGGCGAATTTATTAAACAATATGGTGTTTTACTTCGAATAGTTTATTTAAATGGTAAATACAACTTTAACAAATATAACCCTGATCTTACAGATAAACTAGGGCAAACAGGTGTCCCTGCTGCACTTCTGCCTATTTGCAAATTACATCCAGTAAAAACTGTCTCTCTTGTTAAATCATGGGAAGAAGTCAGAGATTCAGTATGTAATGGTTATCCTGTTATTATGTGCAGTAATGTAGGATTTTCTACTAAACGCGGACGAGATAAGGATGGTTTTCTTCTTCCAGGAAGTCAACCTTGGAATCATTCAATGCTTATAGCAGGTATTGATGATTCTGCTAAACGTCCTAGCGGATTAATTATTAATAGTTGGGGTGCAGATTTCTTAGCAGGTAGCCCTACAAGATTGGGTCAACCTGCTGGCTCCTTCTGGGCTGATGCTTCAGTTATAAATAGAGCAGTTAAGCAAGGGGATTCTACTGTTATTTCAAATTATGTAGGCTATCCTATACAGAATTTAGATTATAGGATTTTTTAGTATGAATATTTTCAAATTATTTATAGTGTGGCGAAAATTTATAGGTTGGTGGGGATCACTATTTATTTCTATTGGATTAAAGAAACCTATTAACTGGACACAAAAAGTAAGTGACTTAACAAAAATTACCAATGATGCATTAGATGCCAGCGGTAAATGTCCTCCTATAATCAATGCCAATCTTACTGCAAGCACCGAGGATTCAGTTGAACCAGAAGTCAATCCACAAAGAAAACGACGTATTGGAAAATTAATTGATAGAATACGTAATAAATTAAAGCCTCCTGCTGAAAATAAAAGTGGAGATTACAAGTTATGGTAGAAAAAACAGGACTTTTCTTTAAGAGTCAAAGTTGCTCTGCTTGCAAAAAAATGTATCCTTTTGTTGAACAATTACAAAAGGAAGGTTTTAAAATTGAAACAGTTGATACAGATAAAAATCCTAGTACAGCAAAAAAATATGGTATTTCTACATTACCAGTTTTTATAATTCTTTTTGAGAATCAAGAACTTATACGTCATATAGGTGTTGTATCAATAGAAATGCTAAGGGCAGGCTTAAAAATGCCTGATTATCAAATATGGTAACTACTAATAGAATTAAACATGCATTGTATGTCGCATCAAATTCCTCTTTGCAAGAAGGTACTTTGACAAAACAACAATATCGACAGATTACTAAGATTATTAATCACCCAAGACAAATTAAATCAGACGGTGTACCTGTTGATTTGTTATATGAAATTGACAACTATGTAAATAACCATTTAGTAAAAATAGACTGGAAAATAACTTGGGCAAATATTATTAAATGGATTAAAGAACACTGGTTGGAAATTCTTAAATTTGTTTTAGGTTTAATCCCCTTACTATTTGTTGATTTACCCAAGGAACTATAAAATGATTTTAAATTTACCAGGATGCCGCGAACCTATTTTTTTAATAAAAGTATACTACCCCGGCGGTATAATTAATACTGAACAGAGTTCAGGGTTTAATACTATAGATATACCAGATGATTTTTATTTAGTAATTGTAGATATTCAAAATCAACGCAGACAAACTGTTCGCAGTTATGGATTTGATAGAATTCAATGGTCTCCATATCAACCTGAATATCATAATCCTAAAAGATTAATACCACAATTTAAACCAGAAATTGGTAGTACAGAAGATGATATTGGCGAACCATTATTTATACCTCAGTTTACTATTATTAAAGACGCAGAACAAGAAGAGAAACCAATAAATTGCGGTCTTATATCACCTATGTCAAGAGACCCTATCCTTATAAATGAGATCAACAAGGGAACGCAAAAAAATTCAGCCGCAGAAAAGCCGCCAGATAATCAAAAGCGAACTTGATTCTGATCTCTTTAATACAAAAATGAATGAACGATCTTCTGAAAGAACTTACAGAATCCATAGCACATGGGCTACGAAGTCGCACCCTGACTTCATGTTCTAGGTGGTCAGAATATCGACGTATTATGGGGGAACCATTCCCTGGTCCTTACAGTTTTAAATACCATCCGTGGTGCCGAGGTATAACAGATTCCGAGGCTGAATTTAATACCGCCATGAAGGCAGCACAGATGGGTGTTACGGAAATTGCTATTAATCGTGCCTTGTATACAGTAGATGTTTTAAAACGAGATGTGCTTTATGTATTGCCAACATTATCCAACGCGAGTGATTTTTCAAAAGCAAGATTTAGCACAGCCTTACTAAATAGTCCTTATCTCAAATCAATATTTACAGATACAAATACTGTTGGATTAAAGCAAGCAGGTGGCGTAAATCTTTATATTAGAGGATCAAGAGGCGATAGCAACTTAAAGTCCATTCCAGTCAGTACCTTGATACTTGATGAAATGGACGAAATGAATCAGAAACAGATTTGGCTGGCATTAGAACGATTATCAGGTCAACGAGTAAAAAATGTTTGGGCACTTAGTACCCCCACTATTCCTAAGTATGGAGTACATAGACTTTTTTTGCAGGGCACACAAGAGCATTTTATTTTTTCATGCCCGAGATGTGGAAAACAAACAGAGTTTAGTTGGCCTGATTGCATAGAGATAGTAGGTGAATCAGTAAATGATCCTCGATGCAAGGAATCATTTTTAAAATGTAAAGAATGTCATGGAAGAATTGAGCAAGAAGAAAAACTTGAGTTTCTTAAAAATGCACTATGGGTTCCAACTAATAGTAATTGTAATGATAATTCCAGAAGTTTTTACATTAATCAGTTATACTCATACACAGTCTCCCCAGGTGAGATTGTTGTCGCATACTTTAGGGGAACCGGAGACGAAGCTGCCTCAACTGAGTTCTACAATTCCAAACTTGGAATTCCATATATTGGAGAAAGCGCCCAAGTAGATGATTCTAAGATTGATGCCTGCATAAAGAATCATACAAAAAATGACACACGGCCTGCGGTTGGTGGTAAAAGATTAATAACAATGGGTGTTGATCAGGGTAAATGGAATTACATTATTATCATGGAGTGGTTTTTTGACGAGATGGGGAGAGACCTGAATGTAGCAGCAGTTGGAAAGTTACTTTGGGAAGGAAAGATTTTAGGATCAGAATTTGGAAACTTAGATATATTTATGCGAGATTGGCAAGTTCTTCATTGTGTTATAGATGCTGATCCCGAGACTAATGAAGCAAGAAGATTTGCACGACGTTTTCCCGGGTATGTAACACTTTGTCGATACCGTCGAGGAGTAACCGGCAAGGAAATCTCAAAAATTATAGATGAATTAGGAACTCCCATTGCAACAGTTGATAGAACAAATTGGATTGATGCAACATTAAGTAGATTTCATAATCCAAGAATAATGTTGCCAAGAGATATAAGTCACGAATATAGAGAACACATTAAAAACCAAGTCCGAACATACGAGAAAGATAACAATGGCAACTATGTAGCTAAATATGTAGAAACAGGCCCGGATCACTTCTCTCATGCCCAAACATACAATGAGATAGCTTTACCGTTGGCCGCATCGTATGTAACAAACAAAAGTATTGGAGCATTTTTATGATCAGAAAGTATGTAAGAGCTTTATTTATTCTAGCAACATTAGGATGGGACTGGCCGATTCTAAGATGGTGGTGGAATCGTCCTCGCGTAACTGCAAGGCGCGAACGTCGGCGTGCTGCGCTAAAGGTAGTTTTCAAGCCAGTTGTACGACTTGTGAAACTATTAGTAAAAGTTGCACTGTTTCCTGTTAGGTTTGTTTTGTGGCGATGACCTTTTTAATATAAGATTTTAATTGGTCACATCTTTTTGTAGACTCATTTAATAATCCTAACGCAGTATTACAATAATGACAAAGCAAACTTCTAACTTTTCCAGTTTTATGACAATGGTCTACAACTAATTGTAATTCTCTATGACAACAAGCACAACAACCTTTTTGTTCATTAAATAGTATTTCAAATTGTTCTAAACTAAAACCAGGGTAATTTGTTTTTAGTAACCAACGTCGATGAGATTCAGCATTACACTTTTTACATAATGTCATTACCCCTTTACGAAGAGTTGGACTCGGGTGAAAATCAGAGAGGGATTTTAATTGTTGACAATGCCAGCAAAACTTTGTCCTATCCGTTTCATGGCTAAAATCAGTATGTAATCTGTTTGTAGCTGCTTCTTCAGGAGATAAGCCTATTTGGAGACGGTATCGTAACCCATCTTTACTAGTATTACAACGGGGGCCATATTATAAGTATACCATAAAATAATCAAAAGTCAAGTAAAAACTCTGTATTAATTTATAAGTAACTGGCCCTATAAAAGGAGCAATCTTGTGCCAAATATACCTCGTATTATAGATGCACGTCATCCCAACTATTTGAGGGATATGCATTGGTGGATGTTATGGAGAGATAAACTAGCTGTCTCCTTATAAAGGTAACTTTATATGAAAAACTTCGCTATATGCTGGAAACACCGAGTATATAACAGTACGCCAGTCGTAACAATCTGTTATTGCGGTCAATCAGCAGGCAACCGAAAGGGAGCCTCAACGACTACACGCGATGCCCCTATAAATAGGGTGAAGATATAGTCTGAACTTGCAGGCGACTGCAAGAGGGTAGCAGAAATGACTACCCCGACTCGAAAGAGTTAAGTAACAAAATTGTGCTACTATGGCGGAATTGATTTTGTTTTTAGACATTTACACAAATTTACAAATAGAGAATCAGACCAGGATTTTTCAAACAGGAGACAAATAACTCCTGTTCCATCGTTTGCAAAAACAGCAATCAATGAGGTCCGCAACGCGATATTTCAGCGTATGTCGGACTGTATTCGCCGTGGTGGAAGTTCCGTGTACCAAACAGCCACCTCCGGCCTTGCCGGAGGTGTAGATTTGCGTGGATCAACAATGAACTATTTTATGGGCCACAAGGTTTTAACAGACCTTTTGGTAATGGGTCAAATTGGCATCTATGTAGATATGCCACCTGTAAATGGACCCACTCTTGCTGATACGCTAGGTATGAGACCTTATTTATATATCTATCAAGTTGAAGATATTCTTTCCTGGTCAGTTTCTTCTCCCTCAAATCCGTCAGAGTTTAAGGCAGTGCTCCTTCGTGATCGTGGTGTAGACTATCATATTGACAACTTATTGGGAGTTACACTTCCAATAGACAGTTA
>Ga0315289_10006181_pt1 | contig 17620 bp, 18 predicted proteins | sample YL17G11_40_MG_FD_203452 | JGI IMG/M metagenome (GOLD analysis project Ga0315289, IMG submission 203452) | Sediment microbial communities from Yellowstone Lake, YNP, Wyoming, USA - YL17G11_40 | ecosystem: Environmental > Aquatic > Freshwater > Lake > Sediment | place: USA: Wyoming | collected... | reverse complement strand
AGAAAGGCTTCTTGAGTACGTTTATGTCGTTTACGAGGGCTTTATCGAAGTCCTCATTTTCATCGGCTTTCTGCTGGACCGTTTAGCGGCGAGATGGAAACCGGCCGCTGCCCTCATCGTCAGTAATATTGGGTTTGCTTTATGGCACTACCAATACTTAAAAAAAGGGCTGCTCGAGGGAAGCTTGATGATTTTTCTAACGTTTCTAGCAGGCCTTGTGATTTCTTTGAGCTATCTAAAGACTCGCAACAGTTTGAGTTCCGTGATCTCCCATACCGGAGTTGATGCCCCGGGCGCGATCAGGGAATTGATGGGGATTGTACCGTAAATGCCGGTGAGCGCAATGTCCAACGCACTGTCTCTCGATCGGAACTCCGCAATTATTACGGGGAGCGATAAATTGATTGAATTCAAGAGGCATAACGGACGCTCTCATGCTTGAAGTAATGCATCACAATTTGCGGTTGGCGTTGACGACCGCGAAGATAGACGGAGATGTCTTTCCGCATCGTTTCTGCGTCGGGAGGCCGGAGGCGGCCCACCGCCTCTCTCGTTTACAGGTAAAAAAGCAGCCTCAACTGGCCGGGAGGCTTGTAGGAAATCACTTGCGCGATCAACTTGGCCTGACGGAGCGGAAGAGTTTTTCCTATGGGCCTACCTTGCGACCTCGCGGCCAGGACATCCAGGCTTTTGTTCCCTACTTTTTTGACCCAGACACGGATGGTCTGCCGGGTGACACCGAATATCCGGGCCGCTTCCAGTTAGGTCATTCCATTCCGAACAGCCCGCCGACGGATCTCCTCCTGCGCGGCCGCTTTGAAGACCCGTCGGCCATAATTATTTATAATAGGGAGGTATCGACATGAAGACAAAAATACTGAAATGTTTCTGTTTTTTTTCGGTCATTCTTTGCCTCGGTCATGCCACCTTAGATGCCCAGGATGAAAATAAAATACCGGGTCTGACGAACTTGAAAATCGTCGTCGCCGAGATGATGAACGACTGGAAAATCCCAGGGCTTGGAATCGCCATCGTCAAGGACGGAAAGGCTCTGCTGGCCGATGGATTCGGTATTCGAAACGTCGAGCGCAATTTGAAGGTCACCCCGCAAACTCTTTTTCCGATTGCGTCCTGCACGAAAACGTTTGCCGCGGTGTCACTCGCCGCATTGGTCGATGAAGGAAAATTGAAATGGGATCTCCCGGTGAAAGAATATGATCCAGCGATAAGATTTTTTGACGACTATGCCGGAAGTCACATCACGATAAGGGATTTGCTGGCACATCGTTCCGGATTGCCCCAGCACTACTTCATGTATTTTAATCGTCGGCTTTCCCGGGAAGAGATCATGGAACGGTTGAGGTTTCTTGAGCCGAGCCGAGGTCTCCGTGAAACCTTCCAGTACTCTAATCTGAACTACATGATAGCGGCCCATATATTGGAAAAAACGACCGGCAAGACCTGGGAAGATTATGTCCGGGAAAAAATCCTGAACCCCCTCGAGATGCGAAACAGCAATTTTTCCGTTTCCGAATCTCGGAAGAGTTCGGATTATGCCATTCCTTACGTGGACGAAAAAGGAACGATCAGAGAGACCTCTTTTTTGGAACCGGACATAATGGGCATGGGGCCAGCCGGTTCGATCAATTCGAACGCCCCCGACATGGCGAATTGGCTTCTTTTCAATCTGAACAAGGGCAAGTTCAAGGACCGGCAAGTCATTTCGGAGGCCGTCTTACTCGAAACCCAGAAACCGCAAATCGTTATTCCTGGAAACGCGAGCGATGAAATGCTCTATTCGAGCTACGGGATGGGTTGGGCGATCACGTCGTACCGGGGACATCTGCTGCTCGGACATGGGGGCGGCTTTAGCGGTTTCAGTTGTTACGTTTCCATTCTGCCCAGGGATAACATTGGTATCGCCATTTTATGTAATCTGGAAGGTTCGCCGGTGCCGCAAATCCTTGCCAGGATTATTTTCGACCAACTCTTACGCCTGCCGGCAATCCCATGGAATGAGCGGATGAAAAAGAGCCGGCCGAAAGCCGCCGCCTCGGCCTTAAAAGCGGAAGAATCATCCGGCCAAAAAAGTAAGCCTCCCCGTCCCCTCGAAGATTATTTCGGCGAATTTGAGCATCCGGCATATGGAATCATGTCTGTCGGAAACGAACAAGGTCGATTATTCGCCTCATTTCATGGACTTGCTTCTCCGCTGGAACATTTGTTCTACGATGTTTTCGAGACCAAGGACGAAGTATTCGGAATTTTCAGGTTTTCTTTCTTTGCCGATGAAAATGGAGCGATTGCCGGAGTGGCGGTGCCTTTTGAACCGGCGGGGGGAAAAATCATGTTCAACCGGATCCCGAATAAGAAATGAGTCATGAAAGCCACTCCCAAAACGTGAAAGGAAAAAGCAATTTTCCCTGAATATTGAGAATGCAGCGGTTACGTCGTTGGATGACGCGCGCCGAATGTTGCAACTTTTCGCCCCAAAGAGAACTCTAATTTTTGAAGTAACGCCAGACGCCTTATGGCAGCTTCGAAGATGGAGTCAAGAATGCCGATGAATTTATCGACCTTATCACTAGTCATACCGTTGCTTTTGATCCAGACCGACTCCCATCCTCTTCTCCATGCCGGACGATATTCGCTCAAAAAAATCGCCCCAAACATTTGCGCCGTTACGAATCTGTATCACCCTCCGCCGAGCGACGGAGTCAACGCAGCGTTCATCGCCGGGGCGACAAGTCTTGTCTTCATCGATGCCGGAATGACGATGGACTCCGCCCAAGCGGTCTGGAATGAGGCTTCACGGATGTTCCCCGGGAGGACTTCCGTTTTTCTGATTTTATCCCATTTCCACTGCGACCATGTTTTTGGAATGGATGTTTTCAAAAAAAAAGGAGCTCGGGTGATCGGCCACAAAAACCTGGATCCTTGGCTCGATCAAAGGAAATTTTTAGAGCGTTTAAGACAAACGACAGGAAAAAATATGACGTTCGTCGACGTCATAGCTCAAGAAGAATTTCCGAGCCTCGAGGCGGCCAGAAACACCTTGGGCAACGTGTCGTTATCTCCTCCCGATACATTTTTGGAAGGAGACGATATCCTGACCCTGGGAGATGTGTCGCTCCAAATATTTTATGTTCCCGGCCATTCCGACGATCTCCTGGCGGTGTACGAGCCAACGTCGCGCACGCTCGTGGCCAGCGATCTAATTTATAGCTCGGGAGTTCCCTTTCTCCATGACCCGACAAAACAGGCTTATGTTGACTGGATTCGGAATTTGAACCGAATCAAACGATTGCCTGTCAAAACGATCATTCCCGGGCATGGACCGGTCTGTAATCCGGCGATGATCGCAACAAATATTCGATCGTTGGAAGCTCAGGCGCTGGATTTGGAGAATCGTCGTGATCGGGTCGGCGCTCGAGCGCCCAGGGAACTCGCCCTGAATCCTCAGGCTATTTCGTCCCGAGGAAAAAGCCTCGGCGGGGAGATGATCGGAAGGCCGGTTAAGGGAGGCCGAGAATGAGAAGAAGTCTTAAACGGAGCAACAAGATCCTAGCGGTAGGGTTTCAGCTTTTGTTGTGGATCGCCGCCGCATGGCTGCTCTATCCCCTGACGATTCTGGACTCGACGGACATTACGCGGGCTAAAGAATATCTGTACCGTTCGGCCTCGGGAATCGTCTTGATGGTCATTTTTTTCGGAAAAACGCTGACCGACCTGATCTACCTGCGCGTGAGTTCCCGGCCGCTAGCGCTCCTCAACACCCTATTTCTCTACGTTTATGCCGTCGCGCTCGCGAGCGGAATCATCTTCATGGTGACGAGAATCTTCGTCCTCTACGGACGCAGTCGCAAGATCGGCTTCGTTTTTTAGCTCATTCTGAAGGGAACGAAATGCGGAATTCGTTGTTTGGTTCACGGACAAACGTTGGGGCCTGTTTCCTCTTGACGGTCAGTTTGGGCCTATCGGCGGCGCTTCCCCCTTTCGCCAAGGCGGGCCAAGCCGTCAACGATGTCTTGAACTTCGGGATTACGGGCACGGTGAGACCTTCAACGCCGCCCCATCGGAATCCCCTTCATACCCTTGGCCGGCGCTCCGTTCAGGCGATGCTCCTTGAACTCGCGAAAATGCCCAGAAAAAGAGACTTCGTCGAGAAAGCCCTGATAGGTCTGAAGGTCTCCGTGGCCGACCTGGCCTTTTGGCTGGAGAAACACCTCAGGCTCCACGCCGTTCTTCCGCTCTTGAAGGCGATAGACGAATAAGTTCGCCAGCCTTAAAAAATCGGGTGGCGGACATCTGGTGCGGTTTCGGATGCAACCTTTCACCCCGACGGAGCATCTAAGGAACGAAAGGAGAATCCATGTATTCGAAACGATATTTGATTTCGAGTTCATTTTTCGGCCTTTTGATCCTTTTCCTCGCGAGCTTCACCGCCCTCGGTGTCATGCTCGCCGGGGCAACGTGTTTCGGGGCCGCCGGGCGGCAATCCGACCTCGTCCTCTTCGACAAGTACAACGCCGTCGAATTCCAAATGGCGAAGGCAAGAACGGCTTTTGCCAAGGGCAACGTCAAAAACTGCGAAAAAGAATTGGACCGCTGTCTCACCGCCGTCGAGGACCATTATGAAGCCCATTATCTCAAGTCTCAGCTACGGTATCGGGAAGCCGACTATTCGAGGGCGTTGACGCATATGATCTCTGCGGAAAACGGATATCTTCGCTTCATGACGGCGGTAGACGCGGCTCGGAAAGCCAAGTTCAACAAGGATCTCGACGAAAGCTTGGCCCTTGCGGAGCTCATCCCCGAACTCAAAGAAGCCTATGATCAGTTTTCGTGCATGGGTTCGGTCAACTTGGCCGCCCAAATGACGGCCGAGCAAAAGCTGAACGTGACCAAGCAAGACCAGTCCGAAAAGCTGCGCGCAAACCCGGGCGGCATCCCGGCCGAATACCTATATTTCCACGGCAACTGCCTGTTCCGCCTCAAACGGTATCCCGAGGCCGAAGCGGAATACCGGGCGGCGTTGGAAGCCGACGACACCCATCGCAACGCCTACAACAACCTGATTAACCTCCTTTATACGCAAAAACGCTTCCGGGAAGCCGGGGAGGTTCTCGCCCAGGCCGAGAGTTATAAGGTCGAAATCCAAGCCGGACTTAGGAAAGCCGTTCTGGACGCAGCCGGAAAATAGGAATTGAGACCGCGTGAGTTTTTCAAGGTTGACCTAGAGATCTGAGGCGACCGATCGTCGAAAGCCTCGGGCGGACGCTACTTCTCCGTCAAGAGCGCCTTCTCGAAAAAATAGGAATTCGTTCTTCATAAGCCGGGCTCGCCGTTCCCGCGGACGGCGACTTCGACCGTGAAGAACTTGAAGTTCTTGAGGGTGACGACCGTGGTGGACCGGACGAAGGCCCGGCCGCGGGCGTTGAGGTAGGCCTCCTCGGCGACGAGGCGGCTCGGGAAGCGAAGGCCGTTCTTCTCGACTTCAAACTCGGAGGTGAGCGTGATCCGCGGCTTCAGTCCTAATCTCTCGCCCCGTTTCTCGAAGATCTCGTAGTGGCCGATCCGCTTCGCGCTCCACTCGATCTTGATGATGTCGCCGCTGGCGGGATCGATCCAGGCCTTGCCGTAGAGCTCCTTCCGCGGGGGAGCGTCCGGCTTCGGGATCGCCTCGACTATGACGACGGGCTTCCTCTCGAATTCGGATTCGCCCGCTCGATCCTGAAATCGTTGGCGATGGAGGATGATTCCCCGCTCGTCGCCTCTTCGGCGTGGAAGGAGAGGCGATAAGAGCCGGGCTCGACCTCGGGGATTTCGAGACGGAGGAAGTAGGCTTTTCCTCCCCGCTCGTCCCTTTCCGAGAGAATTTTAACCGGGACGGCGACGATCCCCCCGAATTCCAGGTCCTCGAGACTCGCCGAGAGCTTGAGCTTCGGCTCCGCGATTCCGGTCGCGGCGCACCGGATCGAAACCCAGATTTCCGATGGGCTGGCCAGCGTCTTTTCCAAATAGGGGATGTACTGGCGAGGGTCGAGGCCGAGGATTTCGGCGAGGGGGCGGGGCGGCGTTTTCTTGGCCGCCTTCGAAGCGAAGCTTTTAAGATAGAACGCCCCTCGCTCGGGCTTCCAGAGCATAGGCGGGAGGAGCGCGATCCCTGAGGTTTTGGCTTCGGCGACCGACGTCGTCATTCCCGCCACCGCGGCCGATCCCGTCTCCAGGTTCCTAATGACAACGCGGAAGCGATAGGCGCCCGGAGGAACGGACAAGATGGACAGCATATGAGCTCCCGACGGACCGATCTTGCTGAAATCCTCCTCGTTCCGGCGAAGCTCGACAATCTCGTCGGCAAGGTTGAAGACAAGGCTGACGACTTCGACCTTCTTCCCGACGACGTTGTCGAGTTTGTCCCGCGGGATCCGGGCTGCGAACACGACGTTCCCGTCAGGATCCATGGAAAACGGAAAAGCCTCCATTTCGAACCGGGCCGGCGTCTGGGAGACGGGCATTTCGGCCAGGGCCAAGTCCACGAGCTGGATCGTCTTTTCGAGATCGGTGTAATCCGTGAAGCGCTTGGGGTTGGAATATCCCCACTGGGCTCGGACCTGACACCCCGGCCGTCGGACGGTCACCCGGATGCGATGGTATTTGCCGTCCCATGTCTCGGTGACGGGGTAACCAAGGACATAGTACGAACCGGTCAAGATGTGGACCTTCTCGACAAACGGTTCGTAGTTGAACATGTTGCCCCAGTATTGGCCTCCCGTCTCATATGCCGTTTTCGATAGAGTCCAAGCGCCCGTTTTTGTATCGCCAAGCGTGATCCCCCCCATGTACAAAGCATTGACTTGGACGTTCGCCGTCTGCAGATCCTTTAAAAGATTCTCCCATTTTCCACCGAGTCCTGAGAGGCCACCCGAATACAAAACCGGGTATGGAATCCCTTCGGAAAAAAGAACGAGGTTTTTCTGGCCCGGGATGGAACGGAGGGCATAGGCGAGAGCCGTCAAACTATCGATGTACGATATAAGGGAAAGGCGCCACATCTCCGCCAGGTTGAGCTTAGGGAGCGCTGGAGTGGGCGTGATGAACGTCGCCTCCGGCCGCGCGTCCGCAAGATTTCCGGCCTCCAATTCCCTCTGATATTTATCTTCCAGGTCTTCAATCCTTTGGCTGGAATCGCGAAGCCCGATCTTGGCGACAAGATCCCGGACCCGTTGATGATCGGTCGTGAGATAAAGATGGACTTGAAGGCGATTGAGGGCCGAATAAGAGAGGACGCCGATCTCGTCTGTGGACAGAATCCGGGTATCAAGAAAACGCCGCGCCGCTTCCCCCATTTTACGGACGCCGGCGGGATTGTTGAGGGCGAAATCGAAGAAAAAGAATAATTTGCGGTTAAGAAGGCGCGGGGATGTCAGGGGAGTCGCGACGACCCGCCCGTCCGCCGGTTTTTGGAGGGGCGCAGAAATTCTCAGGTCGTGGCTTTCAAATTCCGTCAGCATCATCTCTTGACCGTTGTCGGTGAGGACGAAGTCTTCTTTCTTGAGATCCGTGACGGGCTCCCCTTCCTTGTCCGTGACGATGACCTGGATGAGCTTGAGCGTGACGCTGACCTCGTGCTGAAGCTGTTTTTGAGGCCGGACGACGTCCTGGGCGCGAGATTCATTTTGGCTAGGTCCGGCCAGCAAGACCGCTCCCGCGAACGCCGTCCGAATAATAGCCCGTACGAAAATATTTCCTAAACGATCCATATTCAACATTCGGTTAAGAGTCGGGTCCGCTCTATCGCGGGATGTCGTGCCTCCTGATTTTCTCGTACAAAGTGCTGTATTTCGCGTTTAAGACCATGGCGGCACATTTAATATTTTCTCCTTCCTTATGAAGAACATGCCGAATAACGCCCGTCTCGAGATCATTCATCAAATCCTTTAAAATCAAAGGTTTCCGCCGACAATGGTAATCGATGAACAGGTCGTAAAGATCCGCGGTTTCTTCCCACGTGTTCCAAATTTCGTTCATCTTCATTTCGGGACAAAATCATCCGTAGAAATAGCCTCCATCGATTAGAGGAACCCTGATAAGGAAATGTTACAACAACGGCGACAAGAGGCGAGGCCGGCCGGATGAATATTTTTCCCGTTCTTGTGAACTTATTTACGTAATAACGCATACTTGGCCTCGAGACCGTGGATGAGAGCCATGGCTTTCTCGGAAAAAAGTATAATCGTTTGTCCCAGCCGCTTGGCGGCTTCTTGGAAAAGCGTCATGAAACGAAACGGGTTCCCGACGCTCTCGACCAAGACGTCCTTCCCCAAGGTCTCAAGGATGAAGTTGGCCATGAAAAAACCCGTCGGGTGGCCGCTCCAGGAAAGTTCTTTTCTGAGATTAAGACTCAATGAGCGCCGTTGCTCCGGATAATCGACGATGGAGACTAAATATTCGTCGATCCGCCGCAGATCGTCCGGGCTTTTATCGTACAAGGCGAAAAATTCGGTATCCCGATTGGAGGGGTCGTTCATTTTCGGTCTCTGATTGACGAGATTGGCCATTCCCTCGGCTTGAAGCTGATTGAAAACCCAGATGATATTCTCATCATCGCCCTGAACGCGCTTGGGATCGTAGGCTAAATATTGATTTCGATAAAAGTGATGATATTCGTGGGCTAGAAATAAGACGAGGTCGTCATTCAATTCGATCGCCTTCCCGATGTCGATGACGACTGGGGAATACCCCCGGCCATCATTTTGGAAAACGAGAAAAGAAACCGGAGGGTAGCCATATGAATTACGGAACGGCAGATAATCCGTTGCCGCGCGAAGGGCCTCCCCGGCGATTATCGACGAGCGAGCGCCGATTTTTTCGGACTCCTCACGAATTTCGGCTTTCTTTAACTGAATTTTTTGGTAATGTTCATAAATCCGTCTATCCCATTCTCCGGAATTCTCTAGAACATCTTCGAGATCCTTTCGTCTCGAGGGCATAAACGACAGTTTGAATCTCTTAATGAAGAACTCCACGGAGAATTCGGATTTCGTCAAAACCGCGTATCCGGGTGTTCCGAAGAGTTGCGCCCATAATTCGGGTGGAATTTCTTCATCCTTCTCGAGGAGAGTCAAGACCTCCCAGAATTTCTCCAGTCCGGAGAAATCAAAAATCAGCCGATCCGATTCTCTTTGCGTCGACCATGCCATAAATAAAAAACATAAGGAGACAAACAAACAAAGAACCAACTCCAACAACCTTTTCTTCATATAATTGCCTCCGCTTTTCTCAATAACCTCCCAACAAACAACGCGGAGAATCAAGCCTAGATCCGCCACGCGGCCGTCACCTTGTAGAGTCTTTTTAGTCAATAAAGGTTACATAGATAGTTTTTTACGCCGCGGTTATGGTCGGGATGCGCAGCGATTATGTCAGGAGTCGTTCCTCGATTCGCTCTTAAATAACGATCCTTTTCGAAACTTTGAGGATTTTCAAATCCTCTAATGAACGAAGTGCTTAAGCTTCGTGCTCTGACGGTCTTTTTCGCTATTTTTATGTCATTCGAAGGAAAATATGAGGATCGCTTTCTTGAACCCGGGAAAAGCATCGATTCCGACCATCCCCTTATCGTGACGAAAGCCCACGAATTGATAACCGGCCTGTCCGATCCTTCCGCTAAGGCAAAAGCTTTCTTCGAATTCGTCCGCGACGAAATCGACGAAGGAAACGCGCCTGCGTTCAAAGCCTCCGTCGTCCTTCGAACCGGCGCAGGGCTGTGTTATCACAAATCCATTCTGCTCGTCGCCCTTTGTCGAGCCGGCGGCATCCCGGCGCGGCTAGGCTTCGATGTTGTTCGGATCAGAGATTGGCAAGATGAACGTCGCCGGTCAAAACGGGAGATCCGATTCCTCCATGGAATCGCCGAGCTGAGACTTGACAACAGGTGGATCAGGTACGATCCCGCCGGCAATTTGAAGCGTTGGCTTATCTGGAGCCAAGGAGAGCCACCTGATTTTCCGCTGCCGCTGACTTTCCAAACCGATCAAGACGTCGTTTTCCCTTCGCGGGGGCGGATCGCCGTCAGTCGAACGAATTATCGCTTCTTCGATTGGACGAAAGATATCGAACTTCTCATTGAAAAGGTCAACGTTTATTAAGCCAATGACGATGATTCCGACTTCCGCGTTCTGCTTCAGAAAAGAAATCCGCGTCAGACCGCTGACCTTGGAGAAAAAGATCGTCGGAAGTCCCCATCAGCGGACGTTTCAAAGCTCCAGAATGCCTTCGCATATGCATAAATAGTCGTCAGCATAAGCTTTGCATTTCCCGTTGATAAAGAGCTGTCGGAACATCCGGCGGGCTCTGTGGATGTTCGTTTTAACGAGGCTGACATCGTAGCCGACGATGTCTGATATTTCTTTGTAGCTGAGATTTTGGAGATCCCTCAAGACGAGGACGATTCGGAATTTCTCGGGTAAATGGTTCTGTAGATTATGCCTGATGCACCACTGAAGTTCGCATTTCTCAACGACCCGCTCTGATCCTTTGTCGCTCTCCGGAATCCTGATTTTTTCGAGGCAGAGCGAATCGTGCTTCGACTTGTGGCATTCTTTGCGAAACAGGTTGATGGCGATTCTGCTCAACCAGGTCCGGAAACTCGACTCGAATCGGAACGTATTAATTCTGCGAAAGGCCTGGATCATCGCCTCCTGGGTGAGGTCGTCGGCTTTAGCCATATCTCCGGAAATCTGATACATCAGATTATAAAGATATTCTTGATGAAGGCGGAAAATCTCATTGAACGCATCGCTCCGGCCGTTTATAGCCGCTTCGATCAAAGATCGTTCTTTTTCTTTCACGCCATCTGACCCAACATATATATACGGGCCGTTGGGAAAAAAGTTTGCCCAAATCGAGTAACGGAAATTAATTCTCTCGAAGAGGTCCGGACGAAAATAGATCGGAACAATATTTAGCGCCTCGTTGTTCAGCGCCGTTCTCGCCGGGCTAGCCTGCCTTTTTTTTACGATAGAAGAGCGTCCGGGAGTAGTCGCGCGGGACGCGAAGCTTTTTGAATTTTTTCAATAATTTGATGCTTTTTTGCAGTTTGCGGCATTCGTCAGCACAGTCTAAGCATCCGGCCAAATGACGCCGAACGACCGTACGGACTTCGCAACTCAATTCCCGATCGAGGTATTCCGACAGCAGTATCTTCGTCTCTTGGCAGTTCATGGTTCCAACATTCCTTCGCAAATGCATAAATAATCATCAACAAATGCCAGGCACCGTCCGTCGACGAACTGATTCCAAAACATACGCCGCGCCCGATGAAAGTTCGTTTTCACTCGATCGGTATTATATCCGAGAATGTTTGCGATTTCACTATAGCTCAAGTCTTGAAGATCTCGGAGAATCAAGACAGGGCGATATTTGGGGGGAACATGATAATGAAGATTATGGATGATCATCGTTGAAGTTGGCCTCTCATGACGATTCGCTCGAAGTGATCTCCCTTGTCAAGGATCTGAATCCCGTCGAAGGGCAAATGTTCGGATTTGGGACGTTTCTTTGCTTCCTTGCAAAACAAATTGATAGCGATCCGGCTTAGCCATATCCGGAAGCTGGATTCGCACCGAAAGTGCCGGATCTTCTTATAAGCTTGAATCATCGTTTCTTGAGTCAAGTCATCCGAAAGCGCAATATCGCCGCACAGCTGGTACAGCAAATTGAAAAGGTATTTCTGATGAACAAAGAATAATCGATTGAAAGATTTCGCATTGCTGGTTTTCGCCCCCTCGATAAGAGATCGCTCGGAATAATTTCTTGATCCCATGGATCCGCCATATCTTAGATGCTTCCACCGGACGAGAAGTTGCGTCCCCCATTTCAATAGTCCGAAGAACGGGCCGGTAATCGAAGCCTTGTGGCGCTCCAATGGGGAACCGATTGCTCCTGTAGCGGACAATTCATGATATATGCACTCCCGTCATCGCTTTGCGAGAAGAAGGGCCATGGAAAGGAATATGAGGCTCGTGGCCGCCTCGGCGGTCATTCTAACCGTTGCCCCGTCCGGGGCCGCGATCGCTATCGATAGGAATGGAATAATGTGCCAATAATGGGAACGAGGCAGTATCGAGTATGCCAATGAACGGTATGCTGAAATGTTCGGATACGGCCTTGAAGAAATAAAGAACCAGTCTATTCGATCCATTGTCCATCCGGATGACATCGAGCGGGTCATGAAAATTCATAAAGGCCGGCTGGAAGGCAATAAAGTGCCTGGCTGCTATGAATTTAAAGGAATCAGAAAAGACGGTTCACTATTTTTTATCTTGAAGTGGATGTCGTTACCTTTAAAGAAGCCGGGAAAAGCGTAGGCACGCGTTCCTATTTATGGGATATATCCGACCGCAAGACAAAAGAAATAGAAGTCCTGGAAATGATGCAGAAACTGCGGAAAACCCTGAATGGCACGATTAACGCCATTGCTTTAACAGTGGAGGCTAGAGACCCGTTCACTTCCGGTCATCAGCGCCGAGTTGCTGATCTAGCTCGGACAATTGCTACGGAAATGGGATTGCCGAAAGACCAGATCGAAGGCGTGCGTTCAGCCGGGGTTATCCACGATTTGGGTAAGATTGGCGTACCAGCCGATCTTCTAAGCAAGCCAAGCAAGTTGAGTAATACAGAATTCGAGTTAATCAAAATGCATCCGCAGATTGCTTTTGATATTCTGAAAGACATCGAGTTTCCCTGGCCGATAGCTTCAATAATTTATCAACATCACGAACGGATGAATGGCTCGGGCTATCCCCAAGGTCTTTCCGACGACAGCATCCTCCTTGAAGCCAGAATCCTGGCTGTGGCTGATGTTGTTGAAGCCATGTCCTCTCATCGGCCATATCGGCCAAGTCTTGGCCTGAAAAATACCTTGGATGAAATATCGATAAACAAAGGAATCCTTTATGATCCTGCTGTAGTGGATACCTGCTTAAAGCTTTTCAAAGAAAAAAAGTATGCATTTAAATAAGCTCGTTCTATTCTGACTTTCTTTTTCTACAATAAATATGAATATATCTGTGGAAAATTAAGACCTCTACGCGAAAAATAAGTTGATTCAATTGAATTTCTGACAGATTGTATATCTTCTTGTTCAATCAATCTAGGAATTTTTTCCCATGAGAAAATGGAAGCATGTATCAGCATGCTCAATAATACCGATCCATCATCCGGTACTGGATCGCCTCGGAGAGATGGGCAAGAGAGATATCCTCTTCGCCGGCCAGGTCGGCGATCGTCCGGGCGAACTTGAGCGAACGGTCATAAGCCCAAGCGCGGAAATCCAGCCTGTTGACCGCCGGCTCGAGTAGTTTTTCTCCTTTCTTCGATGCGGCAGTAAGCTTGGGTTCGACAGTCGTAGATTTACGATCCTTCCTAACTGACAGATTATCATGGGATTACGGACAAGTCAAAAAAATGCCGTGTGCCTACGGTTTTAAGCCCTCAACCGGACGTCAAGGACTTCCGATGGCGCCGCTATCTTCAGCCGATTCAGGATGTTAGCTTGATCCGAGGTCAGTTCCGTACGCTGGAAAACCCGCCCATCTTTTGAGGAAAAATCTATTATTATCGCAGCTTATCCTCAACCCCAGATTCGTATTTATTTTACTTGGAAAGGCAAATCTTTTCCCGTCATTTTTCCTCCCATTTACTTGCATGAACCGAACACAATTTTATAAAGACACCTTCGCAAAATATTGACTCCTTTTGGATTTCGAGATTCAAAAACAGTCTTGCCTTTGAAGCTCTTGGCTGTTCGGAGCGGCCTCGGCTCATACGGGAGAAATAATATTTTTTACATTCAGGATTCAGGAAGCTTTTGCCGCCTCGTGCATTTTATACGGATTATCCCTGCGAAGGAGGCGTTCGGTTTGAATCTCAAATGATGGAAGATTGTAAAAATTGTTCCGCATGCGTTCGTGTTTGCCCGACGGGATCCATTACTCCGGATCGATTCCTCATTCGGACAGAACGCTGCTTGACGTTTTTTATTGAAAGAAAGGGCAAATTTCCTTTCTGGGTAAATCCCTCATGCCATCAATGCATCTTCGGCTGTATGCGGTGCCAGAGCGTCTGTCCTCAAAACAAGAAATTTTTAAGCTAGGTTAAAGACACGGAAAGCTTTTCAGAAAACGATACCGCTCCTTTTCTTGGGGGAGTGCCGATAGATCAAATTCCTTTGGTAACGCAAAACAAAATAGAAAGGCTGTCTATGGTTGAGGAATTCGATCTTCTAGCCCGCAACCTTCGAGTCTTTTTTGAAAATTTGTTTCAATATAATGATTTATATTTCAGTGAAACTTTTTTTATTCTTACAGCATCTAAGTTATGAGATGTATAAAGTTATTATTACATTTTTTACCAATAGGTCAACTTTCGGCTAAGCGGCTTCAGTGGCGAAGAATTGGTCGTTTTCGTCCAGTGCCATTTTTCGTCCCGAGTTTATGAATCCCAATGCTTTCTTCGTTCCGTTACAAGCTCGCGTGGACAATAAGTTCGCTTTATAAGTGAAAAATTGAAAAAGACAGAAAAACCCGCCTCGATTTAAAACATCAGGGCGGATTTCTTCTGATTAGACTCAGGAGGTAATGAAAAATGTGTAAAAGCGTCAAAATATTAATCACTGTCCTTCTCCTCTTGTTTTCCGCCTGTGTAATCCAGGAAGGTCCGACTTCGTCAAGATTAGCGCCGGCGGCCCGTTCGTTCGATGTCTGCCTGGAACAAGGAATTTTGTTCCTGAATCGCCGTGAATATGGAAAAGCCATCGAGCAGCTCAGGGAAGCTGTCGCTTTAAATGCGAACTCCGCCAAGGCTTATAATTATTTGGGGATCGCCTATTTCCAGTTGAAGAATTATGATTCGGCCGGAGAACAATTCGAAAAAGCTGTAGCCTTAGATTCTTCCTTTGCCTCGGCCTACAACAACCTGGGCGGTGTTTATTACATACAGCGCAAGTTCGAAAAAGCCAAAGACAATTTTAAAAAAGCACTCTCTCTCGACCCGAACCTCGTCGCCGCAAACTACAGTCTGGGGACACTTCTGTTCTACATGGGAGAGACGGAAGAAGGTACATCCTATCTTTCCAAAGGCATCGCCCTTGACCCCGATTATCTAGATAAAAACAAAGAATCCGTCGCTACTCTTTCATCCTCGATCTTCAGGACGCCAGAAATCTATTTCACTTACGCGAGACTTTATGCCTCCACAGGTAACATTGAAAAAACCGTAGATTATCTAATAAAAGCCAAACAATCCGGTTTTACAGACTGGAAGAGGATTATCGAAGAAAAAGAATTTGAAAAGGTTCGGGATGATCCGCGGATTCAAGAATTCATCCGGCTCCTCCCCGTTGTCACGCAAACGTGATAATTTCCGAATTGGGCAACGTGAATCTTTCCGCTTTTCGCATCGTTTAGATTCTTCCAAGAGATGAGCTTTGGATTTATCCGACGGGCCGTCTTCGCCAAGGATGATCGGGAGGTTGAGTGTACTTGGGCCGCTTCGGTCTTACGACCTAGCCGGACTTAGGGCAAACTTGTCGTTCTACAATCTTCCGATAGCGCAGGTCTTTTCCCTAGAACCGGGGGATCGGCCGTGTTAATGGGCTTTGAAAATTTCATTAAAAATTTACTTCCCTCCCTCCTTACCCCCTCCTCCTCCTTGCCAAATTTGTTCTGAAACTACATCTATAAATCGACAATTAGCCGCCCGGCGCCGCTTCTTCCCCTCGACGACTTGCCCTAAGAAGGCCTGGCTCGTTCTAAAAGAGCTTCAGGATTCAGGTAGGATAAAGATTGTGCCGTATCAGGGGATTAAGATTAGAAGAAACTTTTGATGGCTCACGCCGGCAGCTGAAGAGAGATACGATGACTTCAGTGTTGCGAACAAGAGTTGACATGACCCGAAGATATTCGCTGTAATTACATAATATACGATGTCAATCAAGAGAGATTTACATCAAATACAGCATGCTATATATTAATAGTCGGTTGGATAAAGATATGAATAAGCCTCATATCAGTAAGTTGCGTTATAAAATTATCACAAAAGATGATGTGGATTATGAAAACGCTTCTCCTGTGTCTTTAGAAAATGAAATATTTAGAATGACTACAGAGAAAAGTGAAGTAACGTTTGAAATGGTGAAACATTTCTCCTCCGAGCAAGAAGCTAGGATTATCACAGATGAATTTTTACATAATTGGGAAATCATAATTGGTTTAGAAAACGATCCTGATGATATTAAGTTTAAATTCGATCGGTCTGAGGTCATAGATTTAGAGCCGAATCAAGAAGAGAACAATGTAAATTTATCTGTTTCGGTAAGTGAGCACATACAAATTGTAGATCATGTTACCCTCCATGTATCACGACATAAATACCCTGATCCACCAGATCGTTTTTCAATTTCACCTGATGTTGAAACTATGTATTTAAGGTACAAAGCATACCGTGAAGGGCGTGATACTCTGCTTTCTATGGCATATTTGCTACTCACTGTCTCACAATCAAAATCAACTCGAAAAGACGTAGCGGAAAAATTGAGAATTGAAAAAGATATATTAGATAAACTTGGAGAGTTGTGTTCAACAAAAGGTAATGAATACGAAGCGCGAAAAGCGCCTAAAAATGGCATTTTTATTCCCTTAGAGCAGAAAGAGAAAGAATGGGTATTAGCTGTATGCAAATTATTGATTATTCGGTGTGGCGAATATGAATTTTGCGGAACTGAAAATCTATCTCAAATAAAAATGGATAGCCTGCCATCACTAAATTGAAGCACACAACAATTTACTTCACCTGATTCGGACCAAGGACTTGCCCTCAGGTGAGCGATACGTTAGGCGTTTCAAAGAATATGTCATGACTACGTTAGCCCCGTCGCAAAGAACCGAAAAACCTAATTATTATTTTTGTTTAAAAATTCTTCTAGGGTGATTTCTGGATTTCGCGAAAGCTCTGTTATGTTTTTATAACATACAATCTTTAGCGAATATTCGTCCTTCCCTTCCCCTTCCTCCTAATTCAATCAGCTGCCGCCTCCCCCTCTCCTCCTTGCCAAGGATGTTCTGGAACTACGTCCAGAAATCAATAATCAGCCGCCGGCACCGCTTTCCTTGTCCCTCGGGAACTTGCCTGAGATCCTTCAAGATGCGCTCGAGTTGATGGCCGTGGCTGTGATCGGCTCAAGATCGTCGTTCTTAGGTCAAACGGTGAAGGCGTTTTTGGGGGAATTCTTCGAAAAATAGCTTTTAGGGATCGAACTGGCTAAAATGGTCACGAACCGCAGGCTATCGATGCAGAATATCAATAAACTCCCAGCCTATATGGATCCCCTCAATATTCTTGGCCGCTTTTTATCAAATCAGTATCAAAACTGTATTGCTATGGAGCCATCATGCATTGGGTAACTCTTCAGAAGAATCTAATGAAACTATTCTTAACCAATGGCACTGAGGGGAAAAGATTATTGTCATTTAAACATGGAGAAATGAAATATGATAAATATGTTAATAATACCTTTCGTGGACATATCATTCTTGCAAATTCGTTTCAAGAATTTTAT
>Ga0315289_10006179_pt1 | contig 17621 bp, 14 predicted proteins | sample YL17G11_40_MG_FD_203452 | JGI IMG/M metagenome (GOLD analysis project Ga0315289, IMG submission 203452) | Sediment microbial communities from Yellowstone Lake, YNP, Wyoming, USA - YL17G11_40 | ecosystem: Environmental > Aquatic > Freshwater > Lake > Sediment | place: USA: Wyoming | collected... | reverse complement strand
TCCTGGGCAACAGCCAGTCCTGAGAAAGTGTCCCTGCCAGCCAGATTGACACTGGCCGAGGCAGCGCCCAGCCCCAGAATCCAAACCGGCTTCTTGCTCAGAGATTTTGCCCTCTCCTCGCTGGCCACAATTAAGCAGGAGCTTCCATCAGCGTTGGCGCAACAATCTCCAACTCGAAGCGGGCTGGCCACGGGCCCGGATAAAGGACTCTGCGGGTCTTTGAACATCTCGAATGTCACCGGCTTGCGGTAAACAGCCTTCTCGTTGACCTGGCCGTAGGTCGAAGCCTTAACCCTGACCAGAGCCAGTTCGTCGAGTGTTGTGCCGTATCTTGCCATGTGAGCTCTGGCAAACATGGCATAATAGGCTGGCATCATCGTCCCAAAAGGGCTTTCCCACTGGATGTCAGCGCCCCGCCCCATCCTCTCCTGGGACTCTGCAGAGGAAATCTCTGACATCTTCTGAAAGCCGATGACCGCCACAACATCATGAAGGCCTGACTTTATCAAAGCATAGGCCATTTTCAGCCCGGTGCTGCTCGAAGAACACAGGCTTTCAAGGTAGCATGTTGGCTGAGGGATAAGGCCAAGATACTCAGCAAAGACTCCAGAAGGAGAACGTTGTTTATCGTACTCTGGAGCCGAACAAATGATAGAAGCATCAATATCCTTCGAAGCGACCTGGGCATCACGCATGGCCTCCTTAAACCCTTCAAAAGCTAACTCCCTTATCGAGCCTGGATAGCCCCGGACAAAAGCACTCTGCCCGACGCCGATGATTCCTACTTTTCCCATTTAGACCTCCCTTCACTTCCAACATCTTTTTTGACACAGGTTTTTAAATAGATACTTTCAGATTTCATCAATGCACTCGTTATAGTGTTACATTTCATCGCCGTGAAAATATTACAAAATCCATTGCGTCTCTATTAGGATTTGAACTTGATGAAAGAATGAGAAATTTGAGCCAAATAAAAAATCTCTTTTTTATTCAATTTGTAGCCAGAACCTTATAGCACACGAAAAACTCCAAGTCAATTCTAAGTTTTCTAAGTTTTCTCAATCTCAACGCATCCCAGAGCCCGTGATATCAAGATGATTGTGAGGGTGATGTGCTGGAGGTGAGGAGTCCCCTATGAAGCCTGAGCGGGCACGGCTTCTCTCCGAAGGAGAGAAGAGCGAAGGCTGAATGGGAGCTGATTTTCCTCGCCGGGGAAAATCAGAGTGCTCCGAACCTCCAGCACATCACCCGTACACGGATTTTTGGATGCTTCAACTTCTCACTAAATAGTTGACAGAGCGAGAAGCAGATGATATGTATTACATCTCAACCCGCATCCTCTTTATGGAAAAAAACCATTTTAAAAGAGGAATAACGTGACTCAAAAAAATTTCCAAAATATTATTTTTGAAACTAAAGGCGAAAAAGCTTTCCTGACTATCAACCGCCCTCCCCTGAATATTCTGAATATCGCTGTCATGGAAGAGATGAACCAGGCTTTGAACTCTCTCGCCGGAAACAAAGAGGTCAAGGTTCTGGTCATAAACGGAAGCGGCGAAAAGGCTTTTTCCGCCGGAGTCGACATCGCCGACCACACAGCGGACAAAGCAGAGAAGATGCTCCAAGTCTTCCATGATATTTTCCGCAATATGCTGAAACTCGACCAGGTGACTGTGGCCGCGTTGAAAGGCCTAACTCTGGGCGGCGGATGTGAAGTCGCTCTTTTCTGCGACCTCGCCATCGCCGCTGACAACCTGAAGATCGGACAGCCTGAGATAAAACTCTCAGTCATCGCTCCTGTCGCTCTCCTCGTCCTGCCGCGCCTGGTCGGGATAAAGAAGGCCTCAGAGATGCTCTTAACCGGAAAAATCATCGAAGCTGCGGAAGCTGAGAAGATGGGCCTGGTCAACAAAATCGTTCCATTGGCGTCCTTCGATTCAGAGCTCGAGAGTTTTCTCCAGCCTTTTTCCGAATTAAGCCTGGTTGGAGTGAAGCATTCAAAAAAAGGAATTAAGCTCGGTCTAGAGACAAGCTTTCTCGAGGGATTGGAGAGAATTGAAAAGACCTACCTGAGGGAACTACTGGCCACAGAAGACGCCCAGGAAGGACTGAAAGCTTTCATGGAAAAAAGAAAGCCTCTCTGGAAAAATAGATAAAGGAGGAAGAAATGAGAGCAGCCGTTTTTCATGAGCCCAATAAGCCTCTGGTCATTGAAGAGGTCGAAACTCCGAAGGTAGGCTCTAGCGACCTCAAGGTAAAAATCGCAGCCTGCGGTGTCTGCAACACTGATTTGCATTATATAGACCACGGTGTTCCCACTTTCAAAAAGCCGCCCATTATCCTGGGCCATGAAGCTTCGGGCGTAGTCGAGGAAGTTGGCTTTAAAGCAAAAAACTTCAAGGTTGGTGATAGAGTGCTCATTCCCCCTGTCTTTTCCTGCGGCTACTGTGAAAACTGCCGCCTGGGTCGGGAGAACATTTGCATGAACATGGTCATGCTCGGAAATCATGTTGACGGCGCTTTTGCCGAATATGTCTGTGTCCCTGCCAAGGATGTTCAGCATCTTCCCAAAGAGCTCCCGCTTGAAGAATCTTGTGTCATCTCTGATGCCATCTCCACCCCTTATCATGCTGTCAAAAACCGCGCTCAAGTCAGGCCGGGTGATTCCGTTGTCGTTTTTGGCTGCGGGGGAGTCGGAATAAACGTAGTTCAGATGGCAGCCGCCTGCGGAGCCTCGGTCATAGCTGTCGACATCTCGGATTATAAGCTGGATATGGCTAGAAAATTAGGAGCCGACTATACAATCAATTCTGCAGCAAAAACAGAGAAAGAGCTGCTTAAGGAAATAAGAGAGAGGACTGGCGGAGGGGCGGATATCTCGATCGAGGCCATCGGCAACCCCAAGACAATCGAGCTGGCTTCAGCCTCGATCAAAGCCGGGGGACGCCACTGCCAGGTCGGATATTCTCCCCATGATGCTGTCCTCAATGCCGGAAGGCTGATGTTTAGAGAAATCGAAATTATTGGCTCTCTGGGCTGCCGGCCTGTTGATTATCCCAAGATTATCGAAATGGTCAGGACAGGGAAAATTCAGCTCCTGCCAGTGGTGACCCATAGATTCAAACTCCAGGATATCAATCAAGCATTTGACTTGATGAGAAAGGGAGAAGCCCTGAGGTCCATCGTCCTCCTCTAAGCGGCTCGGATAAAAGAAAGGTCTTTTACGCTTCCTGGGCGAGAAAATAGTCCGCAGTTTGTAGGCCGTATTTATGGGGTTCTAAAGACTTTATAATCGACCTTTTGTAAACTCTTCTCACAGAATCCATTTCCACCAAATCGACAATCTCTCCATCGACTTTGTTGCCGAAAACATCGGCAATAATTTTCACTTTGGGCCTGAGCATAAAGGCGGCATCTGGATTTGTCTCAATCACGATTCCCATCTCGCCAGTGTCAAGAGCGACAAGAGTGCCCACAGGATAAACACCCAGCATATTGACAAAAATTTTGACGAGAACTGGGTCGAATTCCTCTCCGCTCTTCTCCAGCATCAGATTTAAAGCTTCATCTCTGGTTAATATATGGTCTCGGTAAGGTCTTTGAGTTGTCACCGCGTCAAAAAAATCGCATATTTTAACGACTTTGCTGTAAAGATTTATTGTGTCCTTTTTCCAGCTCTTGGGGTATCCAGAGAGGTTTGACCAGAGATGGTGTTCCAGAGCGACATAAAGAGCTTTCACAGGAAGATAACCTGAACTTTTGAGTGAGATCAGCTTTCCTGCGCCATGATAAGTATGCCTTTGCATCATCGCTCTTTCTTCCTCTGTCAATTTCTCTTTTTTATCAACGATATCCTTAGGAATTTCTACCTTCCCGATATCATGGAAAAAGGCGCTTAGGCCTAATTCAATCAATTCCTTTTTTTCCAGCCCCAATCTTCTTCCAAAACAGGTGGCAAGAATGGAAACGTTAGCCGAGTGGTTGATAGTGTAATCATCATAATTTTTTATGTTCGTCAAGCCAAGCATATAAGCCTCATCACGGCTGATGATACTGACTATGGAACGGATAAGTTTTCGTGTTGTTTTGATCTCAAGATCTTTTTTTGAGCCTTCATGCGAAAAGGCTTCTTTCAAATGGGCTATGCTCTTGAAAAATACCTTTTTTGCCGTCTGCTTGGTCTGGTCATCTTTTGCGCTTTTGGCTATTTCAAATGAGTGGGTTTTGATCAAGAAAATATGGAGAATTCTACTTCTTTCTATCTTCTCTTTGAATTCTTCGAATGGGTTTTCCTGTTTTCCTTTGGAGTTTGCCAGCAGAACCACAAACTTTGTCAGCTGTTCAATATCCAGCCCTGACTCGAAGCCGACTGTTCCTATATCTTTCTCCCGTAATGCATCGGATAGGAATTTGAACTTGCTGTAGCTGAGAAAATCAAATTTAACTCTGGTCGAATTGAAAAAAAGAGTGTTTTCATAAAATTGAAATACAGCCTCTCTTTCATTCTTCAAAACATTCTGTATTAAAGAAAAGAGAGGATTGACCTGGTTGACGAAGGCAAGGTTATTTGGCTCATAAATTTGAGCAGTTTTTAGTGAAGCAGAAAAGCGGGTAAATATCTCTTCGACTGTCTTAAAAATCTCTTTTTGGGAGGAATCGGTATGATTTTCTGTTTCGTTCTGCTTATCCTTTTCCATTGAATAACCTTTCTTAAACTTCACTTAGAATTTCGCGAGATGTGTCTTTTGACGTTAATCTCCTCAGTGCAAGTTTACAACCTTGGCGAATGGTTTTGTTCCAGATCTTCATCCCTTCCTTAAGAGTCTCTAAAGCTTCAAATGAAGCCATAATTTCCAGGGATTGGACTGCATAAAGGCGAGTTTCAATCAATTTGCCGTTGGAGAAAAAACTCCTTTTTTTCATCAGGGAGCGAAGGAAGGTGCAGACGTCGTTGCTTTGGCTTAAGGCCAAAAAATTCAACAGGGCTTTTCTCTCTATCCTGCTTCTCGCCAAAAAATCCTTTCTCTTGGCTAATTCCAAGACATGTTCAAGGGTATCTTTATCTCCAAAGTATTTGAGTCCCACGGAAGCCAGGGTCCGAATGTCTTCCTCATCATCTGATAGAAATTTTAAAAGAATCCTGTTCGTAGATTCACCCCCAACTTTTCTCAAAGCCTGGATAGTTTCAAACCTCACCCCCTTGTCTTGATGGCTGACAAATCTTTCCAGATAAGGCTCAACCTCCTGCTTGCCTGTTCTCCCTAAGATGGATATTACTTCCCTGGTCAGAGAAACCCTGCTATTTATGGCAATGCTAACCAGGGATGCTATGTCCTTGCTGCCCATCTCAAAAAGGAAATTTGATGCCTTGAGTCGGACGAGCGGGTCATTCGAAATCTCCCAAATATCGCCGACAAGCGGGATTGTCCCCGGACCAAGATGTTTTAAGTATTGAAGGAAGGAATCAAAATTCTTTATCTTTCCTTCAAGGAATAATTTCTTCAGAAAATCGAAAGAATCTTTATTCTTGGCTTTTTGAGATAAATCTTCCAGAGATTTCACTCTTTCATCGCACTTTCCAGAAAAGACATCCTTCAGCTCTTGGGCACGGTTTAAGACCAGGCAAGCTAAGTCAAAATTGGCATTGAAGAGGACTTCCTTGAAGCATTGATCAAGGACGTTTAAAATAGCCCCAAACTGATCATGCCTTTCCTCTAAGAAAAGAATTTCGAAAAGCAGATTAGCCAATTCCGTCAAGGGCGGGGCGGACCGACATTGCTCGAGCAGGGAATAAACCTTAGGAGTTTCATCTTCTTTCAGAACAGAGAGCGGGAAAGGAATCATGACCTCTTCCAAATTGGCTTGGCCATTCTCTTGCTTGGCCTTTATAATCTTGAAGCCTAAAGCGATGCTTCTTCGATTGACCTCTTCGCTATCCTCTGAAGTTAGTTCTATCTTTCCATTTGAAAACTTTTCTTTTAGAGCCTCAATATCTATTTTATTCTCTTCCTCATCGGAATCCGACTCAAGAAATTCATCAGGCGCAAAAAACCGGATATGGAGAAAATCTTTTATCCAGAGAGAGTTGACGATATCGCTATTCTCTGGAGGCAGGTCTGACTCTTCTTTTATCACTTCTAAAAATTCTTGTATCTCTCTCTCGTCTAAGCCGTTATGAAAGGACAGCTCTCTTATTCCGTCTTTAAAAAAGAGAAAGGGCAGGCTGGACTTTTTTTCTTCATCCTGAAAAACTGCTTCCCCTCTGAGAGTGAACTTAAATTCATCAACACCCATGAGCAGCACCTCGAATTTATCCAGGAACTCGTGAATCTTCTCAGTAAAGGAATTAATGAAGGTTTTAATCGAAGGATTCCCGGAAGGAAAGATCTTCATTGCTGAAAACGATTTTTCAAGAGCTTTAAAGACTTCTTTCGCCTTCAGCATTTCTTCAGGGTTGAATTCTTCGCCATGGGCTGAGTTATTCTGATCTTCTGAATTAGGCGAGTTCATTTTGAAAAATATTTTTTGAGTGTGCGTCTTGTTGGAATTCATCGGCGGACTCAGCGGATCAAAATGATAAATTCAGGATTACGAGGAATTGTTTTTTTTGATAAGTCTTTAGCGGCAAGAAATGAAATGGTCCTTTCACGCCATTTATGCTTTTAAAAATGGAAACTATAAATAAATGGAATAGCTTTAGTCGAGAAAAAAAAGAGAAAATTGAAGCACTCGACATTCTCACCTCTCTTTCGAGTCTATTTATAGGTATAATAAGCAATCAACAAACTCAATAGCCTTAAGGGATGAATTCAGAGGTGGTATCCATTGAGACTCTTCTCATCACTTTTGGGTCTGGAATTTCACCCCTTTCGCTTAACTCCTCCGGCGTTGGGATTCGTTACCGGAAACAATGGCTTGAATGTTTCAGAATCCCCAGCGGAAAAATCTGAAAAAGCAGAAAATCAAATCTTAAGAAAAACGAGATTAGCGGCAGCGCTCCCAGTCTGAATCGCTGTAAATGTGCTCGATTTCTTTCCATAAATCTTTTAGGTTACAGGTCATGATAATCAAGTCCTGAGTCTCTCCGGCTATATCTTTGACATAATCGGGGAGAAGGTACTCCTCCCGAAATCCAAGCCTGTGGCAGATGGTTCTGGCTGCAACCTGAGGCCTCATCATCTTAACAACGACTTTCTCCACATTCTTCTCTGCAGCGAGGAAGTAAAGCTCTCTCATCATCAGCATCCCCAGTCCCTTGCGCTGGAAAGGCCTGGCGACGATGGCTCGAAGCTCACCCTGATGTCTCTTCCACTCTTCACTCGGAAGCTCAAGAGCCCCATCGGCGACAACATCATCTCCATGCAAGGCGATGATGCGGAAAACATTTCCCTGCTCAATCAATTTTATCCTCTGGGCGACGACATCCCCATTTGTGACATCGACTCTGAGATATTTTTTGTCTTCCGCAGGGAGCGAGCGGTAAAATTTCATCATCCTGTCGAGATCATTGATGGTCAGATTTCTTATCAGAACTTTTGTGCCCTCTTTTAAAGTTTCTGTTTTCTCCATGAAGGATAACCTCCTTTTGAACCTTTATAAAAATCTGCCGCGTTTTGAGGAACTTACGACATTCCATAATTTTCTCCTTTACCGCAGAATCAACTGCAGACACAGCCTTATATGATTAGCATTCTAAAATATAGCCTGTTCGTTTTGAAATCAAGGTTTAAAATTTTTCTAAAATTGCGCAGGTCTCAAGATGAGGGGTATGAGGGAAAAAGTCGTAGATGCGAATATCTTTCAATTTGTATTTCGAATTCAGAAGCTTCAAATCCCTGGCGAGTGTTGAAGGATTGCAGGAAAGATAGACAATGAGAGAAACTGGCTCATCGAGAAGACTTTGAACAATACTCCGAGAAATCCCTTTGCGGGGAGGGTCGAGGATTAAAAGATCTATCCTCTTTTTTAAAACCCAGGATATCCACTCCTCACTCAACCCTTCGCAGACTGTGAAGTTTCCGACCCGGTTTAAAGCGAGATTCTTCTTCAGGAATTCGATATTCTCAGTTGAAGATTCAACACCCATGACCTCGGCTGCATTTGAAGCCAGAGACATTCCGAATGTTCCGACCCCAGAGTAAAGGTCTGCGACTCTCTCCTTTCCGCTGAGAGGGATGATATTTCTCAGGTCGAGGATAACTTCTTTGAGCAATTCTATGTTGACCTGGAAAAAAGATTGAGGACCGATGCGAAAAGTGTTCTCTCCGATTCTTTCTTCGATATAATTCTCGCCATCAAGGATAATCTCTTCCAGGCCTTTTCTTTTCTTGACCAGACAGATAATCCCTCTTAAAGGGAATCTTGACTTGAGCGGAGCTAAATTCTCCTTAAGACCTTCCATATCTTGCCTGGAATTGAGACAAAGAACGAGAAGCATTGCCTGATTGGAAGAACTTTCCTTCACTTCAACCTCTTCTATGACATCGAGATTTTTGGCGGTCGTTATTTCTCGAAATGCGGTTAAAAGAGCATTCATCTCTGCGGAGACAAGAAAACATTTCTCTATTCTGACGAATTCGTCCTGGGCTCCAGGCTGATGGTAGGCAAGATGAGCTTTTGAGCCTTCCCGGATGAGGCTGAGGCGAACTTTGTTCCTGTAGCTCCAAATCTCAGGCGAAGGCCTGATCATCAGGTTAGGAAGCTCAATCCTGAGGCTCCGCAAAAATATTTCCTGGATTTGGGATTTTTTGATTTCAAGCTGAAGAGGATAATCGATGCACTGGTAAGGGGAACAGGTCTTGTAATGGGCGCAGCGGGCAGGAACTCTGTGCGGCGATTCCTTGAGAATTTTCGTCACTCTGGCTTCAACGTAAGTCTTTTTTTCTTTGATTGGAACAGCTTCAACCTCTTCTCCTGGAAGCCCCTCATCACAAAAAATAACCTTGCCCGTAGCTATAGCCATGCTTTTTCCAGGATAAACAATTTTTTCAATATGAAGGTTCATCGAACTATCTTCGCTTTATTTTTTATTCTTTATTTTTATTTCTTTATTCACCTAGGCGAAGGCCAGTGGGTGGCGTGCTGGAGGTGAGGAGTCCCCTATGAAGCCTGAGCGGGCATGGTTCTTCGGCCGAAGGAGAGAAGAGCGACCTTGGAGGGGGAACCGCTTCGCGTTCCCCCTTCCAACGCTTTCGCTGCCTCCCCTTCTCGGACGCTTCAAAGCGTCCTGCGACCAAAGGGGCATACCCCCTTGGAACCCCCGCTGCTTTGCTGATAAGCAAAGCAGCGAGGCTGAATGGGAGCTGATTTTCCTCGCTGGGGAAAATCAGCGTGCTCCGAACCTCCAGCACGCCACCCACTGGCCTGAGCTTCTATTTCCCTTTGAACTCCCCTTTTCTCTTCTCCAGGAAAGCTGCAACTCCTTCTTTCTTGTCTTCGGTCGTGCAGGAAAGGGCATGAAGGAAAGATTCAAGGGCAAAGCCCGAGCCGGTCGCCCCTTCCTGACTCCTGTTCACCGCTTCCTTGGCGTACCTCACGGCCAATGGCGGACGTGAGGCGATTTTCTGAGCAAGCTCAATCGTGGCTTCCATCAATTTCTCTGGAGGAACAACCCTGTTGACAAGCCCAATGCGGCAGGCTTCTTGAGCGTCGATAAAATCTCCGGTGAGAATCATCTCCATCGCCCTCCCCAATCCGACCAGCCTCGGAAGGCGCTGGGTTCCTCCATCTCCAGGAATGATTCCCAGCTTGACTTCAGGCGCTCCGAATTGAGCCTTCTCCGAACAGATTCTAATCGAACAGGCTAAAGCAAGCTCGAGCCCTCCTCCTAAGGCATAGCCATTGACAGCGGCTATGGCCGGGACATGAAGGTTTTCTATCCTGGAGAAAATCTCCTGCCTTTCTTTGGAGATTCTTCGCCCCATCTTTGCCTCTCGGTCAACTATCTCATTGATGTCTGCACCGGCAACAAAGGCTTTATCCCCAGCTCCAGTGATGATCAGGACTCTCAGTTCCTCGTCGCTTTCAATCTCGTCGAGGAGCTGCTTTAATTCCGAAGTCAATTCCCTGGAAATAGCGTTCATCTTATCAGGACGGTTTATGGTCAAGAGGCCGATGTTATCTTTCTTTTCATAAATAAGTGTTTTATACATGATGGTGCTCCTTCTTAAAAGAAAAGGGGACAGGCAACTTTTTTAAAAAAAACTAGCCTGTCCCCTTTTCTACATAGCAATGAATTCATCATTGTAAAGAGATTGCCACGCTCCCTTCGGTCGCTCGCATGTATGACAAGTATTCTCATTCAAAGGCTCTGATGCCAAGCTCAAAGGAGCCGATGATCAGCTGCTGAATCTGGGAGGTTCCTTCGTAGAGGGTGTTGATGCGGGCATCGCGGTAGAAGCGCTCGACATCATATTCACCCGAGAATCCATAACCGCCATGAATCTGAATCGCTTTATAAGCGACGCGGTTGACCATTTCGCTGCAGTAATACTTGGCGATGGATGTCTCCCTGGTGTTGGGCATTCCCTTGTTCTTCATATCGCCAACACGGTAGACAAGCAGCCGGCCGGCCTCACATTCGACAACCATGTCGGCAACCATCTGCTGGACAAGCTGAAAGCTGGCGATAGGCTTACCAAACTGAATTCTCTGCTTGGCATAATCTTTGCAGATGTCGATGCAGCCCTGGGCCGCTCCGACACAGCCTGCAGCCACAGTGTACCGGCCGAAATCCAGTGTGCCCAGAGCAACCTTGAAACCTTTGTTCACCTCACCCAGGACGCTTTCTTTGGGAACACGGCAATTCTCCAGAAATATCTCACCGGTGTTTGAAGCGCGGAGGCCGAGCTTATCGTGGATGTCTTTTGTCGAAAATCCTTCGAACCCTTTTTCCACCAGAAAAGCCGTGATTCCTCTTGCCCCTGCGTCTCTATCAGTCTTGGCATAGACGATTGCCAAGTCAGCGAGTCCAGCATTGGTAATCCAGGTCTTCTGTCCGTTGAGGATGTAATCGTCGCCGTCTTTAACTGCGGTGGAAACCATGCTCGCCGGGTCGCTTCCTGCATTGGGCTCTGTCAGGCCAAAGCAGCCAATCCATTCGCCGCTGGTCAATTTTGGAAGATACTTCTTCTTCTGCTCCTCTGAGCCAAACGTAAAAAGGGGAAGCTCGACCAACGAAACCTGGACTGAATAAGTCCCTCTGAGGGATGAATCCACCCGGCCGATCTCCTCGGCCACAATCGCATGGCTGATATAGTCAAACCCTGCTCCGCCGTATTCTTCGGGAATGGGCGTGCCCATAAATCCAAGGTCTGCCAGCTTCTTGAAAATCTCCCGTGGAAACCGAGCCTTTTTGTCATTCTCCCGGGCTGCAGGCGCAATCTCTTCTTTGGCGAATTTGCGGATGGTCTCCTGGATCATTTTTTGTTCCTGACTGAAATCAAAGTCCATGGCTTACTCCTTTAAATTTTAAAGAAAAAGATAAAATGAGGACAGGTAGCTTTTTCTAAAAAAAGTAACCTGTCGCCTTCCTTGTAAGCATCTGTGAAAAAGGGGACTGTCCCCTTCTCTTACATTTTCTTAATATTTGTAAAATCCTTGCCCTGATTTTTTTCCCAGCTTCCCTTCGGCAACCATCTTCTTGATGACATCAAGCGGCTTGTAGCGTTCGTCCCTGAGCTTGGAATACAGAGTTTCCATCTTCGCCAGATGAATGTCCAGCCCGATCATATCCATCAAGGCCAGAGGACCCATGGGCAGTCCTGCTCCAAGCTTCATCGCCTCATCGATATCCTGGGCAGAAGCGATGCCTTGAGAATAAACAACAGCCGCCTCGTTGAGCAGCCCGGCCAGGACACGGCTGACTATTCCGGCAGGTGCTTCCTTGGAGGTGGCTATGGGAGCCTTGCCCAGGCTCTCGGCAAACTTTTTTGTCGCGGCAATCGTTTCTTCAGAAGTTTTTTCTCCGCGAATGATCTCGACCAGTTTCATGACGACTGCCGGGTTGAAAAAATGCATTCCGATGACTTTATCAGGGCGGGAAGTGGCTGAAGCAATCTCGCTCACGGAAAGGGCGGTGGTGTTTGTGGCCAAGATTGTCTGCGGCGAGCAGATTGTATCCAGCTTCTTGAAGAGTTCTTTCTTGGCCTCGATGTTCTCGGAGATAGCCTCGATGACAAGATCTGAATCGCGAGCAAGGTTGAGGTCTACGGACCATTTGATTCGAGAAAGGACAGAGTTCATCTCATCTTGAGCGATCTTCCCGGCCTCAACACGTTTCTGCAAGCCAGCTTTGACTTTCTCTTCAGCCTTCTTGACCAATTCCTGCGAGACATCGATCACAGCGACCCCATAGCCTTGCTGAGCACAGAGCTGCCCGATTCCAGAGCCCATAATCCCTGCGCCTGCCACGAAAGGTTTTTTTATGTCCATTCTATCCCTCCATTAATTCATAAAGCTTTAGTCTGCAAACATGAAAAAATGTCATTCCTTTTAAGACAGCCTCTCGACAATCATCGCCACGCCCTGTCCTCCACCGATGCACATGCTTACCAGCCCAAGGGTCTTGTCGTAAGTCTTCAGGGCATAGAGTAAAGTGGTCAGTATCTTTGCGCCAGTGGCGCCAACCGGATGTCCGAGAGCGATGGCTCCACCATGGACATTGACCCTGGAGCGGTCCCATTTCAGCTCCTTCTCCACGGCCAGGACCTGGGCAGCAAAAGCCTCGTTGAGCTCGATGAGGTCGATGTCTTCAAGCTTCATCTTCGCCCGCTCCAAAGCCTTTGAGACCGCTGGCACTGGGCCGATTCCCATGACCGCCGGGTCAACGCCGGCGTGGGCGTAGGAGACAATCCGGGCTAAAGGCTTGACGCCGAGCGCGCTTGCTTTCTCCTTTTTCATCACCAGGACTGCAGCCCCGGCGTCGCAGAGGGCGCAGCTGTTTCCGGCTGTGACTGTTCCGTCTTTTTTGAACACAGGCGGAAGCTTGGCCAGGCTTTCGGCTGTCACTCCTTCCCTCGGGATTTCCTCGATAGCAAAGGGTTCTGTCTTCCCTTTTCCTGCAGGTATCTCGACAGTCAGGGTTTCTTCCTTGAACTTTCCCTCTTTGACGGCTTTCACTGCTTTATTCTGGCTTTCAGCAGCAAAGGCATCCTGCTCCTGGCGGCTGATTTTGTATTTCTCAACCAGTGTCTCTGCTGTCATCCCCATCAACTGGCCGGCTAAAGGGCACATGAAACCATCTTTGTGCATGATATCGAGCAGCTTGCCGTCTCCCATTCGATTCCCCCATCTGGCTCCATCTGCGATGTAAGGAACCTGGGATGTATTCTCAGCGCCTCCTGCCAGAACCACTTCCGCATCTCCAGCCTTAATCATCTGGGCTGCAAGAGAAGTGGCGCGGAGCGATGAGCCACAACGCTTGTTGATGGTAAAGGCAGGCACCTGATGGGGCAAGCCTCCTTTTACGGTCGCCAGCCGCCCGATGTTCGGACCGAGTCCAGCCTGCCAGCCAGTGCCAAAGACAACCTCCTCTACCTGAGCAGGCTCAATTCCAGCCCTGCGCACAGCCTCTCTGACGACAAGCGCTCCCAATTCAACTGCTGAAACATCCTTGAAAGCGCCACCGAACTTGCCCCCAGCAGTTCTGACAGCGCTGGCGATGACAATATCACTCATCGATGACCTCCTGTTGCATTATTGCTGTATATTTTGATTTTTTGATGGTCTTTTTCAAAGTTTTTTCATTATATTTGTCAAACCTTATGCCTGTCAATAAAAAAGCTGCACAATTTTTTTGACGTAACCTATACTAGCAACCTTATAAAGAGCTAACGCTCTGAAAATGTATCAAAGTGGCGCAATAAAAAAGATAAAAATATAGATAATGAATATGGCAATAATGATGAGCAAGAAAGGTCAATCTTTCTTCTTGGGCCTGACGAACAGACTCAGCAGGTCGATCATCTTTCCTTTAATGTATCCTTCCCTGGCAAAATAGGGCCCTTCCTCAGGCTGAATCCATTTGATGTATCTTCCTCTCTTCAGGCCCTGGGGGTCTTGAGCCAGGCCGATCTTGAAATCACCATCTCTGGTCTGGATGATGGCCACGTTGACTTCCTTTTCCTCAGGAGAGAGGTATTGGGTGGCAGCGATGATTCGGTCCCGGAGCGGGGTCTTTTTATGAAAAAACTTTTCAGGAATGGACCGAGGCAAGTTTTCTTCCTTAAGGCCTTCCCGCCGGCGTGTTGGCTCTGCTCTTTCGACGATTCCCACAATGGATGTGTTTCCAAAGCCGCTCATGTTGAACCAGAGCCCGTAATTCAAACTCTGAAGCTCTGCTCCAAACATTTCTCTATACTGGCTTTTCCCTCGAAGCTGCCAGACAAGCTCAACAAGCTGTGCGCCGCCTGAGGCACCCAGAGGATGAGTTCTGGCTAAAAACCCGCCAGAACGGTTAACATAAACCCTGCTTCCCTTTCTATTCTTCTCCTCTGCGACAAATCTATGCCCGCTCCCTCTCTCGGCAAGAGCCAGGTCCTCGGCTGCTATCCAGGACACAGGCTTAAAAGCGTCGTGAAGCTCGCAAAGGTCTATCTCATGTGGATTGAGGTTGGCATCTGCGAAGCATTGCCTGCCTGAGAGCACCGCCGCTTCCAGGGAAATCAGAGTCTTTCGCTCTGTGACCTTGATATCGTCGAAAGCGGATCTCACGCTCGTCAGCTTTATATCTGTGCGAAAGGGAACAAGATAGACTGCGCCGGCTCCATTATAAGAGCCGCTGCAGTCGAACTTTGTCAGAGGCCTGGAAATCATACGGTTGATTTCAGGGTTGTCATAATCATTGCGGTTTATTGGCTTCCTGAAATAGGCATATTCATTCAGGGCTCCATACTTGAGGCTTCGGTCGCCCATCTCGAAACAGGCTTCCCTGAATTTCTTTTCTGAAATCCCATAGGCATCCATGTATTCGTAGCAGGCAAGAGCGGCGACCGCGGTCATCTCCCCTAATCCTCGCTCCCTTTCTTCCTCGGAGATGACTGTTGAAATCTGGGCAGGAATCTCTTCATTCTTAAGCTTTCCTTTCATCTTCTCGCCGAAGCAGACCAGGACTTTCTGGCCTGATGAGGCAAGCCGCTTTCCAAGCTCGACAGCGGCTGCTCCTGTGGCTGACCCGCGCTCCAAGTGATAGATTTCCATGTCCCTTGAAAGCTTCATCTCAATCCCGACAAGAGAATCAAGGCCTGTCTGCCTGGCAAATCCAATAGGGTCCATGCAGCCGATAACCAGGCAGTCTGGAGTAAGCTCAGAAGTGAAGGGAGCTGAATCTTGAAGGGCCTTCTGGCAGGCATCAGCCAGAATAACTCCTAAGGGCCTGAAATCTTTGCCGAAAGGAGTCAGAGAAGCTCCGGCGATAAAAACATCACCCATCAGTGCCTGACTTTTAAAACAGTCGGCAAAATTCTATCAACCCCTATTCTCTGTGTCAATTTATTTTGATTCTTAAAGCTCTGTTTAAGGACGAATCTTATTATTCCTTATTTTGTGAAAAACGTATGGTATAATACAAAACAACGAAAAGAGAATATATGGACTTTAACTTTAATAAAAAAAAGATAAAAAAAATTTGCCACAAATATAGAATAAAATTACTCGTACTACATGGCTCCTATGCTTCAGGTCACGCCACTGGTACAAGCGACATAGATATTGGCATCTTGGGCAAGAATAAATTCGATTCAAATCAATACCTTGATATATTGAATGACTTCGTCGAGATTTTTGGTGATAAATTTGACCCGGTCTTCCTCAATGGTGCAGAGCCGATGATCAGCTACAGCGTGGCTATCAACGGCAGGCCTCTATACGAGGGAGCTGAGGGTATTTTTGCTAATTTCAGAGTACAATCCATCGCCAGGTATATGGATTCCAAGAAGTTTCGAGAGCTGGAAAAACTCTATGTCAAGCGGGCGGTTGGAAAGGAGTAAATGTTGTTTGACCCGGATTTGATTCGGCGGAAATTATCCCGATTGAACATGTATCTGGATAAATTAAAACCAATTGCCGAGCATACCTTTGAAGAATATCGCTCGGATTTTTACTTGAAAACATCGGCCGAAAGGCTAATCCATTTAATTGTCGAATGCGCATCGGATATCAACAGCCATGTGGTGGTGGAATCAGGTCAAAGGCCTCCAGAGGATTACACATCTTCTTTTGTCAGAGCTTCAGAAGTTGGGCTTATCACCCGTGAGCTGGCGGATAAGATAAAGGGCTCTGGCGGAATGCGGAATATTCTTGTCCATGAGTATATGGAAATCGACGATAAAAAAGTTTATAGCATTATTCCCGACGCTATTTCTCATTATAAAGAATATATTCGCCAGGTTGATGAATTCCTGGAAAAACATAAAATTTAGACTGTTTCCTCTGTTTACTTCTTCCTTTTCAAAAATCAAATAAGCTCAAACCTTCAGCTTTTTATTGCTATCCCTGATGAAAAGTACAATTCTCAACATTTTTTGATAGGAGATACTATTGATATCAGCCGAGAAAAATATTATTAAAGGACTTGAGGTGATGAGGTGAAAAGAAAAAGGAAACTTTTAGCCTGTCTTTTTGCAGCGCTGGCTGTGCTCTTCTTCGTTGCGAGCATTGGCCGCTCGGCATGCCAGCAGAAAATCGAAGAAAATACCCGCAAGGCTTATACCAAGATGCAGGAGCTTCTTCTCAGCGATAAGTTCAGGAACGAAGAGAATAGAGTTGCTCGCCGCCAGGCAGTCAAAGGGGTGATGGCCGATTATGACGCAGAGCCCCGCCTTTCGGCTGACGCCATCCAGATTGGCTCGCCCAACGACAAAAAGCGTATCGATATCGATTGGCTCGTCAAGCACTGTGAGGACCTCGGCGTGAACTGCTACCATTTCCTCGTCTGGCACCAGCCGACTGATTGGGAAGACTTCCAGTCTTTCGTCGCTGCCGCAGAGAAGAGCGGCGCGCTCGCAAGAAGGAATTTCACTGTCTGGGTCTACCTGGTGCCGCCCTCAGAAAGCCAGGATATGAAGTCAGAGCCCTTTGGCATGGATTATATCGCCTGGATGGAAAATATCGCCAAATTCTCCAAAGACCATCCTGGAGTGACAGCAGTCTGCATCGACGATTTCTACGGAAGCAATGAGAACCGCAACCTCTACACCAGGGATTATCTTACAAAGATGCGCGAAGCCGCTGATAAATACAACCCAAAGCTTGCCCTTGTTACTGTTCTATACTGGGATGATGTTGACCTTAAGAGAGAGGTTGAAATCTTGGAAGAGGCAGGCGTGATTGCAGATTCCATAGACGGAATCCTCTACCCCTACATGGCCCAGAGCCTGAGAAAAGGGCTCTCCCACCAGGATACATCGCAACTTGCTTCAGAGATCAAACGAGTGCGGGACGTTTATCCCGGCCTTCCTGTCATCGTCGATGTCTATGTCACAAAGCATTCCGGGTCCAAGGATTTTCCTGACCCGAAGTGGGTTGGAGAGATGCTGGATATCTCAAAAGCAAATGCCGATGGAGTGGCGCTCTACTGCATGCCCAAGAAGAACAAAGACGGAAGCTTTTCCGATTTCTGGAAG
>Ga0315289_10006178_pt1 | contig 17622 bp, 19 predicted proteins | sample YL17G11_40_MG_FD_203452 | JGI IMG/M metagenome (GOLD analysis project Ga0315289, IMG submission 203452) | Sediment microbial communities from Yellowstone Lake, YNP, Wyoming, USA - YL17G11_40 | ecosystem: Environmental > Aquatic > Freshwater > Lake > Sediment | place: USA: Wyoming | collected... | reverse complement strand
GTCGATGGAAGTGACGTTGTAGTGATATTTTGTTGTTGTGTCGATGTGTGTGTTTGTCCTGTGCTACTTGGGACAATGCTTGTTAAGAGCAGCATTATAATAATTCCAAAAATTAATCCGCTTTTAAATTTTATATTTTTCATCTCTTTCCCCATGTTACATAATTATATTGTATATATTAACTTTTTGTACATATTTTTTATATATCAAGAATATTGCAATAAAAATTCATAAGCAAGACTAAAACTATTTAACATAATTTATGTTGTAATGAACTAGTATGGATGAACACGAGGAAATCAGCTATAAAACACTCCGCAGACTCCAACAAGGAGAACAGACCTCTTCTGTTCTTACGAAAATAAATGTGAATTTCTACCAGGATCTTTCCTCATATATAAAAACTATTGAACGAAGCGTTGAAAATGAAAAGAATCCACTGAAACTCAAACTGTTCACTGATGAGGTTCAAAATACAAAGAAAATCGCAAACAGCATCTATGAGCTTCGAGAGAAAAAAATCGTCCAAGCTGCTCTTGCGACAGCACGTGGTGCAGCCCCTGACCTCAAGAACCTCTTAGACATCGAAAAAAAACTTTATAGTGCTCTGGTGGAACAGATTGCGGTCTCTCGTAAGGAAATCTTTGAAGAACCAACAGACCGCCATTTAAAAAAACAACCAGCATCTCCGCCGGTTGTTGATCAACCGAAGCGGGATCCAAATACAAATCCGATCGTCCGCGTCCTGGAAGATACCCCTGAGTTTATCGGCACGGATGAGAAAACCTATTCGTTACGCAAAGAAGACGTGCTTTCACTCCCCCGCGAAATGACCGAACCACTCCTAAAAAAAGGGGTAGTAAAACAGGTAAAATAGGGCACCCTACATTTTTATATACCTTTCTTACTTACGGTTACAATCGAACTGTGATATCTATGAAGATGCCCAGGAAAATCAAACGATACTGTCCGTTCTGCAAAAAACACACGCTTCACGAAGTTGACAAGATGAAAAAACGGAAAGCAAGTGAGCTGAAACGAGGACAACGGCGGTTCAGACGCGCTACCAGCGGATACGGAGGGTTCCCACGACCAAAACCAGAGGGACGAGAGAAAACCAGCAGGCGGATAGCAACCCGATTTATGTGTACAGTCTGTAAAAAGATGCATCAGCCGCCAAGTATCCGATCAAAAAAATTTGAGATAGAAGGTGAATAAACACATGGATCAACCAAAAAGCAGGTTCATTAAAGTACGATGCAATGATTGTGAAAACGAACAAGTCCTGTTTGATAAGGCAAGTACCACGGTCCTCTGCCACATCTGCGGCAGTAAACTTGCAACCCCAAATGGTGGGAAAGCACGGATTAAAGGAACCATTTTAGAGACCATCGAATAAGGTTCATCTGCATGTTAAAGAAGGAGTACCCTGAAGAAGGAGAACTCGTTGTTGGTACTATTACCAAAGTCCAAGGCTTTGGCGCGTTTGTGTCACTTGATGAATACCCAAATAAAGAAGGATTCATCCATATTTCTGAAATAGCAACCGGGTGGGTTAAACGCATCCGTAATTTTGTCAGAGAAAAACAGAAGGTTGTCTGTAAGGTTGTTCATGTCGATGCCGCAAAGAAACACATCGACCTTTCCCTTAAGAAGGTGAATGATCATCAACGCCGGGAGAAAATCCAGGACTGGAAGAATGCGCAGAAAGCAGCCAAGCTCTTTGAGATGGTTGCACAAGGGCTCGGCAAATCAGTGGACCAGTGTTATAAAGAATTCGGTGATGGGCTTATCAAGAAATACGGGACGATGTATGCCGCATTTGAAGAATGCGCCTATGATGCAAACACCCTGAAAAACGATGGATTTTCTGGGGATTGGCTCAAGAAATTTGATGAGGTTGCAAAGACCAGTATCACTGTTCCTTTCGTTGAAATCAAAGGCATGTTGCTTCTCACTTCATACCTCCCTGATGGGATTGATCATATCAAAGAAGCACTCACAGTTGCGGAAAAAAGCGAGTTTGATGACGTCAGCATCGATATCAAATACATTGGCGCACCTCGCTACATGATTAAAGTAAAAGCTCCTGATTATAAGATTGCTGAATCACAGATGAAAAAAGCAGTCGAGCGGGCAGAAGCACATATGACAAAAATGAAAGGCGAATGTGAGTTTCAACGTGAAGTCGAAGAATGATGTCTGAGATACTCTATTGTAAGAACTGTCAGCGGTACACCATTCATCCGGTCTGCAGCACCTGTAAAGAAAAAACAGTTTTAAACAAGCCTGCACGGTTCTCGCCTCAGGATCATTATGGGAAGTACCGTCGGGCGTTAAAAAAAAGGAATAAGGACGAACTGAGACAATGAAATTAGTTGAAATAAAGTACGTTGAGAAAAAACCGAAGCTTAAAAATCCGATTTTTATCGAAGGATTACCCGGGATCGGGAATGTTGGGAAACTCGCTGTTGAACATCTCATTGATTCGATGAAAGCAAAAAAATTCGCTGAATTGTATAGCAAAGATTTTCCGCCACAGGTGTTCATTAACCCAGATGGCACCATTAAGTTGGTCAATAACGAGTTTTTTTATTGGAAAGCAAAAAAGCGAAGCCAACGAGATATCGTTTTTCTGACCGGGGATTACCAAGGCCTCTCGTCACAAGGACAATATGAGCTTGCAGAGTCCATCCTTGATGTTGTGCAGAGTCTTGGTGTGAAACAAATGTTTACGCTTGGTGGGTATGGTCTCGGTCGGGAAATCAAAGAACCAAAGGTACTGTTTGCGACAACCGATGCACATCTGGTGAAAACCATGAAAAAGTATGGTGCGGTGTTTAAGAAAAACGAACCTGGCGGCGGTATCATTGGTGCAAGTGGTCTGCTCCTTGGACTGGGAAAACTCCGGGGCATGGCAGGTACCTGCTTTATGGGCGAGACCCCAGGGTACCTCGTTGATCCGAAAAGTGCGAAAGCGGTCCTAAAGGTTCTGACAAAAGCAGTGAACGTTGAAATCGATCTTTCCCGGCTTGAGGAGAAAGCAAAAGAGATCGAATATATCGCGCAGCAGCTCAACGAAATGGAAACCATGGTCAAAGAAAAACCAGATGATATCCGGTACATCGGGTAAGCTCTGGTACTTGTTTTTTCTTTTTCTATTTTTTAGAATAATTTAAGAAGAAAAGAAAAAGAGAGATGGTTATTTGATGAACATGAAAAAGAAAATAACCATTGCATTTTTTTCTGTGGATATCTCGTGTACGTTTGCTGCAAACACCTTAACTGATATCGTCACTGGACCAAGGCCAAAGATGGTTCCTCCAGTCAGTTGTACTACTGTTTCATTGCCTGGTGAAAGCTGCGAGATCGTACCAACGCCCTTATAGTTGATTCGTCCAAAAATCCCCCCTTTCACCGTCATATTCACCGTAACATCCCAAGCGGTATAATTCCCAATGTTTTTTATGGTAAAGGATGGTTTGAAGAGCATATTGCTCATGGATTCAAGGAATGTTTCTCTTAGCCCATAGGTTTTAAAACATCCGTCAGCATTTGTAAATTCACTCCAGGTTTTTCCATCGTCGATAGAAAGCATCACTGTTCCATTCGGGTATATGTTTGTGCCATTACCAGCAATCCAGTAATAGTTCTCAGTAATATTTGCTGTGTAGACAACAAGGTAATACGTCTGTCCAGGGATCACCCAGATGTCATTAAAGTTGAAATTGATCCATGCTAGTTGATCCTCTGTCGGGGTTCCATTCACAACAGGGAATTCGTTTGGTCCGACTGAAATAATAGCGAGGTTCTCACCGGTTAGATTATCTCGAACCGCAAGAACACAGGGGTATGACGTTGAGGCATTTCGAGCCATGAGGAATTGTGTTCGTGTCAAGAGTTCTTTTTGCGGTATGAATGACTGTGCTACGGAGAGATTCGCATAGAATCCAAAAATATTTGTTCGACCTAAGGGTAGCGATCCATCATAATCAGTCATTGATTGATCAAGTTCGTCAACGTATGGGGAACTGGTAGTATCATTTCTTTGAGAATTTTTTTGGTTCTGGTTTGTTGCCGTGACAACAGCCCCTAGTCCACCAAGGACTACCATTCCAATAATAATACATGGTAACAATTTTTTCATGTTTTACCTCTCCCTTTTTATTTGGTAAATAGATATTATATGAATAGAGTATATAAATATTCTTACACATAAAAGAGATAGAGCGGAAGAATAATATGAAAAATTGGGAAGGAGGTTTTTTTATATCTGTCGTATATGATCGAGAGGCGTACCTGGTGAATGTCCGATGATGTTTTTTTCAAACTCCTTCAAATTAGAGACGATATGTAGTCCTGTTGTATTTTTCTTTCTATCAAGATAGTAAGAGATAATGCCGAGTTTCTGTGGGGCAAGATAATCGAATTCTTTATGATCGCCAACGTGTATCATTTCCTGTGGTTTAATCTTCAGTTTTTTACAGATCATCGCATAGAAATCCGTGACTTTTTTAACCGTGTGAAAGTCTGAGGTTGATGAAAAAATCTGATCGAAGTAGCCATTGAGCTTGTTTTGTCTGAGTTGTACGTCAATGAATTCTTTCTTTGCGTTGGAACTGATGATGAGGCTGTACTGTGTTGATAATCGCTTCAGGACTGATCGGACTTCCGGGTAGATTTCAACGTTTTTTCGATATTTTAAGAGCATTTTTTTCCAATCAGCTTGAAGGTCGAAGCGGTCGAACCAGTACCCGGGGTCGTACCATTCAATCCGATTGTCTCCTATCTTTTCGTATTCTTCGAAGAGATATTTCTTTGCCGCTTCTACATCGACATGGTGCTGCTTAGCGTAGAGTGCTGGTACGCCTTCGAGCCAGAATGCGTCTGCGAAGGTATGCTTCGCAATGGTACCGTCGAAGTCAAAGGAGATTACTTTAATCATAGGGTCCGCTGATACATCCTGTGTCGTATTAAAAGGTATTCTGCAGAGAAACGAAGGCGGTTTCTGTTATACTCAGGTTTTCTGTACAGATTTTTGTTTGTTTTTGTACATCAGTTGATATCCAATGACCGCAAGCAGACCGGCAACGATGAGTACTATGGCGATGCTGGTCGTGGTTGCAACATTCACGTCTGTAGTTGGCTGTGTCATTCGTTTCATCCAAATACCAAGGAATGCCCAGAGGACGACAAGGCTAAACGCAATGTCTTTTCGTAATGCAAGCATAAGAATGGTCAGAAGTGTTCCGATCGCGATAATAAGGATCGTCCAGGTTAATGGGTCAATCCCAAAACCGTCCCATTTCACCGAAACAAGGAATGCAGTGACATTTGCGATAGTAGCAATCGTAATCCAACCAAGATACACGCTGAACGGGACTCGGACGCAGAGTTTTTCTGTCAAGGCGACGTTTGATTTGCCGATGTTGAGACGAATATAAATTGCTAGGAGTGAGAAGAGGAGGATGATCATCATGAGTAACGAAAGGCCGACATATTCATAATGCCACAGGAAAATCCAGGCGCTGTTTGCGATGCTGCTTACGACGAATAAAAAGGTGATTTGTTGCAGAAATGGCATCTCTATTTCTTCTTTTTTGAAGAGGTCTCTTGCTTGGTACATCGCGAAGACAACCCAGAGGATGTAGATGATGCCCCAGATGGAAAAGGTGATTCCCGCTGGTACAAATAAATTCGGGTATTTATCTGAGAGATATTCTGTTGTTTTTCCATTCAGCGGAAGAATGACCGCAAGGGCGTTGACGATAATAGTTACGATCGTCGCAAGGATGTTTCCAACCTGCAGTAGTTTCTTTTTCCCTTGTGGTATCATATGATATACTCCTCACCGGAGAATCTCGTTCATCGGGATAAGCTTTATGGGCTGTGTAGACGAAAAAAAATATTTTTTTTAACGAGGGCAGGCTGCCAATCCATGTTTTGCTAAATACTGCTGGTGGTACTCTTCTGCAGAATAAAACGTAGTTGCTTTTATAATTTCAGTCATGATCTTTTTTTTGTATTTCCTTGATTGTTCGAGATTCTTTTTTGATGTTTCTGCTGCTGTTTTCTGTTCTGGTGTATGGTAGAATATGACTGATCTGTATTGTGTTCCGACGTCAGGTCCTTGTCGATTTTTTGTTGTCGGATCATGGATATCCCAAAACACTGATAATAGGTCATTGTAGGAAATCTTCGCTGGATCATAGGTCACTTCAAGAACTTCCGCATGCCCGGTTTTATCGGTACATACATCCTCGTAGGTTGGGTTTTTCAGTGTTCCTCCCATGTACCCCACGGTTGTGGAGGTCACTCCTTTGAGGTGTCGAAACGCTTCTTCAACGTGCCAGAAACAGCCTGCGCCGAAGGTGGCTCTTTCCATACGTAATCTCTTTCTAGTTGCCTATTAAGATGTTTTCTTATTAATATTTTTGCCTATTTTCAGGGGAGTAATGATGTCGTGTTAACAAAACAATAAAGAAATATATATGTCATTGCTATTTCCGTATTGCTAGTAGGGATTCATCGTGAAAGAAGAAGACATAAAGATGTTTCTTGACGATTTCAAAAAAGCAGATATTATAAAAAAGCTGGACATGTGGTACTTCGCAGTCGAGCAAGAAGCACTCTGGGAAGAAGCTCTCGCAGAAATCTCCATGATCGCACAAGCAGCAAACCCGCAGAAAGGAAAATTAATGGAAGAAGAATAATTGATGTGAGCACCCATGAATGAGGACGATAAAAAGGAGTTCATAGAAGATTTCAAGAAAGGTGACGGGCCGAAACGCCTGGATCTTTGGGATTACGCACTCGCCCAGCAAGTAATCTGGGAGAACATTATCGCAGACATGCAGAAGATCGCGCATGAGCAAGGGGTTGACAAGGAACTCGACAAACTGATAGAAGATGATATGAAAGGTGTGGAATAAATCTTCGGTCCCTTATTTTTCGAAAGATTAATGAAATGTAGTTCTTTTGTATGATGGATAGTTTTTTGTGTTCATTGTAAGAAAAAGATTCGTCTTTCTTGTCTGGTGGAGCAAGAGTTTCAAGGGCTGTCTCCGATTCAGACGATCATGAAGCTGGCGGAGGAACGATTGATTCGTGGGATGGGACTTGGTCCTAACATGGAACATGGACTGCGTCTCTCCTATGGTCCCCTTTGCTACGATCATGATCATATCACCGAAGGAATAGAAAGAATCAGTCAGTATCTTGGTAAAAAGAGATAACAAACGTCCTTAATAACAGAGAGAGGCTCACACCAACATTTTTATAAAGATATTCCTCTATTGTAGGAATGGAGGAATCATCACATGAGAAAACTATGGATTGTTTTGATTTGTCTTGTACTCACGCTTCCTATCGCACAAGGAAATCCTCTTAACCACACTCGGTCAAATGCACAGAGTCCGTCTCGTGCTGATTTATTAGACGGAGGATGGCTTGAGGAACGAGAGAACGTCACGATACTTCATGTGAATGGATCAAATTATCAAATGGGATACCAACATGGGTACCTACTGCAAGAAAAAGTTCAGGAAAATATTCGTGCGTTTTTGCACTTTGCAAACACTTCTATCTCATACGATGCGCTCTTAGCTATGTGGGACACTATGAATGTGTATGTTCCGCAGGAATACAAAGACGAGTTACAAGGGATTGCTGATGGCGCAAACATTTCATTTAACGATATCGCGGTGTCGATTGCAGCGATCGAATATGCGGATCATGGGTGTTACGGCATCGCCGCGTGGGGTCCTGCTACCATTGATGGAAAATTGTATCACGCTCGGAGTTTTGATTTACCCTCAACCATTCAAGATCCGGTGACCGGGAGGTATGCTCATGAAAATACTGTGCTTGTCGTCCGGAAACCAACCAATGGGTCTGCCTCGCTTTGTCCTTCCATCGCTGGTTCGTTTCACACCGGTGGTGGCATCAATGAGCATGGGATTGCTCTTGGTATTCAAATCTGCTGGAGTAAAGACCAAACCTTCCAGGGAAATCCGTACCATTTTCGGGTTCAACAAGTCCTTGATTACGCGACAACCGCTGAGGACGCTATAAGCATAGTAAATACGAATCGGACACATGGATTCAATTTTATCATCTCGCAAGCAAGTCCACCAGAAGGTTTCATCGTTGAACAAACAGCGAACCATACCTACGTTGGCACCTATGATGACTCTGTCGAATCCACACCTCCTTTTTGGGGCTTTGATCATGTGGTACGACGAACCAATGTGTTTCTTGAAACGACCATCGCAGAAACTCAACGAAAACGCTACGACCCTACCGGGTTCATCGGATTTCTCAACCTGCTCCTCTATAAAAAAACCAATTGTCCGTTTTTCGCGGTGTACCAATTATACTCATCCGTGAGCAATGAAATAAATGCATCCTGGGGAACCCTGAATCTGAATGAAACCATGGCGGTATTGCAAAACGGGTATCGTGCACAGGATTTTCCTCTTTTACGGTTGATTGAAATCTTGGGAAAAGGCACTGGGATGGCAGAGGCATGGAACCAATGGACCGCGTGCCCCGATACCGGTGATATGGTCGTCAGTTTCGCAACCCATGACCAAATGGCATTCAGGACAGAACCCCATTATTTCAATCTCTATGATCTGCTAGATGCTAAACAGCCATAAGTAGTAGGAACTTATTATTTGGATCCCTCCGTTTTATTTTTCTTTTTCCTCCATACAATAATATACTTCATACCCAATGCTTTTAGTCATGCATGCTCCCCGTATCGACCTGTTTGAATGGTTGCTCCAGAACGCTCCCAATGCCACTTATAATCTCGCATTCAGCAACATTTATGGGTTAACCGTGGAAGAATATCAAAAATATACTGATTTTACACTTCCAAAAAATTTCGATCTTGGTTCAAACGCACAATACGGCGCTCACGAGCTAAAAGAAACTCTGAGTGTGATGTACAACTGCACACCAGACAATATCGTAACGACCACTGGAGCGTCTGAAGCGAACTTCCTTGTGTTCTCCTCCCTCCTTTCTCAAGGAGATGAGTTCATTATCGAACAGCCAGGATATCAACCGATGTGGCTGACCCCGGAGATGCTTGGTGCTCGACGAATCAACTGGCCGAGAAAATTTGAAAACAAGTTCAGAGTTGATAGTGAAACACTTAAGAGCCTTATCACAGAAAAAACCAAGCTGGTTGTACTCACTAACCTTCACAACCCCAGTGGCGTCTTAACGAATCAACAAACAATCAAAACTATTGCTGAGATCGCAAAAGAACATGGTGCGTATGTCCTGGTCGATGAAATCTTTCTTGATGGCTCCTATTCAAAAAAACCCTCCTGTTTTGGGATACCGAATGTTCTGGTGACATCAAGTGCAACGAAGATCTACGGTCTCGGAGGACCCCATACCGGATGGATCATCGCACCAGAAGGGATAGCAGTACAATGTCAACGCATGAAAGCACATACAACGGGCGCGTCGTCATCTATCTCCGAGATTATGACTGCTCATCTGCTTAAAAATGCTCGTGATGGAGTCATAAAACGATTTCAGAAACACGCGACAACAAACCGTGTTGTTGTGAAGAAATGGATGACGCAACATAAGGATTTATTGAAGTGGGTGGAACCTGATGGTGGTATTGTGTGTTTCCCGAAATATTCCCTAAATGTTCCTTCTGTGGTTCTCTGTAAACACTTATTTGAGGCACAGAAGATATTGGTAAACCCTGGTGCGTACTTCAATTCGGAAGGTTTTATTCGATTATCATTTGGTGGCGATAAGGAAACTTTGCAGAGCGGGTTAGAAGCGCTTACGAACGGTTTGCAGGATGTACATCGTAACCATCATTCGTAATCATTCCTTCTTTTCGTTAAATATGTTTTTATAACCTAACAATGATTAGAAACTATGACGATTACTACTGTTCGAAAGCGAACCGGGGAGCTTGTTGCTTTTAATGCTGAAAAAATTACGGTTGCTATTCAGAAGGCAATGCTTGCTTTAGATATGAAAAACAGAAAAAAAGCTGGAATCCTCACCAAAGAAATTGTTGATTCCCTCCAAGATAAAAAATCAACTTTCTCGGATGGTATCCCCGATATTGAACAGATTCAAGATATCGTTGAAGAGGTCCTTGAGCAACGAGAAGAACGAGTGTATAAAGCCTATTCGTTATATCGACGCTCCCGTGGTATCGCCCGTGAAATCAAGCAGTATTTCAAAATACGGGATGATCTGAAACTTGAGGTCAATGCCCTCAAAGTGCTTGAAGAGCGGTACCTCTTGAAAGATGAAGATGGCAATATCATTGAAACACCAACGCAAATGTTCCGACGGGTCGCAAAAGCAATCGCTGCTGTCGATAAAAAATATAGAATTAACTCGAAGAAAACCGAAGAGGATTTTTTCACTGCGATGTGTAACCTTGAATTTCTTCCGAACTCACCGACATTGATGAACGCGGGAACCAAACTCGGGCAATTGTCTGCGTGTTTTGTTCTACCGATTGAGGATAGTCTTGAGGGTATTTTCACGACCCTAAAGAATATGGCGTTGATTCAGCAGTCCGGTGGTGGAACTGGTTTTAGTTTTAGTCGTCTGCGGGAGAAAGGAGCGATTGTGAAAAGCACCAAGGGTGTCGCGAGTGGTCCTATCTCGTTCATTCGTATCTATGATAGTACAACAGAGGTGATCAAACAAGGAGGGAAACGTCGTGGGGCAAACATCGGTATCCTCTCCTGTTTACATCCTGATATCGCTGAGTTTGTGACCGCGAAATCAGGGAAACGGCTCACGAATTTCAATATCTCGGTTGCTGCGACTGATGTGTTCATGCGGAAGGCGTTGAAAGGCGAAACACTCACCTTACGAAGCGTAAAAGGTGGAAAGATTGTTCGGAAGATCAATGCAGCAGCCTTGTTTGATATGATTGTCAAGAACGCATGGGCGACCGGGGATCCTGGGTTTTTGTTCATTGATGAGATTAACCGGAGACATCCTTTGAAGAATGTTGGTGAAATTGAGGCGACAAACCCGTGTGGTGAGGTCCCGTTGCTAGCGTACGAGTCATGTAATCTGGGAAGCATCAATCTCGTAAAAATCGTGAAAAACGGGAAAATTGATTGGAAGAAACTTCGGGCGACCACACGACTTTCGGTTCATTTTTTAGATAACGTCATTGATGCGAATAACTATCCGTTGAAAGAAACAGAGAAGATCACGAAAGCGCATCGGAAAATCGGTCTCGGTGTGATGGGGTTTGCTGATCTCTTGTTCCTGCTTAAGATACCTTATGATAGCAAGGATGCGTTGCGGCTTGGTGAGAGGCTCATCACGTTTATTGCAAAAGAAGCACAAGAAAAATCAATGGAGCTTGGAAGAACGCGTGGGTCGTTTACGAATTTCGAACAAAGCACCTGGTGCCAGCAATATCCTGCGATGAGAAACGCGACCTGTATCACGGTCGCACCTACAGGGACTATCAGTATCGTTGCCGGTTGTTCCTCGGGTATTGAACCTGTGTTTGCGTTAGCGTTCCTTCGGCGGGTAATGGAAGGCAAACAATTACCCGAGATAAACGAGACCTTCAAACGGGAGTTGATCCGACGTGACCTGTATTCAGATGAGTTGATTCGAAAGATTTCAAAAACCGGGAACATACAGGACATCAAACTTCCTGCAGATCTGAAAAAAATCTTTGTAACCTCGCTTGATATTTCACCAGAGTTTCATGTCCGGATGCAAGCTGCGTTCCAACGACATGTCGATAATGCAGTCAGTAAGACCGTGAATCTCCCAAAGGATTCCACGATGCAAGACGTGAGAAATATTTATCTGCTTGCTTGGAAGTTGAAATGTAAAGGGATCACGGTTTACCGGTACGGCAGTAAACCTGAACAAGTCTTGTATCTTGGTACGGGAAAACCGATCGTGATCACGACCGATTATGCGGGAGGCTGTCCAACAGGTTTATGCCCCCTCTAATCCTGATGAAGACAAAAATATTTAAGTACCGTGATGCGATAGGAACTTGTGTCCTACGGATGAAATTGATGCACCAATGCCCCGAGTAGTGTGTTTTTTTTGTTTGTTGGGATGAGTGTACGGACAGAGAGACTATGACGGGTATTAAGGAAGGGGATAAGGTTCAGATTTTATGTGAGGCGAAATTAGAAACTGGTGAACTTTGTTATAAGAATAATACAGAGAACCTCATTGAGATTGTGGTTGGAGAAGGGAAGTTTTTTCCTGCAATTGAGAAAGTATTACAGGATATGGCGGAGGGAGAATCAAAGGTCGTGACGCTGGAACCTGATGATGCGTTCGGTCCTCATATGGATGACCTGGTCATTAAGGTGCCAAAGACGGTGTTTAAACCTGAGGTGAAACTGGAGGTTGGCTCGCGCATAAAGATTGATGCGCCCACCGGGAAATCTTTTGTTGGTACGATTGTCGCAATAGATGAACAGACGTTTACGTTGGATTTAAATCATCAGCTGGCAGGGAAACGATTAGTTGTGAACGTCACAGTTGTCTCGATAGCGGAGCAAGTGAAACAGTAGGGTTTCCATCTCACGCCTCTCTTTTTATAAAAATCGCATTGATTTTCCTCTTATATTTATGATAAAGGTTTAAATATCTCTTTTGATTTGCCAGGAAGAAGGTTTGATTAATATGATGTCAAATAAGAAAGCAGATCTCGCAGGGCCAGGTATTAGCACCTATAAAGAAGTAGAGAAAGTACTTCCAAAAAATTATAAGTCGTTGCTGACCCCAAAGGAAACACAGAAAGCTATTTTTTCAGCAAAATACTACATCGAGGAAAACTTAGGAAAAGAACTGAACCTTATGATGGTCACGGTTCCTCTGATTGTCGATAAAGAAAGCGGGGTGAACGATTACCTCGACCGAGACGGTTCACGAACCCCGATTGAATTTCCTTGTGGGCTGGGTCTTCAGAAGCGGATCCAAGCACAGGTCGTACAGGCAGCAACGAAATGGAAACGTATGGCACTCAAAGAATTTGATATGAACGTAGGTGAGGGTCTGAACACCGATATGCGTGCGGTCCGGAAAGACTACTTCCTTGACCACGATCACAGCTCCTATGTGGATCAATGGGACTGGGAGAAAGTCATAACAAAAGACCAAAGAAACCTCAAATACCTCAAAGACACTGTCAACAAAATCTGGAAAGTGATTAAAGGCGCTGAAAACCTGGTAATTGATCAATTCCCACACCTCGAATCCAAGACTATTCCGAATCTTCCAGACAAACTTGAATTCTTCCACGCTGAAGAAATCCTGGAAATGTACCCTGATCTGCCTCGTAAGCAGCGGGAAACCGCAATCCTTCAGGATCACCCTGCAATCTTCATTATCGGTATTGGTTCAGTGTTGAAGGATGGGTATCCTCATGAGATGCGCGCCGCTGATTACGACGATTGGATCACCGATACCTCGAAGGAAACAGGGAAACAAACCTACGGGTTAAACGGAGATATTCTCGTCTGGAACCCAGTGACACAACGACGACATGAACTTTCCTCAATGGGTATCCGGGTAACTCCAGAGACTCTGAAAAAGCAACTTGAGTTATCTGGTCAAACAGATTTCCTAAAACTCCCCTATCACCAGGCGATTCTCAATAATAAAATCCCATTAAGTATCGGTGGAGGGATTGGTCAGTCAAGAACCTATATGTACCTGTTGAAAAAAGCGCACCTTGGTGAAGTGAGCGTCACGGTCTGGCCAAAGGAACTCAAAGAAATTTGTATGAAGAAAAACATACACGTTCTTGAATAAATACAAACGACCTATATGGTCGTCTTATTTTTTTTCTTCTTCTTTTTCTTTAGTGGCTGCATCTTTTACTCCTTTTCCAAATGCTTTGACGACGCCCCAACCTTTCTTTGCCCCTTTCCCTATAACCTCTCCGGTTTTTTCAGCAACTTCTTCTGCTTTTCCTTTTTTTTCCTCAGCCATCTACAACTCACTCCCTATTTTTTTTCTATTTCTTATGTGTGATAATGGGATTTGGTCCAAGTTTTTTAATCTCAGCGACAAACTCAGTGACCACCGTTGCAAACTTTTGTCCTTCCGATGCAGAGACGTATTCAAACCGTACTCGTTTCGGATCAATCCCAAGTTCCTCTAATAATTTTTTAAGGAGTTTAACCCTTCGGTTCGTCTTATAGTTTCCAGATTGGTAATGGCAGTCACCAGGATGACATAGGAATCTAGGTGCCTTTCTTCACAATTTATGTATTTGTGTTGTTGAAGAGATCCCCCACGAGAGAGGTAATTAGGTGTTTGATGTAAATACTGAACAGATATATGTGCTTAACTGTGAATATTTATAGACGGAAGGGAACCTTTTTACATACCGTGCGATTTCCCTAACGGTCACTATGAAACGAGCAATTGTTTATCATGAGGATTATAACAAATATGACCTAGGCACAGATCATCCACTCATTGGTGATAAACCAAAGAACACCATGTCGTTTCTTAAAGAAAAAAGCGTGCTTTCTGAGTTTCAGATTTTTACCCCGAAAAAAGCGACAGAAGCAGACTTGCTCAAAGTACATGATCCATCTTATGTGGAGCATGTGAAAAAGCTCAGTCAAACCGGTGGATGGCTTTCAGAGGATACGCCCGCCCCAAAAGGGATTTTTGAGGTCGCAAGTCTTGCTACTGGCGGAAGTATGTGTGCAGGTGAAAAACTCTTTGAAGGATATGGGGTAACCGTAAACCCGCTCGGTGGCTTTCACCATGCAAGCAAGGGGCACTCCTCAGGGTTTTGTTTCTTTAACGATATCGCAATAACCATTGAGTATCTCCGACAGAAACACAAATTGAAACGATTCATGATCATTGACCTGGATGTCCATCATGGGAACGGTACCCAGAATATCTATATTGATGATAAAACAGTCTTGAACCTGTCGTTTCATCAAGATGGCCGGACGTTATACCCTGGTACCGGGCGTGTTGAGACAATCGGCAGGGATGACGCAGTAGGTTATACTGTCAATCTCCCGTTTCCTCCTGGTACTGGTGGTGCAAGCTATTTAAAAGCATTTGAAGAAATCGTCCCACCAATCACCAGGCAATTCAAACCAGACATCATCCTCTATCAATCCGGTGTTGATACCCATCATGCGGATCCACTTGCTGATCTGAATCTGACGTATCAGACGTATTATCATCTGGCAAAAAGTGTTGCGGGGCTCTCCCAGGAGACTTGTAGGAAGCTTCTTGTTCTCCTTGGTGGGGGATATAATAGTGTCGCCTGCATTAAATCGTACTATAATATATTCTGTGGACTCCTCGAGAACGATGATTTCTTAGAAGAAGAGGAAATACCTGATACAGACCCGGAAAAAGTAAAACACACCGTTCAGCAGCTGAAGCACTACCTTAGTGATTATTGGAGCCTCTAACCCGTCTTCTCCTGATAACCAAATATTTATCTATCGACCCAGGATACCGGTTAGTTGGTCTCCGACTCGATGTATGAAAAAATATGAGATTTTCTTCTCATGAGGTGTTTTTCATGACCAAACAACAAACCATGATGGAAACAAAAAACAATACGAAAAAAGCTATAATAAAAAGTGTTGATGGAAATACTGCTGCTGCCCATGTCGCGTACGCGTTTAGCGACGTAGCTGCTATCTACCCTATCACCCCATCGTCCCCGATGGGTGAAGAGGTTGATGCGTGGGCTGCCCACGGACGGAAAAACATTTTCGGCCAAATCCTCAAGGTATCAGAAATGCAATCAGAGGGCGGGGCAGCTGGTGCGGTGCATGGTGCGCTGAGTGCTGGTGCTTGTGCGACGACATTTACTGCCTCTCAGGGTTTACTCCTTATGATCCCCAACATGTATAAGATTGCTGGGGAGCTGATGCCATGCGTGTTCCATGTGACTGGTCGTGCTATCGCAGGGCAAGCGCTTTCCATTTTCGGTGATCATCAAGATGTCATGGCGACACGGGCAACCGGGTTTGCCATGCTTTCATCAAATTCCGTTCAGGAGGCGATGGATCTTGCATTGGTCGCACATCTTTCCACGCTTCATGCAAGTGTTCCGTTTCTCCATTTCTTCGACGGATTCCGTTCCTCTCACGAGATCCAAAAAATCGAGATGATCGACTACGAAGATATCACAAAACTCGTCGATTGGGATACCATTAAAAAACACCGGCAACGTGCGCTCAACCCAGAGCATCCGCACCAGAGAGGTACCGCACAGAATCCTGATATCTACTTCCAAGTCACTGAAGCATCAAATAAATACTATCTGGCTGTGCCTGCTATTGTCGAAGCAGAAATGCAGAAAGTCAGCAAATTGACAGGACGATCCTACCATTTATTCGACTATGTTGGTGCATCGGATGCAGACCGAGTCCTTATCATGATGGGGTCCGGCTGTGAGGCTGCCGGAGAAGTCGTCGACTATTTAAATAAAAAAGGTGAGAAAGTCGGGTTAATCAAAGTACGACTCTACCGGCCATTCTCTGCAGATCATTTCATAAACATCCTTCCAAAAACAGTGAAAAAGATTGCGGTTCTTGATAGAACCAAAGAAAGCACCGCGTTTGGAGAACCGTTATACTTAGATGTGACAACCGTCCTTCACGATAAAAAAATGGATATCCCGGTCGTCGGCGGTAGATACGGTCTTGGCTCTAAGGAATTCACCCCGACCATGACAAAAGCAGTCTTCGACAACCTTAAACAAACACAACCAAAAAATCACTTCACTGTTGGTATTGAAGATGATGTCACCAAGACATCGCTTCCATTAGGTCAACAGATAGACACCGCTCCCGAAGGACTCATCCGCTGTAAATTCTGGGGCATGGGTTCTGACGGAACCGTTGGCGCGAACAAAGACGCGATCAAAATCATTGGGGACAACACCTCGATGTATGTCCAAGGCTACTTTGCCTATGACTCAAAGAAATCCGGTGGTGTCACCATGTCTCACCTCCGATTTGGAAAATATCCGATCCACTCAACCTATCTTGTTGACAAGGCAGATTACATTGCCTGTCATCAGTCATCCTACGTTGATAAATATGACCTCCTCGAGGGCATCCGTGATGGTGGAACATTTGTGCTGAACTCACCTTGGACGTTGGAAGAAATGGAGACGTGTCTGCCGAATTCATTGAAGAAAACAATTGCACAAAGACATCTGAAGTTCTACAACATCGACGCAGTGAAAATAGCAGAAGAAATCGGTCTGGGTGGTCGGATCAACATGGTCATGCAAACCGTTTTTTTCAAACTGTCTAATGTCCTGCCGATTAACGACGCGATGAACTACCTTAAAGCCGCAATTGCAAAAACCTATAGCAAGAAAGGACAAGAAGTTATTGAGATGAACTGGAAAGCAGTCGACGCAGCATCAGCAGGCATCCAAGAAATCCATTATCCGTCCTCGTGGTCAAACCTACCAGCTGATAAAACAGTAGTACGAAAAGAACCAGAGTTTATCACGAAAGTCATGCGGCCGATGCTTGCACAACAAGGAGACACACTCCCGGTGAGTGTATTCCCACCAGCCGGTATTTTCCCTGCGGGGACCTCACAATTTGAGAA
>Ga0315289_10006175_pt1 | contig 17625 bp, 16 predicted proteins | sample YL17G11_40_MG_FD_203452 | JGI IMG/M metagenome (GOLD analysis project Ga0315289, IMG submission 203452) | Sediment microbial communities from Yellowstone Lake, YNP, Wyoming, USA - YL17G11_40 | ecosystem: Environmental > Aquatic > Freshwater > Lake > Sediment | place: USA: Wyoming | collected... | reverse complement strand
CGTCGGCGTCAATCAGACGATCACGGATCGCAACTGGGATCACATCGAGCCACTGCGCGACGAGATGACGAAACTCGGCGTGAGCGTGCATTACGCGATTGCAACCGATCACTACACCCTCTATCGGTTGAACACGCCAAAGGAAAACGATGTGCCCGATATAAAATCGGTTTCGATGTCCGATTTCACGTCCGAACAACTCCACTCCATTTTCGAGCAACTCGATACGCGCGATGGTATCAGGGACATTCCCGAATGGCTCGTGCAACGCTACTACTTGCGCGGCTTGAAGAATCGCCTGCTGCATCACGTCGAAGACCCCAAGCCGCAGTGCATCGAACTGCACAACCACATGCGCCTGATGCCGAACGGCGATGTCGTCACGTGCGTCTACTATCCAACCGTCGTCGGCAACCTGCGCACCCAATCGCTCCAAGAAGTATGGTACAACGACAAGACGAGGCAGCAACGCGAGGTCGTCCGCAAGTGCCCAGGTTGCTGGGCGGGCTGCGAAGCGAAACCGAACGCGATTTACACAGGCGATATTGTGCGCGCGTTTTGGATGGGAAACGCGAAAGAGCATGTAAATGGAAAACTTGTGGCGGAATCCTGAACCTGAAAGTATTCATTTCGGAGAAAATGGGCAATCGTCATGTCCTTCCGCATCCTTTTTGAGGAGATCCAATGAGCAAAATCAAAAGGATAAGCGCAGTCAAGGGTTTTTATTCGTTAGATGATTTGCACACAATCAAAGCCATCAAGGATGTCTTGACCAACATAATAAACACGGCACAGATTGATCCAACCTTTATCCATTCTAGCATGACCAATGATTTCTTCCTGGCAGTGCATACTGTTGCAACCTTGAATGCACAAAATGCCAATCTCTGGGAACAACTCCGCAATCTCTGGGAAAATTCTTCCGAATCCGTGAGACGTAGTAGTTCTATTGGAGAACATATACGAGAAGGCAAAATTAGCAAATGGGATTATCAAAATATAGTGGGACGTTGGGGAAGTTGTTATGATTTCCCCGAAAAGCTTTCTTGCGCAATTCAGAAAGCAGTAGAACAATCCAACCATGAACCTGTGAAACTTGATTTTATGGGAAGCCCTTTATGGATTTTCAAGGGTCAATACTACGAAACAAAGGGGTCCTATTCCAGTGACGAATTTCGCCTTTTGATTCTGGACGAATTTGACCAGGAAAGAAGGCATTTTGAGAGACTAAACCAGAAATTCAACTCTACTAATAGCCAAGCCGCAACTCGCTCACGTATACCTGAGAGTGTACGGATAGAAGTCTGGCGCCGTGATGGTGGAAAATGTGCTCACTGAGGAAGTCGTGAGAATCTGGAATATGATCATATTGTCCCAGTTTCTCGGGGTGGCAGCAACACGGCAAGAAACATTGAACTACTCTGCGAAAAATGCAATAGAAGCAAGAGCAACAATATTCAATGACCCAACAAAAGAAGGAGAAAACCGATGGAAAGCGCAACGATCTTTACAATCTTTGTTGACAGACAAGGGAAGGAACTGACTCGGGTTGAATCATTCCTACCTCTGCGCGAAAACATGAAAATACGCCTGAAAGAGAAAAAGGGGGGAGAGGCAGAATATTATGTCACAGACTGGTATTTTGATGAGAGTAGAGGACTCATAGCTACGGTGGTTCAAAGAACCTATAGCACCAGTCTTCTTGGCCAGCCACAAGACTGACACCAAGAATCTTTTGGAATATCAAAAGTTATCATTATTGGCCTCGACGGCGCGACGTTCGACCTCATCAAGCCATTCATCGCACAAGGCAAACTGCCCACGTTCAAAAAGTTGATGGACAGTGGCGGCGAAAGCGCAAAAAGCCAGAGGGGACCGCTAGCTCAACGGTTAGAGCAACACTCTTATAAGGTGCATGTTCCAGGTTCGAGTCCTGGGCGGTCCATCAGAAAATCAAGTTCACGCGCGGGGCGCAAGTCTCCGCGCGTTTGTGTAAAGCAATATGAAAACTATTTGCATTGGTCTTGACGGCGCGACGTTCGACCTCATCCAGCCATTCATCGCGCAAGGCAGATTGCCCACATTCAAAAAACTGATGGACAGCGGCGCGTGGAGCGAACTGCGCTCGACGGTACCGCCCGTCACCGCGTCCGCGTGGTCGTCATTTATGACAGGCAAGAATCCTGCCGCGCATGGTCTTTTCGATTTCATGCAGCGCCGCGAGAATTCGTACGATCTCACACCCGTGTCCGCGCTGGATCGCGATGGCAAAGCGGTGTGGGATTTGGTGGGCGACGCAGGCAAAAAAGTGATCGTGATGAACGTACCTGTCACGTGGCCCCCCCAACCCGTCAACGGCTTGCTCGTCACGGGAATGCTGACGCCGCGCAACGCTGAAAACTATACTTATCCGAAAGAACTCGCGGACGAATTGAGATTAGAGATTGGAGATTACATCGTTTACTCCGACGAGGTGTACAGCAAAGGACGCGGCGAAATTTTTCTGAACGCGCTAAAATATTCTGCCGATCAGCGCGTCAAAGCGGCGGAATATTTGCTCCAAAAATATCCGTGGGACTTCTTCATGCTCGTCTTCCCAGAAACGGACACCGTGTCGCACGGGTTGTGGTCCGCGTTCGATCCGACGCATCACGAGCACGATCCCGCCCAAGCCGCGAAATTCCGCGACGGCATCCTTGGAATCTACCAGCATATTGACGACTTGCTCGCGCGCCTATTGGATTCTGTCACTGCGAGCATATTCGCTCCGCTCAGTGTAAACTCCGCGAAGCAATCTCCAACCCGCGATTTGGAGACACCTGCACTGCACCAAACGCAGTGCGGTGCAAGTGTTGCTTCGTCGCAAAAACCGCTCCTCGCAACGACAGATGTCACCATTCTCTTGATGAGCGATCACGGTCATGGTCCCGTCCGCAACTTTCTCTACGTCAACAACTATCTCGCGCAACGCGGGTATTTGAAATTCAAACCGAATATCGCGTCGCAATTCAAGCACGTCGCGTTTCAACTCGGACTGACACCGCGATTTGTGTACAGCATTGTGCTCACATTCGGATTGGGCAAGTTGCGTCGCACGCTCGACAAGCGGCGCGGCGGACGCGCACTGCTCAAACGATTCTTCCTTTCGTTCAGCGACGTGGATTGGTCGCGCACGCGCGCGTACTCCATCGGTTACATCGGCGAGGTGCACATCAACTTGAAAGGACGCGAACCACAAGGCATTGTTGAACCTGGCGAGGAATACGAACGCGTGCGTGATGATGTAATCAATTCTCTACGCGAATTAGAATTACCCGACGGCACGCCACTCGTCGAACACATCTGGAAGAAAGAAGAAATCTATCACGGCGCTCATCTCGCGAACGCGCCCGACATTCTGTTTCTGCCGCGCAACCTCGAAACCATTGCGTTTGGCGATTTCGAATTCGGCTCGAACAAGGTCATCGAAAAATCGTTCGGCGTGTCGTCGTCGCATCGCATGAACGGCATCTTCATCGCAAGCGGCGCAGGAATCAAAGACGCGGGTGAATTTCGCGGCGCGCAGTTGATCGATCTCGCGCCGACGATTTTGCATCTGATGGGGTTGCCTGTGCCGACCGATACGGACGGGCGTGTACTGACCGAAGCACTGGCAGACGCGCGCACTGTTGAGTACGGCGGCACATCGGAAGCCAGCGCGACGACGACCGAGGGCTATTCGGAAGAAGAAGAGAAGGAAGTGATCGAGCGACTGGCGGATTTGGGGTATATTTCGTGATGATGACAAAACATCTTCTCTACCTCGAGTCTGGTCCGCGCCGACAAAAAACGATGGTTCACGTGCTCGACCTGCTGGGTTGTATCGCGCAAGGCGCAACCACCGAATCGGCATTGGAGGCAACGCCCGCTGCTATCCGCGCGTACCTCCGTTTCTTGCGGCGAAGCGGCGAAGCGTTCAAGCCCGAGGGCAAATTCACCACTGGAATCGCCGAGCACGTCATGGAAGGCTCGTGGTTAGGCAACGGCGATCCAACCCCTGGCTTCACTCCCGATTTTCAACCACTCACTGCCAAAGACTTGAAAATCTATCTCGAACGCTGGCACTGGTTGCACACTGATTTGCTGCAACTCATTCGCGATGTGCCGCGCAAGCAAATGACTGCCAAACCAGGAAAAGGTCGCTCGCTCAACCGTATTCTCGAACATATCGCCGAAGCCGATGGGACTTACCTGCGCTATTTGGTGGGCAGAGTAGACAATCTGTCGGATGCTTTGCGCGCGGTTCGACCAGATTCGGACGATTTGTCTGCCGCGCTGAATCGCGTGTGGGAGATTGAACGCGCGCGGTTGCAAGGGCTGACCGAGAAAGAACGCAAACAGCAAGTCAAGCATGGTCAAGTCACCTGGACAGCGCGTCGGGCGTTGCGCCGTATGCTCAAGCACGACTGGGAACATTCGCGGGAGATTGCAGAGCGATTGCAATCTACGGACAATTGAGCAACGATCCACATCATCATGCCAGGTTTCTCACAGAAACCTGGCTTTTTCGTTTTGCGGTTGACACACCGCGCCAAACGTGGTATAATCGAACTGAGAAGATGTTCAGAACAAATTCTCAATTATGAAACCGACCGATGGACGCGCCCTGCTCCTCCAAGTCAGCCGCCTCTACTACGAACAGAACCAAACGCAAGAGCAAATCGCCGCCGCACTGAAACTCTCGCGTCCCAAAGTCGCGCGCCTGCTCCAACGCGCGCGCGAACTCGGCATCGTCCAAATCACGATCCGCGATCCCTTCGCCAGCGATCACGCGCTCGAGCATCAACTGGTTGACACGTTCGGCTTACAAGCCGCTGTTGTCGTGCCAGCGAGTCCCACCGAGAACGAGCGCGTCATCAGCCGTCGCCTGGGTCAAGCCGCGGCACGTTATCTCGTCCAAACCATCAAGGGTGGCGACATCATTGGTGTTGGTTGGGGGCGTACGCTGCATCAAGTCGTCAATTCGCTCACGCCTGCGCCACTTAATATACCGCCGCGCGTTTTGCCGCTCGTGGGCGGACTGGGACAAGTTGCGCCATCGTTCCAAGTGAACGAACTCGCGCAACAACTCGCGACCGCATTCGGCGGAACCTGGGATTGTCTGTACGCTCCCGCCGTTTTGGAAAGCCGCAAAGCCCTCGCCGCGATCTCCGCGCAAAGAGACGTGCGCCATGTCGTCGAACAATGGAAAAAGATCAACGTCGCGCTCGTCGGCGTTGGCAATATGGATGTCCACAGTGAAGTGCGGATGTTGTTCGTCGGTTATCTGCGCCCGCGCGATCAGAAACGCTTGCTGGATGCGGGCGCGGTCGGCGATATTTGCATGCGCTTCGTTGATCGCAATGGACACCCTTGCCCACCTGCCGTCCCTGGAATCCTGGGAATCGAACTGCGCCAAATCAAAGCAATCAAACGCGTGATCGCAGTGGCAGGCGGCGCGAATAAAATTGACGCGCTGCTCGGCGCGCTGCGCGGCGGCTATCTCAAAACACTTGTGACCGATGCCGTCGCCGCACGCGGTATCATCGAACGCGCGACGCCCCATGAAAAGCAGAATGTCACGACTCGGACTCATCGTCAATCCGCGCGCCGGACGCGGTGATGAAATCAACGCGCGCGTCGCGCGGCAACTGATCGAGACGCTCAACCCAGGGACGACGCTTGTCGGCGCGGGAGAAATGGGTGCGGACGCACTCATGGGCTTGCGCGTCGAGCCACTCGATTACGCGCCGGCACAGGGACGTGCGCGCACACCTGCGCTCGTCGGGAAAATGCTCGCGCACGCTATCGAAATGATCGCAGTGGTCGGCGGCGACGGGACGATGGCGGATGTCACGTTCGCGCTCTATCGCGCGGCGTCACGCGTGCCGATTCTCGGCGTCGGCGTCGGATCGGCGAACGTCGGCGGACTCGTCACTGTGTTGGGCGACGATGTCACGCAACTTGCCAACGCGCGACTGGAACCCTACGCGCTCGACGCTTTGCTCGCTGGCGCGAACGGCGAAACACTTGGCATCGCATTCAACGATGTCGTCATCAGCACGACCGTGCTTGCGACGATCAACGGTCAACTGACCGAAGTCCAAGTCGCGCCGAAAATCGCAGGCGAAAACATTCCTGGCAAATCGGAAGCGATTTTCACCGACGCGACGCGCGTCTGGCGCGAATCACCAAACGGCACAACCGAAATCGCACGCGGCGATCAAGTTGGCACATTCCTCTGCGGATTTCCCGACTCGCGCTTCTTCGGCAAAGCGATTGCGGGGCAAGCGTGTCTCGCCGCGTATCTCGATTTGCCTGCCGGATGTCTCGTCGGTAGTCAGCCGCTCGTGCGAATGATCGCGGACGCGGCAGAGTTGATGCGCGACGAGCCGTTCATCTCGCGTTATGCCAGTTTCGACGAGAACAGCGTGATTCACGCGATAGGTCTGCGCGACGGCGTTGCACTCTGCGCGGACGGCAATCCGCTGAAAATTCTGTCGCGCGACGATAAGGTAACGGTTAGCGTAAAACGGCGGTGCATCACCGCGCTTGGAGTCGGCGCTTGAGCGCGCTGCGGAAAGCGATAAATCGCTCACTCCAAGCCAGAGGTCTCAATGAAACTGTGGCGTTACATCGGTCCACAACAATTGAAGTTAGAAGAAAGCGACATACCACACCCAGGTTCGGGCGAAGTTGTCATTCGTATTACCGCGTGCGGCATCTGCGCGACGGATCTCAAGACATTTTCGCGCGGACATCCGTTGATCCCGGTCGGCGCGGTGCTGGGTCACGAAATCGTCGGCGTGATCTCGGAAATCGGCGCGAGTGTTTCAGATTGGCAGGTCGGCGATCGCGTCGCGGTTGCGCCGTACCTGGGCTGCGGTGAATGTTATTTTTGCCAACGCGGACATTTTTCGTTGTGCGAAAAACTGTACGAGGCATTCATCGAGCCTGGTGGATTCGCCGAGTTTGCGCGCTTGCCGCCGCGTCTCGTTCAACACGGCATGTTCAAACTAGGCGCGAACGTCAACGATTCCATCGCCGCGCTCTTCGAACCGCTCGCGTGTTGCCTTCACGGTTTGAGCGCGATTGTTCTCACCGCGCGCGACTCGCTCCTCATCATCGGCGATGGCGCGATGGGATTGCTCCAAGCGGAAATCGCACATTACCTCGGCGCTAAACCGATTATCATCAGCGGCATCACGCCCTCGCGCCTTGAACGCGCGCAACGTGCGACGGACGCCGTGATTGATCCGCGCGCGACGAATCTGATTGAAGAGGTCAAGCGTCTGACGAATGGCTACGGCGTGGACAAGGTGATGCTCTCGGTGCCGGACCCGCGCCTGGTCGAAGATGCGCTGCAATGCGTTGCGCGCGGCGGAATCATCAACATTTTTGCGGGACTGCCGTCAAAAGAATCGCTAACGCTTTCGTCGTATCGTATTCATTACGACGAAGTGCGTGTACTTGGCACCTTCGGTTTCGGGCCCGATGATTTTTGGCGCGCGGTCGAATTGGTGAACGCGCACGCGCTCAACCTCGACGGAATCGTCACGCGCAGGGTTCGTTTTGACGATTTGCTCGACGCGCTCCGTACCACATCACCCGAACGTGACATCAAGTCAGTGATGGTGACTGGGTGAACGAAGTTCGCTTTAAGAAAACATACGGCTGTCTCGCTGGGCTCGCGCTCGGCGACGCGCTCGGCTTGCCGACCGAAATGCTGACGCCGCAACTGATCGCGGAATGGTACGGCGAAATTCGCGGCTTGACGACGATTGACGCGCGGCATCCGCATCACAACCTACCGCGCGGCTCGGTGAGCGACGATACCGCTCAAGCATTACTGCTCGCGCAATTACTGATTGACGACGGCGCGATTGATCCCAATCGCTTCGCGCAAAAACTACTTGCCTGGTCGCGCACACCGCGCGTCCGCGAAAATAACTTTCTGGGCAAAGCGACGCGTGCCGCGCTCGAAGCGATTGCCGCTGGCGCGCCGGTTGAATCAACCGGACGCGGCGAGACGATTGGCGCGGCGATGCGCGTCGCGCCGGTTGCGCTGGCATTTGCATCGCGCGAAAAACTGATCGAGCAAGTTGTCACGTCGTGCATTCCAACGCACAACACGCACGCGGCGATCAGCGGCGCGACGGCGGTCGCGTTTGCGGTGTCTGCCGCGCTCGAACCGAACGCGACGATCGAAACGATGGCAGGCGCAGCAGCGGAAGGCGCGCGCGTCGGCGGCGAGTTCGGCGCGTGGAGTTGGACACCGCCGCTCGACAAACGAATCGCGTGGGCAATGCGCGCAGTCGAAGGAATGTCAATGCGCGACGCGGCGCGATTCGCGTTCGAGGTAATCGGCACAGGTGAAGCACCGTGGGAATTGGTCACATCGGCATTTGCAATTTTGCGCGCGGCAAACGGCGAACCGATGACGGCATTGCTCGCAGCGGCAAACGCGGGCGGCGACACAGACACACTCGGCGCAATCGTCGGCGCGCTGGCAGGCGCGCTGCGCGGTATTGACAACTTGGACGCGGGGATGGTGAAACAAATTGAGCAGGTGAATGGGCTGGATTTGGCGGCGGTAGCGCGAGGACTCGTGAAACGTAACGCGGCATAGCCGCAAACAAATGTGCCAAACACGCCAAATCTGCGGAATCAACTCTTGGCATGTTTGGCAGTTTTGGCAAATTTGCAAAAGGTAGTTCTGTAGAATGGATCTCGGTTTTGGATTGCATCCCAAATGGCTGACCAAGAACACGCGCGAAGAATTCCTTGCGCCGTTCAAAGCCGCCGGGATGAGCGTCTTGGAATTTACATTGCATCCGAACACGGACGAGTGGGTGGAAATGTGCACGCTCGCGGAAGAATGTGTGGACGCGGGCTATCGTTGTCACTTTCACGCGCCGTACCAAGCGCCATTCAATCTCGCAGGATTTGCAACGACCGAGCGTGACGCGATTCAACGAATGTATGCGCCCGCACTCGAACTCGTCGAGCGGTTAGCGGAGAAACAGCATTTCGATCCCGCGCTCGTCATTCACGGCGCGCACGCGCAAGCGACGCGCGCAGAAGTGCGCCGCGATGCCGAAGCATTTCTCGAATGGGTGTTGGTGGAGATGCCGCACGCGCGTCCGATGCTCGAAATTCTGAACCACAAGCCGCCGTTCACGCGCACGGGCGAAAGCCGCTCCGAATTACTCGACATCGTGCGCGCGATGAACCATCCGCGTCTCGGCATGTGCTGGGACTTGGGACACGACTACTTGCTCGGTTACACCGAATTACCGGACGTCGAATTTCTGCGCGCAGTGCAGCACGTTCACATTCACGACATCAACGCGGCGCGCGCAGATCATTTTCCACTGATCTACGGCAACGTCCCCTGGCAAGCCGATTTGCGCGCGCTCGCGCGCGTTGGCTTCGACGGCGCGGTAGTGATGGAGATCAACGGCTATCGCGCGCAAGCCGTCGAGCGATTGCACGAGCGAATGACAGAGAGTTTTGCGGCAATGCGTGAGGTCGTGAAACGTGACCCTGGCACTTGCGTTCCCGCCAGGGCAAGTGTGCGTGACACGTGATCACGCATCACATCTGAGGATCAAACCGATGACAATGCTTTCGATTTCCCCCAGGCGACGCCGCGAGTGGATGGAGTGGCTGTCGGGCTATGCGTTCCTCGCGCCCAGTTTCATCGTCCTCGCGGTGTTCACATATTTTCCAGTCGCGTATGCGCTGGGGCTCTCGTTCTTCAAATGGCGCATCATGAGCGGCGCACCGACATTCTTTGGACTGGGCAACTACCAGTTGCTGTTTACGTCGGATGATTTCTGGCAGGCGATTCGGAACACGGTCTACTTCGCGGTTGGCTCGATCCCGACAGGAATGGCGATCGCGCTGTTCGTCGCCATCCTGCTGAATCGTCCGATGCGCGCGCTTCCAATCTATCGCACCGCCTACTTTTTGCCGACGGTCACCTCGATGGTTGCCGTCTCGGTAGTGTGGATGTGGATCTATCATCCCGATGTCGGTTTGATGAACTATCTTCTCGAACAGTTCCATCTTGCTCCAATCCGCTGGCTCAACGAACCGCGCTCGGCAATGCCCGCACTTATTATTCTCGGCATCTGGAGGGGTTTGGGGTACAACATCATCATTTACCTGGCGGGTTTGCAAAACATTCCAGAGCATCTTTACGAAGCCGCGCAGATTGACGGTGCGAATCGGTGGCAACTCTTCCGTCACGTCACCTGGCCCCTGCTCACGCCCACATCGTTTTTGATTTTGATTATGGCAGTCATCAACTCGTTCCAAGCATTCACCGAGTTCGACGTAATGACGCAAGGCGGACCACTCGGCTCGACGACAGTGATTGTCTACTATCTGTACAAGCAAGCGTTCCAGCAGTTCAACATGGGCTATGGCTCTGCACTCGCGATTGTGCTGTTCCTGATCATTCTCGGACTGACGTTGATCCAGACCAAAGTGCTAGGACCGCGCGTACACTATCAGTAAACAGTGAACAGTGAACAGCCAACCGTAATCACTGTTCACCGTTCACTGACGATGGGATACCGACGATGCTCAAGAAACTAGAGAGTTCGCTAATCCACCTGCTCCTGATCCTCGGCGCGATCGTGATGGTCATGCCGTTTGCGTGGATGATTTCCACGTCGCTCAAAAGCCAGAATGAAGTATTTAGTTATCCGCCAGTGTGGATTCCGCCCAACCCGATCTGGGAGAACTACGTCCGCGCGTGGCAAGCCGCGCCCTTCGCGCGCTATTTCGTCAACAGCGTGATCATCGCGCTCGCGGTGACGTTAGGAACACTGATTACCAGTTCCTTCGCGGCGTTTGCGTTCGCGCGGATCCGTTTCCCAGGTCGCGACGCGCTCTTTGCGATTTATCTCAGCAGCATGATGATTCCGCATCAAATGACGATCATTCCATCGTTTCTCGTGCTGAAGGATTTCGGCGATTTTTCACCGGCGCTGGGGCTCGACACGTACTTTGCGCTGATCGCGCCGTTCATCGCAAGCGCGTTCGGTATCTTTCTGCTGCGCCAATCGTTCTTGACGCTTCCGAATGAACTCGAAGACGCGGCGATTCTCGATGGTTGCGGTAAACTCGGCTTTTTGTGGCGGATCGTCATTCCACTCTCGCGTCCCGCGCTGGCGACATTGGCATTGTTTACGTTTATGGCTAACTGGAACAGTTATCTGTGGCCCCTGATCGTCACGAACAGCAACACCATGCGAACCGTCCAGATCGGCTTACGTTACTTTGTCGGGCAGGAAGGAAATCAGTGGGGCTTGTTGATGGCAGCGGCAGTTTTTGTGACCCTGCCGATTGTAATCGTCTATCTTCTCGTGCAAAGACAATTCGTCCAAGGTATTGCGGTAACGGGAATCAAACAATAGACAACCCGTAATCAGGCGATTGGTAATCAGGCAACCAATTGACTGCTTGAGCGATCGCCAAATTGATTCAATTTCTCAAAGGAGGAGAAATGAAAAAACTTGTACTGCTCTCACTCGTTGCACTGGGTGTGATCGCGATGGCGTGCGCGCCGGCGCCGACACCCGCGCCGACTGCCGCGCCACCGACCGTCGCGCCACCGACCGTCGCGCCCAAGCCAACCGAAGCGGCTGCGGCAAAGCCAACTGAAGCGCCCAAGCCAACCGAAGTGCCTGCGGCAAAACCAACGACTGCGCCGACTGCCGCGCCGACGAGCGCACCAGTGAAAATCACTTTCTGGTATGCCCTCAGCGGCGCCACGGGCCAAGTCGTCGAAGCGATGGTCGCCAAATTCAACCAAACGCACCCGAACATCCCGGTCACCGTGGTTTTCCAGGGGACGTATGCCGACATCGCGAACAAACTCGTCGCGGCGATGACGGCGAAAACGCTGCCTGATGTCGCGCAGATGGGCGGCGCGCCCACAATGGCGGAATCGGGTGTGATTGTCCCGATCGGCGATTTGGTCAGCAAGCAGGACCTGGATGACATCTATCCTGGGTTCTGGGACTACAACAAGTTCGGCAATCAAATCGTTTCGATGCCGTTCAACAACAGCATCCCCATCGTGTACTACAACAAGGACCTGTTTACTGCCGCCGGACTCGATCCGAACAAGCCGCCGACGACCTGGGACGAACTCGCCAAGATGGCGCAAGCGCTGACCAAGGACACAAACAACGACGGCAAGATCGAACAGTGGGGTCTCAACACCAACACCGACACGCACTGGTATCTCACCGCGATGATCATGCAGAACGGCGGTAAGATTCTGAGCGACGACGGCAAGAAGGTCGTCTACAACAGTCCCGAAGGTGTCGAAGCGCTACAGTTCTGGGCTGATCTCGTGAACAAATACAAGGTCATGCCGGCGAACCAGCACGCGCAAGCCAATGCGGATTTCGTTGCAGGCAAAGTCGGGATGATTATGCGCTCGTCCGCCTCGCTCGCCTCGGTCACGACCGATGCCAAGTTCAAAGTCGGCGCGGCGCCACTCCCGTGCAAAAAGACATGCTCCGAGCCGCTCGGTGGCGCGAGTTTCCTCATCTTCAAGACGACACCGGAAAAACAAAAAGCCGCGTGGGAATTCACGCAGTGGATGACGAACGGCGACAACACGGTTGATCTGTTCATCAAGACCGGCTACGTCCCACTCCGCAAGTCGGTCTCGGATAACGCCGCGCTTAAGGATTACCTCAAGAGTTCGCCGAACGCGCAGATACTTGTGGACTCGCTCAAGTATTCGTGCGCGATCCCTACCTTTGGCGAACTCGGCAACAGCGACGAGCAACTACGGCTGGCCATCCAGAAGGTCGAACTTGCCAGCGCCAGCGCGAAAGATGCAATGGATGCTGCTGCGGCGTTGATCAACAAGAACATGGCGGGGCAGTAAAGCATAAACGACTGCAGACGACCGACCGCTGACCGCTACGACGAGTGTCGCACAGTCGGCGGTCAACCGTCGGTGGTCGTCATCGGAGCAATCAATGAACAATGGCAAGCAGTTGCGCCGGCATCGCATCTTTCGCGCCGATGGACGCGCGGTGGTAATCGCGATGGATCACGGCATGTTCGGCGCGAATCCGCTTGGCAATTTGCGCGAGCCCGACAAACTAATCGCGCAAGTCGTCGCCGCCGGCGCGGACGCGATCCTGACGACCCCCGGCATCGCCGCGTCGTTTGGCAGCGCGTTCGGGCGCGCGGGCTTGATTCTGCGCGTGGACGGCGGGACAACGCGACTGGGCGGCAGCTGGGGCCAGATGAGCCAACTGTTTTCGGTAACCGACGCGCTGCGCCTGGGCGCGGACGCGGTGGTCGCGATGGGTTTTATCGGTGGCGCGGAGGAGAAAGCCAGTTTGGCATCGCTTGCCGCCGTCGCGCGCGAGTGTCTGGAATGGCAAGTGCCCCTCCTCGCCGAGATGATGCTGATGGGCGCGGCGAGCGAAAATCCCGCGCCGGAGAACCTGACCACCGCCGCGCGCATCGCCGCGGAGATGGGAGCCGATTTTGTGAAGATCGCGTACACCGGTACGCCGGAGAGTTTCCAATCGCTCGTGGAAAGCTGTTTCGTGCCGGTGCTGATGCTCGGCGGTGATTCGAAAGCGGAAACGGAAATTCTCGGACAAGTGCAGGACGCGATGCACGCGGGCGCAGCGGGTGTCGCGATGGGACGCAACGTGTGGCAGCATCCCAACCCGGCGGCGATGACGCGCGCGATTGCAGACATCATACACGGGAAATAGCAGACCCGTCAGGCTTCAAAAGACCTGACGGGTCTCTTCCTTATTCCTCATAACTCCACACGTGCAACATCTTGGGACCATGCACGCCGATTGCCAGCGTCTTTTCGATGTCGGCAGTCCGGCTGGGACCAGTGATCAAGACCGCGTGCGGACGATCTTTGACTTGCGTGAGCACCTCCGCCAGATCCGCGCGCAACGCCGACGGGCGAAAGATCGCAAGGTGCACGCGCGGCAAGAGCGAAACGATTTCGGCTTGCTCCGGCGTCGTCCGCAGCGCGAGCGTCCCGGTTTGTGGCAGCACCACATCCGCGCTCGTAACACCTAGATCGCACTGCGCGAGGTCGTGTTTGTCCGCACGCGGTGAAACGATTTCCACGTCCAACTGCGACAACATTTCTAGGATCCCCACCTCCTGCAATTCTTGATTTTCCCACACCGTCGCTTTTTTGACGTGTTCCGCGTTCACCAACTCCGCCAGCGCCTTCCGCAATTCATCCTTGCTTTTGACACGTCGCGTTTTTCCACTGACGTACTCAATCGCCGCCATTGTCCCCGCGATGCGCGCATTCACATCACCAGACACACGCGGTTCGCGTGGCAACACCGGCATTGTCTGACGCCGCGCATCGCGCAATGCATCATTCACTCGATTCAAAATTGGATCGCGCGTTGAATTCATTCTTCCTCTCTCGTCACTTGTCACCTGCCACTCGTCACTCTTCTTCGCCACCACGCGCGGAAATCCGCGCCAAACGCCGGGAACGGGCGCACCATCGTCCAGCGATTCGCGGGCGGCGGCAACGCCGGCAACCATTCACCGCGTTTGAATGGCAGTTGCGCGAATTTGAGAATCCGTGTTCCCAACGCATAAAGCCAGGAGAGCGCGAGCGCCAGCGTCCCTGCTTGCGTGCCCACGCGCAAAATCGCCGGCGCGACCGGTCTCGCGAAACGATCCCCTTCGACGACGCGATGGCGCAAGTGCAGCAAGATTTCGGGAATCGGAATTTTGACCGGGCAGGTTTCCGCGCACGCGCCGCAGAGCGAAGACGCGAATGGCAGATCGCCAGCGAGCCGCGTGCCAATCAATTGTGGCGAAAGAATCGCGCCGATAGGGCCGGAGTACGCCCAGCCGTAGGCGTGCCCGCCCACCTGGTTGAACACGGGGCAAATATTCGCACACGCGCCGCAGCGAATGCACAACAGCGTTTCGCGCGCGTGTACGTCCTGCAAAATGCGCGTACGCCCATTGTCAAGCAAAACGAGATGAAACTCACGCGGGCCACCTGCGCGCGTGCCCGTTATGAAGGTCGTGTACGATGAAATCTGCTGACCTGTCGTGCTGCGCGCAAGCAGTTGCAGCAAAATTGCCGCACAACTCCAATCGGGAATGACTTTTTCGATTCCAACGACCGCGACATGCACTGGCGGCAGCGTCGTGCACATTCGCCCGTTGCCTTCGTTCGTCACGAGAACGAGCGTACCGGTTTCGGCGACGAGAAAATTCCCGCCGGAGATTCCCATTTCAGCCGCGAGAAATTCATCGCGCAATTTCACGCGAGCGATTTCGGTCAGCGCCGTTGGCTCGGGCGGCGCGTTCACGCCCAACTTGCGCTGAAACAGGTCGGCAATGTATTCTTTGGTGTAATGAAGCGACGGATTCGTCGGATGCGAGGGGCGACTGCCATCGAGTTGCACAATGTACTCGCCCAGGTCGGTTTCGAGCGCGGTGATGCCCGCGTCGCGCAGCGCGTCGTTCAATTCGATTTCTTCGGACAACATGCTCTTGACTTTGGTCACGCGCGTGGCGTGATGCTGCCGCGCGATTTCGACGACGATCTGCCGCGCGTGTTCCGCATCGTCCGCCCAATGCACTTGACCGCCTGCCGCGATTACTTTTGATTCGAGTTGCGGCAAATAGTGATCGAGATGCGTGATGGAGTGCAAGCGCAAGTCGTGTCCGGCTTGACGGAGTTGTTCCCAATATGCCACGCCCAACTGCTCGACCGCTTCCGCGCGTTTGAGAACAGCGGTGCGCGTGTTCTTTTGCGTCGCCGCGAGAATATTCGGCGGAACGGTCTGCGAGTTGCGACGAAAATCAATGTGCGTGAGGGTGTGCGACAATCTATACCTCCTTGCACGCGAGTATACCACTATTCAAGCGCAAACCAAAAATCGCGGACGGATTGCCCCAGTTTGGAATTTCTCGACACTGCGATATAATGCCAGCCAAAACCACCTTCCGAGTGTCCGATATGAACGAATTCGAAATCAAACAGAATTACATTCGCGCGCTGCTCGCCGAAAAGAACCTTGATGCGCTCTGGCTGCAACGCGTCAGCAGTTTCGCCTGGGCGACGTGCGGCGGCGCAGCGTATATCAACACCGCGACGACGACCGGCGCATCAACGCTCCTCATTACCCCAAACGCGCGCTATGTCCTCACGAACAACATCGAAGCCGCACGCTTGGAAAAGGAACAACAACTCGGCGCGCAGGGCTGGGAGTTTCGCACCGCCTACTGGCACGCTGCCAACCCGGCGATTGCCGAACTGACGCGCGGCTTGCGTCTCGGTTCCGATTTTCCCGCGCCGAACGCAACTGATCTCTCGAACGAGATGGCGCGGCTGCGCGCGCACCTGACGCCGGAAGAAGGCAAGCGCTTTGGCGCACTCGGCAAATTGTGCGCGGCGGCGATGGACGCCGCGATCCGCTCGGTCCGCCCCGGTCAAACCGAATTTGAAATCGCCGCGCGGCTTGCACAGGAGACCGAAGCGCGCGGCGCGCAAGCCATCGTCAATCTGATCGCAACAGACGAACGCATTTTTGCGTACCGTCATCCGCTGCCGACAGCGAAGAAACTCAGCAAGTACGCGATGCTCGTGCTGGTTGCGCGCAAATGGGGCTTGTGCTGCTCGATCACGCGGCTCGTGCACTTTGGCAAACTGCCAGACGAGACTCGCCGCAAGATGAACGCGTGCGCGCGGATTGATGCAACCTTCATCGCCGTGACGCGACCGGGGAAACAACTGCGCGAGGTATTTCGGCGCGCGGTCAGCGCGTACGCTGAAAACGGCTTGGCTGACGAATGGCATCTGCATCACCAAGGCGGCGCGGCAGGGTGCGAACCGCGCGAGTACCTCGGCACGTTGAACTCAAGCGAGGCCGTCGCGATCAGCCAGGCGTACGCGTGGAATCCATCCATCACCGGAACGAAATCGGAAGAAACGATTCTAGTCGGCGAACAGAACAACGAAGTGATCACGGCAATACCGGGCTGGCAGACCCTCTCAGTAGCAATTGACGGACAAACAATTCCGCGCCCGGCAATTTTGGAGGTCGAATGATGGAACGCATTGGTTTTATCGGTCTGGGGGCGATGGGCAAACCGATGGCGCGCAATCTGATGCAAGCCGGTTACGCGCTCAACCTGCTGTCGCGGACGCGCGCCAAAGTCGAGGATTTGATCGCGGCTGGTGGTACGTGGTGCAACACGCCGAAAGAAATCGCGCAACAGAGCGATGTCGTCATCACGATGCTGCCCGACACGCCGGACGTTGAGCAAGTCGTCGCGGGTAGGAACGGCGTGATGGAAGGTGCGCGCCCGGGAACGCTGATCATTGATATGAGCACGATCTCGCCGGTCGCCGCGCGCAAACTCGCGCGCGACGCGCAGGCGCGCGGCTGCGATTTTCTCGACGCGCCTGTGAGCGGCGGCGAGACCGGCGCGATCAACGCGACACTCTCGATTATGGTCGGCGGCACAGAAGCCGCGTTCAAGCGCGCGCTGCCGATTTTTCAGGCGATGGGGAAAACAATTCTCCGCATCGGCGATTCCGGC
>Ga0315289_10006173_pt1 | contig 17626 bp, 17 predicted proteins | sample YL17G11_40_MG_FD_203452 | JGI IMG/M metagenome (GOLD analysis project Ga0315289, IMG submission 203452) | Sediment microbial communities from Yellowstone Lake, YNP, Wyoming, USA - YL17G11_40 | ecosystem: Environmental > Aquatic > Freshwater > Lake > Sediment | place: USA: Wyoming | collected... | reverse complement strand
GGAGATGTGAGAAAGGTGGGAAGAGGAAAAGGCAGGAAAGGGCTCGCCCCCTCCCCCCCCCCTCCCTCGGCCACAGCCGTTCACACCCACCCTGTACACCGCCTTGTGCGTCAGGCCCAGCTCGATGGATAGGGCGCACAGGGACCAGGCGAGGGGGCCGGCCTGTGGATGGGAGAGGACACAGGCAGATGAGGGGGGGCAGGCGAGGAGAGAAAAAGCAATACCAACTGTCTCGCTCGCTCGCTCTCTCTCCCTCGCTCTCTCCCTCTCTCTTACCACTCGGTGCCACCTCTTGGCCCGGGCCTGCCACTCCACCGGCAGCCTCCCGCCCAAGCCCAGGCTCCTGAAGGCGAGCGAGCCCAGGACCGCCGCCGCCAGCCCCACCACCCCACCCGCCGCCCCGACCCGGGCGTGCACCGACCGCAGGTGGTGCTTCCCCGCCCGCAGCTTGTTGGCGACGATGGCGACCATGCCCAGCGCCAGGCAGGTCAGCGCCAGGGCAGCCCACCGGGCGTGCGCCCACAGGGTGGCCGCGCGGTCGGGGCCGGACTCCAAGGACCGCGCGCGGCGGGCGGCGAGGGCGGCCTCCGTGGCGGCGCCTAGGGCGCCGACTGTCATGAGGGCGGGGTGCCAGGAGAAGAGGGTCCCGTCCAGCCAGGCCAGGGGCGCGGTGACGGCGGTGGCGATGGTGGCGGCGCGCAGGAGGCGGACGGCCGTGGCGGCGTCCATGGTGGCAGGGTGAGGGGCGGGCGAGGAGGAGGAGCGGGTGGTGGAAAAAGTGCGGGCGCGGCGCCCGCCCGGGCGATGGGGAGGGGCGGCCGTCGTTGCGGGTTGGGGGGACTGTGTACGTGCGTGGGTGCGCGTCGCGGAGGGTCCTTCTCTGCCTCTGTGCAAGCGCGTGGTGCTGCGCCCGCGCGCTTTGAGATTTGTGTGAGGGAGAGTTGTTGCGAGAGGAGTGTGTGGAGTGCCAAGGGGGGGGGGGCAGATCAGAGACCTCGAACACAGTGCAATTAAAACGACACGTATGCCCCCCCTGGCCCGGCCACCCTCGCCGGCCGGCGCCCGCCCCGGCGGGGCGCGCCCGGCCTCCAGGCCCGCCCCCGCAGGCCGCCTCATCCTGGCCCAGGCGGGCGCCCGCCCGGACGGGGCGGTCGCGCCCACGCCCGCGCCGGTTGTTGCGCCCCCGTCGGCGGTGCACGCAGCCGCTGCCGCGCGGCGCGCCGCCGCGGAAGCACGGTGAGTCAGTCAAGGCCAGCGCATGGGGGAGGAGGAGGCGTCCATACGCTCGCTCCCGGGCATGGTTTTGGCGCGCGGCCGCGGCCCCCTCCGCCCGCGCTGCCCCGGAAGCCAAAAAGGTTGGCTCCGGAAAACACCCCGCTTCTCAGGGTGCCATGGCCCCCCCCCCCCCCATCCCCCCCCGCCCCGCCCCACCCTTTCGCCCTCGCTTCCCCATACGCGATGGGCAGGCTCCCGCGCGCTCGCATGGCGCGGGTGATGTGGCAGTTGAGCGGCTCCTCGCTCTCGCAGAGCCCGCGCCACAAGATTTTGTGGGGCCCCGCACACATTCCGCTCACTTCTGCTCGTTCTCACGCCTCCCCCGCCCCGCCCCGCCCCCGATCACAGCCGATCCGCCTACCAGGCCGAAGTGCGGCTGGCCCTGGATGACAAATGGTGAGTGGTGTGGAGGAGGAGACGAGGGGATGGGCCGCCCTTGACGCCGTTGGAGGGTCGACCGGTTGGGGGGGTGGAGTGGGGCGCCACACCTATCCGCAAAAAAAAAAACGGGAGCATTGCAGCTCTTTCATCTGGCACCTGACCCCCCTGGCCCTCATTTGGACATGACCGGAGGATGGGCCACCGAATGGCATGGCGGCGTTTGGTTGCAAGTACGGCAATGCCCGCAAACGTTCCGAAAGATGGCGCTAACGAGCCCGGTTGTTTGGGTACAAGTCTCGCGGACCCCTGCGGCTGACGCTGACACGCTGACGCTGACGTCGTGCCAGCAACCCCCTCCTCGCCTGCGCGAGACCTGCTTTTGCTCCCCCTTCCCCTAGCGCGCGGCAGCGGCCGCCCGCGCCTGCGCCTGCGCCTGCCGCTTCTCCAATGCCCTTCCACTGCTGCTCACTTTCACTGGTGCTCACACATGCTCTCCTCCTCCCTCCCTTCTCCTCTCTTCCGCCAACCAGGTTTGAGGCGCCCGGCCCCTCCAACTGGCGCTCCATCGCCGGCCCGGCCGCCTTTGCGGACCTCCTCTCGACCACCAGCCCGTCCACCCTCATCGTCGCCGAATACTTTGTGCCCTGGTGCCCGGGCTGCCGCACGCTCCAGCCCAAGCTCCACGCCATCGCGGCCGCCAACCCGGACGCGGTCTTCGTCACCATCAACGGCGGCGGCGACCCGGCCCTGGCCGCCTGGGTGGAGGGGCGGGGCGTCACCCGCCTGCCCTGGTTTGAGCTCATCCGGGGTGGCCGGGTCGTGACCGCGCTGGCGGCCAACCTGTCGGCCGTCGCCCGCCTGCGGGCCGAGATCGCGGCGGCAAAGTGCTGCGAGGGCGAGTGCGCGGAGAAGAGGTGAGGAGGCCAGGCTAAAGCCCGCCCCTCTCCCCTCTCTCCGCGTCCAGGCGCTTTCTGTCGCTTTCATGTATTTTTCTCTCCCGCGCGGTGTGTGCGTCGTGCGCTCCATCACACACACAACCCGCGCTGCTACATATGGTCCTATGCTATTGCGTGCGATTCCCCTCCTCTCCCCTCTCCTCGCGATCCCCCATTCTTTTGCTCCTCCCGAACCCGCCGCTGATCGAAAAAGAAAAAAAACTCCAGCGGGCACTCGTCCGCTGGTGCGTTTTGTGCGCGCACGCCTCAAAATCCTCGTGCCTTGGCGCTGGCCATGCGTTGAGCGTGAAGCGCCCTTTTTTCCCTCGCCGGGTTCCCTCCACTCTTCTGTATGTGGCGTTTTCGCTCCTTGCTTATGGATCGCGCCTTTCCTCCATCGAAAACATATTTGCCCCCCCACTTTCCAGGCGCGTCGCGCCCTGCCCCCCGGGGACTGAGTTGTTGTCGCCCGATGAGCCCCGGAGGTTGCACCTCCCCGCTCTCGGCTTTACCCTCCCGCTAGTGGGCGGGGCACGCGCGCGCGCGCGCCTGTGTGTGTTGTGTGTCGTTTCGTCATCGTGTGTTGTTTTTCATCTTCACAAATGTAAAATCACCCCCCCCTCCCCCAACTTCTTCTTCATGTTCACAAAGTACGGCCGTGCGCCTGCGTCCCTCTCTCTCTCTCTCTCAGACACACATCTCTCTCTCTCACACACACGCACACGCACACGCACTCTGCACCCCCATTTTTCATTCGTCCCCCCGACGCGCGCGGCGCGCCCTCAAACGCCCCTCTTCTCTCACCACCTCCCCCTCTCACTTGTTGCCCTCTTCCAGTTCGGTGGGAGAACCAGCTGCCTCCCCTCCCTCCCCCCTCTCCTCCTCCTCGTCGCCCGCCAGGCTCCACCCGGCCGCCGCGATCAGCGCCCCGCACGGCGCCCAGGCCCAGACCGCGGCGGCAAAGGCGGCCCGCCGCCCCACCCCGCCCGCCATGCGGGCGACGAAAAAGGGCCCGGCCCCACGCCCCAGGTCGTCGGTGACGGTTTGCAGCGCCAGCGCGACGCCCCGGTCGGGCGGGGGCGTCACGTTGAGCAGGACCGCCCGCACGGCGGGGCCGGCCGCGCAGGCGAGGGCGCCCCCACAGGCGGCGATGGCGAGCATGGCGGGGAGGGGCGTGCGTTTGAGGTCGCCCAACACCAGGAAGAGCGCGGGCGCGGTGGCGAGGGCGACCGCGCAGCCGACGGCCGCGGGCATGGCGCCCGGGCCGAAACAGGTGCGTGCTTGCCCCCCCCCCGGCGTGCTCCCCTTCCCCCGGCGCCGCCTCGCCCACCCTCCCGTGTGCAGGGCCTGGCCCGCCACCCCGCCAACGACGACCCCGACCCCGCCTCCCACCCCCCACGCCGCCAGCACCGCCGACGCTGCCGGCACGGTCAGCCCGCCGTCAGCGGCCAGGTAGTCGGCCATGTAGACCCCCATGACGCCCCAGGGCAGGCACCCCGGCAGGCCCTGCAGGATGCAGGCGGCGGCGGAGAGGGGTCGCATGACGGAGGCAGCGCGTTTCAGCGGGGCGAGGCAGCGGCCGGTGAAAGAGGGCGGGGGCGAGGAGGCCGGGAGCGGGACGGTCGCTCCCAGGCTCAGGCAAGTCTGGGACGAGGGCGAGGTGGTCGGGCTGGGCGGGTCGGGCGCCAAGCCCGGCGCGGCGTCCATTCCTTGCGGACGCACGTTGTGCCCCCGCGGACGTGGGTCCTCCACCACCGCGACCATCACGGCCGCCCCCAGCAGCGCCGGCACCGCGACGACCACAAACGGCCACCGCCACCCCCACCTTGACCCCATCACGCCTGCCAGTAGCTGTCCGGCCGATGCCCCGCCACTCACGGCCAGCTGCACTCCCGCCGCCGCCGCCGCCCGCTGTTCCGGGCCCGCCAGGTCCCCGACCAGCGAGTACAGCAGGGGCGGCAGGCCGCCCGCGGAAATGCCGGTGAGGAGGCGGGTGGCCAGGAGGGCCGGGTAGGTGCGGACCCAGGCAGTGGCAAGGCATGGGGCCTCGCCGAGGAGGACGAGGAGGGCAAGCAGGCGCACGCGGTCACACTGGGCGCACGCGTAGCCCGCGGCCAGGGCCGCCGGCGCCCCGACCGCAAAAAACAAAGCCGCCACCACGCCGCCCAACAGCCGGTCCCGGTCGCCCGGCGGGAGGCCGAGGTCGGCCGCAATGGCAGACAGGTTGGGGGACATCAGGTTTTGGTCGGCCGACAGCAAGGCCGCGACGGCGGTGACGGCGAGGGCGGTGACGAGGCGGCGTGTGCGGGTGAGGGGAGGCCCGACGGAGGCCGAGGTTGATGATGGGGAGGCGCGGCGCCGCTCGGCGCGCGCTCCCCCTCCCTCCAGCATCGCCGCCCGCTCGAGGGTGGCGAGCTCGGATACAGAGTGAAGTTGAGAAATCATAAGCTTGGCGTCCTGCTGTATGTGTTTTTGTGGCTCGACCAACGCCAGCGAAGGACCCTGGGCGCGCGCGCGCTGTCGGAAAAAAGTGAAAAGAATGATGGCCAGATGGGGGCGCGGGCCGGTCAGTCACTCGCCCGATTGCGCATCAGTGACGACGCGTTGAGAGAGCACAACACACTGCGCGCGTGCGCTTCCTTGGTTCCTCTGACCCCTTCGCCTTGCTCGCACACCGACCCCCCCCCCCCCCCCACCCGATCCTATTGCGCGTGGCTGCCCAGAAAGGCCCGGGCCGCGGCGGGGCGCGTCATCAAAAGGCACTCTCATCTCAACCATGCCCCCGCTCCCGTCCACTCCAACCCACGCCCTCTCGGGCCACGAGGGCGCCATCCTGGCCGTCCGTTTCAACAGTGCGGGCACTTACGCCTTGTCCTGCGGCAAGGACCGCACCCTACGCCTGTGGAACCCGCACACGGGCGTGGGCGTGAAGACGTACACGGGTGAGAGAGAGAGAGAGAGAGAGAGAAAAAAAAGCTAAACTTCAACCTCATGAGACTCCTGGGTGTCTCTATTGCGGCGGGCTCCTGTCGCGACGGCGGACACAAGCAGGGGGGCTGCGTGTGTCAAGCTCTCTCTTTTGGTGCGGCCCTGAGAAGCGGCGCTGATGCGCGGCCTTAGCGCCCGGTGTTTTCGAGAGGGCAAAATGGCGGCACCGCCACCACTGCCACCCCCAGCCCTGTTCCTCTCGCATTCCTCAACCCTCTCTGCTTCACCCCCACCCAGGCCACGGCTACGACGTCCGGGACGTGTCAGTCTCGTCCGATAATGCCAGGTAAAGAAGTGAAATGATGTGGAGAAGACGCTGGCCCTGCTATACAAACCGCGCCTCTCTCAACAAGAGAGAAAGAAAGAAAAAGCTCATTCTCATCCCCTTCATATGCATCAAGGCTCACCTCCGTCGGCGGCGACCGCACCGTCTTTCACTGGGACGTCGCCACGGGAGCTATCATCCGGCGGTGGCGGGGCCACGACGAGGGCCCTCCCGGCGCGACGTGCGTGACGGCAGGCCCCGACGACGCGCTCTACCTCACAGGCGGCGCCGACACGACCGTCCGCGCCTGGGACGCCCGGTCCCGATCGGACGTGGCGGTGGCGGTGTTGAGGGGGGCCAAAGACGGCATCACGGGCGTGGCGGTGCCTGGCGGTGGTGGTGGTGGAGGAGGAGGAGGTGGAGCGCCCGCCGCTCCGGGCGCCCTGCTCGCCCCGCCGGGCGGGCCGTCTGTGTCCCGCCCGACGGGCGCACCGCCTGCGCCCGCTGCTGCTGCTGCGTCCCCTGGCGCTGCACGACAGCACGAGGTCGTGACCGCCTCCGTCGACGGCTCCCTGCGCCGGTACGACCTGCGAGCCGGCCAGCTGACGGCCGACAGCGTGGGGTCCCCCATCTCGGCGCTCGCCCTGGCACGTGCAGACGGCGGGGCGACGGCGCTCGTGGCCTGCCTGGACGGGCGGCTCCGCCTGCTTGACGCCCAGACAGGCGCCCTCCTCGCCTCCTACACCGGCCACGTCGCCTCAGCCGGCATCCGCACCGACTGCTTCATCCTACCGCCCAGCGACGGCACCGTCGGCGTCGGGTCGGAGGACGGGAGCGTTGTCGGGTGGGACCTGGGGACGGAAAAGGTGACGGACCGGGTGGTGGCGGTAGCGTCACTGGGCAGCGGGCCCATCACCAGCGTGGCGGTCCACCCGGTGGATGGGCGGACGATGGTCACGGCGTCGACGGACGGGGTGGTCAGAGTGTGGGGCTCTGTGTAGACGTAGACGTGTTTGTGTATTTTTTTTGTTGTGGGAGGGGCTGGGCCTGCCGGCCTTTCTTCACACTCACAACCGCCGCCGCAGGTCTCTCACCAGGCAATCACGCCCCCACATACGCCCCCTGTTCCTCGGCTGCTTTCGCCGCCTGCGCCTCCAGCAGCTTCACGGCTTTCTTCTCACCGTTTGCCCGGGCGGCGTCGGCAGGCGACTGGCCGGCCTCGTTCCGGGCCGCCGGGTCGGCGCCCGCGGCCAGCAGGGCTTTCAACACGTCAACGCGCCCGTAACCGGCCGCGTAGTGCAGGGCCGTGTTCGCACGCCCATCCGTGGCGTCCACGGCCGCGCCGCCCTCGAGCAGGGCAGACACGCAGGCAGACCGGTTGAAGCCGACGGCGACCCCCAGGGCCGTGATGCCCCGCGCGTCCCGGGCGTCCGGGTCGGGGCGGGCGGCGGCGGGCGCGGAGAGGAGCGCCTTGACGGCTGCCGCGTCGCCGGCCTTGGCCGCGGCGTGCAGGGGGAGGGCGGCAGCCGCACCCGCTCCAGCAGCAGGCGCACCACCACCACCCGCTTTTGGCTTGGTGACGGGGGCCGGGGCGGCGGCGGCGGCGGCCGCCTCTCCCTCTGCATCCCCACCCGGCCGCCCTGGCGTGCCTGGCGCGTCGACCGCCGCCAGGCCACCCCCCTCACCACCTACCTGCATCGCCTCCATTTTGCGGGAGATCTTGGCCATCAGGTCCGCGTCATCCCAGTGCTTCTGGACGGCGGCGATGCCGCCGGCCGCGATCTCCGAGAACACGGCCGCCAGCTCCGGGTCGTCCTTGAGCGACGCGATTGCGGCCTGGAAGTCGGGCCCCGCGGCCTGAGCGGCCAGCATGCCTTCCGCCATGCCGGGCGTGGCCATGACGGCCTTGGCTTGCTCTAAGGCGGCGGCCGCGACGGCCGGGTTGGCCTTCATGTGTTCGATGACCTACGCAAAAAAAAAAAAAAAAAAAAGTTGTAAACAGGGGGGATGAGGTTGAGGATGAGGGTCGGGTCGGGCGAGGACGTCGCTGACGGCTGTGTGAGCCGCGCTCTCGACACCCCTTTCTCTCCCTCCCCTTTCTCCATTTTCCTCTCCACACACCTGTTTGGCCAGTTCCGGATCCACGCCCGGCGGCAGGGCGAGGGGCATCTGGGGTATGGTTGGTGTGCGAGAGCGTGAGGGGAGAGCTGTGGGGCCCCGCCCGCTCTCTCAATTCTCTCTCCCTCCCTTTTCTTACCTCCGTCCCGTCTGGCAGGGCCACCGTTGTCGTCCCGCCGCCGGGAGCAGGAGCGGCGGCACCCTTGGCGCCCAATTTGGGCTTGAACTTGGCCTGCGCCTTGGGAGGCATGATGATGTCGAAAGAAAGAAGAGTGGACGTCAGACGGCTAGACAGTTTCGCACTCGTGTTTCCAGCACACACACAGCCAGAGCGGCCGCCTCGCGCATATCCAGCACCCCTTCTCCTCCGCAATGCTGCTCCTGCGCCGCTTGACTCCTACCGCCACCGTCTCTGGCCGAATCAGCCCCGCGCCAGCCCCGGCACAAGCCCCCCACCAACCACGCCGTTGGTTGCGCTCGCCCGCTTGTGCTGCCGCCCCACCTGCCGGGGACGACCCCGCCACCTACGCCACCCGCATCCTGGCTGCCGAGGAGGCAGGAGACTGGCTGGCGGCCGTGGAAGTGTTGACAGAGGTAAAAAAGCACGAGTGATGTTGCACGACCCGTTGCACTACCCCTGCCCCTCTCTGCACCCCTCCCCCCTGCCCCCTCCCCCCCCCCCCCGCCCTCCCCCCCTCCCAACCCCACGCCCAAAACTCCATCATCCCTGTCATAGATCCGCATCCTGCGCGTCGCGGCCCCTCCCACTGCCTACGAGGCCGCTGCCCGGGTGTGCGCCTCCGAGGGTGACTGGAAAAAGGCGGTGGACGCGTTGCTGGCCGCCGAGGCCGCCGCAGGCGCCGACACCCCAGCTGGGGCGTCTGCGGTGGAAGCCGTCTTCCGCCGCTTGGCCCGGGAACTGGAAGGCAGCGCCGCGCTCGACCTCCTGGCCAGACTGGCCCCGACGTGGGCCGCCCACCCAGAAGTCACACGCGCCATTGCGACCAATTGTGCGACCAGGGCGTGCGCCCGCGGCGGCCGCCTGGAGGACGGGTTGCGGCTGCTGGAGGAGGGGCTGAGGCGGGCAGGCCTGCGGATCGAGGCGGGGACCCTGGATTCGCTGGCCGTCGCGGCCCAGGCTGCCGGGAGGATGGATCTGTATGAGGAACTGCTGGAGGAACGGGACTACCTGCTGTGAGCGCGGCGAGAGAGAGAGAGGAGAAAAAGGACCGACTCGTTTTTTTCTTTTTCTTTTTTGTTAATCTGCCATCTCTCTTTCACACTATCCCCACCCTCGGCACGACCCCGACCCGCACGACTTCATCCAACCCGCCCGCCGCCCACAGGCCCGCATACCCCGGGCTCCAGTTGAAGCAGGTCAGGGCTTGCGGTGACAGCCGCGCGGTCGCCACGCCCACCAACCGCCCCGCGACGCCCGCCGGGGAGCCGCCCGCCCCGCTGACCCGCGCCGCGCCGGGCGCACGCGCGTACCGCAGCAGGCGCACGGCGCCATCCCCGCACGGGCAGGCGACCAGGTTGCGCGAGGCTGGGAGCGGGCACGCCGCCCAGACGGTCGGCGGCGGCGAGTTGGCGCCCCCTCCCAGCCTCGCCCCCGCCCCCGCCAGCCCGGCCTCGGGGTGCTGCGTCCCGGCCTCCAGGCCGGCCACCAGGCCGCCCGTCGCGGCTGTGAACAGGGCGGTGGGCTGGCCGCCCCCGGCCGCCCCGTCAGGGCTGAACGCGACGCCGCACACGCCCGGACTGCCGGGCAGCCGCCCCGACCAGCGCGGCTTGCCCGTGCGGAGGCACCAGAGGCGGACCAAGCCGGTGGCGTGGCCGGCCAGGGCGAGGAGCGGAAAGGTGGAGGGGGGGGGCGAGCTGGTGCCTGCAGCCTCCTCCTCGACCTCCCTCGGCGCCTCATTCTCATCGCCGCCTACCCCACCCGGGGACGGCGGCAGCTCAAATGCAAGCCTTGCCTCTCCCGTCAGGGCGACCGACCAGGCAGGGCCGGCGCCGCCGCCGCCGTCGCCGCTCCCACCTCCGCCTCCCCCCAGGCGCGCTGCCGGGCGGGCCTGGGCCGCGCCCTTTGCTCGCCCGTCCCACACGCACACGCTCCCGTCCTCGCCCGCCGAGGCAACGATGCTTGAGTGCAGACCCGCAGAGGCAAGGGCTTGCACCCCACCCCGGTGGGCCAGCCCCCCCGCCGCCTCGCACCCACGCCTGTTCCCGCCCTCAACCTCCCACCAGGCGAGGCGGCCGTCCAGGCCGCCGGTGACGACCCGGCCACCGGCGGTGGAGACGCAGCAGCGGACGGTGGAAGGGAGGGAGTGGGAAGGCGAGGTGGCTGTTAGGCTGAGGTTGGCGGTGCCGCCGGAGAGGGTGTAGAGCTGTGTGTGGGTGGGGTGGGGGCGGGATGAGAGAGAGAAAAATGGGCGTGAGGGGGGGAGCGGGCGGGGAGGGAGGGACGGCGCTCGACCATCCCTCCCCTCGTCTCCCTCCCCTCTCGCATTCGCTGTCTCTCCCTTTCACTTTCAGACCCAGCCGCGTTGTGGGGCCATGGAGTGACACTTGAGACACATGGGACGGCGGTGTCGGCGGCGGCGCGGCAGTGAATAAGCCACTCTCTAGCACGTCGAGAAAGAGCGGGGTCAGTTATGCACTCTCCATGTTTCTCCCCTCAACTCACTTGCATCCACCCCGACCCCACGTGCGTCCCGCCGCCCGCCACCAGGTGCGTCTGCGCGCCGTGCGGGTCGCCCAGCCAGGCTACGGCGTGCACCGCGGCTGGGGCGCGGGTGGTGGCCAGGGAGATGATTTGTGGCATGAGAGAAAAAAAGAAAGTGGGGATGGTTGAAGAGAGAAATTCAACCATCGCTCTCCAGTTTTTTTTTTTTTTTTTTTTTTTTTCACACGTCCACCACCACCTCACCAAACTCTTCCTCCTCTCCGTCTTCCACTTTTCCTTTTGCCTGCGCCATTTCGGCCGCGGCCGTGGCCGCCGGCTCCACGACAGCGAGCTTGCCCCGGTAGGCCACCCCGTCCAGCACAGCCAGCACGTCCTGGCGGGCGGTTTCCAGGGCGGACGCCTGGGCCTGCTGGCCGCGTTTGGCCATGGCGTCGCGCAGGGCGCGGATGGCGGTCAGGGTTCGGCCCGGGCGGGGCGCGCGTTTGGCGGCGGCCTCGGACGCGGCGGACGCGGCGCCTGGGGAGAGGCCCTCGTTGGGCAGGCGCGTTGCTCCTACCCCGCTCGGGTCGAGCAACCCGCCCGGGGCGGCCGACGCGGCCGCCGCCTCCCACGCGCCGTCCAAGAAGCAGGCCCGGGTGATGAGGGCGCGGCGGGCGGGGCGGGCGGCGGGCGACGGGTTGGAGGCCAGCGTGGCGGCCAGGTCGGCCCCGCCCGCGTGGAGCATGGTCGCGTGCGCGGCCGACGCGGTCACCAGCACCGTGGAGGCCGACCCGTCCAGCACGTCCTCGCGAGCCAGGCACAGGCGGGCCAGTAAGGCGGCATCCGGCACGACGGAGGCGGCCTCCATGTCGTCGATCAGTTGGGCCGCCGCGGAAAAGAGGATCGGGGCGGGGGGAAGGGTGGTCGAGGCCAGCACGGCCCTGCGCCCGGCGGCGTCGCCCGCCCGGGTCGCCGCGTCCAGCGCTTGCAGCGCCGGCGTCAGGCGCGCGCCAGCCTGACGCAAGACCTCCTCCCGCACGGCGGCCAACCGCGTCGCCGCCGCCTCATCCCCCGCCCCCGCCGCTCCATCCGCCGCGACCCCCAGCGCCGCCAGGAACGCTTCGTCCATGCCTTCCAGCCGCGCTGTGACGACCCGGGCGATGATACAAGGCTCATCTCCCGACATCGAGTTGCCGTCACTGTCGTCGTCGCCGTCTTCGTCGTCGTCGTCGATGCCGGCGGCTGTGGAGAGGGAGGGGGAGAGAGGGTGCATGAGAAACGCGCTCCAGGGTGGGTCCGACCTCCACCGCTCACCCTCTCCTCTTCTCTCAACTCACGCAACAACTGCCCGATCGCCCGGGACACAAACAGTTCCCGCCCAATCTCGGCCATGATCTGGTCCACCTGGTCGGCGGCGCGCTCGGCGGCGGCCCGGGCGGCGGAGTCAGGCTGTTGAGGTGCAGCAGTCGGTGAGGTGGCGGCAGCCATGCCGCTAGTGGTCGGCCCCTCGCCGGCTGCGGGGGTGGCGAGGGTGACCGACCGGCTTGCACGGCTACAACGGCTTACTGGCAGCCTGGCAAGGGGTGCGGAGCGTGCGGGAGGGGCCATTCCGGCGGCCCGGGCCGTCAATGCCGGCCCGGCCCACGCGCCAGCGAACGCATGCATTGTTTTTGATGAGAGGGGGGAGGCGCGTGTGCGTGTGCGTGTTTCAGTGAGAGCCCCGCGCGGAATGGAGGGCCGGGGGCAGACGCAGGACACGCCTGGCGTGCGTGCGTGTGTGAGAGTGGGCGAGCACGGCGGACAAAAAGAAGTGTGTTGAGTGTTCTATGATCTAACCTTCCCCGACGCCTCTCACGGACCTCTCACTCACTGCTGCCCCCACCCCGGCGGCGGCGGCGGCCCACCACCTGCCCACCCCGGCGGCGGTGGCATCCCCCACCCCGGCGGTGGCGGCGGCGGCGGCATCGACATCGGCCCACCCCACCCCGGCGGCGGCATCATCATGTGCGGCGGCGGCGGCGGCCCGCCCCACGGCCCGCCCTGCTGCATCACCATGTGCGGCGGCGGCATCATGACCATGCCGGGAGGCCCGCCATACCCCATCATCCCACCATCCTCGGGGGGCGGCGGCGGCGGCGGCGGCGGGGGCGGCGGCTCATCCGCGCCCCCTCCACCACCCGTCCCGCCCGCCCCGCCCGGCCCCGCCGCAAACCGGGCGTGCGGGCGCGCCGCGGGCGGGGCCTTGGCCGCCAGGCGGGCCTGCTCGGCCAGCAGCCGCTCCGCGGGCGTGCCGTGTCGCTCCCCGCGCGCGTCCTTTTTGAGGGCGTACTGGACCCGGATGGGCCGGCCACCCAGGAACTGGCCGTCCATGGCCTCGGCCGCGCCGTCGGCCGCCTCGAAGCTATCGTACGCCACAAAGCCAAAGCCCTTGCTGGCGCCCGTTTCCGGGTCGCGCGCGACTTTGGGGGCGCCCAGGACGGCGCCAAAGGCGGAGAAGGTGTCGTACAGGAGCTTCTCGTCCACGTCCGGATCGAGGCCGCCGACAAACAGGTTGGCGCCCACCCCGTCGGCCGGGCCGGGCGCGGGCGGGCCGCCCGCTGTGCCGCCCCTCTCGCGCTCGCTCGCCCCCGCCCGCGTCACCCGCAACGGTTTACCGTACAGTCGCACCATGTTGAGCACGCGCGCCGCGTAGTCCGCGTCCGGCGGCGACTTGAACTCGACAAAGCCGTACCCCTGGTGCTCGCCCGTGACCCGGTCCTTGGGGAGGTAGACGGACGCGACGGGGCCGGCCTGGGTGAAGATTTCCCAGACCAGGGCTTCCGTGGTCGCGGCGTCCAGGTTGCCGACGAAGGTCGTGCATTCCTTAAGGGGTTAGGGAGAGGGCGCGGGGTGTGTGTGAAAAATAGTTGTGACGTGAGAAAAATGGAGCAGAGTGGTGGGAGTGCGCGAGCGTGCTGCCGTGTTTGTTGCCAATTTGGGCACGTCCCACCCTCCCGCACCCCGCCCGTCCCCACACACAGGCGCGTGTTACATGCGGCCAGCTTCGCATTTGCCACGCGCGATGCGACACTGCGGGCCCTCCCTGGGGTGCACGGTGGCGTGTCCCCTATGTGTTTGGCTGCCGTCGCCGCCGCCGCCCTCTCCGCCGACGCTCTCTCCTCCTTACCGGGTTCCGCTCCGACGCGTGCTGCCCGATGAGGCTGGCGCCCAGGCCGGCGGAGATGCGGCCGCCGGCGGTAGCCATCCAAGGTGAGAGAGAGAGAGAAAGAGTGCGTGCGCGAGCGTGCGTGCGTGCGTGCGTGCGCGCTTCAGCCGAGACAAAAGAGAGTGAGCACACACTGGTGAGGAGAGAGACACTCGCTTTTCATCGTCGGCGTGTGTTGTGCGCGTCAAGGCCGTGCGCGCGCGACCGCCGACACCCGCGCACCTAGCCCTGCCGCGCCCTGCGATGCCGCCCTCATCGTCCACTTCTGGCATCGAGGCGCAAGCCGCCCGGGCGGCGGCGCCTTCTTCTTTATCGACCCTACCCCCCACCCCATCTCAACCTCCTCCTGTCCCTCAACTCGAATCCTGCGTCAAGTATTTTGACGCGCTCTGGTGGTGTTACTGTGAGTGTGCCAGTAAAGCGAGCGTGCGTGCATGAGTGTGTGCACGTGTGTATGTGTGCGGAGGGGCTGGCCGTCCACACGTGCTCTAATCATCATCCCCCTCTCTCCCTCCCTCTATTCACATACACAGCCCCCGGCCACCAGTTGCGCCAGTTTTACCGGCACGGCAACGTGGACGACTGTTCCTCCTCCTGGAAGGGTGTGTGGGATTGCCTGTCTGCGAGGACGGTCCGATATAAAGAGGACGCGGACGCGGCAGTGGAAGTCGCCGCTGTCGCCCGCGCAACCCACCCGCTGTGGCGCCTGCGCACGCCTGAGGAGGCGGCGTGCTGGTGGAAGGCGGGGTTTGGGCACCTGGATGGTGCGCCCGCTGAGCCCGCCCCAGGCTCCCACTACCCGCCGCCCGCGTCTGGGGGTGGGCTGCACGCAAGCGGCGGGGAGGCGACGCCGTAAGGAAGAAAGAGGTGGTAGAAAAAACGAAGAAAACAACCCAACACACAACACCTCTATCCCTCCACTCTCGCCGCCCGCTCTACCCGCACCCGGCGCTTCACCTTGTCCATGATCCCTTCCAGCACTCCGCACACAGCCTGCATGGTCGGCCGGGCCGCGGGGTCGCCCCGCCAGCAGGCCCGGATGAGGTCGTACAGCTCCGGCAGTTCCGGCAGGGGCGGGTTGACAGAAGCAGAAGACAGGGGCGGCAGCGCCGGCCGCGCCCCACGCGGCACCGAGGAGACGACAAAGAAGGCGGTGTCCCGGAACGGGCCGGGGCCACCCGCACCTGGGCCCGTCAGCGAGGGCGCACCCGTCGCCAGGCCCGGCTGCGGCATCGCCAGCAGTGAGCTAGCAGCACCAGGCAGCGCGGCTGCCGCCGCCTCCCCACTGCCCTCCCCACCACCATCCACAGCCCCGTCCGCCCAGGGCACGCGCAGAGTGACCAGCTCGTACATGACGACGGCAAAGGAGTAGACGTCGCTGGGGGAGCCGTAGGCCTGGCCGGCCAGGCGTTCGGGCGCCGACCATTCGGGCGAGTTGATCGCGCCCGAAGCGGGCAGCACGGCCGCGTCGCCGTGAAGGGCGCGGGAGAGGTTAAAGTCGCCGACCTTGGCCTCCCACTTGTCCGTGCAGAGGATGTTGTAGGAGGTGAGGTCGCGGTGGAGGACGTGCTGTTCGTGCATGAAGGCGACGGCGGCGGCCACCTGCTGCGCGATGGCCAGCCGGGTCGGCCAGGACGCCCACAAGCGCCACCCGGGCGACGTGCGCAGGCGGGCCTCGTCGGGCGTGCGGGGCGGGGCGGTCCCGGTCCGGACGGCGGGGGGCAGGCGTGCGACCCGGCGCGCGTACTCGAGCAGGCGGAACAGGCTGCCCAGCCGGCACAGCTCCATGATGATGGCCAGGGTGGCGGTGGAGGCCGCGGCGGCGGCGGCGTGGGTCGCCAGAGCGCCCGCCGGCGGGGTGGTGGGGCCAGAGTCACCCCCGGCCGACCCGCGGGCGGCGGCAGCGGCGGCAGCGGCGGCCGTGGCCGTGCGGCACCGCCGCCACCCGCCCAGGCGGGAGGCGAGCGAGGTCGGTTGGGCGGGCACCGGCGCGGCCACGACAACGGGCACGTGGTAGCACGCGCCCAGGAAGCGGACGATGTTGGGATGCAGGCTCAGGCGGCGCTGGAGGTCGACCTCATCTTTGAACCGGGCGAGGACGGCCGGGTCGGGGGTGTAGGGCGCGCCGTTTTCGTCTCCATCCCCACCAAACGCGTCCCCGCCCGACGAGTCCAGCGAAATGATCTTGACGGCCATGGCCGCATTGCGGAAAAACGCTTCGTACACCTGACCAAACGAGCCAGACCCGATCTTGCGGACGAGGGCCGGTCGCAGGTCGTCCCACTGGACCTGCCAAAACGGGTCGTCACCCCAGGGGAGTGGTGGGGGCTGGTGGGGCGCCAGTGACGGCGGGGGGCGGCTCCCGCTTCCACCACCGTCCGCCGACGCATCCCCACCATCCCCTCCACGCTCCCGGGACGCGGACCGCCCCCGGGACGCGGCGAGGCAGGGCGGCGGGGCCAGGCCCGTGACATTGCAGCGCCCGACGGCGGCGGCGGTGTCGGACGCTGACGTGCAGTCCCCAGCCCCAGCCCCACCACCACCCGCCACGCTCGACGTCACGCTGCCGTGGCCCAGGCGGGCAAAGAGCCTGTCCCGCCAGGTGGGGCGGTGGTGAGGAAGGAGAGGCGGGAGGGTGGTAGGCGCCACAGCCCCCCCCTCCCCACTCACGACAGTGAGTGGGGAGGGGGTCGTCCCCAGGGTCGAGGCACCGCCGCCGCAGCCAGAGGTCAGGGCGGGCGAGTCGGATTGCGGCGGCGGCGGCGGCGGCGGCGGTGGCGGCCGCCCACCAGGCCGGATAGGCGAGGACGCGTCCCACCCGACAATGGCCAGGGTCTGGGCGGCTTCAAAGGGCGACAAGGCCTTTGGAGCAGCAGCAGCAGCAGCAGTGGCGGCAGCAACGCCAGCAGCAACGTCGGGCGCTCCAGCCGCGGCCGCCGGCAGCGGCGGCCGCTTGTCGCCCAGCCCGGGCGAGGCTGGGGCAGCGGGTGCACGGGCGACCTCGCTCCAGGTGCGAGGACCGAGCGGTGCGGCAGGCGCAGGCGGCGCAGGCGGCGAAGGCGGCGCAACAGCATTCCCCGACCCAGGGCGGCCGTCAAACCTCGGAGGTGGCGGGGCCGCACCCACCGCGCCCACCTCCCCTCGCGGCGTGTCCTCTCCCGCCTCCGTGCGGGGCGTGTCCAGGGCGCCCGCAGCGCTAGAGGGTACGGTCGATAGGACGAGGCCCAGCGGGCGTGGCAGGTCGGACGGGTCGGCAGCGGTCGACATGGTGGTGGTGGGCGCGGTCGCTCCGCCCCCACTCCCTCCAAAATCGCCCACCCCCGCGGTCAAGCCGGCCGCGCGCTTCAGGCGCAGGACGCGGCGGACGCGCAGGATTGCGTTCACCAGCGCGTCCGTCGCGGAGCGCAGCGAGTTGTAATGGCGCACGCCCGACGGGCCCCGCCCCAGGCGGGACGCGTCCAGGTCGCGCACAAAGACGACCGCGCCCACGCACTGTTCCTCCAACAGCTCCAGCGCCCAGCAGGCGAGGCCGGACGGGGACGCGCCCAGGCGGGCAACGCGCCGCGCCGACGCGCCCGCCAGGTCGTACAGGGCGCTCGACAGGCGGTCGACCAGGAAGGGCAGGGAGGGCGGGGCGGGTAGGCCCGTCGCGGGGTCCAGCACCAGCGAAGGTGACGGCGGCGCAGCCGCCGCCGCCGCCCGTCCCGTGTCCTCCTCCACGCCCTCCATCACAACCGCAGCCGCGTGCTCAGCCTGAGCCAGGAGGGCGGTGAGGGAGGAGGGCAGCCAGGCCTGGG
>Ga0315289_10006172_pt1 | contig 17629 bp, 10 predicted proteins | sample YL17G11_40_MG_FD_203452 | JGI IMG/M metagenome (GOLD analysis project Ga0315289, IMG submission 203452) | Sediment microbial communities from Yellowstone Lake, YNP, Wyoming, USA - YL17G11_40 | ecosystem: Environmental > Aquatic > Freshwater > Lake > Sediment | place: USA: Wyoming | collected... | reverse complement strand
CCTATATCGGCTGGCGCCTGGGGCAGGCGAGCATCTGATCCTTCAGTTGGACGCGGACAGCGTCTCGGATGACAACGAGCTGTACGTGCGACACGGGGCCCTGCCGACGCCGAGCGTGTATGACGCCGCCGGCGTGGTACCTGACAGGCCGGACCAGCGTTGTGACGTGCCCATAACTCAGGCTGGCAGCTACTACGTACTGGTGCGGTGCACGGCTGACTGGGGGCCTCCGGACGGCTACACGCTGCGGGCGGACACGGGGGCTCCCGTTGCCGATGCACCATGGGTCACAGGCCACACGCCCCTCCAGGCGCTGCCCGGCACCTTCAGTTCCATCCGGTTCAGTTTCGACCGCCCGATGAACCAGAGCAGCTTCGTGCCATTGGACGACATCGCAAGCTTCATAGGCCCGCAGGGCGACGTTCAGGCCGGCAGCTACACCTACACTTGGGCCGATCCGCAGACTCTGGAGGTCGTGTTCGCTGCCCAGAGCGCGACGGGCACCTACCGGATGGTGATTGGCCCCAATATTCTCGACACAGCCGGCCACCCCATGAACCAGGATTTGGACTCGGTGCCGGGCGAGCCGACGGCAGACAGCTACGAGGCCACGGTGAACCTGTATTACTCCGGAACGGTGCCACCGGGTACTGAGTGGGGGCCGGGCGTAATCGTGGTCGACTCTGTGGCGGTTCCCAGCGGAGGTACGCTGACGGTTCATCCGGGCACCATTGTCAAGTTCCTCAATCCTGGGAGCCGCCTCGACGTTTACGGTGTGCTGAATGTCGAGGGTACGCCGGGCAGCCCTGTCGTCTTCACGGGCATCCGAGACGACACTGCTGGCGGCGACACCAACGGCGACGGATCCGCGTCGTCGCCGGCAGCCGGTGATTGGCAGGGCATCTCCTTCTTCAACCAGGACGCTGCGAGCACGCTCAATGGGGTCGTCCTGCGGTATGCTACGACAGGGGTGTCGGTAGGGACGTACAACGGCGACACAAAGGGCTTTGCCAGGCTGAGCGGTGTGCTTCTGGAACACAACAACCTGGCAATGGAAGCGGGTTCGGCGTACAGCCAACTCGACGCCGAGAACACTATTGTTGCTGAGAACGCTCAGGGATTCCTCGCCGTCGGCACGGCGCGCGTCATACTCCGCGATTGCACGGTCGTCGGCAACGACAGCGCAGGGGAAGTCGGTTACCCCATCCTGGACATCTCGAACAGCATATTCGCCTTCAACGCCGGCGGCTTTACGAGTTGGGCGGCCGCTGGCGACGTCAGCGTGTCTTACTCGCTTTTCTTCCAGTCCGGCGAGTCGGAGATCGCCGACTGGCTCCGCGATAACGGGAACATCACGAGCGACCCGCTCCTTGTAGATTGGCAGGGGGGCGATTACGAGTTGGAGCCTGGATCCCCCGCGATTGACGGAGGTCTCGCCACCGGCGCGCCGGCGACCGACTTCCTCGGCCGACCGCGCTTCGACGATCCAGGCACGGAAAACACCGGCAGGGGCTTTCCTGCCTATGTTGACCTCGGCGCACTCGAGCGGCAGACCGCCACAACCGTTGCAGACCTCGCCGTGATCTCCGTCACAGACTCCGTCCCCCAGCAAGTCAGTCCGGGAAGCACGATCAGCGTATCGTGGACCGTCCAGAACACTGGCGAGCGCAGGCTAACCGGGTCCTGGCATGATGAGCTGTACCTTTCAGCCGATCCCTATCTGAGCCTTGCAGACGATCAGTTGCTTCGGCAAGAGCCATGCTCTGGTGACTTGGAGATCGGCCAGACGTACACGCAGAACTGGACAGGGCAGGTCCCCTCGGGTGTGGCAGGCCCCCTTTATGTCTTGGCCCGGGCAAATGCCGACGCCGGAATCCGTGAAGCCACCCTCATCAACAACGTCGCCTCGGCCAACCAGGCGCTGGCTGTGGACGTCCCAGCCCTGGTGATGGACGTGCCGGGGGGCGGCCTGATCAGCCAAGGCCAATGGGCTGTCTACTGTTTCGAAGCCGCCGCAGGCCAGTCCGTCCGCTTCAACCTGGACGCCGCCTCCGGCTCCCTCCAGCTTCTTGTGCGCCGCGGCGCGCCGCCGACGGCCTCCACTTTCGACGTCGGCGGCGTTGTGCCAGGGCAGGCAGACCAGGAAGTCCGGCTGCTGGATCCCGCCGCCGGCATCTACTATGTCGCCGTCTATGCGCAGTCCGTGCCCGGCGGCTCGACCAGCTACACCTTGGCCGCCAGTGCCACCAGCTTCAACATCGCGGGCGCCACGCCGGATAGCGTTGGCAACGCCGGTCCCGTGACCGTCAAGATCAGCGGCGACAACTTCGACCCGACTGCCCAGGCCCAACTGGTTGGTCCGGGTGGCGCGGTGATAGAAGGCGAGGAGTATTGGCAGGATTCCGCCACATTGTTTGCCACCTTCGACCTTAAGGCTGCAGGTGCCCGCGCGGGAACCTACGACCTCGTCGTGACCAATCCCAATCTCGTTTCAGTCACCAGGTCGGACCTCATCACAGTTATTTCCGGTGGCTCAGCCGTCCTGGACGCCGACATCGTCGTCCCCGGGCAGGCCCGGCCCAACCGTACTATCCAGGTAACGGTCGAATACCGCAACACGGGCACCATTGACCTGCCAAGCCCGCTGCTGACCATCGAGAGCGATCCCGAAGCAGTGTGGTCGCCCGTCTTAAGGCCGTTGGCCGAAATCGGGCCAATCGTTGTGCCCGCGCAGGACGAATGGGTCACCGGTTCGACGGTCAGTTTCCTGGCTCTCAGTTCCGATGGGCCTGTCACGATCCTTCGCCCTGGCCAATCTGAGTCAGTTACCCTCACCGTACGGACGCCCTTCCACCCCGGCACCATGCCGTTCACGGTCTATTCCTTCGGCACGCCGGGGCAGCCTGAACTGACGCAGCCCATTGACTGGGGCCAGGTGGGCAACGACATCCGGCCGCCGGACATGCCGGCGGACTCCTGGGATCCCTTGTTCGCACGTGTCCGGGCGCAGGTCGGCACGACCTGGGGCGACTACCTCGAGGTGCTTCGAGATAACGCCGACTACCTTGGCGAACTCAATCAGCATGTGTACAGCGCCGCCGACCTCTTCGGCTTCGAGATGGTGCAGGCCGAGGCGGTGGGCAGCCCGGCATACATGGAGGCGGCTCAGGATGCCTACTGCCCCGAGCCAGGCCTGCCGCTGAGTTTCGGCCGCTACTTTCTGCCTAGGGCGTCGTACCGTGACCGGCTTGGTGCGCTGGGTCGTGGCTGGAGGCACTCCTTTGAGGTCACACTTCAGGTCCGCTCCGACGGCTCTGTGGTGGTAAACGGCCCGGGTGGATTCGATCACATCTTCGAGTCCGACGGCAGCGGCGGGTACACGCCGTCTCCCGGCGATTACGCCATATTGACCCCGGAGGCCGGCGGGGCCTTCCTGCTCACAGAGCAAGACGGCCTGCAGACTCACTTCAGATCGGACGGGCTGTTCGACTACATCCGCGACACGAGCGGCAACGAGATCTCCGCCACATACGACGCCGGCGGAAGGCTCACGGAAGTCGGCCGCCCCGACGGCGACAATTTCATCCTGGGTTACGGACCAAACGGCCGCTTGGTGAGTCTCACGGACCAGGCTGGCCGTGTCGCCACTTACGGCTACGACGCTTCCGGCGAACACCTGCTGAGCGTCACTGGCCCCCATGGCCGGACCACTTCCTACACCTACAAGACGGACGGCGATCTGCTGACCAATCACAACCTGCTGTCCATCACCCGCCCAGGCGGGGCGCAGGTCTTCTTTAGCTACGACAACCTCGGCCGGCTCGCCGAGCAGCACCTCGGGGTTGCCGAAGAATCAGTCCATTATGCATATAGCACGGCCGGCAAGATCACGATCACTGACGCGCTGGGCACCACGACCGTCTGGCTCGACGGGCTCGGCCGGACGGCCCGGGTCGAAGACGCTAAGGGCTACCGCACCGATTTCGCTTACGATGCCGCGTCGAATCCCACCACGGTCGCCGGTCCGACCGGTCTCTCATGGCAGTTCACTTACGACGCAGCGGGCAACCTCATCTCCGTGTGCGACGCTATGGGCAATGTCACCGCTTTGGGGTACGGCGGCGCCTGCGACAATCTGCTGTGGGTCCGTGACGCGAACGGCAACATGACCGGCTATGACTATGACGAGGCGGGCAACACTATCGCCATCACCTACGCCGATGGCTCTACCGAGACCTTCGGCTACGACTCGGCCGGCAACCTGGTCAGTTTCACGAACCGCCGAGGCAATGCCACGCCCGGCGACCCGGACGACGGCGTGATCGGTTACGAGTACAATGCGCGCGGCCAGCTTACCGCCAAGCACTACGCTGATGGCTCAGATGTCACCTTCACTTACGGTCCCCCGACTGGCCGCTTGACCTCAGCGACGGACTCGACGGGCGAGATCACCTTTGAATATGACTCGAATGGCGACGGGCAGACGACGGCCGCGGACAACGACTGGGTCACGAAGATCATCTATCCTGGCGGCCAGTGGCTCGAGTTCACGTACAACACCGCCGGGCAGCGCGCGTCCAGCTTCGACCAGACGGGCCATGAGTTGACCTACTACTACGATGAGGCCGGCCGTCTCGACTACATTGAGGACGAGGGCGGCGCACCGGTAGTGGACTACGAGTACGATGACGCGGGCCAGCTGATCGTCAAGACGCTCGGCAACGGCGTCTACACGACCTACAGCTACGACCCGGCCGGCCAACTCGTCAGCCTCGTCAACCACGCGCCAGATGGTTCAGAACTCTCGCGGTTCGACTACGGCTACGATGCGTTAGGCCGCCGCGTTTCGATGGATACGCTCGATGGCGCGTGGACATACGAGTACGACGCCGTCGGCCAGTTGACCCGTGCTGACTTTGCCTCAAACAACGTTGCCCTGATGCCGAATCAGCACTTGCGCTACCAGTACGATGCCGTGGGCAACCGTGTGCAGACCATCGAGAACGGCGTTACCACGGAATACGCCACCAACAACATGAACCAGTATGTCACGGTCGGTGGTGTTGCCTATGAATACGACGACGACGGCAACCTGGTTCACCGGGGCACGACGACTTACGCCTACGCTGACGAGAACCGACTTGTCACTGTGGACGACAGTGCGAACCTGTGGCAGTACACGTACGACGCCTTCAGCGTCCGCGTAGCTGCGACTGAGAATGGCGTCACCACCCGCTTCCTGGTCGACCCCATCCAGATCGGCAACCTGTCAGCAGAATACAGCGGTTCAGGGGAACTGACAGCGTACTACGAGCAGGGCCTGTACGGTCTGTGCCCCATATCAAGGACGGGCGTTGGTGAAGAAGCAGAGTACTACACCTATGACGGAATAGGCAATACCGTGGGCATGACTACGAGCGGAGGGGCCCTGGTTGAGCCGTACGTCTATGGGCCTTTTGGCTCGAAGCTTGGAGGCGAAGGAGAGAGCACGAACCGCCTGCTGCACATAGGCCAGTACGGAGTCCTATCAGACGCGAACGGGCTCTGCTTCATGCGCGCCAGGTTCTATGATCCCATCATCGGCCGTTTCCTTAGTGAAGACCCTATAGGATTGGCCGGCGGTGATGCGAACATGTACCGCTATGCGTGGAACGACCCCGTTTCGTTCATCGACCCAACGGGGACGAGGTTCCGGTTCAGGTGCGGCTACATGAGCTACAGCGAGGGTGCCAGCGACACATGGGGTCTAACGTTGGGCCGCACGCGGGGATTCTCGGCCAACCTGTGGTTCTTCGGAGCACAGCACGGTTGGACTTGGAGAAGGACTCCTCTGATCGGGTACAACAATCCAGTCCTAAGTCTTGGAGGGGGACCAGGGGTCAGCGCCGGATGGGCGGAAGGGCTGGCCTTGGGGTATGCGGCTGGCAGGACCGAAGGTTTCTTCTGCGGAGTGGAGTTTGTTCCTGAGGCCGAGCCAGACGCGCCAGCGGGATCTCGCGCTGATTCTGCGACTACCGCACTGCAGACGTCCATCTCGCCCGAGGACAAATGGGGTCCAATCGGCTACGACGCGCCCGGCACACCGACGAGCGAGTTGAAGCATTACATCCTGCCGGACGGGACGATGCTCTATCGGATCGAAATGTGGAACAAGCCGGACGCGCCGGTGCCGACGCAGGACGCGACCATCTACGACATCCTCGACCCGGAGGTCTTTGACCTCAGCACATTCCAGTTCACGCGCGTGGGCTTCCTTGGCTGGGATCTGCCGCTGCCGGGCGGCCAGGCCATTGACACGCGGATAGATGCCCGCCCGGACATGAGCATTGCCGTGGACGTGAGGGGCACGTTCGATCCGGACACCGGCCGGATTGACTGGTGGTTCCACACGGTAGACCCGGATACCGGCGGGTATCCCGAGGACCCCAAGGCCGGTTTCCTGCCGCCCTACAATCCGCAGACCGGCTACGAGATCGGTTGGATGGAGTTCACGGTCAAACAGCAGGCAGACTTGCCTGCCGGCACGCAACTGGCCAATCAAGCCTTCGTCCAGTTCGACTTCCTTGGGCCCGTGGGCCCCGCACCGAAGGATGGCCCGTGGATCAACACGATTGCCCCCGTTGCCATACGCTCCTGGCAACAGGGGAACGTGGTCGTGTCGGCGTTCGATGTGGACGGCGTCGCAGATGTGAACCCGAACGACATTCAGGTCAGGTTCGGCACGGGCAACACGGTGTCGTCCGTTACCCTTGGTGGGACGCAAGCGATGTCAGGCCTGGGCATCGTCGTCTCTGGCGCATCCTCAGTTGGCAGTTTTAAGGATGGACGCAAGGGGACGCTTGGTGACATAGCATTCATTGCCTCGGATGGGGCGATCAAGTCCATAGCCCTGAAGGGCGGCATGACCGGGTACGGTCTCAACGGTTTGCGTCTAGGCGGATTGGTCCTACCGTATGACATCGACGGGGACGGAGACACAACAGACGCCACCGCGATCTACAGCACTGGCGCGGTCGGCAAGGTCTCGCTGGCAGGGAACGCGGCTGGCGATATCTGGATCGGCGGGGCAGACGCCAAGGGCCTGGCCTTAAGCTCCCTCAGCACCAAGACTGGCGGCTATCACGGTGACCTGACGGCGCACGGCAACGTGGGCAAGATGACCCTTGCCGGAGACTTCGGCTCCCTGATACATGTCCTGGGGTCCCTCTCAAGCCTGCAGATAAAGAACGCGGACTTCCTTGGCAGTCTGGACGTGGACGGCAACGTGAGTAAGCTGAGCATCTCAGGCGGCGACTTCCTGGGCAGCATTGATGTGCAGGGCAACCTGTCAAGCTTCAGCGTCAAAGGCGGCAAGACCGCCGGCGGATGGCTAAGGGCAGGCTCGAACGTCCAAGTCGGCGGCCTCCTCAGCAAGGCCTCCGCCACCTACCACGAGACTGACAATAGCGACGAGGACTTCGGCATCTTCGCCGGCAGCTTCGGCAGCGTCCAGGTAGCCGAGCACAAGCTGACCCAGGCGGACCTGCCTTTCGAGGAGGGCGACTTCTGCGTCGGGCTTCTGCCGTAGGGGGGACTGGACCCCGCAGGGCCGGCCCGGTGGGTGCGCACGCTAAAGGATGTGGCGCCTAACGCAGAGGCCCAGCAGGTGCCGCCACCTGTACAACGGTGCATTTGTAGGCTACCAAAGTGTCAAGTGCCAGCTGCGGCAGTGCCTCCATCGCGCCAGCCACGTCAAGCAAGCTTGGGTCTGTGTAGATATTCATGGTGAGGTCGAGGGACGAGTGCCGCATGGCTGCCTGGGCTGTACGGGGCGCTACGCCATTCTTGCTGAGGTGGGTGCCGAAGGTGTGTCGGAGGGCGTGCAGGTCGACGGTGCGACCGCGTTCATCGCGCTTTGGGATGGCAGCCGCCGCCAGGTCGCGGTCAGAGACCCTGAGGATGCCACGCGGCACCGCAAAGGACGGCTCATCAAGCGGGGGTAGCCTGTACCGAATCTGCCAACACGCGCAGTCCCATAATCCTGAAACTCTTACCCCGCCCTACCGCTCATTTGCGTGCCTTATGCGCACGGGTTGTCGGCACTTATGACGCGGACGACGGCCCAGCCTGAAGTTACAGGAACATGCTCAAAAGGCCACTTGGGGGGCCTTTAGTTCTTAGGTCCTCTGCTCCCGCCAACGACGCCTGCCGACAGCTTAGGCTGCAGGCCAGAAGGGATCTGCCGTCGGGCAATGCCATGGCAGCGCCCAGCCGACCGGCTGCTACTCAGGTGAAGCCACACTGGCAGAATGCGGCTGAGATCGTTTTCCAGTTGTACTTCCCATGGCAGATGTCCACGTTGTGGCCGCTGCCGGGAGCGTGTGTCACGGAGCCAGCATACTCAAGCGTCACCGGAATGGTGCTACTGCCCCAGAGTTGCCGCACAGCTTTGCGTCAAAGAGACACATCGCCGGCGTGGGTTGAATTCGGGGTGACGACACGTTCCGGCCGCCCCCGTCCAGTCGCGCTCGCTCCCACCGGTTCCCGGCCTGGTGGTCGTTCCAACTGGTATGGCCTGCAACAGCTTACGTCACAAGGAACAGCCCGGCCACAGGTTGCGTGTTCGCATCCGAAAGACGCCGAAACGGACTGAAAATCCTGGTGTCGCCAGTCCGATCCCGGCCACGCGTCATTAGAAACAGGCTGAGAGGACCTCTTCTTGCGTTTTCCACCCATCAGCCTATCCCGCCCGCTTAGCGCGGAGCGTGGCATAGTCGATCACGAAGGGGCGTGAGAGTTCGGGTCGTTCTTTAGTTACGGAGCAGGCCCCCGGTACCAACCACCTAAGAAGGTCATCCGGTCCACGGGCACAGACATGCAGAAGCCCGGATGATCTTCTTTCTTCTTGGCGCTGGTCCCGCCGACGGCCGATGCACCGACAAGGCCCTTTCGTTGCCTCTGCCGGGGGGCATTCCGTGCCTATGCCGCTGCTGTTTGTGGGCACGTCCGAGGCGTGCCGGGTGCCGCTCGGGACAGAAAAGCGCACACGGACGTAGGGACCTGTGTATCGGGCGCAGAATCTTTGCCAGGCCCCCCGGCCAGATGGCAAAACCCGCTAAAGATGGGTTAGTCAAGCGCGCCCATCGGAGCCCTCACAGCGAGACTGGCTGGCCTCCGGTCTCGGCAGACTTCCAGGCGGCCTCCGTTAGTTCGATAGTGCGCAGGCCGCAAACGCTGGGCGTCAGCAGCTCCTCGCGCCCAAGTATGGCATTGACGAAGTTCCGGTCCGGTGAGCTGCCCCCATAGCGCGTCGTCTGCAGGCTCAGGACCTCCCCCTTGTCCCCTGTGCAATAGGTCAGATGTCCCTGCCGCAAGAAGAAGGCCCATTCTGAGCAGGCTATGGTGATGTCCTCCCACCAGATGGGGCAGTTGCCGACGACCGAGAGGCTGCCGAGCGCGCCGTTGGCGAACTCAATGGCAAGGGAGCTGTTGATGTCCACTTCCTTATCGAAGTTGCAGATCACTGCGCTCACCCGGGTCGCCCTCAGGCCCGTAGCCCAGAGGATGATGTCTATGAGGTGGCTGCCTGAGTCGTTGAGCTGTCCACCGCAGGACACTGCGCGCACCTGCCTCCACAGGCCCGCGCAGTCCTTCATCCAATTCTGGCCCTGGAAAGCGCTGACGAATTGGACCTGGCCGGCACGGCCGCTCTGGATGCAGTTTCTGAGGAAAAGGAACTCCCCCTGCGTGTGCCGCTGGTACCCGATGGCTACCATCTTGCGAGCCTTCCGCTCCTCAGCAATGACCAGGTGAGCGTCCGCAATGGTGCAGACCATTGGCTTCTCGGTCAGCACGTGCAGGCCGGCGCGCAGGGCCGCTACGGTCTGCTCGCAGTGGACGTTATGGGGCGAGCAGATGATGACGGCGTCCAACTCTTCTGTCTTGAGCATGTCCCGGTAGTCGGCGTAGGCCCGGCAGCCCGCAAGCTGGGGGAAGGACTGCTTTATGGACGCGATGCGCTGCGAATCGGGGTCAACAAGGGCTGTGATCGCGGCCTCCGGCACCTCGCTGAGCCGCTGCACGTGGACCTGAGCGAACCCACCAGTGCCTATCAAGCCTACCTTCACCTGATCAGCCATCGGAAGCGATCCCTCAAGCTCTAACGATGAACGACCGGAAGCGAGTCAGGAACAGCAAGGTATCCCTTGACGGGCGCTCCTGCAACTGCGCGCCGGCCTTGCGCCTGCCACACCAAACAGCATAGAGAGACGCGTGCTGTAGGAAGCCCCCCGATTGCCCGCGTGAAGACATGGGGTATGACGGGCCTGAGACGTTCGGCTTGGAGAGGCACCCTGACGCCCCTGGCGCCTTCTCTTGACATTGGGATCGTATCGGCAGTGGTTCGCCTGCGCGGCCTCCACGGCGCTGGTGCCCAGAAGGCCCTTTCAGGAAGCCAGACGCGGGGAAATCAGACAACCCAGGGCGTATCCGTGCTACTCCGAACTCGAACACCAAAGGGGCCATCGCCGACTCGGCCGGAAAGTCTACGGAAATGCTCGCCCCTTCGGGGGAAGATGGACTCCTTTGATCTGCTGCCCGGCCTGGTGCTCCGCGGCCCTACCTGGGTCGTTCCCCGAGGAGATGTGTGCACATGGCAATTGACAAGTCGATCCTTGGTGTCGCGGGTGAGTTCGCCGTCGCGGCAGAACTGTGTCGATGGGGCATGTACGCGCAACTTACGCTTGGCCAAGCGGCCGTCATGACCAGCACCACGGCGATTATGGTCAGACTTGCGGCATCTCTCATGACGTCTCCCTTAGCCTTGATTCGGAGACAGACGGCGGCTTGCTGCCTGATCCATCCTAAGATGAGGGCAATGCAAGCCATCAACGCCCAGAAGCTCTCGCCTTCTCAACCTTTCACTGCGAACTTCCCTCTCCCGACACGCTTGAACCTCTCGTCTCGATAAAGGGTCTGGGGCAGGATGGCCTTGAAGTCCTTGGACGTGCTCTTGTAGCCTGCAGCAAGGACCGCCTGTGTGAGTTCAGCAACAGACTGGCCAGGCTTGGCCTTGAGGATCGTCGTTAGCACCTGGGGCAGAGAGAGGTCGTTCTTGGCCCGCTTGACCTTGACGCGAGCAGACCTGGCTGATGGGGCCTTCGGCGCGGCAAGAGCAGGAGCTACCGGACCGAGCGCCTGAAGCTCTGTGATCTTTCTGTCCAACTCGTCGCGCTTGGCAATAAGGCCAGGAAGAGCAGCCTGCCTGCGCTGTATCTCCTTCTTGAGGTCGTCTATTGACAGGTCACTGAGCCTAACCTTGGCCATTGTTCGCGCCCTCCCACAAGGTGCCAGTGAACCCAGCCAGGCCTTGCGGCTGGATTCACAACGCCGCCGTCATCAAAGGGGACCCCAGCCTGACCTGGGGGGGCTCGCGGCGGGATTCGAGCCCACACAGGTGAAGAGGCCCCCAAGTGGCTTAAGACCTCCATAAGGATAAGCAACTTGCCCGCAATGTCAACGGCCAGGAAGTGAGCCTCGACGCAGGCTGTATCTTGGCGGGCCGGCCTGCTACTTAGCACCTTGTATCCGAATGGGTCCGGCGTGTGACTTCTGCCGATGGTCGGAATACTCGGCATTGCTCGTGCCCGCGCCGGGCATGAAATCACGGCGAGTCAGAAGGCGATCAACGAGTGCAACCGCAGGCGAGGCGGCCGCATCGGGGACGACTCTTGAGTGTCGGGCGCGCCGCGACGGCGGCCAGCCCAGCACGTCGAGATAGACACCGAACCCGGCCTGCGTATGGAACGAGGAAAGAGATGGCAAGCCCGAAGGGCAAGTCTGCCAGAGGCGGATGGGGCGCCGAAAGCGCGCACACCTACTGGAAAACCTTCAACGTCCGGACGTCCGGGGGCCAGCAAGGGGCCACCCGGGGCGCTTCTCGGTCTTCGGCTGCAAGCAACGGTTTACAGATTACTCATGGGTGCAAATCCCGTCGCCTCCCATGTGCTTTCTCCCCTTCCTTGGTCGCTACAGCGCCTTTCGAGCCCCTCGGCCGACATCCGGCATCGTGCGCGGCCTGACCTGCCGTGGCTGTCCACATTCGCCGGTTCCAGTCTCGGGGCACCATCGCCGCTTGGCCAAGCAGCAGCCCAAGACAGAGCCCGCTAATGTTGTAAGTGCTTTGTCTTCAGGCCATTGGAGGATCAGGGCTACGGTTTTGAAAACCGTCAGTCAGGGGCTGGAATCACGTGCCTGCCTCCTACGCCCCGCGGGGCGATTCGGCCCGGAAGGTTCTCTGGCAGCCTTCCGTCCGCATTCCAGATTGCTGGCAGGTTGAGGGGCCGCATTCATCCGGATTCGCCTTGATCCGACCGCAGAAATCGGCCCCGTTTCGCGGGGCAGACGGCCAAGACGCAACCGCGGATTGCGTAAGCAGCTCCGGACGCGCCGGTCCACGGACCAGAGGTGGGACGGCCGGCTTTGGAGACGGCTCCCTGTCAAGAACTGATCCGGCACGGAGCATAAAGAGGTGGCTCCGCGGGGGACCATGAAGTCCGTTGCCGGCAGGTTGCCGCCATCGTGTCTCTTCTCGTGGCGTGCGGGCTGGCTAATGGCGCTGCAGCTTTGACACTTGACGGCCCGGCGTGTAGGGTCTTCCCCAACTGGCCCAAGGGCAAGCGCTGGAAGGAGGCTGCTTTGACCGACGAAGTAGCGTGGAAAGAGGTCGCGGCATACTACCTGAGCATTCGACTGGCACGCTCGTCCTTCCGCGACCAGGATCGTGAGTTGGATCGGCTGAAGCAGCTTGACCGAGGCTCTCTGCAATACCTCATGCGGCTACCTGAAGCAGAAGGCAACTAACAACTACTTCTTCGGCGACCTGGAGAGCCTCACTCACGCCGCGCCGACGTATGCGCCGCTCTGAACGCCTCACCACGGTCGGCCCCTCAGGTGCACTTCAATAGATTAGACGATTTCCGGAGGGCCGCTTAGAGATCGACCTCGATAACCTCCCCGGGTTTCGTCGGCCTAACTTCGACGATCCTGCGCGGCCCACGCTCGTTGTCCGTTGCGGGGCCAGGAGAGACCCCGCCGGTCAGTGCGTATCGGACCGCCGGCACGTTTTTGAACTCGAAGGCACCGTCAGCCCCGCACCTTATGCTGCCGCCGTACGTGCCGGGCCGGCTTCCCCCCTCCGGGGCCAACTGGGCGTAGACTTCCTGCCCCGCTGACTCCGCCTCAACGGACTTGATCCGCCCCCGGACAACCGCGCCGAACTGCAGCGTGATCGCCACCTTGTCCGACGACCCCTCCTGGCTCATCACGACCATGGCATAGCCGTCCTTGTTAGCGCGGCACCTGCCGACCCGCCCCGTCGGCAGGCTCTCGACCGCGAACAGGCCGGCCGCGTCGGTCACAACCCGGCCGGTGGCAAGTTCATAGGGGGTCCCGTCCTGCGCGACCATATCGCTGAGCGCGACGGCGGCACCCGCAATAGGTTTCCCGTCGGGGTCCTGCACCTTGCCGTTCAGGATACCCGCCGTGGCGAGGGTAGCGTTGTAGACCTCCAGCGTCCTGCCACGATTCTGATAGTAACCCAGGCCGCGGTTGGCGTATCCGGCGCGGCTCAGACCGACTTGGTACGTGCCCTTGGTGATATTGAGGATGACCGCCGTGCCCCGGTCGTCCGTCTCGGCACGGTAGCTACTGCCTGCTCCTTCCCGGCGCGGCTGCGACAGAGAGACGGTCACGCCAGACATGGCCGCGCCTCATGTCATAGATGTGCACCTCGACGACGCCTCCCGTCGAGCCCTTGTAGGCTGAGGTCTCCACGCGCTTGTCGCTCACACGTACGTTGGTAGGGACTTTGACCTCTTCCCAGCGGATGGGATTGCCCTCGCCCAGGTAGACCGTCAGGGTCGGCACAGGGAGGGCGCAGTACGGGGCCACCCGCGGCGGTGCCCCGCGCTCTCTCCACGCCCTGTAGAAGCTCGCGGGCACCCACGCCATGAACTCCCAATGCGCGCCGGCGCCGAGGCCCTCCCCCGAGGGCGTTATCCCGTCGAGCACAACCAGCTCCAGACGTGGAGCCACGATCCGCGAGAAGGCCTCCAGGGCTTCCTTGAAGGCCTCCGTGTCCTGGCAGCGATACTGGAAGCAGACCTGCCCGCCGCCGAAGGGCGGGCCGACCCAGTAGCTGACCCTGGTCGGCAGGTTGGCGACCTCCAGCGCCCCCGTGGGCCAGCCGCGATCAGTCACTGGCTCGTTCCCGCCCATCTCGATCAGGGCCTTGGCGCTGGCGGAGAGTAGACATATCCCGCACAGTGCCAGCACCGCCACACGCAGAAACGCGTTCCTAATGCACATGCAACACCTCTTTCCCAATGTGACAAGCTCTTGCCGAGCCCAAGGCGCCAGCCCGGCCAGCCCGTTTTTAGACGCCGAGGGAGCCCAGATGTTCTCGGGCCACAAGATTCCGAAAGGACGTGAACCCGCCTTGGCCTTCTTGATGCCCGACACTGCGAAAGCCGCTGCGCCGGAGTGGGCCAGACGCCTGACCTGTCTATCGCAATTCTTCCATGGTTCTCCTGCTTTCCACTGGGCAAGGAGGCTCGCATCAGCGTGTTATGCGCGACCAGCGCCCCGCCCGAGATTAGAAGACTGATGTCAGACCGCATAGCCCTTGTCCGCCTGCCGGTCTTCTGGTTTACCTCTCTCGTCGGGCAGCCGGAACGGTTGGGCCGCCAAGTCCACGACAGCGGTCTCCTGACCGGGCCAGTGCTTACCGCGGTTCTTCGGAAGGCTATTCCGCTGTTTCGAGGTAGAGCATCCTCTGCGCATTCACGATCACAGTCTTGTGCGCTTCCGGTTGCTCTATCACAATGAACCCACCTGCGGCCCGCACAAACGTCCCGGCAATGGCCCTGCCTCCTTCCAGGTACACAGTGACACGCTTCTGGCCGATGTTGGCGAAAGCGTCAGGCATTCCAGGCCAAAATGCGGGTTCCACGGCTGTGAAGGCATAGGGCACGCGTCCCGGTGCTATCACGGCGTCGCCCATGGGTCCCGCAGCCCTCACTGCATAGGTCGAGCTTGCCGATGCGTGCGATGCCCATTGCCGCTTGCCATTCTTTCCAACGAGTTCAACCGCGTCTATCTCGTTCCATCCCTCTTTCCGGGTCGTTTCAAGATATATCTTTATGGACTTGCTTACGACGTCTCCTTCTGCCTGGACCACGAAATCACCGGGCGCGTCAATGGTGGGATCGAAGCCTTCCCACAACACCTGTTCCTTGCCGTCTTGGAGAATGGCAGCAACTTTGCTGACTGCACCCGGGTTGAAGCTTTCCCTTATGCGCACCTCAGATATGGTGACTACTTGATCAAAGTCAACCCGCAGCCACTCGGCTCCGTCATCCGGGTTTAGCGAGGCCCAGGCCGTCGGAATGTCGCCGGCTCGTTCCGTGTCAGGAGCGCCGGTCGCCTGTTCGGGACTCCACGGCCGTTTGGCCGGGTCAAAGGGCAGGGGCTGTCCCGGGCCCACTGGCATGAGTGCTCCCGGGATCACCCGGATGGGCGCGGCTGGACCCTGGTCCGGCGCCTGCGCGAAGCAGGGCGCGGCAGAGACGCATACCCAGGCGACGAAACACATGACCCAGACTCCGTTCATCGCGTCCCTCATCCCCTGCTCCTTTCAGCTAACGACGCGGACTAGGCGCGAACTCGTGCGAGCCGCCTGCATCCGAGACGCTTCGAGCGACACCCAACACATGCCCTTAGACGCACAGAACCGGCGAGTGTTCCCGACTCCTTCCAGGAAAGCTTACTTCCTTGCCGGCGTATCGTCACTCCACCCCGGCGTGCTCTTCGACCTGTGACCGCCTGCACACAAACGAATCACCGCAGAGGGCGCAGAGGCGCGTCCATCTGAGCTTGCCCGCCGAGCCGAGGGTCCGCCTCAGGCGCTTGTGGGCGGATCATCGCCGCGGGGGCACCACCCGTGGGCGGCGGTTCGCCTCCAGCGCCTTGTTGGGCGAGTTAAGAATCATGAGACTTCGATCAATACGGAACCGATATGGTCACAATCTTCCATTTGCCATCCCGCCGGGCAAGCATAGCGAGCTCTGCATTGTTAATGGCGCGATCCGCGATAAGCTTGGCCGCGGCCTTGCGGTGCAAATCGTCAAACTCCGGAGGTGCGGACTTCAGAGCATTCTCCAAAGCGGCGATCTTCTTTGCATCGAAGGGCTGCGTCACGATGAAAGAGGCAGTGGCCACTGAGGGATGCGTGCCCGATACCTCAACCTTCACCTGGGAAATCTGCAAGTTCTGCCAGTCGGGGTGTCCTTCGGGCGGCAGCAGGTCCGAAATCTTGCTGGTGTCCACGACGTGGACCTTGGCGTCTTCGCTGCCTGCTTCGACAGCGATGAATCTCGAATCGAGCACCTCCCGCAGGCTCTCAAGGTCGCGGGCCGACATGGCTTTGTAGTACTGGCGTATCACACTCTCGACTTCCCTTGCTGCGTCCTCGCTCCGGGCGTATGAAACATGCAGCCCTGCTAAGAGGATTGTTGCCAACAGCGCCAACATGGTTTTGAACAGTGTTTTCATGGCTTTCCTTTCTGACAAGGGCGCCGGATTGACCTCACGCTGTCCGCCCAACCACCAAGGTGAGCGACCGCCGCCGACAAGGACGGTGGAGCGCGCCAGGGACTCCCAAACTGCCGCCCGGCGTCGAACGGATAAAGGGGGCGGCGGTTCTCTCCACCCATCTTGTTAGACCACGTCTTCAAACGCTAACTCTCTGGAAAAATGACAGTGGAACTTCAAAAGAGAGTCACGCACAACCTGCAACCGCCGTACGCACCCAACTGGAATGAAGTTCCTCTCGGATGCCCATGAGCATTCCGAAGATGATGACGCCTATCGCCGAGACCGTCAAGACTCCATAGGGCGACAAGGTTCTCCTACTACCTAATCCGGAACCCATGGACGAAATATAAGCCAGAAACAGCTGAAGAATGCCCTGTTTTGCCAGTTCTCGGCTTGTGCCTCATCACTCCACCCCGCCGTGCTCGGCCAGGAAGACAGCCAGGTCCTTGTGTCCCGCCTGGGTGGCGCGGCCTGTGGGCGTCCAGCCTTCGCCATCCACGGCGTTGACCTCTGCGCTGGCCTTCAGCAGCGCCTCGGCTACTTCCCGATGACCTCCTTGAGCAGCCATATGGAGAGGCGTCCGGCGGCGCTGATCCTCGGCATTGACATCGGCGCCTTTGTTCAGAAGGAGCTGTGCTACCTCCAGGCGCCCTTGCTCGGCTGCATAATGCAGAGCCGTCCGTCCACGGGGCCCTCGGGCGTTCACGTCAGCGCCTCCCGCCAGCAACCTCTGAACTTCCGCCGTGTTGCCCGGGTATGCGGCGGCATGGAGGCTTGCTGGCCGCTTATCCACTTCGACCTCGGGCAGAGACTTCTTGAGTTGTTCAACACCCGCGTCGGTGACCTTTGTACCCATGAGGTCGAGCTTCTGCAACGCCGTCAGCCCCTTCAGGCTCAAGGCCCGCGTCCGTGACCTTCGTGCCGTAAAGGTTGAGGCTCTGCAATGCCGTCAGCCCCTTCAGGTGCTCCAGGCCCGCGTCCGTGACCTTCGTATGCG
>Ga0315289_10006171_pt1 | contig 17631 bp, 13 predicted proteins | sample YL17G11_40_MG_FD_203452 | JGI IMG/M metagenome (GOLD analysis project Ga0315289, IMG submission 203452) | Sediment microbial communities from Yellowstone Lake, YNP, Wyoming, USA - YL17G11_40 | ecosystem: Environmental > Aquatic > Freshwater > Lake > Sediment | place: USA: Wyoming | collected... | reverse complement strand
GGCCCCGCTGCCGAGGACGGCCCCGCCCGTCGCGGTGAGCAGGGCCAGGAGGGGCATCAGCACACGCCTGCTCTCCAGCCCAGCGCCCCGTTCCAGCCCAGCGCCCCGTTCCAGCCCAGCGCCACCTTCCATTCCCGCGCCGCCTGTTCCACGGCGGCGCGGAACCAGCACTGCAATGAGCAACACTGCCAACACCGCCAGCGCCGCCCAGCCGCGGGAGCCGAAATCGAACGTCAGCGCCGTCCACGTCGAGGTCGCCAGGCCCCACGGTGTGACCGGCATGATGGTCTCGGCGGGGGCAGCCTGGCCTATGCGCTCCAAGATGCCAGGCCCGGCGTAGGCCAGCCAGGGCAGATACAGCGCCAGGGTGACCGTCCCACCAACCAGCAGCCTTACGCGCCTCCGGCGCGCTACCAGCAGGCCATAGGCGTAAAGCCCCGCCAGCGCCCAGGCGGTGTAGTAGAGCGTGTAGAGAGCGGCCAGCCCGGCCGCCACCAGGCCAGCCAACGCCCACGTTCCTCCCCGGTCGAGCCAGCGCAAGAGCGTCCAGGTCGCCAGCAGGAGCCACAGCACCACCAGCGAGTACATCCGCACGACCTGGGCGTAGTAGACGAGCGCCGGCGCCACGGCGGTCAGCCCGGCGGCCAACCACGCCAGCCCAGGCCGCCCCATCCAGCGCATCGCCACCCGAAACGCCAGCGGCACGGCGAGCATCCCCACCAGCACGGGGAAGAAGCGCACCAGGAAGACGTTGCGCCCCAGGACCAACCAGGGTTTCAAGGCGAGATAGAACAGCGGAGGGTGCACTTCCCACGAGGCAATCTGGACGATTTCGAGCCAGGAGCGGCTGGAATGCGCCACCGACCAGCCCTCGTCCCACCGCATGAGCGGCTCGGCCAGCCGGTGGAGGCGCAGGGCCAGGGCGGTAAGGCAGGTCAGGAGGGTCAATGAAGAATGGAGAATGGAGAATGGACGACCGGATAGGGCAGATGCTCGCATGAGATCAGGTCTGCTGCGCATTATGGCTGTATCTCCAGGCTCTCGGGCAGGATGGCGCGGTCGGCGGGGAAGCGCTGGCCATCGGGGCCGACCGCCGCCAGGCGCGTCACGGTCTGGTCATAGAGGCCCACCGCCAGCCAGTAGGTTCCCTCTGGGATGCCTTCCAGGGACAAGGTTACGGTCTCGCTGACGACCTCGCCGGCGGCCCACCAAGAGGTGGGGTATGCGCCCCCGCGCGGCATGGCATCGCTCTGGGCAACGATCGCGTCTGTGTCCGGATCGAACAGGTGGACGAAAACGGTGTAATCGGCCCGTGGAGCCTGCAAGGCCTGCCACCACAGGGTCAGGCGGGCAGGGCCGGTCCTTGCCTCTACCGCTTCCAGGTCGTAGCCGGCCAACCGGATCTCTCTCAAGTCCACTCCCAGGGGATGCTCCAGGCGCGGGAGCACGAAGGTGCGGGGCACAGGTTGGGCCTCGAACACCGTTTCCAGAGGGAGCGCCAGGTCTCCGACTTGTGCCTGTCCCACCGGCTCCAGCGTCGGCATCTGGTAGAGCACGACTTGCAGGCGGTAACCATCCGCGGGCAGCAGGTCATCTGGCAAGGCGAGCAGGCAGTGGTCGCTGATGAGCTCACCAGGGGGCCACAGGCTGGTGGGGAGGAAGCCGTAGCCAGGCTGCGTGTCCGTGGCGACGCGCATCTGCCCGGCAGGATCCAGGAGGCGCAAGGAGATGGCGTAGTTGGCTGCCAACGGCTGCGCCGCCGACCAATCCAGCCGCGCACTTAGCCGGTCGGAGGCAGGCTGCGCGACGGTCGCCCCGTGCAACCGGACCACCGGGCCGAAGGAGGCCAGCACGGGGGTATCAGGAGGAAGCGCCGGGCCACGGGGCACCCGGATGGGCCGCAGGTACAGGATACCTTGCGCCTCGCCACCAGAGGTACGAGCATAGAGTTCTCCTGTTGAGTCAAAGAGGCGCAATTGGAGGAAGTAGATGCCGCGGGGGGTGTTGGTGGGAACGTGTAATGCCACCTTCCCGAAGGCTGGGAGCTTTCGGGAAGGTTCTTGCGGAATGCCACCTTCCCGAAGGCTGGGAGCTTTCGGGAAGGTTCTTGCGGATTGCGGATTGGAGATTGCTTCGGTCAGGGGCTCGACTTCGTAGCGCACGGCGGCGGGGGAGACCAACTGCAACGTTGCTGTGGTTGTACTGTCAATATCCGACCAGTCCAATGTGACAGTCAACGTGTCGCCAGGGGCCAACTCTGCGGCCGAAAGGGTGTATCCGGCCAGGCGCGCTTTGCCAGCGAAATCCACACCCTCGGGATTGTGGTGCAGGTAGGGCATGTGGTCAAAGTCCATGGTAAGGTCGTTCTCCCCCTCGAATTCCGGGGAGCGTAGTAGCCATGCGAGCACGAGAACCCCCAAAGCCAAAAGCCCAAATCCCAACACCCAGCGCCCTACGACCCGTATTGGGATTTGGAGTTTGGAATCTGGAGTTTTGCGGCTGCGTGCCGCTACGATGATCAGCAGCGCCGACACAGCGACCAGCGAGATTGCTTCGGCCGCCGCCCGCACCGGGGTGCGGCCGAGCCGGAGGATGACCGTGTGCTCACCTGGCGGCGCTGCCAGCGCCAGGTAGCCGGAACCTTCGACGGGCCACACCGGCACAGCCTTGCCGTCCAGCCGTGCGCCCCAGCCGGGCCAGTAGAGGAGCGGGAATGCGATGCTCCCACCCGCACCCCAGATGCGCCACGTTTGGCGCGTGGGTTTACGTTCCACCAGGGCAGCCTCCAGGGGCGCTCCTTCCAGCGGGATGGCCCGCAGCGGCACGCCAGGCTCGATCAACGCGGCGGAGGTGAACGGGCGCGGGGTCACGGTGTTGGGCAGCCACTCGTAGCGGATGGTGGTGCCGATGTTGCCCGCGAACAGTTCGTAGAGTTGCAGCCGCTCCACGGTTACGTCGGACGGGCCGATGGGGAGACGGTCGGGATGCAGGGGGAGGAGTACCGAAAGTATCAGGAGTGTGGCGGCGGGTAGAGAATGGAGAATGGAGAATGGAGGTTGGAGGTTGGAGATTGGAGATTGCGGATTGCGGATTGCGGATTGCGGATTGGTGGAGGAGCGGGGTATGAGGGCGGCTGTTGCAGCAGCGGTAAAGAGGGACTGTACCGAGAGGAAGCGCCACGGGAACTGGACGAGCGGCAACAGGGGCAGGTGGTCCCATAGGAAGCGGGAGAGCGGCGTGATCATGATGGTTGAAATCAGCAAGCTGGCCAGCACGAACCATCCGCGAGCCTCCAGCCGTCGCCGTAACCCCCGCACGATCAAGAGCAGCATCCCCAGGGCGGCCAGGACTGCCTGCGCCAACCCCATGGCGAATGGAGAGCGGCCCGTCAGGTCAGGAGCAACGGAAAAGTCGAACAGGCCCCCCCGCTGTACCAGGTTGAGGGCACGGAAGTGGTTGCTGTAGTGAAAATAATCCTGGGTAGAAGGTCCCAACTGCACGTACCGTAGCTCGACCACGGCCGGGAGCCAGAACCAGGCCGCCAGGGCAATCCCAAACCCCAGCGACAAAAGCCCAAGCCCCACGACACGCCACCTGCTGCCTTTGCTGCGCAATGCCAGAATCACCAGGTACAGTAAGACAAAAGGAGAAAAGATGAGCGCGGAGATGTTATGAGTAAGAATGAGACCAGCGTAAGCCAGTGCAGGCAACACCAGATTGCGGATTGCGGATTGAGGAATGCGGAATGAGGAATGAGGAACGAGGAATGAGGATTGCTGATTTGCGATCTGCGATGTCCGATGTGCGATTCCGTCCAACCCCCACAGGATGAGCGGGTAGAAGATGAAGGCGTAGAACTCGGAGAGGGAGTCGCCGCGCACGTAGACGTTGACCAGGTGAAAAGGGGCCACGGTGTAGGCCACCGCTGCCAGCCAGGCCGCCCACCGGTTCCTGGTCACGCAGTGCATCCAGCCGTACATGGCCAGCGCCGCGGCGACGAACCCCAGCGTCTGTGCCAGTTTCACCGCCGTCAGCAGGTCCGCCCCCGCCAGCGCCAGCAGTCCGGCCAGGTAGTAGGGGAGCGCGGCGTAGTAACTGAAAAACGGGTAGCCCAGGCCGTAGGCAGCGTCCGGCATCCAACGCACCGGGAAGACGCCTGCCCGCAGGTTGGCCACCATCTGGTGGGTACGTTGGAGGAGGAAGGGGCTATCGCCGCCGCCCCGCGTGTTGACCATCCCCGGCCCCCACAGAGAAGCAGCGGCCACCAGGGCCACGCACGTCAGCGTGATGCATGCCCAGAAGCCAGGAGCCCAGAAACCAGGTTTTTCGGTAAGCGAAGCGGCAAAACCCGGTTTCTTCAATTCATCCGCCATCTACCGGCACCTCGATCCAGTCCCCGGCTGGATTCCCTGCCTCGTCCAGCCAGTACAGTATAGCGCCACTCTCCGGTTGCCAGAAGCCGAAAAGGAGCACGTCCCGGCCTGGAAGGGGGGGGCCGACTCCCTCTACGTAGTGATCGTCGTGGATGACGTCTCCCACGCGCCACGTCGTCGTGGGGTAGCGCCCTCCGGCCGGCCGGCTATCGGCCTGGGCGATGCGCTCCCCATCTCGCAGGTAATGCAGGAACACGGCATAGTCCTCTGCCAGCGGCGCGCTGGCCCGCCAGTCCAGCCGCACCCGCAGGCGGTCAGGCCCGGCCGGCGTCACCGTCACGTCGAGCAACTCGACGCCGCCAGAGAAGCGTGCCAGCGCCGGGGTTCCTGCATCCGGGCGGGCGGCGAAAAAGGCCAGGTAGGTCGTGTACGGCTGGGGATCGCGGTCACCCTGGGACAGAGGTCCCTCCTCGACGGTGATCTCAGCCGGGACCGGGAGGAGCGCCCAGGCCCGCCGCCAGTCGTCGTAGGGCCAGAGGAAGACGGCTACCTGGGGATTGGAGATTGCGGAACCTTCCCGAAAGTTTCGGTGGGGCACCTTTCGGGAAGGTAAGGCGGAATGCGGAGTCGGAAGTTGGAGGTTGGAGGCTGGTTCTAGTTCAAGCCCTAGTATCACTGCCTGTGGTGCGGCGATCAGGAGGCGGACCTGGGGCCACTTGTCCCACAACGTCGGGTCGAGGTAGACTCGCCGATCGCCAGGATTCCCGTGTAGCATGCGGTTTCCATCCCACCCCAGCCCCAGGAATTCGTTGACGCGCTCCCCCAGCATCACGGCTCCGCGCTCGAACCAGTAGCCGGTCATGGGGTCGCGGGCATAGTCACCGAAATAGGCCCAGGCGGTACTGGTAAGGCCGAACAGGAGGGGGAGAATCAGAATGAGAGAATGAAGAATAAGAGAATGCTGGCGAGTACGCTGGGACCAATGAACAACTCGGGAATGCGGATTACGAATTACGGATTGGATTCTGGCTGCCAGCCAGTCCAGGCCGAGCGCGGGCAGAAATGCTACGATAGGCAGGATGCCGGCGGCGCGCAGGAAGTGGGGGGCGTCCTCGGCCAGGAGCGTCGGCAGGCTCATCACCGCCACCCAGACCAGGGCAAAGCCGGCCGCCACCTCCTGCCGCGCACGGCGCAGGGCGACCAGCAAGCCCAGGAGGAAGGCCCCACCCAGGAGCGGGTCGAAGATCGGTCGCCAGGGGACGTTATGTCGCCAGATACGGTCCCCGCGCACGAAGAACATCCCCAGCGTGCGGAGCGTGTGCCGGCCCAACGTGCCCCACAGGTCGCCGCCGTTGATGGTGGAGTCGAAGACCCAGACCTGTCCCGGGCGGCCCAGCACGACGCCGGGATGGCCCACCGTGTAGATCGCCAGCGGGGCGAGGACCACCAGGGTGGCCAGGGCAGCCAGGCCAATGCCGCGCCACAGGTGGGGAGTGCGGATTGCGGATTGCGGACTGCGGACTGCGGATTGCGGATTGGAGGTTGGAGCACGTATTATGAGCACGTAGAGGGCAAAGAGGGCCAACGCTACTGGGGTGAAGCGGGCGGCGGAGTAGGTGTAGAAAGAGAGGCCGTAGAAAATGCCGGCCGCCAGCCAATGACGCCACCCAGCAGGATTGCGGATTTCGGATTTCGGATTTCGGATTTCGGATGCCCCCAGTGCTGCCTGCCAGACCGTGAGGGCGATGAAGAGGGGCAGCAGAACGGCACGGAAACTGACCCGGCTGAGGTGGACGTGCCAGAGGGTCACCGCCAGCACCGCCGCACCCAATACACCGACCCGCCGGGAGAAGAGTGCCCGCCCTGCCGCGGCGGTCGCCGCCACGGTGAGTAGCCCGACGAAGGAGGCAGGCAGCCGCAGCGCGAACGGGCTTCTTCCCAGCACCCCCACCGCCAGGGTGACCAGATAGATGAAGAGTGGCTCGCGCCCGTTGTTGGCCGGGAAATAGAGGGAGAGACGGCCTCGCAGAACCTCCACGGCATCCAGCCCATTGTACGCCTCGTCGTGGTAGAGGCCTGGCGGTACCTGCCCGCAGGCGGCCCCCCGCAGGGTCGCTGCCACCAACAGCACGGCTACCATTGCAAATAGCGGATAGTGAATGGAGAATGGAGGCGGAACCTTCCCGAAAGTTTCGGTGGGGCACCTTTCGGGAAGGTAAGGCGGATGGCGGGTTTGCGGATCTGCTATTCGCGATTTGCGATTTGCGATTTGCGATTCGCCGTCTTTTCTCATCGGGCACCGTCCAGCGAAATAGGCAACTGGTCTGCGGGCAAGCGCTGGCCGTCGAGAAAGGCCGGCTGGCGCTCGGCGTTCGCCGCGTTGTAGAGACCCACGTAGAGCGTGTAAGGACCGGGCGGCGCATCAGGCGGAATCGCCAGCGTGTAACTGTCCTCAATGTACTCGCCGGACCGCCACTGGATGGACAGCATGCGTCCCCCTTGCGGCCAGCCATCGGCCTGTGCGACCAGGATGCCGTCCGCATCCACCAGGTGGTTGAAGACGGCATAGATGGCGGTTGGGCGCACCCTGGCATACCAGGCGTACGCGAGGCGAAGTTGGCCGCCGGGGCGAGCGTCCCCCTCCACCCGGTACCCGCGCAGCCCGACCTCATCGCCAAAGTCAAGTTGGATGGGAGTGAGTCCACCGGGCGGGCGGCGCAGTACAGACCGGCTGTCCACGGTGATGCGGAACAGGGGAATCGTTCCCCCACCCTCTGCCTCCGCCCAGCGCCGCCGTGGAACAGGCGGCGCTGGGCTGGGAACAGGCGGCGCTGGGCTGGAGGCTCCCTCTGTCTTTGGCCAGAGGGCACCGTCCGGCCCCAGTACTGCCAGCGTGACCTGGGCCGGGCCGGTCGGGGCGTCTGGAGGAAGGACCAGCGCAGCGTGTGTGGTGACCAGCCGGCCGGAGCGCCGGGCAGAGGTCCACTCCGGCGCGGACGATGCCTGGAGCCCCCAGGGAGCGGCACGGGTAACGAGGGGCAACATGATGCGGAACGGGCGAGACTGCTCGTCGGGTAGCGGGTTCAGCGGAGCGGTCGCATACCCGGATGGCAGCGGGAAGGTGCTGGTGACGACAGGGGTGGCATGCTGATGGCCCAACCAGGGACGGTGGGACAGTTGCAGAAAAAGCTGCACCGCTGGCAAGGTATCGTGGCGGGTGAGTACACCCGGTACCAGCCAATGAAGCGTCAGAGGCACCGCGTACCCCTGTTGAAAGCGCACCCCTCCCGGCTCAACCCCGGCCAACGTCAGGCAATCTGCGCCGTCGGGTGAGCAAAAGGTGGCCATCCCGGAATTGGGCAGGCCGTACAGGACTGGAGCACGGGCAGGCTCTCCGACCTGGACCGCAAGCAAGTCCACCTCGTCAAGCCCCTCCGCCAGCAGCGGCTCGCCCGTCACGGCATCGGTGACCATCAGGCGCAGTGTGTACTCCCCCGGCGGCGCGCCCTGGGGGACGATCAGCCCTTCGCGGTCGGTCACCAACTCGCCTGGTTCCCATTGCGATGGCGGATGCGCCCAGGCTCCAGGGAGAGTCTCCGCCTGCGACCAGACGTACCCCGTAGCGTCGGCCAGTTGCAGCGCCAGTCGCACGTCGTGGTCCAACAGGCGCAGCGGACTCCAATGCAGCGTCAGCCGGAGGGGCTCGCCGGCGGGCACCGCCTGTGGCTCCCAGGCCACGCTTGCCAGGCGTAGCCTTTCCCCAAAGACCACTTCGACCGGCCGGGCAGGAGCATCCGGCGGGAGCGCAGGCAGGTAGAGGTTAAAGTCCACGGTATCCCACACGAGGTGGGCGTGGGTGCGCAGCCATCCGGCAACGAAGCGGGGAGGATCCACGTCGTCCACGGCGGCAGGGATTACCCACAGCCGGTCATAGCGGGCCAGCAGTTCATTCAGCACCGGTTCGGCCTCGGCCGGCTTCAGGCGCGGTGGCGCGTAGGGAGGCAGCGTCGTGATCGGCGGCAGGCCTCCTGGATCGTAATACTGAAATTGAATCCACTGCCACGGTCCATAGAAGAGGACCCCATCGCCAGGGCGGGCCTGGGCCTTGACCGTTTTCAGCGTGTGGCTATAGTGGGACCGGTCAAAGGCAACGGCCTGCTCGAGTCCCCCGGCAGCCAGCAGACAGGCAACCCCCAACGTCAGCCCTGCAGTGAGCCCCCAGGCCCAAAAACGCGGTTTATTCAGTAAGGGGAGCACGCTCAAGAACCCAATCGCCAACGCCGTGAAGGGGATCAAGAAGAGCAAATACCGCTCCGCAGGGGGATGAGGTACCTGGAAAGCCAGGACTGGCGCCAACAGCAGTGCGAGAGCCAGCCAGGCCCCGACCGGGCGGCGACGCCAGAGGGCAAGCAGTATGCCCACACCGGCCAGCGCCAACAGCCAGTATAGAAGCGAGAAGCGAACCCGGACCACGGGGCTGAACAGCACCTTACCCAACATGTGGAACGTGTAGAAACGTGCCGGCACGACGAACGTGAGACGCGGCCAGGTGCCCCCGGTGGTCATCTGGAGGCCGGGGGCCAGCCACAGCCAGGCCAGGCCCAGCAGGGCCAGAAGACCGTGGGCCGCACACCACGCCAGCAGAGACCGCCAGCGCCGGGTCACGAGCAGGGCCAGCGGTTGCACCAGGATCGGCAGCAGCAGATAGTAATGGGTAAAGAGCGCCAGAACGTGGACCGCCACCAGGCTGGCGAGCGCCAAGGGGCGGGGCCATCCTTTCGCCGGCAGCCAGTCCCGCAGAAACAGCCCGGCCGCGAGCACGGTCCAGGCCACCCCCAGGCTGTACATGCGGGCATCGCGGGCAAAATAGGCCATTCCCGGCACGCTGGCCAGGAGGACAGCCGGCACGAGGCCCGCGCCGCTGGCAGAGCGCCCCAGGCCGATGCGGGCCAGCCAACCCGTCAGCACCAGGGCGACCAGCGCCGCCCCAACGGAGAAGAAACGCAGGCTGAACTCGCTCGTGCCCGCCAGCCCCATCCAGGCGTGGATGAGCAGATAGTAGACGGGGGGATGCTCCCGCACCGCTCCTCGGAGATAGTCCAGGATGCCCATCACCGGCCGGTGGGCCACGAAGTAGGTAGCCGCCTCGTCGAACGTCAGGTCACTGGCATCCAAACGCCATAGCCACAGCCCCCAGGCCAGCAGCAAAAGCAGGCACCAGGTCAAAAGCACAATCATCCGCCAGTGTTGGCCACTTGTAGCGGTATTCATTAGGACGGAATTGTAACCCAGGGGGGCAATTCGGGCAAGGTGGGCTCACGCGGACGAGTACATCCGTACCCGAAAGTTCGACTGTGTGCCGCAAACGCCAGGAATGCCATCCTGGAGCAGTGTATCGTGTGCTGGGCGTCTCCATTGGGACTTTCGGGAAGGTTATGCTACAATAGGCCCCAAGTTCGGAGCAACCCATGACGCCGCGTTGTCTGTACACGTCCGACGTCGCCAAGGCCGTCGGCGCTCATCCCAACACCGTCCGCCTCTACGAAAAATGGGGCTTCCTGCCGCCGCTGCCCCGCAGCCCCGGCGGCTACCGCCTGTTCAGCGAGACACACCTCGACCAGATGCGGTTGGCCTGGACCGCGCTGCACGGCCCCTGGCCGGGGCGCAGTATCAAGCGCTCGGCATTGACGCTGGTCAGGCGGGCCGCGGCGGGGGACCTGGGCGGTGCGCTGGAGCAGGCGTACCACCACCGGGCGCTGGTACAGGCGGAGCGCGCCCAGGCCGAGGCGGCGGCGGAGTTGCTGGAGCGCTGGGCGCAAGGCCGTGCCGCTGACGCCACTGCCGAACCCTTGCAGATCAAGCAAGCGGCCCACTTGCTGGGCGTCAGCGCCGACGTGCTGCGCAACTGGGAGCGCAATGGGTTGATTTGCGTGCCGCGCCACCCGCGCAATCGCTACCGGCTCTACGGCGCGGAGGAAATCGGCCGCTTGCGCGTGGTCCGCATGTTGAGCCGCGCCGGGTACAGCACGATGGCGATCCTGCGCATGCTCTTGCAGTTCGACCGGGGCCGGCGAGAGGGGCTGCGCGAGGCGCTCGACACGCCGCGCCCCGACGAAGACGCCTACTCCGCCGCCGACCGCTGGCTTTCGGCGCTGGTCGAGCAGGAACAGCGCGCCGCAACCATGATCGCCCTGTTGGAAGAAATGATCCGCAAACAATCCCCCGGGCCATTCTGAGCTCGACAGTTTGATTACCTGGAAGGCAAAGCGACCCTGGTGGTGCTTGGCGAGTTGAGGGTAGACCGTGAGATTGACCCCAAGATGCTGGCCGCGCAACCCTCCACTTGCACACCAATGTTGTATCATGTGGACTGAATCACCACACCGAGGAGGTTGTCTCGAATGTTGCCACGGGTCATTCTACATAGCGGGGTCAGCGTGGATGGACGAATAGATTGGGGTCAGGACGACATGGGCCTGTACTATGAACTGGCCGCCCGCTCGAACGCGGAGGCCATGCTCTCGGGCAGCAACACGATGCTGGCCGCCTACGCAGGGCAGGAAACACCACCCGAGGCAGACGTAGAGGCGTCCGGGCCGAAGGAGTTGCATCCCCTCCACGTACCGTTCCTGGTCGTCGTGGACAGCCGGGGACAGATCCGCAACTGGCGCGTGGTCCAGCGAGAGCCATACTGGCGCGACGTCGTTGTGCTGTGCTCTCGCGCCACCCCGCCGGCCTACCTGGACGACCTGCGAAAGTGCCACCTCGACTATATCGTGGCAGGCGAGGAGCGCGTGGACTTGCGGGCGGCGCTGGAGGAACTGAACGCGCGTTACGGGATCACGAAGGTACGCGTGGACAGCGGCGGCATCCTCAGCGGCGTGCTGCTGCGCGCCGGCCTGGTGGACGAGGTGAGCGTGCTGGTCGGCCCCTACCTGGTGGGCGGGACCAGCCCTCGCTCGATGTTCGTCGCGCCCGACCTGGCCTCGCCGGAGGGCGTCATCCCGCTCAAGTTGATCGCCGTCGAGAAGATGAGGGGCGATATCGTCTGGCTGCGGTATGAGGTAGTGAGATAGATGAAACCACAAATTGTCGTCAGCGACCTGTGCAAGATATACCGCGTGCCCGAGCGGGAGGCGGGGCTGAGGGCGGCCATTGGCAGCCTGATCCACCGCCGCTACCGTGACGTGTTGGCCGTGGATCACATCACATTCACCGTGCAACCGGGCGAAATCGTGGGCTTTATCGGCCCCAACGGCGCCGGCAAGACGACGACCTTGAAAATGCTGGCGGGGCTGCTATATCCCACCGGCGGGGAGATGCGCGTGGATGGCTGTGTGCCTGCGGAACGAAAACCGGCCTTCCTGCGGCGCATCAGCATGGTCATGGGCAACAAGTCTCAACTCCCCTTGGAAAACACAGTCTCGGATTCTTTCTACGTGCTGGGAGAGATCTACCGCGTGCCCCGGGACGAGTTTCATCGCACGTTGGATGAACTGGTGGATCTCATGGAGATCAAGGACCTGCTCCCCAAGATGCCACACGACCTCTCGCTGGGGGAACGCATGAAGTGCGAGTTAATCGCCGCGTTGCTCCACCGGCCCCGCGTGCTCTTCCTCGACGAGCCCACCCTGGGCCTGGACGTGACGATGCAGTTCCGCCTGCGGCGCTTCGTGGCCGAGTACAACCGCCAGAGCGAGGCCACCGTGATCCTCACCAGCCACTACATGGCGGACGTGGTGTCGCTCTGCCCGCGGGTGATCCTGATCCACCAGGGACGGCTGCTGTTCGACGGGGAGCTGGCACGCCTGGCCGGGCAAATGGCGCCCTTCAAGTTGATCCGCCTGGCAGTGGGCAACGGGAATGGGCAGGCCATGGCCGACGTTCTGCCTGGCCTGGGCCCAGCGGTGACGCTCATCGAGCAGAATGACCGGCGCTATACGCTGCGCGTGAAAAGAGAGGACGCCTCCACCGTCACGGCCCGCTTGCTGAACGACGTCCCGTTGGCCGACATCACCGTAGAAGATCCGCCGATCGAGGCGGTGATTGACCAGGTATATCGGGAGGGGGTCAACGGATGACGCTGCAACGGATGAACCTGCGCGGGGGCTGGGCGCTGGTCCGTAAATCGCTGTTCCGCTACATGGCGGGCCGGGGCTTTTTCTGGACGCTGGCGCTGGGCTGGATGATGGGGCCGTTGGTCTACATGTTCGTGTGGACCACGGCAGCCAGGCAGGGAGCCGCCGGTGGATTTGCACGGGGGGATTTCGTGCTCTACTACCTCTGCCTGATCCTGGTCAACCAGTTCACCTATCCGGTTTCCAACTGGACGGTGGGGGACATTATCCGCGTGGGAGGGTTTTCGGCCTGGTTGCTGCGCCCTCTGCCTCCCATCTACGAGGCCATCGCCACCGACGTCGCGACCAAGATGGTCTGCATGCCCTTTTCTCTGGCGGTGGTTGCCGTATTGGGCCTGGTGTTGCGCCCAACGTTTGTCTTCTCCTGGCCGGCGGCCCTGGCTTTCGTCCTGGCCCTGTTGCTGGCCCTGGCGCTGCGCTTCACGTTGGCCTACGTGCTGGCCCTGGTGGCCCTGTGGAGCCAGCGCGCCGACGCCCTGCTGGGGCTCAACGACACGTTCCTGTTCCTGCTGGGCGGGCAGGTGGCGCCCACGGCGCTCTTGCCCGGCGTGCTGCACGGGATCGCCACCGTGCTGCCCTACCGCTACATGATCGGCTTCCCGATAGAACTGCTGATGGGGCGACTGAGCCGCGCGGAGATGGTGGTGGGGTTCGCCTGGCAGGTGGGTTGGCTGGCCGCGGCCGTACTGCTGCACCAGTTCGTGTGGCGCAGGGGCATTCGGCGTTACGTGGCCGTGGGAGGGTGACGGATGGGGTACTATGTGCGTTTGATCCGGCTGTTCATCCAGACGTCGTTCCAGCGCGAAACGGCCTTTCGCGCCAACTTCGCCATCAACCTGCTCAACACCGCGCTCACCCTCATCGCGGGGCTGGCCGGGGTGACGATCCTGTTCAGCCAGGTAGAGACTATCCAGGGCTGGACCTTCCCCCAGGCGCTGGCCCTGGTGGGCGTTTACTTGCTGGTCGGTGCGCTGCGGGACGTTTGCATCGGCCCCAGCCTGGAGAGCCTGGGGGGCCTGGGCGGCGAGGTCTTTGGAGGGGCCTTCGACTTTACCCTGCTCAAGCCGCTGCCCACTCAATTCCTGGTCAGTTTCCGCTCCTGGCGGCTGTGGGCGCTGGGCGACCTGCTCTTGAGCCTGGTGGTGCTGGGCGTCGCGCTGGCCAGGCTGGGTCAGGCCCTCACCCTGCCAGGCCTGGCGGTTTTCCTCGTCGCCTTGCTGATATCTATGACGATCGTGTACGCCGTCCTGCTGCTGCTGGCCAGTGGCGTGTTCTGGTACCGGGGTGTGCCGCTGGCGTGGATCTTTGACAGCCTGATCCAGATGGGGCGCTACCCGGTGGGCATCTACCCCGGTTGGTTGAGGCTGCTCCTGACCTGGGTCGTGCCTGTGGGATTCATCACCACCGTACCAGCGCAGGCGTTGACCGGGCAGGTGCCGGCGTTGACGCTGTTGGGTGGGGCCGCCCTGGCGGCCGGCCTGCTGGTGCTGGCTTCGGCCTTCCTCCGCCTCAGCCTGCGCCGCTACTCCAGCGCGTCGAGTTAGCACGACGGCTCATGCGGCTCCCGCTAATCAATTGGGATATTTGCGCGCCAGGGCGTCGGGCAGGTAGACCGAGCCGAAGCCTTGAGCCAGATCCTGCTGATGCAGGGCTTTTACCCGCTGCGGGTGTTCCTGGAGCAGCGGGATGAGGCTGTCGGGCAACACCGTCACCCGGTCCTGCGCCCCCTTGCCGTCGCGGACGATGATGGCCCGCCGCTCGAATTCGAGATCCTTGACGCGCAAGCGTAGACACTCCATCAGGCGTATGCCGCTGCCATAGATCAGCTTGGCCATCAGTTGGTGCGTGCCCGACAGGCAGCCGATGAGGCGCAGCGTCTCTTCCTTCGTCAGGACGGTGGGCAGCCGTTTAGGGCGCTTGGCGCGCAGGGCGTCAATCGGCAGCGCCCATTTCGGCCGGATGATGCACGCCGTGGAAAAAGATGTAGCGCTTGATCCAGTTGACGTAGGCCTCCTCGGTGCGGATAGAGTAATGCTTGAGGCGGATGGCGTCGCGAACCTGATCCAGGAATTTTTCGGGGTGTTGTTCCGTCATAGGCCACTCCCCCCCGATTTGACAAGGAAGCGAAGCTGGCTGTATACTGTAGGCGTCGTCGGATCTGTATCGTAAATCAGATTGCCCAGTTAAGACTCCACATCGTATAGCCGAAATTCGGCATAAGTCAACTTTCGGGAATGCTATACCGAATCCGTTCAGTCTAGGGGCCGGGGTAGATAGGCCGAAATCATTCGGTCTACTCAATAGTTGGGCGGCCCCCGCCTCACATGGCTGGGTATGGTGGTGGGCTGCATTACTCAGAATCTAATAGCATCAGCAGATGAAGGAGGAATGGACTTATGACGGCGTGCGGAGTCTGCGGCGAATCGAAAAATACACCTCACAGTTGCACAGTATATACGGCACAGTTTCTTGATGAGACCTCAAAGAAGACTGGTTACAAACAGTACACTATTACCACTCGCTATGGGGATATTGAACAGCATACCTATGACGTGTGCCGACACTGCTACATTAAATGGAATTTCGTCTTACCATTAGCGGTATACTTGATATCAGCAGTGTTCATTAGGATTGTTGTACTTCCCGATGAGGGGTGGGATGCCGCACTATTCTTGGCATTGTTTCCAGCGGGCATTATTGTTTGGAAATACATCAATCTACCTAGAAGGTTAATTAGGGAAGCCTTGAGCCAGAGGCGAGGATTTGGTAAATACAAAGGGTTCACCTCGTTTGAGTACCAGCCACCAAAGTCCAGTGATTCCTTTTAGAATCCCTGGGCTTTCTATGCCCACACATAACGCTGGAGATGCCAACATCATCGGTAGCGACGCAGATGTTTATTCTGTGGAGTGATTCAGTAGTTGGGTATGCTAGGAGAAGGCCGCCCAACATTGCATCAAGACCGACCGCGCCTGCGGCGCGTGCTGGCGGCGGGGAAACGCGCTTTGGGGCGTGCCTGCTGGCAGAGGGGTTTTCCACGCAGTCAGCGCGGCGGCTTATGCTTACCGTTGGGCGGCAGATTTCTTGGACATGAGGTTCAATCTCAAGACGAGAGAGCAAGGTAGACCTTATGGATTCAAATGTCTCAGAAAGAAATGATGCACATATTTCATTACGCCCGGTCAATCATGATAACTGGCGCGACATTGCTAAGCTCAAGGTTTCTGAGACCCAGCGTGAGTTTGTTGCCGAGCCCTGTTACTACTTGGCTCTCTGTTGTTATGGAAATGACTGGCGCCCCCTTGCGATTTGCTTAGAGGAGCAAGTAATCGGATTCATGATGTGGTCCATAGATCCGACTGATGGAAGTTGTTGGCTGGGAGGAATCTTAGTCGACCAAGGCATGCAGAGACACGGGTATGGCAGACAAGCAGTGCAAGCTGCAATCACAATGCTAAGGGGGGAGTATGGTCATAGAAACTTTGCGCTGTCCTATCAACCTGCTAATCTTGTAGCAAAGAATCTTTACAATAGGCTAGGCTTTACGGAAATGAATGAATGGGAAGACGGTGAGATTGTAGCACGCTTACCGCTCACAGAATAACAGAGGAGTTGTCGGCGGAAGATCTACAACAACGTCGTCAGAGCCGCCCAACAACTCGCTGAAGCTGACCCGGCGGGCTGGGCCTTCGGGGATGCTTGCCCGGCCCGATGGCGTGCCGTAGAGTAGGGAGGAGTTGGCTGCTTCCGCCGGGCAGCTTAGCTCGAGGCCGTTGGGCGGTTTCCGACATACCCGCACTGCACGATCAAATTAGCAAATTGGGAGAAGTTGTATGACCAAGACCATTCTGATATTAGCAGCAAATCCCAAGAATACATCTCGGCTTCGTCTTGACCAAGAAGTTCGAGAGATTGACAATGGTCTACAAAGAGCACGACGAAGGGATGAGTTTATTTTGAAGCAGGTATGGGCAGTACGCCGCTCAGATTTTCGCAGAGCTATGTTGGACTTAAGACCGAATATCGTGCATTTTTGCGGACACGGTTCAGGAGAAGAAGGCATAGCGTTTGAAGACGAAAATGGTCAGGCTACGCTTATCAGCACAGAAGCACTATCAGGTTTCTTCGAGTTATTTGCTGCCAACGTGGAGTGTGTGATTCTAAATGCTTGCTATTCCGAAGTGCAGGCAGAAGCGATAGCAAAACATATCCCGCACGTGATAGGAATGAACAAGGCGATAGGGGATACCACCGCGATAGAATTTGCTGTAGCGTTCTACGACGCTTTGGGAGCAGGGGAGACGATCGCGTTTGCTTACAAACTTGCTTGTAACGCTATTCAGTTATCGGGCATACCAGAGAATCTGACCCCCATTCTCAAATCGGCGCGCCGTGCATCAGGTTCGATTTTAGAGCCAGATGAGGCACGACTCCAAGAGCAAATCAGTCAACTATCAGAAAACAAGAGGAAGCTCTTCGACGCTCTTGACGAGCAGAGCCAGTATCACGATGACATAGAGGTCAGTGCAGCAGAGACATACTATAGAACAGGCAATGTTTTCTTTGTTACCCAGCAATATCATCAAGCAATAGAACTTTACGACAAGGCGATTAGCTCACTTCCAGATTGGTCCAAACCATATCTCTTAAAGGGTATGACATTTGAGCAACTTGGTGAGTGGGACAAGGCGCGGGAAGTCTACAGGCTTGCTGATAGATTGGCAGGGCCTGATCAACTTGCTTTTGCAAGTAGCTTGCTCAATCTAGCTCACTGCAATTTTGCATTGGGTAAGTTCAGAGAAACGGCTCTTCTCTGTGACCGAGTTATGTTTCTTGTGCCCTTTGAGCTTTCGCCAGTCTATACGCAATCAGCAACTAGGCTTGCGGCAAGTGCATATCAACGGTTGGGTGATGCAAAGAAAGAAGCAGAGTATCTCACGCGATTCACGGAAACGGTAGATAAAGATGCTGTAGAGAGAGCAGCAGCCTTAAGGCTTACCATTCGCTGATATTATTAGCGAAATCGTGAATTTCCTGGTACACTCAGGGTATGGCTACCACTGAGTTGACCATCACAAGTGAACGGATTGACGATTTCGTATTGCTGCTCGAAATCATGA
>Ga0315289_10006170_pt1 | contig 17635 bp, 18 predicted proteins | sample YL17G11_40_MG_FD_203452 | JGI IMG/M metagenome (GOLD analysis project Ga0315289, IMG submission 203452) | Sediment microbial communities from Yellowstone Lake, YNP, Wyoming, USA - YL17G11_40 | ecosystem: Environmental > Aquatic > Freshwater > Lake > Sediment | place: USA: Wyoming | collected... | reverse complement strand
GATGGCTACGCATTCCCCCTTCGGCCCGACAGCATCACGCACGAGGTGCTCGATAGGCCAAAGGAATCCGGGGGTATGCACATCCGTGCCTTTGTTGTCCGGGGTAGCATTGTACAGCTCATAGGTGAAGTCATATTCGGGGCCGTAGAAATCCCAGGCCGCCGGATGCGCTGTCACTCTTTTTCCGTAGATGATGCTCTTGTTGCCATTCTCCGGATTGCGCAGGAACACGAGCGTGCTTACGGCATAACACAGCGCGCCGATCAGCTTGTTGGATTTGTATGCTTTCCAAATGAGCTGATGGATGTGCCAGTTGTTGCACATGTCGATCATCGCCCCCAGCCCGCCGGTCAGCACCACCGCATCGTAGTCGTCCATGTTCGCCTCGCTGAACTTGACGGAGTTGCTCCACTCGTTTCCCTTTACCAGCTCCTTTATCCGGTCGCACACTTGCTTCGGGTTTGTGTGTTGTTTGATCACCGGGTCGAAGAAATCGGGATCGACGCTCACGACCAAAGGAAGCGGTTTCTTGCCCAGCGGTGTGGTCAAGGTGACCTCGTGTCCGGCCTTCTTGATGATGTCCCAGGGAGCTTGCAGCTCCTCGCCCCAGCTGCCGTAGTTGGTGGCTGCGATCAATACTCTTTTTTCGCCATGGTTTCCTCCATCCTCTCTTTCTATTTGGACGTTTGTTTGAACGGTTTTATGTCTTTATGCTTGCCAGGCAGTTCGGGCCTGAACGGACTGAACACATCGATTGCCTCGGTCTCGCCAATAGCCACGAAACCATGAGGTTCATTGGCGGGGATGAAGTAGCTATCCCCTGCACCCAGGGTTTTCCGCTCGCCTCCGATGATCATGTCGAATCCGCCTTTTATCACGTACCCGAATTGCTCGTTTTCATGACGGTGGAGATCTACCTCTCCGCCGTCCTCGATGTTCCAATGCAGGACATTCAAGTTGTTGCTGCAACCCAGGTACTGCATCATCACTCCCCCTCCAAGATCCTCTTTCTCCAGCTCTTTTCGATAGACAAACACGCCAATCTCCTTTCAGCCGTTGTACTTTACCACAACCATTGTGATATCATCCGACTGAGGTGCGTCCCGGACATATTCCCTTACCGCCGTTTGCACCTTATTCTCTATCTCCGTTACATCTCTTCCCTCCAAACCGTTAAGGATTTCCAGCAGCCTCCTGTCCGAAAACAGCTCCTCTTTGTCGTTCATGGCTTCCGTGATCCCGTCGGTGTAGAGATAGAGGATGTCACCCGGACTCAGCGAAATGGATTGTGTTTCATATAGGATGGCGGGCATGCCTCCGAGCACGAAGCCTGGCTTCACTGCAAGGGATTCCGGGCCGCAATTTGCCTGCAGCAGCAAGGGTGGGTTGTGCCCAGCGTTGGCGAACTCCACGATCCCGGTTTTTCTGTCGAGGATTCCAAGGAAGACAGTCACGAACATGCCTTCTTCGTTTTCGGCGCAGAGAATGCTGTTGACTCTGGAAAGGATTTCGTCGGGTTTTATGCCCCTCAGGGCTTCCTGTTTCAGGAGGGTCTTGGTAATCACCATGAAGAGCGCGGCGGGAATGCCTTTACCGGAAACGTCTCCTATGAGGAAGCAGTACCTGTCCTCCCTCACGGGGAAGAAATCGTACAGATCTCCTCCCACCATCTTCGCGGGGTACATGGCCGCGTATATGGAAAAATCCTTCTTGCGCGGAAAATCGTGAGGAAGCATGTCGGTCTGTATCCGATAGGCTATCTGGAGCTCGCTTTCCATGCGCTCTTTTTCCGATATGGTCATCTTCAGGTTCTCCAACACCCGCTTGATGCTCAGCTGGATAAGGTCGGAAAGAAGCTGAGGTTTCTGATAGGAAAGATCGATGACCTTTTCCCTGGTCAGAGTGTAGGCCTCCATATCGGTTTCACAGATGGCGGTGATTGTCCTTTTATGGAAAGGGGAGAGAATTCCCGTTTCGCCGATTATTTCGCCTTTTCCGACGTGCTTGTCGATTTCCTTCAGGTACAGAAGACCGCTGGCAATGTAGAACAGCTTGTCGGCACGATCCTCTTTGCTGAAGAGCACCTCCCCTTTCTTGTGGAGCTCCTTCGCCATGTGGGGGATCAACCACTCGTACCATTTATTCCCCTGCGTGTCCTCGCTCAGCTCGGTTTCCACCTTCGGAAGGATAGTCAGCTGGAGAGAATGGACTACTTCCACCTCGTGATCGACTTTTTCTTTCGCGGCGATCACTTCGCGTTGCCGCTTGAAAATGGCGATCATCAGCGCGAACAGTGCTACGCCTATGGAGTTCGACAGGATCATCGGCACCGCCAGAGTAACGACGGAATTGAAGCTCGTGAAATAATCACTCAGCAGCCAGACCAGGAACATGTGGAATGACTCGTACAAAGCTATGACGAGGAAACCCGTGCCGGGTTTCAGGAACTCCTCCTTCTTTCTGAAGTAGACAAGGCCTCCCAGTGCTCCAGCCAGAATCGTAGCGACGCCGCAGGGCAGCCGGGTAGCTCCACCGTAGAAATACCTGTGAAGCCCTCCGATCAATCCGGTTCCGAGCCCGGCCAGCGGCCCCCCGAGAACGCCCGCGATAAAGGGGGCCATGTCACGCGTATTGGCTATGGCGAGCACATTCCCCTGGGCATCGGTTATTCGGACTCCCTGAATGGTGGCCAGAATCGACATCCCTCCCAGAAGCACAATAAGGACGATGACCAGAAGCCAATCTAGCTTCCTCTTCCGTAGCGTATCAATGATTCTGGTCTGGTAGAGGAAGTAGAAGACAATGAGCAGGAAACTGACATATTCAAAGAGTGTCAGGAGGAAAACGAAAATATCTCTTATCGTATTCAACGGCTATCCCGCCTCTCTCACATAGGTCTCGACGAACCGCTTGGTAATGAGCTGAATGAGGTAGAGCCCGAACGAGGGGTTCTGGTAGTACAGCTGCATCATCTTGTCGTTAGTGATCGAGTAAACCTCCAGGTCCTCCCTACAAACAGCCGTGGATGTGCGCTGTTTGTAGGGAGAAAAAATACCCATCTCACCGATCAGATCACCGCGCCGGGCCTCCTTGCCGATCTCCAGCAGGCGTACGCTTCCCTTCTGTATATAGAAGGTACGATCGGCAACGTCCCCTTTTCTGAAGAGCACTTCCTCGGCCTTGTATGTCTGCCTGCTCATGTAGGGGACAAGCCAATCTATCGAGTAGTCCTTGGTGGCTACCCTACGCACCTTTCCTATCAGTTGCTTCATCTGCGCGAGCCGCACGATGTTCAGCGGGAAGAGGAACAGATGCAGCAGGAAAACCGGCGGAAGACCGCCGAACAACCCGTATATCACAAAGGTCACGTTGCTGCATATCGCCAGGATCCGCAGGGGGATGATCGTCTTCATGTAAAAGCTCGAGGCTACGAAGATCGACGCTACATACCCCACGTAATCGTACCAGTGAAGCTCCGAAAAATGCATCGCCATCGCCCGAACGAGGCCTTCCACTAGTGTTCCCCTTGCGCGATTTTTTCTATAGCCAGCCTGTTCTGGTTCCCGGTACGCCTGTATTCCACCGAGCTCATGACATTGCGTACGATGAACAGACCCAATCCTCCGATCGGGCGTTCCTCAACCGGCAAGGCGGTATCCGGGTCAGGATTGTTCAGAGGGTTGAAGGGTACGCCTGAGTCAATGAACTCAATTCGGATCCCCGGTTTCCTGGCAAGACGGGTACAGCGGATGAGCACTTCTCCCGGCTCGCTAAGCTCGGGATAGGCATGATTGATGATGTTGACGAGGATCTCCTCGCAGGCCAGATGGATTTCGTTCTCTTCTTTCCTGGAAAACCCAACGCCCTTGGACCCGGACAGGACGAAGTCGATCATCCTCTCCAGGTTGTCCATGGTCGCGATGGTTTCTAGCTGGGCCATGGATCACTCTTCATAGGAATCCTGGCAGATGAGGAAATTGGTCAGCCCGGTCATCTTGAGAATGTCCAGCACTGCCTGCTGGGCGCCGATGAAGTATATGTCCGCTTTCACACCTACTTTCTGTTTTGCGAATATGATGACCCGCAGCCCGGCGCTCGAGATGTACTCGAGCTCGTTTACGAAAAACACCACCCTGTCGATTTCCTGACCTTGCAGCTTCTTCAGTTCCTCGGACAGCCCTGGTGCGCTGGTGGTATCCAACTTGCCCTTGATGGTGATTCTTGCCGTTCGATTTCGCAGTTCCACACCGTATTCAGCCGTCATTCTCTTGCTCTCCTTTCAGAGGGTTATTTGGCCACGAGCACAAGGACACTCCTTGGCCCTGCCAGGACTTGTTGCTCATTGACTAGAGGTTGTTCATGACCCACACCCCAGATGTCGCACGGTGGGGCCAGGTCGGTGTTTGCGAAGACGTGCCAGTTCTCGCCGGGCGGCGGCGCCGGAAGTTCGAAGCCATGCATTTCCCAATGCATATTCATGGCCACATAGATGGTGCTGTCTTCGCATGTTCCCGACTTTGCGTGTTTCCCGCACAAGAGGTAGGCGACACAGCGAGAGTGCTCCGAAACGTCCGCCTGCCATGCCCGGGTGCCGTGCCAGGATATGTCAGGATACCCACTGGCAACATAGTCCACGTTCCGGAAATGCTCCTTGCCGCGCAGGACCGGGTGGGCATGCCTGAAGGCGATCATATTCTTGAAATAATTGTACAGCTCCTGGTTGGCCTCCAGGAGCGTCCAGTCCAGCCATGATATCTCGTTGTCCTGGCAGTAGGCATTGTTGTTACCGAACTGAGTATTTCCCAACTCATCCCCTGAAAGGAGCATGGGAATCCCCTGGCTGACCATCAGGATGGTAACGGCGTTCTTCATCTGTTTCCGGCGAAGAAAGGCGATTCCGGGATCGTCCGTGGCGCCTTCACAGCCGCAATTCCAGCTGCAGTTATCATTCGAGCCGTCCCGGTTGTCCTCGCCGTTGGCTTCGTTGTGCTTGTCGTTGTACGAAACCAGATCCATCAAGGTGAAACCATCATGGCAGGTGATGAAGTTTATCGAGGAGCTGGTGCTCCGCCCCTGGCTGTGGTAGAGGTCCGGGGAGCCTTCCACCCGCTGGATGATCGCTTTGGCCAGGCCGGCGTCCCCCTTTACGAACCTGCGAACGTCGTCACGAAACCTTCCATTCCATTCGGCCCATCGCCCCCAATTTGGAAACGAGCCTACTTGGTACAGCCCGCCCGCGTCCCACGCTTCTGCAATGAGCTTGCATTTTCCCAACACCGGATCGAAGGCAAGGCTTTCGAGCAGCGGAGGATTGTTCATCGGGGCGCCGTTCTGGTCTCGCCCCAGGATGGATGCCAGGTCGAACCTGAATCCATCGATATGGTATTCGGAAGCCCAGTACCGCAGGCAATCGAGGATCATGTTGCGCACAATGGGGTTGTTGCAGTTGAGTGTGTTGCCGCAGCCGCTGAAATTGAAGTAATAGCCCTCGGGAGTCAACATGTAGTACGTTTGGTTGTCGATTCCCCGGTAGGAGATATAGGGGCCCTGCTCGTTGCCTTCGGCGGTATGGTTGAAGACAACATCCAGTAGTACCTCTATTCCGTTTCTGTGCAGCTCGCGGACCAGGTTCTTCAGCTCGTCGATCTCCATACCGAACTTCCCTGTGGCGGCGTATCCCGCCTTCGGCGCAAAAAAACCGAGGTTGCTGTATCCCCAGTAGTTCATCAACCGCTTGCCCGTAGCCGGAGAAAGCCGAGAATTTTCGAATTCGTCAAAGGCGTGGATAGGCATCAACTCAATGCAGTTGACGCCGAGCTCCTTCAGGTAGTGTATTTTCTCCACGATTCCCGCAAAGGTCCCCTTATGCTTCACCTGCGACGACTCGTGACAGGTGAAGCTGCGGACATGCAATTCGTACACGATCAGGTCTTCGAAGGGAATCTCCAGAGGATGATCGCCCTCCCAGTCGAAATCGTCGAAAGCGATGCGGGCCCGATGCTGGTAGACGTTATTCCAGTCCGGCTCTTTGCCCCACTCGTCCCTTCCGCCAGTAGCTTTGGCGTAGGGATCCATGAGAATTCGAGTCCCGTCGAATCTATGGCCCCTGCCCGGGTCGAAGGGGCCGTCCATCGTGTAACCGTATTCAAGGTTCTCGTAGTCCAGGTCGAATACGACCATCGTGTACACGTTCCCGATTTTGAAATCTCGCATAAAGGGAATACGCGCGAAAGCTTTCGGTTCGTGCTTCCTGAAGAGCACAAGCTCGCAATCGATGGCATGGCTTGAATAGATGGAAAAGTTGACCCCTCCGGGAACGATGGTTGCACCGAAAGGAAGAGGTCTCCCCGGCCGGAGCTTGAACTCTTTGTATATGTGGGTTGGATAGCTGTCTACACGAGTCATCATTTCTTTCTTTTCAATGCGGCGATTCCCGTGTCTACGTCCGCGTAGCAGGGGAAAACGTTCCCGAATCCGGTGATCTTCATGACGTCGGCAACCTCGGCGACCAGCCCGGCCAGCACACCCTGGCCGCTGTTTCTGGCCAGGATCTTGGCAAGGTTTAGCAGTACGCGCAAGCCGGCACTGGATACGTAAGAGCACCTGCTCATGTCAATGACAACCTGCGAAGCCGTGTCCAGTGAGGCAAGAATCTCTTCTTGTGCCTTTGGGGAGGTGGTACCGTCCAGCTTTCCGGACAGCGTGATGACCTGAACGCCGTTCTTGATTTCCCTACTTACCTGCATCTTTGACTCATCCTTTTTTCATACAGCTACGATGCGTACCTTAATCGTGGGCCTGTAGCTCAGGTTCGGCAGCTCGATACACAGCTTGTCTGCGTCAAACTTGGTCCAAGTCTTATTGTCCACCCAGACATCCCGTATCCTTATCCTGCCCTCTGGCAGGATATCGGGGGAAACCCGCAAGATACCGTCGGGAAACCCGATTTCCAGGGGTTTGAAATACAGATCCATGGGCTTCCTTGTATGCAGGAGATTCGTGTAGACCGTGGCCAGATAGGCAAGCTCGATCGAATGGTATCCGCTCATGGAATGGCTGCTCTTGAACCTTTCGGTTCCTAGCAAATAAGGGATGCCGTTGTTCAAGACGTTGAAATAGATACCGCCGTCCTCGTGGTCCAAGAAGTACGTGTTATAGAAAGCGGCCGACTCCCTGGCCAGTTTCAAGTAGCTCTCGCCTCCAAGAATTCCATACAGGATCTGATAGGCGAGAATACCCTGTTCCTGCTGCCACCAGGCCTTACGGTCGTGCCAGGCGAACCTGTGGCATTCTTCTCCCGGCGCCAGGGTTCGTTCGACGACGTCGTACCATCCCATTCTCTGCACGTCCATGCCGCACCCGGGCATGATTTCGGCGATCTTCCTGGCCCTGTCCACATACTGGGCTTTCGGAACGAGGCTGTTGATCCTCATCAGGTTCCAGGCGATCTTCAGGTTGTGGCCAACCACAGCTCTGTCCTGCTGCCATCCCCATGTCCTGTCCTTGCTCCAGTCTTCGTAGAATCTCTCCTGCACGAAAGGGCTGTGCTCATAATCCGTAAAATACCTGGTTATGCAATCCGCCGTGTATTCGAGGAAATCTCTGTACTTCTTTTCGCCTGTGGCCAGCCACAGGTTGATGAGGTAGGCCGGGGCGTGGTCGCCGACGGAGTTCCAGTTCTTGCGTGCTCTGTTCGGACCGAGGCTTTCGCTCCTGGGATCGAGCTGGATCGGATCGATATGGGAAAAATAACCTTCCTTCTCTTTGTCGAAGAAGAATCGATCGAACAGGTCTATGGTCATCCTGATGTCTTTCATTATCGCAGGGTCGCCGTTTATACGGTAGGTTTGCGTCGGTCCTGCCAGGGCATAGATTTGCTCGTACATCGGGATGGCGTCGTAGTCGTCGCCGAACTCTGAGGCGAATATCTTGTGCTCTTTCCCCCCCTCAACGTTGATGCCGTGGTACCAGTAAACGATGTTCTCGTCCACGTCGTAGAAACGCATGTGGTCGCGCAGGTACTGGGTTCCTTTTTCTGCTGCCTCGAGGTAAACGTCCTGGCCGGTCAAGAGGAACGTGGAGGCGAAGCCGTATACCAGACGGGAGATCGTATCGGTTTCCTGCCTGTAGTCGCCGGTGTGCCCGCCGGTCAAGGTCAGTGTTGTCCTGTAGTTTGCGTAGTCGATGGACCTCTGATCACCGAACTGAGACCGGATGAAGAAATTGGAGATACTTGCGGCCTGGTTTGTCCACCAGTTGGGCTCTTCGAAAGGGTGCTTCTGTTGAGTTCCCGGAAAATCGAGCACCATCCCTTCAAATGCGTGGCCTCCCCCCTGCGGGTAGTACGTTCCGTACACGAAAACAAGCTGTCCCGGCTCAAGCATTTCGAGCATTTGCGCCGTACAATCCCTGTATGGCTGATCAAGGTTGCGCATGAGACGGGCATAGGCGTTGGCCGCCAGCTTGACCGAGTATTCCCGACCGTCTGAAGTCCTCACTGTAAAGGTTCTCGTTGCTTTCTCGCAGCCACCGACATATCCGGAGATGGTATCCGAGAATTCAAAGTTTGTTGTCCCCATTCCAACTCCCTCTTGTGGTCGCATTCTACTTTTTTCCTACTTAGCATAGCATACAATCACTGCGATGCACATGAAAAAACACGAAAGGCACAAAGAGCATGCCGAATAGCTCTCTCCTATCCTGGGGCAGAGCGTTGCGGGCCGACTCGCGCCAGGCCAGGGCTTGCCTTCGTTGCGCGGCCCTGGGCACCACGGAGAGCAGCACCATCAGGGCAATGTCGATCACGATCAGGATGAAGTGCCTGAAGGGTCTTCTTCTCCTTTTAGAATGAGCATCCAATAAAATGGAGAATTCTAACCTTCATTTCTCAGAAACCGGAAAGCCGGGTATCGGGCATGGCCCCAGGGCGGAAGTCTTGAGGCTATCGGGGCGGCCAACCCTGTCCGTGGCGTCGGCGAAGCGAATGATCAGCCCCTTCACGTTTCAAAGCACAGCCGTTGAATCGCAGGTGTCTCAGGAGCGCAGACCGCTTCACGGGATGCTAACGATTTCCCGAACAGCGTCGGCGGGCAGGCCGCGTTGGGCATCCTCGCACCTATCCTGCAAGATCAACGCGATTGCCTCGGCAAAGTTCTGCTTACACTCCTCAGCAGTTTTCCTTCGACCGTTGGCCCCGGGAATCTCCGGGCAATACCCGATGTACCATTTCTCGTCGCGCTCGATTATTGCCGTGAACTCATTACGAAGAGTGTTCCTTGCCATCGGCCTATCCTGCTGCGCGCTTGGGTCAGCGACAATTGCCCTGCTATGTCGCCGTAACGGTAGGACAGCCGGTTACCCGACTGCTCCCGCACGGTATTGGCCTGCCAGATTCCGCTGTTCCTGGTGGGGACCAGGCACTGGTTGAGCCGGCCGGCGATCTGCCGCAACGATAGGCCGCGGACCCGGTACTGTCGGATCGGCCAAATCACGCCCTGCTCAGCCTTGCTCTTCACGAGCCGATAGTCGGTTTAGTCAAACCCGAAGCGCAGCTGGCCGGGATGCGTGCGACCGTTGCCGTTCTGGGGGATGCCGAATCGGTCCAGGGCCTCCAGCACCCCTGAAAGGCTTGCATCGTTCAGCCTGGCGATCTCATGGGGGGACAGGTGCCGTCGGGAGTAAAGCTGCTCAAGGTAGGATTTACTTCGCAGAAGTGATAGCCCCGGAAGCGGGAGCGTGCCCTTGATGAGTGCTGGTGGCGCCGGCTGCCAGTTCGCCTGCTGTTTGTTTCATCTCCCCCAACGGGAGTCGAACGGCCGGCGGGGTGGTTAGCATCAAGCGTCTATTGGTTGATTGGAGATACCTTGCGGCTACCGGGCGATGGATGCCGTGAGGCAGGAACTCGCGCCGGAAAAGGACTTTATGTCCCGTATCGAAGACTTGCCCTGCTGATTACTGCTCAAGCATGTGTGTTCTTCCTAAGAAAATCTGCAATGGTGTTCTTCCTTGCTTTACCTTTTGCCACGTCGAACACCAGCTTTTCCAGCTGAGTCTCATCCGCTTCGAGTTCAATGTCGTTTATCGATAAGAACACTATCGCAGCAGCCGTGCCTGTTCTCTTGTTTCCGTCGATGAACGGATGGTTCTGTACGATGTGGAAAAGATATGCCGCAGCCATCTCGAGCATGTCGCCGTGAAGATACCTTTCGCCCAACCCTGCTGCCGGCATGGCCAATGCAGACTGCAGCAGACCGAGATCGCGGATGCCTGTATGGCCGCCATACCGTTCGATCTGATCGCGATGAATCTCAAGAACCTCAGCAAGACTGAGAAATACCGGAGTCACGGCTACTCAGCTAATCGCTTGAGAGCCCGTCCGTACTTCTGGTTTGCCGCTTCGAGGGCCAGCTTAAACTTTCTCTGATGGTTCTCGTCTCGGACCGGAGCAATGACCAATACCTGGCCGTCTGTTGATACATCCAGCGGCGTATCCGTTCCGATCTTCAGCAGATCAAGGACAGCTCTATCGATCACCAGCGCAAGGCTATTACCGTGTTTGGTCAGCTTCTTGACCATCTCATCCTCCAATCGGATTGACCATTGTATATCCAATGTATCACCATTGAGGAGATCGGTCAACTGGTTCAAAAATAGTCAAGGAAGAGCCCCGCTGGCCCCACGATCCGGATTCACTCGCTGTACCGCGCGTACTTAAAGTCACCGTTGGTACGATCGTAATAGCTGATATGGGGGTAGCCGTTGCCATCTAGTGCGATGCTATCCCGCCGAAAGCTGCCAGTATATCCGTCGCTACGGCCCATATGCCTCTCGCAGCAAGGGCAAGTGGAGCGAAAACCTGCTTTCAACCGTTTTCATGAGTGCCTCTTGCTTGGAGGCAGGGAATCGACAGCCGGCAGGGATGGACAACGCCGCAGGCCGGCAGTAGAATTTACAGGATGCCTCATTTCCTGGTGCTGTATTACGTTGCAGTGATCATGCTGGGCTTGGCGGCTCTGGCCATCTCCGTGGTTGGCACGATACGGTCCCGGGTTGCCTCCTACTGGCTGCTGATCCTGTTCTACGGGGCGTTCACCGCGAGTATCGCCGCGCTGTTCGTGCGCGAGTACCTGTACGTGAACATCGCCGGCTTTTCGCTTCGGGCTGTGCTCATGAGCTACCTCGCCGGCTCTCTTCTGACCATTCTGTGCGTGGCCGCAATCACCCTCTACTACCACCGGGTGTTCACCGTCCGCTCCCAGAAGCTTCGCGATGCCTTGGTGGCAGCTGTCGCGCTGCTCAACGCGGCAGGATTCCTCTGGCCCAATGCGGTAAGCCTAGAGGCGTCCCGGAACCTGTTGGTCCGCAATCTGCCGATAGTTCTGGCTTCCGCCGCGTACATCGCCCTGTTCGCGTACGTCCTGGTGGTCGCGGCGGTGGGTTCCAAGACGGACCGGCCCCGGCGGGAGCTCGTGCTCATATGGGCCACCTTTGCCTTCGGGGTCGTCGGCTTCCTGGAAAGCGTCCTCGGGTTTGTTGCGGAGCTGAGGGAGCCGATCGTGCGTCTGTCCGCGGCAGGCCAGGGATTCATGTTCAGCACCGTTCCTTACGCCCTGTTCGGCTGTATCCTCGCGTATTATTTCGGTTCTTACTTGGTCGCGGACTCGGCGCCGCCGCGGAAGGTCAGCGATGAGTTTGGCCAGCGGTTCCAGATATCATCCCGGGAACGGGAGGTGATCGTGCTCCTGAACGAGGGGCTGGGGAACAGGGAGATTGCCCAGAAGCTCTTTGTCAGCGTGGCCACGGTGAAGACTCATGTTCACAACATCTACGAGAAAACAGGCGCCAGGAGTCGATATGAGCTCTTTCGCCTGGTCGAGCCCCCCGGTCTGAAAAAGGCGCAGTAGCCGCCGCCCTTCTACCCCGCACTCAATCCGTTGATGGATGGATCCCAGCCGAAAATCAATCCGTTGATGGACAGGCCCTGACCGCAAATCAATCTGTTGGTCGATGTTTTTCCCTGCCGAAAAAGTGTTTTGTTACGGCAGGAGGATAACATGAACAAGAACTTTTTCAGAGCGCTGGCTGCCTCACTCGCCTTCGGGGTGATCATGGGCTGCGCCAGCGTGGGCGGAGGCCAGCGGGTAACGAGGGTTTCGGACCCGGCCCGCGGGTTCTCCTTCAGCGTGAGCCCGGAGCTCACCCCGCAGGAGGCGAAAGAAGGCTTCTATCATTACCGGCTGGAAGCACGGGGCATCGACGTGTACGTGGAAGCCGTCTCCGCCGGTACGGAGGAGGAGGGCGTTGGGGAGAGCCTCCGCTCGGCTGGGGTCGACCCGGCCTCTCTGGTGCTGGACGGCAGCGCCGCTTTCGGCGATTGGCGGGCAAGGCGGCTGATCGACCGCGGAAGGGAGCGTGCAGTGGCCGTTGCCTACCAGATGCGCGGCGGAGTGGTGTACTCCCTCATCGTTGCGGCCAGCGCCTCAGCCATGCCTGGGGACCCCCCCGGGCCCGTGATGGGCATTCTCGGGAGCTTCCGGTTCTCCGAAGTCGGGGGCGCCGCTGCTGCGGCCACCACCCGGGAGGAGCTGGAGGCGCTCGTGCGCGATGCGGCCGAGAGCGGAGGAGGGAGCATATCCCTCGCGGCGATTCGTGATGGCAGGATCATCTACCAGTACTCGGCCGGCATGGCCCGCCGGGGCGAGCCGGGCTCTCCGGATACGGCCTACCGCTGGGGCTCTATGACGAAGGTGGTCACCGCGGTGGCGGTCATGCAGCTCGAGGAGCGGAGGCTCGTGGGACTGGATTCTCCCATAGCGCGCTACCTGCCCGAGTTTCCGGCGCGTTTCGGGATCACGGTACGTAACCTGCTGAACCACAGCTCGGGACTTCCGGAAAGGGAGGTCACGCACCTGGTGTCCTACCGCGGCCAGCCTCTGCCCGCCCTGGAGGTCGTTCTTTCCGATTACCTGGCGCACGTGGACCGGCTGGACTTCAAGCCCGGCACGGAGTCCCAATACTGCAACTGGAACTACCTGGCCCTGGGAGTCCTGATCGAGCGCGTCACCGGCAGGCCCTTTGCGTCCGCGGTTGCCGAGACCGTCCTGCGGCCGGCCGGAATGGCGCACACTTCGTTCCGGTACGCCGATCTGCCGCCGGGCACCCCACTGGCCAGCTCCGTTATCCAGGCTCACGCCGAGTCGGCCCTGCTCGCTGTGTTGAAGGAAAACCGCTCGGAGCGGGACGGTGAGGGCGTGATTGACGGAAGATCAGGGGCGCACACCTACCTGACGGACTTCGACATCCTGGCCCCCTGGGGAGGACTCGTAGGGACGGCGGAAGACGTCGCGCGATTCCTCTGGACGAACATGGACGCGGGCGTCGCCCAGTCCCTGTGGGGCCTGTCCCCTTCGACGCTGCAGGCCATGCAGCGGATGCAGCGCTCTGCGGATGGTCAACCGTTCGACCGGGGCCTCGGGTGGGCCCTGCAGCAGGAGAAGGGCGAGGAAATCCTGGAGCACGGGGGCGGGGGGGCCGGCATCGAAACGCTCATGCGGCTGTACCCCAAGCGGCGGCTGGGGGTCGTGGTCATGGGGAACATCAACGACTATGGCGTGGGACGCATCCTAGCTGCGGCCGCGGATATTCTTTAAAACTAATCGAATATGGAGAGGATAATGAACAAGAGAGGCTTTCTGTTGGCACTGCTTTTCGCAGCATTGGTTTCCAAAACGGTTATCGCGGAAGACAGTTATGTTGTGGTACCGGTCAATCTTTCCCTGGTTCCTGCGTTCAGCCTGGGGCGGCCCGCCGGGCAAAATACCGTGGACATTGTACAACTGAACATCGTGGCCGGATACGCTGATATGCTCAGAGGAGCGGCCCTCGGGGTGATCAGCATCATCGGAAAAGATGCAGTGGGACTTCAAGCCGGGGTGGCCAACTGGACGAGCGGGAATCTCATCGGAATCCAAGCCGGTGTGGTCAATACGGTCTTTGGTACGGCAAATGGCGTTCAGGCCGGGGTGCTAAACTACGCAAGAAGCACCTCCTTGTCCCAAGCCGGAGTGGTGAATGTCAGCAGGAACGCTAGAGGCGTTCAGCTTGGCGTGATCAACGTAGCAACAGAGAATGAGGGCATACCCATCGGCCTGATCAGCATTGTGCGCAAGAACGGACAGACCCATGCGCAAGCCTGGTACGATGAATTGGGATTGATGAATATTGCGCTGATCCACGGAACCAAGACCGTCTACAATATCTACACGGCAGGTGTTGACAGCCAGCTCGAAGATCTGACGGTTGGACTAGGTCTGGGAGTTCATATCCCTGTTGGCAAGGTATTTTTCAACACCGAGGCGATTTTCGGTGCGGTCTCCCCAGTGGATGCCATAGCCGTAGAGTACGAGAACCTTTTTCGAGCCAGGGCCTACCTGGGATACAAGTTCTCCTCCTTCGCGCTTATCGGCGGGGTTTCCTTCAACTACCTGAGCAATAAAAACGACACCAGCATCACCCTCGAGCCCGTGCACGGATACGAGTTCGGCTTCAGCAGCGACGACCGTCGTTTCTGGCCGGGGATTTTTGTCGGGGTACAGTTCTAAGCTAAAGAGTCAGACGAGCATTCACTATGCAGCTATCTAGAGGTCGTCCGCAGGTTCGCGGGCGACCTCTTTTTTCGATAAACCTCAGCGAATAGACAGCTGGTCGTCATGAGAGGCTCATGATCCGGTCGAAGAATTTCATATCGTGCTCGAAGCTCCTGCAAGTGGTGGGAAACTCCGGGTGAACGAGAAGAATTCTCTTGCTCGCGAAAGCGGGTAGGTGGCGGAGATCGCCCGGAATGCTTCTGCGTTTTACCGGAGCCAGGACCAGGCCGATCGGGCGGCTCTGTCTCGAAGCCGCTGTCCTGCCTATCCGCTCCTCCGCCTGGAAGAATGCGCCTCCAGGGATAGGGCGGCTGGAATGCGGAGCAGAAAGGCCCGCAATGGTGTATACTGTACAGCAGGGGCCGGGATGAAGAAGTTTGTTCCCGTCCTGCTGTTCCTAGTCCTCGTAGTGGCGATGTCCTGCGTCACGGTTAAATCCAGCGACTCGGGCGCCGAAGGGGACCAGAAGATCAAGGATACGATAGAGGACATCCGCAAGAAAGAGGCCCAGGCCCGTAAGGAACAGGAGGAGCGGAGGAAGCGGGAAGAGGCGGAAGAAGAAGAGTATTGGCGACAGGATCCGGGAGAGGACAACCGTGACTACGGACGCTCCGACGACGGGGAAGAGGGGGAGGGTTTCGTCTGGCTGGAGTATGCTATTGCGGCCCGCTTCGCCGCCTACCCGTACGCTCCGAGCTCGCCCTACGCCTTCAGCACCTCTACTTTTGTCCACCCGAAGGAAACCAAGTTCTACTCTCTGCAGGTCGAGTCCTCCGCGGCGTATCACTTCGACGGCACCTACGGAAACCTGAATCGGCTGACGTTCCAGCTGACGGCATTTCACTTCAATCTCGTCCAGCAGAGCTTCTTCGCCACCTCAGAGCGGTTTTCACTGTTGTCGATCAACGCCGGGTGCTCGCTCGTGCTGCCAGATTTCCTTTTCAGTGGCTACGCGGGCGCCTACTGGCTTGACTTCCTGGACGGACCGTTACCGTCGTTCGGCGTCAGCTCCCAGCTATTCCTTCCGGGCGGTTTCTACCTGGACCTGTACAACCTGAACGCGGTGCTGGAGAGCTTGTGGATCATGCATTTAGCCGGCTCCCTGAACTTCGCGGTATGGCGGTTTGGTCTAGCGGTGGGCTACACGTACAACAACTTCGCAGGCAACGTGTACCAGGGACCATCGCTCGGAATCAGTTTCTGGCTATAGGAGTCCTCATGTAGCTGGGGCCTCACCCGCCACCTTTCAACCCACCACGCCCGGGTGCTGATTTTGGCGGCTTTTCTCGGATGATTCGTTCTTGCCAGCCACTGCGCTTTTGTTAGTCGCAACGGACTATGTTTCTACCTGCCGCGACTTGCTCTGTATTTTCTCGCTACCCGTCGCTTTGAGCTCTCAAATTGCATAACAATTGTTAATCAAGATGTGTTATGGTCAGTGGTGATACAAAAGTGATACACTCCAATGTGGAGGTCAGCAATGCCTACGAAGAACCCGCGAATTAATGTAGCCCTGGAAAAGCCGGTGTATTCCACCATTGAAAAACTGGCCCATGAGCGCGGGCTTTCTCTGTCCATGGTGACCAGGGACCTCATCCGGGAAGCCTTGGAGATTCTTGAAGACACCACCCTCGTCCAGGTAGCGGAAAAGCGGGAGGTAAGCCTTGCCGGCCGAAGAACGCTGTCCCATGACGAGGTCTGGGAATAGAAGTGCCATACGGGCTCCGGTACCATCCGGATGTCAAAGTAAAGGATCTCCCCAAACTCAATAGGACCATCCAGAGAAGAATCAAAACGGCTATAGAACAACGGTTGCTGATGGCGCCCGAGAAATACTCAGAACCTCTGAGGAGAACGTTGAAGGGCTATCGAAAACTGAGGGTTGGGGACTATCGGATTGTCTTGAAACTCGCAGGCGAAGATATCCTAATTCTGGGCATTTGCCACCGGAAGGATGTCTATAAAAGAATGGAGTGGCGCATCCAGTAGGCTTGAAGTCTGGAAATCCCAGAAAAAGGCTTCGTTCGACTCTGTTTGATCTCCCCCAACGGGAGTCGAACGGCCGCCTGGGTGGTTAATACCGAGCTCAAGTCAACTGCGACCACGATGCGACGGACTTTGCTCTCTGCGGGTGCCTCTCACACGTCAGAGGCCACAATCGGAGAGAGGCAGTTTGCGTGAATCCTTTCTTTCGGCAATACTGGCAAGCATGTTCTCCCAATACCACAGCCCAACATACCAATTCCCCAGCAACGCTTGTCTCACTCCATGATTCTTTGGACAATTCAGACTCTCTCGGCCTGGGAGATGCTGCAATCGACCGGCTGCCTTCAGGCAATAGGGCCCAGCATGGAGGAACATTTCCGCTCCGCCTACATATGGATGAAAGACCAAATGCGCCAGAGATTGGGGAAACCTCCCTGCGCAGGTTGCTTTCCCTATTGGGCGTGGTTCCAGTGGCATGGCTGCAACAAGAGACGACCGGACCTACGTTTCTCAGGGCATTTACCCCGCAGTGAAGCCGGTGTACTCATTGAGTTTCACGCAGAGGAGTCGGAGGTGCTCTTATCTGACTTTGAGCTATGGCACTACGTTCTTAACTACTGGTATCTGCCGCATTCCAACAAAGATGAAGCACGATTCGATGCTATCCTTGAATCATTGGCTGCTAACACTCCTTCGGAAGTACATGCCAGTAATCAAGTCTTCCACGCTGACGTACGAAATAGCTGGAATCGAATTTTTGATATTCACTGGTCCCGGCCGAACATCGCTTCAGAGTTCGCGCAGAAGCAGATCCAGGCGACACTGTGGCGGCTGAATCGGAAAAAGGTTAAGAATTACACGATCTTCAAAGCGCGTTAGCCGAGGTTCCCCCGATGTGACCAAGGGCAAGATCGCGCCCTTCATCGTGACCCTCGGCACCATGGCGATCTTCCGTTCGCTCACCTTGTACTTCGGCAACGCCGGCGAGTTTCGCTCGAAAAGCG
>Ga0315289_10006169_pt1 | contig 17635 bp, 15 predicted proteins | sample YL17G11_40_MG_FD_203452 | JGI IMG/M metagenome (GOLD analysis project Ga0315289, IMG submission 203452) | Sediment microbial communities from Yellowstone Lake, YNP, Wyoming, USA - YL17G11_40 | ecosystem: Environmental > Aquatic > Freshwater > Lake > Sediment | place: USA: Wyoming | collected... | reverse complement strand
TCGCCGGAAAACCTGAAGGAATTCTTAAGCCGCGATCAGTATAAACTCTATGAACTTATTTATAACCGTTTTGTTGCCAGCCAGATGACGCCAGCTGAATATCTGGTAACCAGCGTGGATATAAACGCCGCCAGATATCTATTTGTTGCCTCGGGTAGCGAGCTTATCTTTGATGGTTTTATGGCGGTCTATAATAAGAATAACGATGATGAGGAAAATACAAAAGAGAAAAAGAATGTAATTCCTCCTTTGGAAAAAGGCGAAATTTTAGCTTTAATCCAACTAATACCGTCGCAGCATTTTACCAAGCCGCCGCCCCGATTTTCCGATGGCTCTTTGGTCAAGGCATTAGAAGAGGATGGTATTGGCCGGCCTTCTACTTACGCCCCTATAATTCAAACCCTTATCTTACGCGACTACATACGCCGCCTCAAAGGATATTTTTATCCTACGGAATTGGGAATTAAAGTCTGTGATTTGTTAGTAGAATATTTTCCCAAAATTATGGATGTGAACTTTACGGCGCTTATGGAAGAGGAGTTAGATGAGGTTGAAGAAGGACGGCTCAACAGGCTTAAGGTCTTACAAGATTTTTATGCGCCTTTTAAGACCAGCCTGGATTTTGCCCAGACGCATATTAAAAAAGAAGTTATAAAGACTAGTGAGGTTTGCGATAAGTGCGGAAAACCCATGATTATCAAATGGGGCAGGAAAGGAAAGTTCTTAAGCTGCTCGGATTATCCCAAATGCAAAAACTCAAAATCCATTACCAGCGGGGTTAAATGCCCGGAACCTGCCTGTGGTGGAGAATTAATTGAACGCCGCTCTCGGCGGGGTTTCTTCTACGGTTGCTCAAATTACCCGAAATGTAAGTTTACCTCAAGGACTCTTCCTCAAGAAAAAGAGGGATAATATATTATAGATTAGAGATTTAGCGGGTGGCTTGGGTGTTTTCGCAGCCGCGTGATGCGGCGAGAAAATACCCAAGACAGGACCCGCTAAACAGTTAAAATATTATGGAACGTTACATCGAAAAATTTATCCGCTATTTAGAGATAGAAAGGAATTATTCAAGTTATACTATTCTGAATTATCGGCTGGACTTAGAAAATTTTAAGAAATTTTTAGGCAGTGTTGAGTTAGAAAAAATAGATTATCTTACCTTAAGAAAATATCTGGCAACCTTAAAAGAAAGGAATTTAGGGACCAAAACCATTGCCCGCCGCCTTTCCACTTTGCGTAGCTTTTTTAAATTCCTCACGCGCGATGGTTATCTGAAAACCAATCCTATTTTAAGCCTATCCAGCCCAAGATTAGAAAAGCACCTGCCACAATTTATGACCGAAGGCGAAGTTACTAAATTAATTGAAGCTACCTTTGCTAAAAGCGAAAAAGATGAGAGAGGTTTACGCGATAGGGCAATCTTAGAGACATTCTATTCTACAGGGATAAGAATTTCAGAGTTAGTAGGCTTAGATATCGAGGATATCGATTTTATCGGTGGAGTAGTAAAGGTAATGGGAAAAGGAAAAAAAGAGAGACTTGCTCCTATCGGCGATACGGCAATTACTGCTATCAGAAAATATCTGGAGAAAAGAAAAAAACAATCTGAGTCGCTGTTTTTAAATAAGAGTGGCAGACGCATTACTGGCCGCGGGGTAAGAAATATTGTGGCTAAATATATACATCTAGCAGGGATAAAAAAAGGCGTATCGCCACATACTTTTAGGCATTCTTTTGCTACCCATCTTTTAGACCGCGGGGCAGATTTAAGGACAGTGCAGGAACTCTTGGGCCATGCGAATCTTTCTAGTACGCAGATATACACGCATCTTACAACTGAGAAATTAAAAAGTGTGTATGATAAGGCGCATCCGAGGGCGTAAATTTCAGTAGGTAGTAGTTAGTAGACAGTAGGTAGGGGAATGTTTATTCTTTATGACTTAATATTTATAATAAGTGCGCTTATTTATCTACCTATATATTTATTCCGCAGAAAATTCCATCAGGGATTCTTGGCGCGCTTAGGTTTTTTGCCCCTAGATTTAAAATTAAATAACCCAATCTGGATACATGCAGTAAGCGTGGGCGAGGCGATGGCTATAAAAGAGTTGGTTAAGGAATTAAAAAGGGTTTATCCAACTAAAAAATTTGTTATCTCAACTGTGACTCCTACGGGAAATAAAATTGCCCAACGGCTTGTTCAAGAGGGAGACTTTGTTACTTATCTACCTTTAGACTTTGGTCTCATTATAAGGCACACCTTAAATAAAATTAAACCCTCTTTATTTATTATTGCAGAAACTGAAATCTGGCCAAATTTAATCACGCAGCTTTACAGAAGAAAAATCCCTGTTATTTTAGTAAACGCAAGAATATCAGACCGCGCATTTTTTGGTTATAGAAAAATAAAATTGCTGCTTAAGTCTGTGTTAGAAAAGATATCTCTTTTTTGTGCACAAACTGATAGGGATGCGCAAAGATTCCAAGCGCTAGGCGCCCCTGGAGAAAAGGTTAAGGTAACTGGAAATATGAAGTTTGATGTCACAGACTACACAGATTCCAAAAAAGATTACACAGACTATAGAAGGAAATTAGCTCTAGAATCTAAAGACCGGCTTTTAGTAGCAGGTAGCACGCATCCCGGTGAAGAGGAGATGATTTTAGGGGTTTATAAAGATCTGCTAAATGATTTTCCTAATTTAAAACTATTACTTGCGCCCCGTCATCCGGAAAGAGCACAAGAAGTAGCCAATTTAATAAAACAATTCAACTTTGAACCTTTAAGAATTAGTCTTCTTGATTCGGCAAACTGGGAATTTACGAACTCAAGAACGGTATTTATCTTAGATACCGTAGGTCAACTCATCAACTACTATGCGATAGCCGAGATTGTTTTTGTGGGTGGCAGTCTCATCAAAAAGGGCGGACACAATATCTTAGAGCCTGCTTCACAAGGAAAACCTATTCTTTTTGGACCATATATGTTCAATTTCCGTGATATTATAGATTTATTTTTAATTCATCAAGCAGCAATTTCAGTATATAATATAGAGGAATTAAAAAGAAAGATAAAAGAACTTCTGGATAGCCCTACACAGGCCCAAAAGTTAGGCCAGCTAGCCAAAGATTTGATTTTATCGAATACCGGGGCAACAAAAAGAAATTTGGAATTGATAAGAGAACTTACCCCATAACGATGGAAAACGTAAAGAGGATTTTGATTATTTCTTCAGATAAGAATTTAATCGATGTGCTTACTTTTTGTTTTGATGGCTGGGGTTATGAGGTTTGTCTTCAACATTCCGGTGCACTCGATATAAATATAATTAAGAGAATCTCGCCAAACATTATAGTAGTAGATGTCCATGCTGCACATAAAACCCAAATCGAGATTTGCCGGGCTCTTAAAGATGATTTTATGACTGCCTTTCTGCCAGTAATTGCCATTATTAATAAACGTCAATTAAGGCAGCAGCTTTTAGATATCAGGCAAGGCGTAGACGATTATTTGATTAAGCCACCAGATCCTTTAGATTTACGCATCAGAGTAGAGATGGCTATCAAAAGGTCGCAGTACAATTTTTATACCAGTCCCTTAACAGGCCTGCCGGGAGGAAGAATTATTGAGGAGACACTTAAAGATAAAATAAAACAAGATTCTTGCTTCTCTTTTGCGCATATAGATATAGACAATTTTAAATATTTTAATGATGTGTATAGTTATCTTAAGGGTGATCGCGTAATCATGCAGACCGCTTATATGCTGTACACTATTGTAAAAAAATTCGGTAATTGCAATGATTTTATCGGCCATATAGGTGGAGACGACTTTGTATTTATTAGTACGCCTGATAAATATGAAAAAATTTGTCAAAAATTTATTTATCTATTCGAAAAGATTATTCCCTTTCACTATGTATCAGAAGATAGAGAACGTCGCTTTATTATTGCAAAAGATAGAACGCGTAAAATAAAAGAGATCCCTTTAATGAGTTTATCAGTAGCAGTGGTGAATAAGACAAACTCTTGTAGTTTTAAGAATGTAATTGAAGTAAATGAAAGCGCAGCAGAAATAAAGCGTTATCTTAAGAGTATACCAGGAAGCAAATTCATGGCTGACCGCAGAAGTTCTAAGAGCAGCCAATTACAAGGACCTCAATTTCATGAAGAAAAGAACGAACAATTTAATTTTTATAAACCTTTGGGTCAGATTTTAATTGAGAAAAATATGATTACTCCAGAACAACTTGATGAAGCCTTAAAATTACATTGGACAAGAGGAATTATTTTAGGTGAAATGCTTAGAGAATTAAAACTCATTAATGAAGAGGATTTGCAAGAGGCATTAAAAGCCCAAGAATTATTACCAACACACATCTAAAAATTAGGGCGTCATAAAAGTGCCGCCCTTAGACTCAAACGAGTTTCGTGACAGCCTAAAGAAGGAGAAAAATAGGGAGGTAAGGGATGGAGATTAAAGAGATTGCCTTAAAGGATTTAAGGCCGGGAGAATTTATTGTAGAAAAAATAAAAGAGATTTCTTCTGGAGTCGGGAACAGTTTAGCCATTAATGCCTTATCCGGCGGAGTTGATTCCTCTACAGTTACCATGTTAGGCCATAAAGCCTTGGGCAATAGACTTAAGACGTACTTTATTAATAACGGCATAATGCGACAGAATGAGCCTGAACAGATTGTATCTGTATTTAAAAAATTAGGTGTTCCTGTAGAGATAGTTGATGCCAAGGAGAGTTTTTTTAGTGCCTTAAAAGGCATTACTGACCCAGAAGAGAAAAGAGAAGCCATTACACAGGCCTTTTATAGGGATGTTTTCGGACAACTTGTAAAAAAAAGTGGCGCAAAGTATCTTTTGCAAGGAACAATTTTGACCGATGTGGATGAGACAGTGGCAGGAATAAAAAGACAGCATAATGTTTTTATGCAGCTAGGTATTGATCCACAAGAGGCATTTGGTTATAAAATTATCGAGCCCTTAGTAGAATTACGTAAAGACGGAGTAAGAAAGATTGCCCAGGCTTTAGGTTTACCTAAATCCATATATAACCGCATGCCTTTTCCCGGTCCGGCTTTAGCAGCCAGAGTAATTGGAGAGGTCACGCCAGAAAAAATAGAAATAGTAAGACTTACTACTGCTATTACTGAGGAAGAATTAACTTCTAGTGGCGCATTTCAATACATGGCGATTTTACATCAGGATAAAGTTACAGGCATACGTAATGGAAAAAGAGATTTTGGTTTACAGATTGAGATTAGATGCTGGGATAGCCTTGATGCGAGAGTCGCTACGCCAACAAGATTATCCTACGAGATTTTGGATAAATTAGCTAACCGGATAATAACAGAGGTGTCGGGCGTAATAAGTGTCACCTATAATATAACTAAAAAACCGCCCTCAACCATAGAAGCGGTTTGATGATATTAAAAATCTTATTATTTATTGTTGTAGGTTTTGGTTTAATTTTTGGGTACATTAAATATCTGGAAAATCATAGTATATTTTTCCCAGAAAAAGTCCTTTCCCTCACACCTTCTTCTTTAAATCTTTCCTTTGAAGATATCTATATCCGGATAAAGGAAAATATTAAAATAAATGCTTGGTTTATCCCGTTTAATAATGCAAAATATACCATCCTTTTCTTACATGGCAATGCCGGCAATATTAGTACAAGGTTAGACACGATACAGCTGCTTGGAGAGACGGGAGTTAATGTTTTTATTATTGACTATCAAGGCTATGGCCAAAGTCAAGGAAAACCTTCTGAAGAGGCTATGTATATTGATGCCAAAGCAACCTATGATTATTTAGTAAATAACCGTAATATCAAGCCAAAGCAGATAATATTATATGGGGAATCCTTAGGTGCAGCCGCAGCAGTAAATCTTGCCTCAGAGGTTGAAATTAAAGCTATGATATTAGAAGGAGGGTTTAGCCGGGGTAGGGATATGGTCAAGCGGCTCTGTCCTTTCTTACCCGCATTTCTTTTTTCTAACAGCTTTGATTCTCTTAGTAAAATTAAAAAAGTCAAATCTCCGATATTGTTTATTCATAGTCCAGATGACGAGATGGTTCCTATTAATTTAAGCAAAAAGCTTTATAATGCAGCTTTAGGCCTTAAGGATTTTGCGGAAATAACCGGAAGCCACAATACGGCTGTTTTCGATTCCTCTAAAAAATTTATTGATTCTATAACCGCATTTATAAATAAACTTTAATTATGTCTCTAAGAGTAATACCCCTTGGGGTACTTGCAGATTTCACTTACTTATTAATAAAACTTGACAGCTTTCTTATGGGGATATAAACTATCTTTTAATCTTAATACAAGAAAATCGCCTTCGGCGATAACCTGTAATACGATTTTTCCCGACAAAAGACTCGGGATCCCGACTTTTTTGTCGTGACAGTGGTTAGGAAAGTGTTTTATACTTTCCTATACCATAAAAAAGACATAAACCAAGATTAAAGGGGGGAAGGGTGTCTAAAAACATAGAAGAGTTTATGACGCAAGTTATAGCTAAGAATCTTGGCGAAGCGGAATTTCATCAAGCAGTGCGGGAAGTCGCGGAGTCAGTAATGCCGTTTATAGAGGAGAATCCCAAGTATCAAGAAGCTAAAATATTAGAGAGGATGGCGGAGCCGGAGAGGGTAATTATTTTTCGCGTTCCTTGGCTGGATGATAAAGGGGATATCCAGGTAAACCGCGGATACCGCATTGAGATGAACAGCGCCATAGGCCCTTACAAAGGCGGCATACGTTTTCATCCCACTGTGAATTTAAGTATTTTAAAATTTTTAGCCTTTGAACAGGTGTTTAAGAATAGCTTAACTACCCTTCCTATGGGAGGCGGAAAAGGCGGCTCTGATTTTGACCCGAAGGAAAAATCCGATAATGAAGTAATGAAATTCTGTCAGAGTTTTATGAGCGAACTATTTAGACATATCGGCCCGGATACAGATGTGCCTGCGGGCGATATCGGCGTGGGTGGCCGGGAAATTGGGTATATGTTTGGCCAGTACAAAAGACTGCGTAACGAATTTACCGGCGTTCTAACCGGTAAAGGCCTGAACTGGGGTGGAAGCCTAATCCGACCTGAGGCTACCGGCTATGGCTGCGTCTATTTTGCAGAGGAGATGTTAAAGACAAGAGGAGAATCTTTAAAGGGGAAAGTATGCACGATATCCGGTTCTGGCAACGTAGCTCAATACACCGCAGAAAAACTCATTCAGTTAGGGGCAAAGGTTGTCACATTGTCGGACTCCAGTGGTTTTATTTATGATGAAGGGGGCATTGACCATAAGGAATTGAAGTTCGTGTTTGAGCTGAAAAATATGCGGCGGGGCCGTATAAAAGTATGCACCGATGAATTTAAGTGTAAATATTTTGAGAACCAAAGGCCGTGGGGAATAAAATGCGATATCGCCTTTCCTTGTGCAACGCAGAATGAGATTAATGAAGAGGATGCCAAGGCCTTGGTTAAAAATGGCTGTATAGCGGTTAGCGAAGGGGCAAATATGCCGACTACGCCGGAGGGCATTAACGTATTTCAAAAGGCAAAGATTTTATATGCACCAGGTAAGGCAGCTAATGCGGGCGGAGTTGCTACTTCTGGCTTGGAGATGGCCCAGAATAGTATGAGGCTGTCCTGGAGTCGTGAAGAAGTAGATAAGAAACTGTATGAGATTATGGTGGCTATCCATGAACAGTGCCTGCGCTATGGCAAGGAAGGAAATTATACAAATTACGTCAAAGGAGCGAACATTGCCGGATTCGTCAAAGTAGCCGACGCAATGTTGGACCAGGGGGTAGTTTAGAAATTGGAAACTAAGCAAAAAATATACTTGACAACTTTAAAATAGTGTGTTATCCTTTTAAATGAAAGAAATGGCACAAAGTTTGTGCCAGAAAAAGGACAAAGGCGTTTAAAGAACGCCTTTTTTTTATGCCTTTTTCATTTCAGCGTCAGAAAAATTCAAAAGGAATGAACCTTATAGTTAGCAATGTGTAGCTAACAAACAAAAACATTTCTTTTACTAAAACAATGGCGTTTTATGCCGATTCATTCGGCGTAAAGCGCCTTTTTTATTTAGCCATGCATAAATCGTTTACAGAACAGATTAAGGCACTATCCAAAATTAGTAAAGCAATTACTTCTGATTTGTATTTAGAGGATATACTTCGTCTTATCGTTACTGTTACCGCTGAAGTTTTAGGTTCAAATATTTGCTCATTAATGCTCATTGATGAAAAGACAAATGAACTGGTTATTCGCGCCTCGCAGAGTATAAGTGAAGAATATAATAAAAAGCCACCCTTAAAGGTGGGTGAAGGTATTGCAGGCAAGGTAGCAAAGGAAAATAAGTCTATTGTGGTTAAAGATGTTATTAAGGAGAAAGAATACAAGTACAAGGATATTGCTAAAAAAGAAGGTTTATGTTCACTTCTCTGCGTTCCTTTGGCAGCGAGAGGTAAGGTTATTGGTGTGATTAATTGCTATACTTCTAAACCACACGATTTTACAGAAACCGAGATTAATGTCCTCACTACTATCGCCAATGAGGCAGCCGTGGCAATTGAAAATACAGAACTAATGGTAAAAAGCAAAGTAATTCAAGAGGAATTAGAAAATCGCAAAAGAATCGAACGCGCTAAAGGAATTTTAATGAAAGAAGAAGGCTTAACCGAAGAGCAAGCATATCTAAAACTACAGAAATACAGTATGGATCACCGTAAGACTATGCGCGAAGTTGCGGACGCAATTATTTTATCAGCGGAGATTAAGAAAAAGTAAGGAGTGCATAATCTACACAGCGTGGTGTGAGATAAAGACAACGGCGTTTATCATATATAAAGAATCAATTAAAACCAATTTAAAAGGAGGAGACAATGTCATTTAGTAAACCAAATGCCAGTCCGGCTACAAATACTAAAAATAGAGTAAATCCATCTCCCTGTTCTGGGCTTTGTGTTGTATGTTTGGATGGTTGTATAGGTTTTTGTGAAGTAGCAAAATCGGCGATTAGAGGTAGAGAGCTTATCTACCCTCAACCTTATGGGAAAGTGGTTGCTGGTTCGGAGAAAGACTATCCTATAGATTTTTCTCATTTCAATATTCAAGGAACATGTGTGGGTGCTGTGGGAGTAGAAGCTGATTCTGATAAGGCTATTTTTCCTGCTGTAGATGTATCTACCGAGGTCGGTGGAAAATATAAGATTAAATTAGACGTTCCATTTTTTACCGGTGCCTTGGGTTCAACTGATGTAGCCAGAATCAACTGGGAAGAAAATGCCGTAGGTGCGGCTATCTGCGGGACAATAGTCGTGGTCGGAGAAAACGTCTGTGGTATGGACCATAAAGCTGAAATTAAAAACGGTAGAGTAGTGAAGTCTTCGGAATTTGAACGCAGAGTTAATAGTTATAAGAAATGGCATAACGGTCATGGAACAATTGTCGTGCAATATAATGTTGAAGATGGAAGACTGGGAGTTCCAGAGTACGCCTTAGAGTTAGGAGTTGAGGCTATTGAGCCAAAATGGGGTCAGGGAGCAAAAGATATCGGTGGAGAAGTAAAGTTGCCTTCTTTGGAAAGGGCCCTTGAACTTAAGAAAAGGGGCTATATCGTTTATCCTGACCCAGAGGATCCACTGACACAGAGGGCCTACAAAGAAGGAGCAATTAAAGAATTTGAAAGACACTCCCGGCTCGGGATGGTGGAAGAAGAAGCGTTTTATAAGGAGGTGGCGCGTTTAAGAAAATTGGGATTTAAATACGTTACCTTAAAAACCGGTGCTTACCGACCAGCGGATTTAGCCAGAGCAGTAAAATATGCCTCCAATGCTAAAATCGACCTACTTACAGTAGATGGAGCAGGTGGCGGAACAGGAATGTCGCCTTGGCGAATGATGAATGAATGGGGTATACCGACCGTGGAACTGGAGTGCTTACTTTATCAGATGTTAAAAAGGATCGAAGCGCAAGGTCAATATATACCGCCGGTAGCAATGGCTGGAGGCTTAAGCCTAGAAGATCATATTTTCAAAGCTATAGCCTTAGCTAGCCCTTATGTTAAGGCTATATGTATGGGTAGAGCAACGTTTGCAGCAGCCATGGCAGCTAAGACGGTAGGCAGATTGATAAAAGAAGGTAAGGTACCTGAAGAATACAAGAAATACGGTGATACCATAGAGCAGATTTTTGTGGCTGCAGAAACTTTAAAAGCAAAATACGGGAAAGATTTCAAAGATATCCCTGTAGGCGCTATTGGAATGTACACTTATTACGATCGGTTAGCCACTGGTCTTAAGCAACTCATGGCAGGGGAGAGAAAATTTGCCCTTAAACATATCACTAGAGACGATATTTTTGCTCTTACGCGCGACGCCGCTTGTATTTCCGGCATTCCTTATGTGATGGATTGCGATAAAGAAGAAGTAGGGCGAATTTTAGGCGACAGCCAAAATTTGCATACAAATTTTGAGGATTCCTCGATAAGTACAGTTAAATCTTAAAAAGATTTAACCAATTGTCCCTTTAGCAATCCTTTTTAATGGTGTGGGAAAGTATAAAGCACTTTCCCAACCACTGAAAATCGCTTAGAGTTATAGCCGAAGGCGATTTTCTTGAGAGAGGACTGATTTAAAAGACATCCTATAAGAAGTAAAGATAAATCTCAGTAGATTTTCAAAGAACATTGCTCTTTTAAAACTAAACGTAACTAAATACTCTGGCAGGGTTATAGTCTTGGCCGCTATGAAGCATGCTTAAAGCTATATGCGCTAATTTCTTAGCCACGCAAATAAGCGCCTGTTTTGGCTTTTTGCCTTGAGATATCTTAGTATGATACAGGTTGCGTAGCTGAAGATTATGCTTTACGCAGGCGACAGAAGCCACATAAAGAGCGTGCCTTAAATAAGCCGGGCCTTTATTTGACAACTTGTTGGCCCGTCTGGTTTCTCCTGACTCATAAATCTGAGGGAAGAACCCGATATGGCCGATAAGCTTAATGCCGGTAGAAAACGCCTGGCCAGATTCTCCCACGCAGGATAATATCGCGGCTAAAGTCTTCGGCCCTACGCCGGGTATGGTCAGTAGGTTGCTTCCCGGGAAGCTGTTGATATCATCATCTGATGCAGGCGAGAGTATTTGATTAACCTGTTCGTCTATTTGCCGGATAGCCCTATCAAAGCTTTCAACCTGAGCTAATAACATATTAAGGGTTAGGGCGCGGCCTTCCTGGCAGCGTCCGGAATAGACTGAAGTTTTCGCTGCAGAGATTAAATTCTCAATCTCTTTGACATTGAAGTTATTGCCTTTTATGGAACGGGCTATTTTTTCGATGTGCTTAGGTTTGGCTTTAGCTAAATGCTTGGCCGTAGGGAAGGCTTTAAAGATAGCCGTAGAAGCTATCGTAAAAGGATTTTTTAAGGCAGTCTCTCTATATTCGGGGAAGATTACATTCAGTAGAGCCATCACCTGCCTTTGATAATTTTTGTGGTCTTTGATAAATTCGTATCTGAGTTTAGTCAGCTCTCTTAAGGTCTGGATTTTGTCTTCCGGCACATAGCTGGAGGCATATTCATTGCTCCGTAAGAGCCCGGCAATTACAAAGGCGTCGATATCATCGGTTTTAGCCTTTTTACGAAGGGCTTCGCGGAATTTATTGGTCTGATGAGGGTTGATGACTATAGTCTTAAAGCCTCCAGCGCTAAGGAAGCAGTAAAGGTTCTCCCAGTTGTTGCCGGTGGCTTCAAGGCCAGAGATAGAGTTACCAGCGTTAATAGACAGCTCTTTTAGCTTATGTACTACTTTTTGGAAATCAGCAGTGTCATTCTGGAAGGAGATGCCGCCCGATACCCGCTCACCGTTATCATCAAGTATCACCAGGCGGTGGGTGTCTTTTGCAACGTCGATACCAAGGTAAAACATAAGGCCTCCTTTCGGGATTGAGAATTTCGTTCTTTTTGATAAGCAGGGGTGTATCTTCTTGCCTTATTTAACATATACCATATCCTGGAATATGAATGGTGGCAGAGGCGTCAACCTCACCCCATATCATCCTAAATAAATGGTTCCAGTTAAATAAGCAGGAAGCAGCAGTCTTTACTGAATGGTAATCTCGACGTTACGTCGGGATCCCATAAAGGAGTAGTGAGGCTGTCATCCCTGCTGAAAAAGAACGCAGTTTAAACATAAAAACATTTTAACATATTATTAACCAATTCGCTCTAGGATATCTAGGGTGAAGATTATACCAGGAGAAGGGATGAGAAAGATCGATTGCTTAAAATGCAGAGAGAAAAAATCTTGTTGTGATTTTGGAGCATGGGTAGATTTGGAAGAAGCTAAAAAAATATTATCTCTTGGATTAAAAGGGGATTTTTATCATCTTGAGAAGGATAAAGATTTTCCTTCCGGATATAGAGTTGGAACGAGCTATGTAGATAACCTCTGTTCTTTCCTTACCCCGGAAGGGCTATGTTCTATCCACAAAGTTGATTATAATTTAAAGCCGGCTCACTGTAGAGAATTTCCGTATGAAAACGGGAAGTTATCGCCGTTTGCAGACTTATTATGCTCGCAGGTTAAATCAATCCTTCGACTTCGCTCAGGATTGATGGTGAGCGCAGTCGAACCATCAAAAAGAAAGATAAAGAAAAGAGTCAACTCGCCTTAAACCCCTGCCTTTGGAATGAGAGTAAATAAGGATACAGGAGATTAACATGAATATTTTTGTGGGTAATTTGTCGTTTGACGCCGTTGAGGCGGATATAAAGAAACTCTTTGAAGGTTTTGGGAATGTCGCCTCCGTAGTGATCGTGAGGCGCAAGGAGAAAAAGACGCCTAAGTCAAGAGGGTTTGGTTTTGTGGAGATGCCTGATGAGCAGCAGGCGCTGGCTGCGATAGCCGGCTTGAACGGCAAGGAATTCATGGGCCGGATTATCAATGTCGATCGCGCGCGTCCTAAAGGCCAGAAGGCCATGGTTTGGCCTCCTATAAGCCAGAGGGCAATGGTTTGGCCTCCTTTGGCCAAAGCCATAGCCAAAGCCAAAACAGAAGCTCAAGCGGCAAGTGAGCTAAGCCCCGTTAGAAATACCGAATCTATCATTGAAAAGAACAAAATTTCTAACGGGGTAAAGGAAAAGAGGCAGCCGAAGCCGGGGGCATATAGAGGGGGCAGGCGCACGCATAGCTATATGAAGCAGCGAGGGTTAGCTGGAATACAGGAAGAGGCGAAGCCGTGGCAAAGGAGCCAAGACAATCCGATGCGCTGGCGTAAAAGGCAAGATCAGCCAAAGCCTTGGCAGAGAAGCTCTGATGAGCACAAGCCTTGGAAGAAGACTGAGGAAGGGGCTCGGCCTTGGAGTAAATCTTCAGGCGAGTCTAAGCCTTGGCGCAAATCTGAGGGTGGTTTTAAGCCTTGGAAGAAAACTGAAGGTGAGTCAAGGCCCTGGAAGAAATCCACAAGAGAGTCTAAACCGTGGAAGAAACCCGCAGGCGAGTCTAAACCTTGGAAGAAAACTGAAGGTGAGTCAAGGCCCTGGAAGAAATCCACAAGAGAGTCTAAACCGTGGAAGAAACCCGCAGGCGAGTCTAAACCTTGGAAGAAAACTGAGGGTGAGTCAAGGCCCTGGAAGAAAGCCGAAGGCGAGTCTAAGCCGTGGAAGAAACCCTCCGGAGGCGCTAAGCCTTGGAGCAAAAGCAGTGAGCGTCCGCAAAAATCCGGGTTTAAAGGCCGGAAAAAACCGGGCGGCTATAAAAGATGAGTTAAAATTATGGGAAGATTAATTTAATGGTCGGGCTCAAGAAGGAAAAATCGCTGCAGGAGATGATGGCGCGTTTGGGCGTGCGCGAAGAGGATATTGTCGAGAGATTCATCCGCGCGCAGGGGCCCGGGGGCCAGAATGTCAATAAAGTTTCCACCTGCGTGCACCTGCGTCATCTTCCTACGGGCATTGAAGTCAAATGCCAACAGGAGCGCTCCCAGGCTCAGAATCGGTATCGCGCCCGGCAGATCCTGCTCAAGAAAATTGAGTGCGCGATCCTGGGAAAACTTTCTGAAGAACAAAAGCGTATCGAGAAGATCCGCCGGCAGAAACGCAGAAGGTCTCGCCGGGCAAAATTAAAGATCCTGGAATCAAAGCGGCGCCATGGCGCAAAGAAACTCCTGAGGGCTAGCGTGCGGGAAACCGAGGCCAATATCCCGTGATCGCCATATCTAAACTTTCCAAGAGTTACGGTAAAAATACCCTTTTCGAAAATATCTCCCTGAATATCAATGCCGGAGAAAAAATAGGGTTACTCGGCTCTAACGGAACGGGTAAAACTACGCTCTTCGCCATGATTTTAGGGGAGACTGAGCCGTCTGCCGGGGAAATTAGGATAAATAAGAATATCCGCATTGGATATCTCCCCCAGGAAGCTGGTTTTCATTCGCAGCGTACGGTGCTGGAAGAACTTTTAGAGGGCGATGCCGAGATTAACCGCCTAAATATTGAAAAGGAGGACCTAGAGAAACAGGGCAGCGCTGACAGCATGCGCTACGGCGATATCCTGGAGCGGCTGGAAACATTAGGGTATTTCCAGCTGGAGCATAAAGCAAAAAAGATACTCAGCGGCCTGGAATTCAAGGAAAAGGATTTTTACCGCCCGGTAAAAAGCTTGAGCGGCGGATGGCAGATGCGCGTTTTGCTGGCAAAATTACTCACCTGCCCTTATGATGTCTTATTACTGGATGAGCCTACCAATTATCTTGATTTAAACGCCGCGGTGTGGCTTAAGGACTATTTAAGAGATTTTAAAGGCACCTTTATCATGATCTCGCACGATAAAGCATTCCTGACCGAAGTTACCAACTATACCTTGATTTTAGAGAACGGTTCGGTTTTTAAGGTCAAAGGCAACTACGAGCATTACGAGCAAATAAAAGAGGAAAGGCGTAAATTCCTGGTTAAGCAGTTTAAGGAGCAGGAAAAGAAAAAAGAGCAGCTAGAGAGGTTTGTGTCGCGTTTCCACGCCCAGCCCAATAAAGCCGCAGCAGTGCGCGCCAAGAGAACGGCTTTAGAAAGGTTGGAGAAAGAGGCGGTGGAGCTTTTGCCTGACCCGGCCGCAAGTATCGGCGATTTTCGTTTCCCGGGCACTAGCGCAAGCGGCCATAAAATAATCACTCTGGAGGGAATATCCAAATCATACGGCGATATAACGGTCTATCAGGATTTTGATTTTGAAGTATACCGCAGAGAAAAAGCGGTTTTAGCCGGAGAGAACGGATCCGGAAAGTCGACGTTGCTTAAGATTATGGCCGGGGTAGTGGATATCGATAAGGGAAGGCGTATTGTCGGCCACAACGTTGATATAGGCTATTTTTCGCAGACCCGGATGGATGTTTTGAATTCCGAGAATACGGTTTTAGCAGAGGCTTATTCTGCTGTCCCCGGATATATGGCCGAGACGGCCGTGCGCACGATCCTGGGAGCGTTTTTATTCACCGCAGATGACTCCGAGAAAAAAGTCAAGGTCCTCTCCGGAGGCGAGAAGAGCCGGCTGATCCTGGCCAAGTTGCTCATTAATCCACCGAATTTCCTACTTTTAGATGAGCCGACCACGCATCTGGATGTGGATGCCGTGGATGCGCTTACCGACGCTTTAAGGCAGTACGAAGGCACAATAGTTTTTATCAGCCACGATATCTATTTTGTGCGCTGCGTTGCCAACGTAGTTTTTGATGTTCAATCCGGCAAAGTGAAGAAGATCCCCGGAGATTTTGATTATTATCTGGAAAAGAAGGCAAAGGGGGAATTATCATCCCAAGAGTCCTGTCGTCGGGCTGTGCGTAAAGAGCGGGAGGAGCCGAAAAAAGAAGATGCGCAGAAATTGCGCCTTAAAGAAGAGGAGAAAAGGCGCCTTGAGGAGGAGAAGAGACGTAAAGCCTACAATGCCGCGATCGGAGAAAAGATTGCCAAGTTAAAAATGAAAAAAGAGGACCTTCGTCTTGAAATGTACGCTAAGTCGCGCGCCCTCTCGGATCCGCGCATCTACCGTCGGCGCGATGAGGAGGCAGCCAAGGAATACGGCAGGCGCATTAAAGAGATAGGGAAATTAATGGCGCAGATTGATGAAGAGATAAAAACATTGAAGTCCGCTATGTTGTGAAAATCCTATGTCTTGGTATCTCTATGTAGCAAAATGCCGGGATGAATCGCTCTATACCGGTATTACCACCGATATCCCCCGCCGCATCAAAGAGCATAATGCCAAAAAGGGAGCATTTTATACCAAGAACAAGCTTCCGGTTGAGCTTGTGTATCAGGAGATCATGGCTAATCAGTCTGAGGCGAGAAAACGCGAGGCAGCGATTAAAAAGCTGACTAGGAAAGATAAGTTGGAATTAATTTATGCACCCCGCCGTATCGGATCGGCGGGTGTCCCGCCCTCCTGCGGGAAAGCCGCGATTAAGCGGCTGACAAGGAAAGAGAAGCTTGAATTGATAGGAACTGCTTAGCGGGGCCTGCCGAGGCGGACTTCTCACTCGCATCACGCTCGTTCGAAGCCCGCCTCGTCACCCGCTAGAGGTAATTTCTCCTTGACCCTTCCCTAAGCCAGCAGTACAATAATACTACTTGACACTAGGCAGGATTAGATGTATAAAGAAAATGTAAAATTCAGTGTGGTATGTTTCGAAGGGGGAACTGCCACGTTAAAATAATTAAAACCTTCGCTCGAAAAGGCGAAGGTTTTTTGTTTATATAAGGAATGTCGAAAATAAAAGGTACCTCAAAAAAGAAGAAGTAATGTAATGCAAGAACAAACAAGAAATACTAAATTTGATTTTGCAAAGGAAACGAGCGCAATCGCATTCTTAGACTTAACAAATATGTTTCATTGGCAGGATGTGTTGAAATGGAATTTCTCAGTATATCAGGTTATTGAGCAGCTGTTGAGGACGAAGCCCTTAAAGGAAGTCAGAATATATTACGGATTAAATACTCGTGAATTACAGAAATCCGAGAATTTTCACCAAAGACTGCGAAAGGCAGGTGCCATAGTAATCAGTAAGCCAGTAAAATGGATTAAGAAAGAAATAACCAATAATTTATTTGTGAAGCCGGCTACGCTTGGTTTATTTGACGGCAATGCCCATAGCAAGCTCGACGAGCTAATTACTTATCTTCAGCAGCAGGGTATTGTTATAGAGGAACCGAAGTGTAATTTTGATGTGGAGATGGCTTTAGATATGCTGGATGCGATGGATAAAGTCTCTGGGGTTTTGTTGTTTTCCGGAGACTCAGATATGAAGGAGCCATTAGAGCGACTTAAACTAAAAGGGAAAAAGATCTATATATTTGGTGTTCGTGGTCTAGTAGCTAAAGAATTATGGCAGGCCTGTTCAAAGTATATTGACTTTGGAAAGTGGTATCAGGGGCATAGAAAGCGAAAAACCCGCTCGTGAGAGCGGGTCCGCGTGTATGCGCAAGTCTGAATCTCTTCAGCTTGCATTAAAAGTATAACATACGAGGGGATCTTGTCAAGAGGAATTTTTGCCCAAAAAATAAGAGGGACCCGCATACGCAGTTCCCCCTCAAAACTTACATTTAAAATATACTCTATAATCAGAA